>WBZM01000434.1_pt1 | contig 59860 bp, 99 predicted proteins | sample 5204271 | NCBI WGS metagenome assembly WBZM01 (sample SAMN12344346, study PRJNA552823) | activated sludge metagenome | biome: Activated sludge suspended growth; feature: Nitrification reactor; material: Wastewater; isolation source: activated sludge from nitrification reactor of wastewater... | reverse complement strand
GTCGTTTTTTCACACCCGCAAAATTCCGACCGGGGGTCGAACGGGGGGACCCCATGAGCGACGGCAAGCTGAAGGTGACCTATCGCGCCGTCGAGGCGCTGGTCCCGTACGACCGCAACGCGCGGACGCACTCGCCGCTGCAGGTGCAGCAGATCGCCGACTCCATCGAGGCGTTCGGCATGGCCGGCGCGATCGTGGTCCGCGACGGCATAATCGCCAAGGGGCACGGCACGCTGGCTGCCTGCGCGCTCCTGTACGCCGCAGGGAAGCGCGTCTACCCTCCGCCTGGCCCGAACGCGCCCGAGGCGGCCCGGCCGGAGGCCTTCCCTGCCGGCAAGGTGCCGGTGCTCGACGCCAGCGGCTGGACGGACGAGCAGTTCCGGGCCTACGTGCTCGCGGACAACAAGCTGGCGCTGAACGCGGGCTGGGACGAGGCGCTGCTCGCCGGCGAGCTGCAGGCGCTGCAGGCGGCGGACTTCGACGTCGGCGTGATCGGCTTCCAGCGCGACGAGCTGTTCAAGCTCCTGCCCAACGGCGGCGGGCACACGGATCCCGACGTCGCGCCGCCGGCACCTGCCGCTCCGGTCAGCCAGCTCGGCGACGTCTGGGTGCTCGGCAACCACCGCCTGGTTTGCGGCGACTCGACACAACCAGAAACCGTGAACCGGGCCCTGGCGGGCTCGAAGCCGCATCTCATGGTTACAGATCCGCCCTACGGCGTGGACTACGACCCGAGCTGGCGGCAGAAGGCTGGCGTGGGCTCCGCCGGCGCCGCGACGGGCAAGGTGCTGAACGACCACCGCGCGGACTGGCGCGAGGTCTGGGCGCTGTTCCCTGGTTCCGTCGCCTACGTCTGGCACGGCGGGCTGCACGCCGGCACGGTGGAGGACAGCCTGGTCGCCGTCGGGTTCAAGATCCGCGCGCAGATCGTCTGGGTGAAGTCTCGGCCTGCTCTCTCGCGCGGGCACTACCACTGGCAGCACGAGCCGGCGCTCTACGGCGTGCGTGAAGGTGCCGAGGACGACCACTGGCGCTTCGTCCCGGAGCACGAGCTGGTCGGCTACGCGGTGAAGGAGGGCGCGACGGCGGACTGGCATGGCGGGCGCAAGCAGTCGACCGTCTGGTTCATCGACCACGTGAAGTCGGACACCGGGCACGGCACCCAGAAGCCGATCGAGGCCATGCGCCGGCCGATCATCAACAACTCCGACCCTGGCGATCCCGTCTTCGAGCCGTTCTCCGGCTCCGGGACCACGCTCATGGCGTGCGAGATCACTGGCCGGGCGTGCCGCGCGATCGAGCTGAATCCCGCCTACGTGGACGTCGACGTCATCCGCTGGCAGGACTTCACCCGGCGCGAGGCGGTGCTCGAGGCGACCGGGCAGACCTTTGCCCAGGTGGCCGCGCTGCGCCAGAAGCCGGCCGCGCCGGCTCCTGCGGCGGCTCCTGCTGCTCCTGCCGCCAAGAAGCCGGCCGCGCGCCGGAAGGCTGCCTGAAGTGGCCACGCGCGGGCGCAAGCCGAAGCCGACCCACCTGTCGCTGGTCCAGGGCAACCCTGGCAAGCGCAAGCTCCCGAAGAAGGAGGACGAGATCCCGGTGGTGGTGGAGGAGGTCGCACCGCCTCCGTTCCTGTCCGACGACGCGAAGGTGGAGTGGGGCCGGATGATGCAGGCGCTCGTGACGCTGAAGCTGCTCTCATCGGTCGACCGCGCCGCGTTCGCGGCCTACTGCCAAGCCTACGGGCGGTGGGCGCAGGCCGAGCGCGCGCTGGCTGTGATGCGCGAGCGCGACGCGAACACCTCGGGGCTGCTGGTCAAGACGACCGGCCAGAACGTCGTGCAGAACCCTCTCGTGGGCATCGCCAACAAGGCGATGTCGGACATGGTGCGCTACGCGGCGGAGTTCGGCATGACTCCGAGCGCGCGCGTGCGCCTCACCGGTGCAGGTGGCGGCGGTGCCGCAGAAAACCCGTTCAACCAGTTCAAGCGCTCCGGACGCTCGTGACTACTGCGGCATCGCTCTCGCCTACGCGAAGCGCGCCGCCGACGAGAAGAACCGGGCCCGCTTCGGGAAGTGGATCAGGCTGGCCGCCCGGCGCTACCTGCGCGACCTCGAGCGCGCGCGCAAGCGCGGTGGCCCGTTCTACTTCGACCCCGAGGAGGCGTGCCGCGCCTGCTCGTTCATCGAGCACCTGCCGCACGTAGAGGGCAAGTGGAAGAACGCCGACGGCTCGCCGCAGATCAACATCGTGCTGCACGAGTCCGACGTCTTCTTCGTCGTGCAGCTGTTCGGCTTCCGCAAGCCGGACGGCGCGCGGCGGTTCTCCATGGCGCTGAAGGCGATAGCGCGCAAGAACGCCAAGAGCACCGTCGCTGCCGCGATCGGCCTGTACTGCCAGTGCTGCGAGGACGAGCTGGGCCCGCAGGTGATCTCTGGCGCGACCACCGGCAAGCAGGCGCGCATCGTCTTCGGCGTGGCCAAGCGCATGGTCGAGAAGACCTCCGCGCTGCGCGACGCGTTCGGCCTCGAGGCGTTCGCCAACGCGATACCGTCCTACTCCAACGGAGGCTCGTTCATGCCGATCAACGCCAAGGCCTCGACGCAGGACGGCTTGAACCCCTCCACGACGATCCTGGACGAGATCCACGCGCACAAGACGCATGACCTGCTGAACGTGCTCCGCTCGGCTGCCGGCGCTCGCGCCAACCCGCTGTTCCTGTTCACCACGACCGAGGGCTACGAGTCTCCGGGGCCCTGGCCGGAGCTGCGGCACTTCGCCGAGCAGGTGCTGCAGGAGCTCGTGGAGGCGGACCACTTCCTGGCGATCATCTACGCAGTGGACGAAGCCGACGAGGAGGCCGGGCTGCCGGCCGACGACGACTTCGATGAGGCGGCCTGGATCAAGGCCAACCCGCTGATCGAGGTAAACCCGATTCTCCTGGCGGAGATCCGGAAGGAGGCGATCGAGGCAAAGGCCATGCCCGGCCGGCACGCGGAGTTCCGCATCAAGCGCCTGAACCGGCGGAGCTCTGTGGCTGGCGGCTGGGTCAACCTCTCGAAGTGGCGCGCGTGCTCCGGCTCGGTCGACCTCGAGGCGCTCCGGTCAGTGCCCTGTTATGGCGGGCTCGACCTGGCGTCGACCTCCGATCTCTGCTCCTTCAGGCTGGTGTGGAAGCAGGGACAGCACTGGTTCACGCACGGGTGGCGCTTCGTCCCTCGCGCCGCGATCAAGTCCAGGACCGAGCGCGGGCTGGTTCCCTACGAGCCGTGGGTGCGCTCGGGCTACCTGATCGAGGCGGGCGACGAGGTCATCGACTACGACCTGGTGCGCGAGCACATCCTCCTGGCGCATCGCCGGTTCATGATCAAGGGCGTGGGCTACGACCGGTGGAATGCGGCGCAGCTGGTGGCCAAGCTGGAGAAGGACGGGCTCCCCATGCAGGAGTTCATCCAGGGCCCCCGCTCCTACCATCCGGCCATGCAGGAGCTCGAGCGCGCCTACCTCGCTGGCCAGCTCTCGCACGGCAACGATCCGGTGCTGAACTGGTGCGCCTCTAACCTGGTGGCTCGGCGCGACGTCAACATGAACAGCGCGCCGGACAAGCGGCGGGCCGCGGACAAGATTGACGACTTCGTCGCGTTGCTGATGGGCGTCGGCTCCAGCCTGGTCGCGCCGCCCGAGAAGCAGTTTCAGTCGTTCTTCGTCTGAATCGCAGTATCCTCGCGCCTGTCAGAACTGCCGGCAGCCCGGCCCTGGAGGCTCTCGCCATGCAGCGCGCCTACGCGACCATCGACATCAAGGCGGCGACCGAGGACGGCAAGAAGCGCCGTTTCACCGGCATCGCATCGACTCCCGAGACAGATCGCATGGGCGACATCGTGGAGCCGCGCGGCGCCGAGTTCAAGCTGCCGCTGCCGCTGCTCTGGCAGCACGACTCGCGCAACCCGATCGGCTGGATCACGAAGGCCCGCGTCACCGATGCTGGCATCGAGGTCGAGGGCGAGGTGGCGTCCATGGACGACGACCCCGAGAGCGATCTGGGCAAGGCGCTGAAGTCCTACTGGCAGTACATCAAGTCCGGCCTGGTGCGCGGGCTCTCCATCGGCTTCAACGCCAAGGAGACCGCGCGCATCGAGGGGACCTACGGCTACCGGATCATGAAGTGGGTCTGGCTCGAGCTCTCCGCGGTGACCATCCCGGCGAACGAGCAGGCCACCATCCTTGCGATCAAGTCCGCCGATCAGGCGCTGCTGGCCGCGTCTGGCCACCTGCACCGCCACGACGGTCGGGCTTCCGCACTTCCCGGCGTCCCGGGGTTCGTCAAGTCCGCCGCCTCGAGCGGCTCTCAAACCCCAACGGGGAAAGGCTCCACCATGAAGACCGCATACCAGGAGCTCGCCGAGCTCCGCGAAACCCGCGTGACCAAGACGGCACGCATGACCGAGCTGCAGGAAGGTGCGAAGTCCGCCGAGCGCCGCCTGACGCAAGACGAGGCGACCGAGTTCGACGCGCTGCTCGTGGAGGTCGACCAGCTGGACGACCAGATCCGCGCCAAGTCGCTGGAGGCGCTGAACGGCTCCGCCGCGCGCCCGGTGTCCGGCGAAGGCTCGAAGGCTGCCAGCGAGTCGCGCTCCGGCCTCAGCTTCGTGCGCAAGACCGACCCGGAGGACAAGTTCAAGGGCCAGTCGTTCATCCGCGGCGCGATCGCCAAGGCTGCCGCCTTCGTCGCGCTGAAGCAGGGCTCCTACGTCTCGCCGGTCGACATCGCGATGCACCGCTGGGGCAAGACCCACCCCAACCTGGTGAACTGGATCAAGGCCGGCGTCGCCGGCGCTGGCACCGGCTCCGGCGAATGGGGCGCGGAGCTGGCGCAGTCCGACACGCGCTACACCGGCGACTTCATCGAGTTCCTGTACTCGATGACCGTGTTCGACCGCCTGCCGCTGCGTCCGGTGCCGGCGCGCGTGCACATCAAGGGCCAGGACGGCGCGGCCACCGGCTACTGGGTGGGCGAGTCCAAGGCGATCCCGGTGTCGAAGGCCGACGCGTCCGACGTCGAACTCACGCCGCTGAAGGTCGGCGCGATCGCGGTGTCGTCCAAGGAGCTGATCCTGGACTCGCAGCCGTCCGCCGAGCAGTGGATCCGCGACTGCATCGCCGAGGCGAGCGCGCAGCGCGTGGACACCACGTTCCTCGGTACCGCGGCGGCTTCGGCCGGCGTCTCTCCGGCCGGCATCCTGAACGGGCTCACGCCGCTGGCGCCGTCGGGCACCGACGCTGCCGCTGTGCGCGCCGACCTGATGTCGCTCTACCAGCCGTTCCTCACGGCGAAGAACGCGAGCGGCCTGGTGCAGATCATGACCCCGTCGATGGCCAAGGCGCTGTCGCTGCTGGTCAACGCTTTGGGCCAGACCGAGTTCCCGCGTCTGGGTGCGATGGGCGGCGAACTGCTCGGCGACACGGTGTACACCGGCGACAACGTCACCGGCGGCCACTGGATCCTGCTGAAGCCGTCGGACATCTGGAAGATCGGCGACTCCGGCATCGAGCTGTCGATGACCGACACCGCGACGCTCGAGCAGGACGATGCTCCGTCGGGCGCCACCGACACGCCGTCCGCGGCCACCGCCAACCTGGTGAACCTGTGGCAGTCGGAGTCGGTCGGCTTCAAGGTGGTGCGCCGCATCAACTTCCAGAAACGTCGCTCCGGCGCGGTGGTCTACCTCGACAACGCCGAGTACGGCGGCGTCGTGAGCTGATCGTCCCTGCGCTCTGAACCAGCCCGGGCAGCGATGCCCGGGCTTTCTCACAGGAGGACGACGATGTCTGTTGCCATGATCGCCACGAAGGCGTTCACCTACGCAGGGCGGCGTCTCGCCGCTGGCGCATCCTTCGAGGCCCGTGGCGAGTCCGACGCGCGCGTGCTCGAGGCGATCCGCAATGCTCGCCGGGACCTGCAGGTGCCGCGCGCCATCACCGATCCAGAACCCGTGCCCGTGGCCGCGCCGAAGCGTGGCCGCGGCTACCGCAAGCAGGCGCTCCAGGCTCAGGCCTCGAGCGATGCCGCTCCGGAATCCATGCAGCCGGGCGCCAGCGAGGTGCAAGCCTCCGAACAGGGAACCGGGGACACTCCAGGCGTTGGCAGCGCCGAAACCCCGTCGGCGGCTGACGACGCGGCTGCGCCAGCAACGGGCCGCCGCTACCGGCGCCGTGACCTGGCTGGAGCTCCGGAGTGAAGTTCGCGCCGGCTCTGCGCAGGGGGCTGACGGCGGTCCTGCAGAAGGCCGGCATGCTCTCGCAGGTTCCGACTCGCGGGCGCGGTGTCGGCTTTTCCTGGTTCGGCGATGGCCCGGACAACTTCCAGCGTGACGTCGAGGTCGTGCACGACAAGGTGCTGGCTCACCCGACCGTCTACGCATGCATCACCCTGATCGCCAGCGACATCGCCAAGGTCAGCCTCGGGTTGCGCGAGCGCGAGGACGAGGGGTATTGGGAGCAGGCCGAGAACCCGGCCTACTCGCCGGTGCTGCGCAAGCCCAACCACTACCAGACCCGGCAGCAGTTCATCGAGACCTGGATGATCTCGAAGCTGCAGCGCGGCAATGCCTACGTGCTGAAGGTGCGCGACGCGCGCCGCGTGGTGGTGAAGCTCTACGTGCTCGACCCGACGCGGGTGCAGCCGCTGGTGGCTCCCAACGGCTCCGTCTTCTACCAGCTGAACAGCGACGACCTGTCCGGTCTGCCGATCGACCTGCCGGCGGTGCCGGCCAGCGAGATCATCCACGACCGCATGGAGTGCCTGTTCCATCCGCTGGTCGGCGTCTCGCCCATCTTCGCGTGCGGCGTGGCCGCCACGCTCGGCCTCAAGATCGACGCGAGCGCGGCGAAGTTCTTTCAGAACATGGCGCGCCCGAGCGGCGTGCTCACCGCGCCGGCGGCGATCAGCGACGAGGTGGCTGCTCGCCTGAAGCGCGAGTGGGAGAGCAACTACTCCGCCGGCAACCTGGGCAAGGTGGCCGTGCTCGGCGACAGCCTCAAGTTCGAAGGCATGGCCATCAACGCGGTGGACGCGCAGCAGGCCGAGCAGCTGAAGCTCTCCGACGAGCGGATCTGCACCGCCTTCCACGTACCCGGCTTCATGGTCGGCGTGGGCGCGATGCCCTCCTACGACAACGTGCAGGCGCTCTGGCAGCAGTACTACAACCAGTGCCTGCAGAAGCACTTCGAGTCGATCGAGGCGGTGCTGGACGAAGGTCTGGGCCTGGACCCTGCCGCCTACCGGACGGAGTTCGACCTGGACGACCTGCTGCGCATGGACTCCAAGACGCTGGCCGAAGTGGAAGGGCTCAAGGTGCAGCGCGGGATCGCCGCTCCCAACGAGGCGCGTCGCAAGTTCAACCTCGAGCCGGTGGAGGGTGGCGACTCTCCGATGGTGCAGCAGCAGAACTACTCGCTCGCCGCGCTGGCCAAGCGCGACGCCGGCCCGGATCCGTTCGGCAAGACCACGCCGGCCGCCGCACCTGCTCCGGCTCCTGCGCCGCCTCCTGCCGACGGCACCGATCCGGAGGAGGACCCGGCGTCCGCCGAGGATGTGCAGCGCGCGGTCGACGCCGGCATCGGCAAGGTGCTGCAGACGGTCAAGGCCGACGGCGACGCGCTGCGCGCGGACGTCCAGCGCAGCTTCATGGAGGCCATCCAGGCGCTCGAGGCGCGTGCGCAGGCCGAGGCCGAACAGCAGCGGCAGATCGAATCGGAGGCTGCCGCTCGACTGCGGCAGTTCGGCGATGCCCTCACCCAACGAATCGAGCGAGCAACCTCCGAAGCCTAAGCGCGCCGCTCTGCGCGGGCGCGATGGGCGTGATGGTCGTGACGGCAAGGATGGCCTGGACGGGCTGCCCGGTCGTGACGGCAAGGACGGTGCGCCTGGCGAGCCGGGGCCTCGAGGCGAGGCCGGTCCACCCGGAGAGCGCGGTGCTCGAGGCGAGCCGGGGCCTCGTGGTCTGGCCGGCGCGCCTGGCCGCGACGGCAAGGCCGGCGAGCGCGGGCCTCGAGGTGAACCTGGGCCGCGCGGCGAGCAGGGTCCGCCCGGGCCCATGCCGAAGCACCGCTGGAAAGGCACGCAGCTGCAGTTCGAACGTCCGGATGGCGAGTGGGGCGACGCGGTCGACCTGAAGGGTGATCCGGGGCGTGACGGCATCGGCGGCGTGGTGCAGACTTCGTCCGGCGCTGCCGGGACCGGCAACTCATATTTCCCATCCGGCTGGTGACCGCTGCGCGGCCCGGCTCTCTCGAAAGGACAACCATGCCCATCACGCAGGCTCAGAAGACCGAGCTCGAGGCGCTCGCCTCGACCCTGGAGACGCAAGTCGCCGCCCTCGTGGTCGATCCGGACGCTCCGTCCGGCCCGACCCAGGAGGAGTACGACGCGGCGGTCGCGCAGCGCGACGCCGCACTGGCGCAGGTGCTGCAGCTGCAGCAGCGCATCGACTTCGCGCGCACCCAGCTGCGCGCCGCCGCGGACGCGGACGCCGCCGAGGACGCCGCTCGCGCCGGCGCGCTGCAGATCCTGGAGGGCTGACCATGCCGATCACCGCCGCTCAGAAGGCCCAGCTCGCCGCCGCCATCGCGCAGGTCCGCAGCCTGCTGGCCGAGATCCAGCCGGACGCTCCTGCTCCGGCCCCCGCACCCGGGCCCGCTCCGGCGCCAGGACCGGCTCCTGCGCCGTCTCCGGCTCCTGCGCCTGCCCCAACCCCCAGCCCGGCTCCTGCGCCGTCTCCTGCGCCTGCTCCGGGGCCCGCTCCGGCTCCTGCACCGACGCCGGCTCCTGGTCCTGCTCCCGCTCCGGCTCCGGTGCCGGCCACCGACACCGCCGAGCTGCTGCGCACGCTCGAGGACTTCGCGCACATCGCCGCGCGCGAGTGGTCCTACGGCGGGCACACGGTGGTGCCGGGCGCCGGCGCTCCGACGGGCATCCCTGGCGCCGCGCCTGGCTCGAACCCGTTCACCGAGAACTTCGGGCTGTGGTCGCTCACCGACACCACCTACGAGCCGTTCCTGTTCGACCGGCCGGAGGCCTTCCGGCTCCTGTTCGCCATGACCGGCAACGCGCGCTGGCAGGAGGAGGCGATCGCGCTGCTCGACTACTACGAGTCGCGTCTGTCGTCGGCGGGCATCTTCCTGAACAAGACCGGCGAGGAGGACACGAAGTACAGCTACGTGCACTCGTGGTCGGCGAACGCGGCGAAGGCTGATGTCGCCTACGCTGCCGCGCAGCTCGGGTTCCCGGACGTCTTCAACCCGACGGCGGGCCTGTGGACCGAGCGCGAGCTCTGGGTGCGGCTGAACGCTTCGGTGCAGTACTTCATCCGCACGAAGAGCGCCGGAGCGATCCGCAACGGTCGGCTGATGCTCGACCAGTGGGACGCCGCGTGCGCCGGCCGCGGCGCGCCGCTGGTCACCTACACCCAGCATGAGGGCGGCGGGCCCGGCGGCACGCAGCCGACGGACCTCGTGACCTCGCCCTGGATGTCGGCGCTCTACTTCCAGGCGGCTCGCGCGTTCGCCAGCCTGGTGCCCGAAGTGGCCGCGCAGGTGCACCGTCAGGCGTCGGAGTACTTCGACTACCTCGACACGCCGTCGACGCGCGGCTTCTACGTGTACCAGACGGATCCGCAGGCCGAGTTCGGCGGGCTGGTGTTCCCGGCCTACCTCGCCGGCGGCACCACGATCGGCGACGCTGGTCCGGACGAGGGCAACATGACCCATGCGCTGGATCTCGCGGGCTTCTGCGCGTTCGCAGTGCGGGCCAAGCAGGCGCTCGGCCAGGACGCTGCTCGAGCGCAGCTTCGGCTCTCGCAGATGAAGCTCACGGCGGCGCGCAACTTCGCCAACCAGACGCGCACCGCGGTCTGGCTCCCGAAGTACCGCGTCAATCCTCCGCGCTCGTTCAGCTGGTGGACCCGCGGCCTGTACGAGCTGGTCATGCTCGGGGAGTGATGAGTGCCAACGTTCGGCAATACCGGGGTGGGGACCGACACGTTCCCGACCACCAATGACCGCGGGCTGTTCGGGCTTTTCACGCTTCCGGACACGGCCGATGTCACCGAGATCGCCGTTCGTTTCGACTCGACCTCTGCCGCCGGGGACAACGCCAAGGGCCTGATCTACAACGGGGTTGCGGGCGGTGCTCTCCGCCTCGCAACCGCCGGGCAGGCTGTTCCTGGTGGCGGAGCTCTCCTGACCTGGGCAGTGTCTGGACTCACGCTCGCGCCTGGCGACTACTACCTCGGCAGCGTGGTGGACGCGTTCAACTCAGTGTGGCAATGCGAACCCGGTGCGGGCGAGCGCGTGGAGGCGGTGACTTACGCGTCTCCCGGTGCGACACTCGGCACGCTCAACGCCACCGGCGCGGTTCCGGACGCCTACGTCACCTATACCATTGGCGGCAACTCCGTCACCGTCAAGGTGCACCAACTTCGGCAGCAGGGCATCGCATGATTCCACTCAAGCAATCCACCGCTTCGCAGGAGGTTCCGCTCGGGTACTTCCTCGACTCCACGGACGGCAACACCGAGGAGACCGGGCTCACCATCGCCAACACCGATATCAAGCTGTGGAAGGCCGGCGCGACCTCGCTGGCGAACAAGAACAGTGGCGGTGCGACGCACATGGCAAACGGGCTGTACTACGCCGTGCTCGACGCGACCGACACCGACACGCTAGGGCCGCTCGTGATCTTCGTGCACGTGGCTGGCGCGCTGCCGATCCGCCTCGAGTGCCAGGTCATGCTTGCGAACGTGTACGAGTCGCTGGTCGCCGGGACCGAATGGCTCGAGGCGACGACGCTGCGAAACGACGTGTCAATCTCCGGCACAACCCTCACCGTGGACAAACGAGACGGCTCGACCGCGCAGTACACGAAGACCGGCACGTTCTCCGCTGGCGCGGATGTTCTTACCCAGCTGGGCTGAGCAATGGCAGACACGAAGATCAGCGCATTGACGGCGGCCACGCAGGTCGACCCGACGGACGAGTTCGCAATCAACCAGGGCGGCGTCTCCAAGAAGGCGACTGCCGCGGTGCTGCGCCAGTCCTCCGGCACGCTGCCGACAATCAACTCCGTGGGCTCCGCGTTCAGCGGCACCGGCGCTCCGACCGCGACGCTGCCTAGTGTCGTGGCTGAAAAAGACATCCTCGTGCTGGTTCTGCAGTCCAGTCAGCAGGCGATCGCGACGCCGGCTGGCTACGCGCAGCTGGGACCGCAAAACGGAATCGGTGCGGCTGCGGCCGCCGGATCGACCCGTTTGGGCATCTTCTGGAAACGCGCCGGCTCGAGCGAGAGCGCGCCGACCATTGCCGACTCCGGCGACCATACCTACGGCGTGATGTTCACGGTGCGCGGGTGCCCGACCACCGGCGATCCGTTCCGGATGCTCGGGCAGGCTTGGAAGTTCACCGCGTCCACGACCGGCACTGCCGATTCAGGCACGGCCAGAACTGCCAACTCTCTGGTCGTGAGCATCTTCGCGCACGGTGTCGACAGCGCGAGCGCGCAGGGATCTTCGCCTACCAATGCCTCGCTCAGCGCCGTCACCGAGGTTTTCGACGGCGCGACCACCGACGGAACGGGCGGCGGCATCTACGTGATGAGCGGAGCGATCGCGGTGCCTGGCGACGTCGCCGCAAGCACCGTCACGTGGGCCAACAGCACGGTTGACGTCTCGACCACCATCGCCTTCGTTCCTGCGGACTCGTTCCCCGTTCCGCGTGGGCCGGAGGTGTGGACCTTCATCGGATCCGCTCCCAACCTCGACGACGTCTGGACCAAGCCCAGCGGCGCGCGGAAGGTCTTCGCGCAGGTGTGTGATGGCGGCGGCGGTGGCTCTGGCGGCAACACCACGACCACCGCAGCTGGCGGTGGTGGCGGCGGCGGCGGCGGGTATGACGAGGCCTGGTACGAGGTGGAGGAGCTGGGTGCGACCGTCACCGTTCAACCTGGTGCAGGTGGGGCGGCTGGCACGGCTCTGAATCAGGCCGGCAACATCGGCACCATCTCGCAGTTCGACAAGGGCAACGCGGGCCCGCTCACGTCGTCGTCTCGCGTGGCTGGAGTCGCGGCAACCGCGGCGGCGTCAGCCGACGGCGGCAACGGTGGGAGCGGCTCAGGCCGCGGCACAACCTCTCCGGCTGTCGCCACTGGACGCGCTGGCCTGACCGCCGCAAGCAACGCAAAGGCGACGGGCGGGACTGGCGCATCGGGTGGATCCGGCACGACCGCTCCGGTCGGTGGATCCGAGGGAGATTGGGGCGGTGGTGGTGGCGAGTCGGGTGGCGACACCGACGCAGCAATCACCAGCGCGAACAACGGGAACAGCATGCGCGGCGCTGGGGGCGGCTCTGGCGGCCGCACCAACACGAACATCAGCGGGTCTGGTCGGGGTGGCGGCGCCGCGGGCGTCAACTCCGCGCAGGGGGCCTCGGGCACTGCGTCTGCGCGTCTTCCCTACGGTGGCTCTGGCGGTGTCGGCGGCGGCTCGAGCGTCGTGCGCGGCGGGCCTGGTGGTTTCCCAGGCGGTGGTGGTGGTGGGGGCGCTGGCGTCGCGGGAGGGTTCGGCGGCGCCGGCGGTCACGGCATAGTGATGGTGACCACCTTCTTCTGATCGCCGCATGAGTAAATTCCTGCTTGAGGATGGGTCCGGCGGCTACGTCCTCGAGGATGGCAGTGGATACTACCTGCTCGAGCTCGACGACCCTGCGGGCGGCTTCGCCTCTCCGGTCCTCATGTGGCCCTTCGGTTTGGGCGTGCCGGCGGCGGGCGGCGGCGTCGTGGTGAATATCTTCAGCGGGCGCGGCGGCGGCGCTGCCTCGCCTCTTGTGGGCTGAATCATGAAGCACCTAGGCGACTTCGACGCAGCCAGCGTCCTGTACACGAAGTTCACGACCTATCGTCCGAGCACGGGTGCTCCGTTCACGCTTGCCGGCACGCCGGTCGTCTCTGTCTACAAGGACGGCTCGCTCACGCAGAGCACCGCGGGGATCACGCTCACCGTCGACTTCGACGGGCTGACCGGCCTGCATCACCTGGCAATCGATACCTCCGCCGATGGGACGTTCTACTCGGCGGGTTCGCACTTCGAAGCTGTCATCACGACCGGTACCGTCGACTCCGTGTCGGTGGTCGGCTCCTGTGTCGCCTCGTTCTCCCTGCGCAAGGACTCCGCGCTGAAGGCAACGGTCGCGGGCCGAACGCTCGACGTCAGTGCCGGCGGCGAGGCGGGCCTGGATTGGGCGAACATCGGAAGCCCGACCACCGCGGTGAACCTCTCCGCGACCAACATCGATGTCGATCAAGTGGTGGCGAGTGTCTCTGGCGCCGTGGGCTCCGTGACCGGCGCTGTCGGCTCGGTCACCGGCAACGTCGGCGGCAACGTGAACGGTTCGGTGGCCACGGTTAACGCGCTGGCGGCGAATTCGATCACCGCCGCCGCGGCCGCAGCAGACTTCGGCACCGAGGTCGGCACCGCGGTCTGGGCGACCGCCACGCGCGAACTGACGGCGGGCACCAACATCGTCCTGGCCAAGGGCGTGGGCGTGACCGGGTTCAACGACCTGGACGCGGCTGGCGTGCGCGGCGCTGTGGGCCTCGCTTCGGCGAACCTCGACACGCAGATCGGTACGCTCGCCACCGCCGCGAACCTGGCCACGGTCGCGGGCTATCTCGACACCGAGATCGCCGCGATCCTCGCCGACACGAACGAGCTGCAGACGGATTGGGCCAACGGTGGCCGCCTCGACCTGATCCTGGACGCGCGGGCCTCGCAGGCGAGCGTGGACACCATCGACGGAATCGTCGACTCGATCCTGGTCGACACCGCTGAAATCGGCGCGGCTGGCGCTGGCCTCACGGCTCTCGCTTCCGCTGCGAACCTCGCAACCCTGACCGGCTATGTCGACACCGAGGTGGCGGCGATCAAGGCGACGACGGACAAGCTCGACACCACGCTCGAGCTGACGAGCGATGGCCAGATCTTCACCGCCGCCGCTCTCCAGAACGCGCCGAGCTCCGGTGGCGGCTTGGATGCTGCAGGCGTCCGTGCTGCGGTGGGCCTGGCCAGCGCGAACCTGGACACCCAGCTCGCAGCCATCGACACGAAGACCACCAACCTGCCGAGCGACCCAGCGGATCAGTCGCTGATCATCGCGGCGACCACTTCTCTGTCGGGCCTGATCGGAACGCCGGCGGGCGCCAGCCTCTCCGCCGACGTCGCGGCGGTGCAGTCGGACACGAATGACATTCAGGCGCGCCTGCCGGCCGCGCTCATCTCCGGGCGCATCGATGCGACGGTGGGCGCCATGCAGGCTAACGTCATGACCGCGGCGGCCGCGGCGGCGGACCTGACCACCGAGCTGCAGTCGGGCCTGGCGACCTCGAGCGCGCTGGCAACGCTCGACGGCAAGGTCGACGTCATCGACGGCGTGGTCGATGCCATCCTGGTGGACACCGCGGAGATCGGCGTCGCCGGTGCGGGCCTGACCGCGCTGGCCACGGCGGCGAATCTCGCCACCGTGGCTGGCTACCTGGACACGGAGATCGCGGCCATCCTGGCGGACACCAACGAGCTGCAAACCGACTGGACGAACGGTGGCCGGCTGGATCTCCTGGTGGACGCGATCAAGGCCAAGACCGACGCGCTGCCGGCGTCTCCTGCTGCTGTGTCCGACGTTCCGACCGCGGCCGCGATCGCGGATGCTGTGCACGACGAGGTGGTCGAAGGCACGGTCACGCTGCGCCAGTCGATCCGCCTGCACAACGCTGCGCTCGGCGGCAAGGTGCAGGGCCTGGACACGTTTAACCCGGTATTCCGCGATCTGGCCGATTCCAAGGATGTTATCGACGCGACGGTCGACTCCTACGGCAACCGTTCAGCCGTGACGCGGGACCTGAGCTGACATGTTCGGCTCACGCTACTTCGGCAACGGCGGCACCGGCCCGGGCTCCGGCTCGGGCGCTTCCGCTTCGGAGATCTGGGCGTACACGCTGGCCAACGGCAAGAGCGCGGCGCAGAACCTCATCGACATCAACGCCGGAATCACCGAGCTCCTGTTGCGTTCCTGCCTGGATGATCAGGTGCAGGGCGCATACACTGCCGGCGACGCGCTGCGCATCTTGCTCGCCGTAGCCGCTGGCAAGACCGCCATTGCTGACCTGGGTGGCGGCGCGGCCACGGTGGAGTTCCAAGCCATCGACGACTCCGGTGTCGTCGTCTCCGCGACAATGGCAGGCAGCGAGCGGACCGCGGTCACGCTGACGCCGACGGAATCGACGTAGGGACCACGCGATGAGCGATCTCGAAAAACTCGCCGAGCAGGTGTTCGCCGCCCTGCAGACCTACGTCGACAAGAAGCTGGCGCCGATCGATGCCTCGCTTCGCGCGGTCGACGAGCGGATCAAGGCGATCCCTGCCGGCCCGAAAGGCGAGAAGGGCGACCCTGGCGAGCCCGGGCCTGCAGGTGCTCCTGGTATCGCAGGCAAGGATGGCGCTCCCGGCGCGGCTGGTGAACGCGGCCCCGAGGGCCCTGCCGGCAAGGATGGTGCACCTGGTGCTCGAGGCGCCGATGGTCCTGCCGGCCCGGCCGGCAAAGATGGGGCGCCCGGCCTGGTCGGCGAGCGTGGTCCCGAAGGCCCGATGGGCAAGGACGGTGCTCCCGGTGCTGCCGGTGCGGCAGGTCCTGCCGGCCCTGCGGGCAAGGATGGCGCTCCGGGGCTCAATGGCAAGGACGGCGCTCCTGGCCCGGCCGGCGAACGCGGGCCCCAGGGTGAGAAGGGCGAGCCGGGCATCGCGGGCAAGGACGGTGCGCCGGGTGCTCCTGGCGATCGCGGGGCTCCTGGCGAGCGTGGCGAGAAGGGCGACGCTGGTCCGGCCGGCAAGGATGGCGCGCCTGGCGAGCGCGGTGTGCCTGGTGAGCGTGGCATGCCTGGCGAGCCGGGGCGGGATGGGCCTGTGGGGGCCGCCGGCCGCGACGGACGCGACGGAGCCCCTGGTGCCCCTGGCGAACGCGGCGAGCGCGGCGACAAGGGCCTGGACGGGGCGGACGGGCGCGATGGGCGCGATGGGAAGGATGGCGCTCCTGGTGCTCCGGGCGAGCGCGGGCTTCCGGGTGAGCGCGGCGACCCGGGTCCGGCCGGCAAGGACGGCGCCGCGGGCATGGCCGGCAAGGACGGTGCGCCGGGCCGCGACGCGTTCCAGCTCGAGGAGCTGGAGCTGAAGCTCCTGGAGGACGGTCGGACCGTGGAGTTCTCGTTCGGCGCCGGCGACACGCGGATCTCGCGCGTCATCAAGTTCGACGTCGTGCTCGATCGCAAGGTCTACCAGCGCGGCAAGCGCTACGAGAAGGCCGACGGCGTGACCTACGGAGGGCAGTACTACATCGCGCAGCGCGACACGGACGCGGTGCCGGGTGAATCTCCGGACTGGCGGCTCTCGGTCAAGCGCGGGCGCGACGGTAAGGACCTGCGCGAGGAGGAGGGCTCCCATGGCTGACGTCCGCGTCCTGCGCGCCAAGGTCATTGCCCATCCGACCGGGCACGTGCTCTCGCTGGAGACCTGCCGGCAGCACCTCGAGGTGATCCCGATCGATGGCGACTCCGACAACGAGTCGCACCCGGACGATGCTCTGATCCTCGGCATGCTCGACGCTGCGGTGGCGCACGCCGAGCAGTTCACCGGCCTGTCGATCGCGCTGCGCACCTGGGAGGCGGCGCTGGACGAGTTCCCTGCAGACGGCATCGAGCTCCCTCGCCCCCCGTTCATCGAGCTGCTCTCGTTCAGCGCGGTCAACGACTCCGACGGCGAGCTGGACGCGTCGACCTACCTGGTGGACGACTACGGCACGCCAGAGCAGCCGGTGGTGCTGCGCGCGGTGAACAGCTGGCCGACCGTGACCAAGTCGCCGGCCACCGTGAAAATCCGGTACCGCGCCGGCTACCAGTCGGAGGAGGACCCGGACTCCGACGCGCCGCCGCTGCCGCGATCGCTGCGCGCCGCGCTGCTGCTGATGCTCGGCCACCTGTACGAGAACCGCGAGGACTCCGTCGAGAAGGCCCTCGCGTCGATTCCGAACGGCGCCGAGGCCCTGATGCGACCTCTGCGCGTGCGCCTAGGGATGGCATGAGGGCTGGCCGGCTCCGGCACTGGCTCACGTTCCAGCGGGACGAGGGCGGCCAGGATTCCGACGGCGCGTGGGAGGCGGCGTGGTTTGACGCGTTCCCGCAAGGCTCCCGCATGCCGTGCGAGATCGTCTACCTGCAGGGGCGCGAGCTCCTGGCGGCCCAGGCCATGAACAGCAAGGTCACGTGCCGCATCACCACCCGGTACCGTCCGGGCTTCGTCGCGTCGCTGCGCGCTGTGGCTCCGGACGGCTCCATCTTCAACATCGAGGCGGTGCTGCCGGACAACGTCAGCGGTCGCTCGAGCGTGGTTCTCCTGGCTTCCACCGGTGTCAACGAAGGCTGACCCTCCGGCGCCGCAATGGCGCAATCGAACCGTCTTCTGTCTGGCCAGCGGGCCCTCGCTGACCCGGGACGATGTCGATCTGGTGCGCGACTCTGGGCACCCGACCATCGTGACCAACACGACCTTCCGCCTGGCGCCGTGGGCCGACGTCCTGTTCGGCTTCGACGCGCGCTGGTGGATGACCAAGGATCCGGCCACCGGCCTGACGCCGGCGCAGGAGACCGAGCGCATGTTCCATGGCCGGCGCTTCTCCCGGTCTGCCCTGGCGGCCAACGTGGGCGTCGAGTCCCTGCACGCTTCGAGCTGGTTCCGCGGCTCAGGCAACAGTGGCAGCTGCGCGATCTCGCTCGCGGTGTCTGCCGGCGCGCATCGCGTGGTGCTGCTCGGGTTCGACTGCACCTTTGCGCCGGACGGCCGGCGTCACTGGCATGGCGACCATCCGCCGGGCCTCGGGAACTGCCTGTCGATCGCGCGCTGGCCGCTGCAGTTCACGCGGGTCAAGCGGCAGGCCGACGCTGCTCGGTGCGGCGTGATCAACTGCAGCCGGCGCACGGCGCTCGACATGTTCCGGCGGCAGCCACTCGAGGAGGTGCTGCGCGAAATCGGCCCGGCACTGCCGCCGGTCGAGCGTGAGGGCGGAGTGCTGGTGTGAGGTCGATCCGGGGCGGTAAGGGCATTGGCGATGCCATCTACCTGGCCGCGGTGGTGCGGCATCTGGTCGCCGCCGGCGAGCGCCTCGAGGTGTGCACGCCGTGGCCGGAGATCTTCGACGCCTACGCGGATCGCGTGATGCTCTCGCCGTTCCGGCGCAGCGGCATCGACGTCCTGGCGCACTACTCGCGCCGCCGGAATTGGCGCACACGGCAGTTCGAGGACGTCTGCATCCAGGCCGGGCTTCCCACCACCGTCGACCTGCGGCTGGACTGGACCGTGACCGACTCCGATCTGACCGGCCGGCTGCTCGAGCGCGGGTTGCCGATCGTGCTGGTGCAGCTCCCCCGCGCGCCGATGGGCCGCACTGACGGCATCGGTCACGAGCTACTGCCGGACTGCCGTCGCATCCAGGAAGCGATCGACCTGCTGCGCGGGCGCGTGCTGCTGGTGCAGATCGGCGCTGGTCGACCGCTGTTCAACTTCCGCGGCATCGACGTCGACCTCCGGGACCAGACCACGATCCGGCAGCTCATGGACGTCGCGTCTGTCAGCAGCGGCATGCTCGGGTACGTCTCTTTCATGGTGCCGCTGGCCGAGGCGCTGCTGAAGCCGGCGCTGCTGGTCTGGTCGCGCCGTGGCTTGCGCTCGAGCACCGGGTTCGTCCGCCAGATCACCCCAGCCAAGATCCTGCAGCGCGAGAGCTCCCTGCACGTGGTCGACAACTGCACGCCGGCCGAGCTGCAGGCTGCCACCGAGAGGTTCTGCGATGCGCTTCGTCTCCCGGGCTGAAGTCCTGCCGGTGTTCGCCGGTCGGAGAGTCGCCATCGTCGGCTCCGGGCCCGGCGTGCTCGAGAACCCTCCGGGCCTAATCGACTCGCACGAGGTGGTCGTGCGGGTGAACAACTACAAGCTCTCGCCGGCGGCTGGCCAGCGCACGGACGTCTACTACTCCTACTTCGGGAACGCCATCAAGAAGCCGGCCGCTGACCTGAAGCGAGACGGCGTGCGGCTGTGCATGGCGAAGTGCCCGAACGCGGCAGCGATCGAGTCCGAGTGGCACGTCCGGAACAAGAAGCCGCACGGCGTCGACTTCCGCTGGATCTACCAGCTGCGCTCCGACTGGTGGTTCTGCGACACCTACGTGCCCGACCTGCAGGAGTTCCTCGAGGGCTTCGATCTCCTGGGCCGCCACGTGCCCACCACCGGCTTCTCCGCCATCCTGGCGGTGCTCTCGTTCCAGCCGGCCTCGATCTACCTGACCGGGTTCGACTTCTTCTCGAGCGGCGTGCACAACGTCAACGAGCGGTGGCGCGCCGGCGCCTCTGATGATCCAATCGGCCACGTGCCGGACGCCGAGCGGGCCTGGCTCGCCGCAAACCGATCCCCTTCCATCACCTTCGACCGCCGGCTTGCCGGCCTGCTGCAGACATGATCGAGTGGACCCAAGAGACCGAGAAGCGCGTCGGGCGCATGGTGCAGATCATCCTCACCGATCCGGACCTGCTGGCCATCCATCAACGCTTTGGCGGCGAGGTGTTCCGTCGATCGAGCGTCTTCCACGAGCTGAAGCGCTTCCTGCAGACTTGCGAGGTGTCGGGCGACACCTGCCTGGAGATCGGCACCTGGAATGGCATCACCGCGGTGGTGCTCTCGCGCTTCTTCCGGCGCGTGGTCAGCATGGATATCTTCCACAACCCGGTGCGCCACGAGATCCTCGCGCACCTGGGCATCAAGAACGTGGAGTTCGTGGACCTTGTCGACAACCGGCACAAGGCGCAGGTGATCGGCCAGCTCGACTTCGACTTCGCGTACCTGGACGGCAACCACGCCGATGACACCGACCTCGACTGGCGCCTCGCGCAGCCGTGCGGGCGCGTGCTGTTCCAGGAGTGCCTTCCCATGCAGCCACCCGTCTACAACCTGGTGCGCTCGCTGCCGCCGGACGAGGTGGTCTATGGCGGCGTGGGCCTGGCCCTCTGGAGGAAGCGACAATGATCTTCAACTACCGCGGCAAGCTCTACCCGGAGTACATCCGCAACGGCAATGCATGCCGGTTCATCACCCCGTTCGCGCAGCAGTTCTGCACCGGCTCCGGTGTCGATGTCGGGCCGGGCAAGTGGCCATTCCCTGGTGCGCTGCCGGTCGATGTCGGGCCCGAGTACTCCGCGATGGAGCTGCCGCCGGGTCCCTTCGACTACGTCTTCTCCAGCCACTGCCTCGAGCACCTGCGCGATCCGATCGGTGCGCTCGAGCACTGGCGCGAGCGGCTCCGGCCGGGTGGCGTGCTCTTTCTGTACCTGCCGCACCCGGACATGGAATACTGGCAGCCGCAGAACTGCCGTAAGCACCTGCACTCGTGGCGTCCCGGCGACATGAAGCGGATCCTCTACGACCTCGGGTTCTGCGACGTCCTGGCCAGCGAGCGCGACCTCGCGTGGTCGTTCGCCGTGGTGGGCTTCAAGGGCACGCGTCACCAGGAGCCGGGAGCATGAGCGCGATGCACGATCGAATCGTCGCGCTGCACGGCCGGCACGCGCTGAAGCGCTCCATCCTGAGCATCCGCGAGGGCGCCGGCGTGATGCAGCACTTCCTGGAAGGGCGGGGCGTCCGCACGGCGCTGGAGATCGGCACCTACCGCGGCGTCGGCGCGGCGGAGATCTCGCAGTTCGTGGACCGCGTCATCACCATCGACCTCCGGCATGGCCGCATGGAGCAGCTCGGCGAGGAATGGGACCGGCACGCGTTCTGGCGCTCGCTCGGCGTGCACAACGTCGAGCTCCACCTGGTGGACGACGACGCGGAGAAGGCCGAGCTGATCCGGTCGCTGGAGTTCGACTTCGCCTTCGTGGACGGCGCGCATGACGAGCGGGTGCGCGACGACTTCGAGCTGGTCCGGCGCTGCGGGCGCGTGCTCTTTCACGACGTCGACTCGCGCGGCAGGCCCGAGCTGGACCACGTGTACAACTTCGTGATGTCGCTGCCGCGGCACGAGCTCGAGCTCCGGGATATCTTCGCGCTATGGACCGATTCATCGCGGCGTTCCCTGCCGTAGCCGACGGCGACCTCGCGCTGTGCCACGAGCACGGCGTGGCCTACCAGATCGACCAGTCGCAGCTGGTCGACTATGGCGAGGCCTACTTCGAGAAGTGTCGCGGCTACGAGGGACAGGAAATCGCCGAGCGCATCAACGCCGGCCGGATCGCTCTGGTGGCGCGGCACTTCGGGCCCGGGCGGGTGTGCGATGTCGGCGTGGGCTCCGGCGAGTTCATCCGCCGGCGTCCCTACACGTTCGGCGTGGACGTCAACCCGGCGGCGGTGCAGTGGCTCAAGGAAAGCGGTCGCTGGGCCAGCGACCTGGACTCGTTCGGCGCATTCACCTTCTGGGATGTGCTCGAGCACGTGCCCGAGCCGGAGACCTACCTGCGGCACGCCTACCTGCACTCGTTCGTCTTCCTGTCGATGCCGATCATGCCGTCGCTCGATCGCATCCGCGAATCGAAGCACTACCGGCCCGGCGAGCACCTGTACTACTGGACCGAGCGGGGCCTGGTCGAGTGGATGGCCTGGCACGGTTTCAGGCTGCTCGAGGTGTGCGACTTCGAGACGCAGGCCGGTCGTGAGAACATCCTGTCCTTCGCGTTCAGGAGATACGCATGGCCGAGCTCTCCGGCACCGTCTCTCTCACCGGGCTAGACGGCGTCCTTCGAACCCTCGAGCAGCTGCCGCCCGAGGTGGTCAGCAAGGCTGGCGGCCCGGTGAAGCTGGCTCTCAAGCGTGGCGCGCTGGTGCTGCTGCGCGAGGCGGCGCTGAATCTGGCGCGCGCCACCGACAACCTCAGCACCGACGACCAGGAGAACACCGGGCTTCTGCTCTCGTCGCTCGTGGCCACCCGCGGCAAGGCGCCGACGGGCGGCAACGGCGAGCGCTACCTCGTGCGGGTGAAGCGGCTCACGTATCAGCGTCCTGGCCCGGCCACCACCACCCTGCAGACCGCCAACCTGCTGGAGTACGGTTCGGAGAAGCAGCCGGCCGAACCCTGGCTCCGTCCGGCCTTCGCCGCCAAGGCTGTGAGCGCCATCCAGACGGTCGAGTCGGAGCTCATCCGCTCCGTCGACCGGGTCGTGACCCGTCTCGCGCGGCAGAATGGAGCTCGCTGATGTTCCCTCCCATCTTCACCACCCTGCAGGACTCCGCGACCGTGCGCTCCATCTTCGGGGCCCGGCCGCGGGTGTACCGGCATGGCGAGGCGCCGCAGCTCCCTCCGCCCAAGGCCGGCGGCAACGTGCCGGAGGTCAAGCCGTATGCCACCTGGCTGATCATCTCGAGCGTGCCGGAGAACCAGCTCTCCGGGCTGCCCGGGCATGATCGGGTAGGCCTGCAGCTAGACGTCTACGCTCGGGGCGACGCGGAGTGCGTCACCGCGGCGCAGGCGATCCGCGACCGGCTGGAGACCGACTGCCACATGACCGCCTTGCGCGGGCTGGCTCGGGACATGGATACTCGCCTCTACCGGATCAGCATGGACTTCGACTACTGGCTGCCGCGCGAAGCGTGAGCAGCCGTCCGATCCCCACCTGCTCGCCGCCGCGCGGGCGCAACCTCGAAAGGCCGTCATCATGACCACCGGAACCGTTCGCACGCAGGGCACCGAGGTGTTCTTCGTGGACAACACTGTCTCTGCCTCGCAGCCGGACCTGATCAAGCTGGCGTGCCCGACCGGCGTGCAGGGCCTCGGCGGCGCCAAGGACCAGATCGAGACCACCTGCCTCGACACGATCGGCGACAAGGAGTACGCCGGCGGCCTGGGCAACCCGGGCGTGGTGACCATCCCCTTCAACCTGATTCCGCGCAACTTCTCGCATCAGGTGCTGTTCGAATTCAAGCGCACCGGCGAGGTGCTCGAGTGGATCGCCTGCCTGTCCGAGAGCACGGAGCAGCCGACCGTCGACAGCGACGGCGTGATCACCGCGCCGGGCACGCGCTCGTCGTTCCAGTTCCAGGGCTATATCGCCGATGTGAACATCGACATCGCCAACAACGAGATCGTGCGCGGCACCCTGACCGTGCAGCGCTCGGGCAACGTGGTGTTCAACGCCTACGTGCCGGCCTGATCATGGACGAGTCCTGGTTCGTTCCTCCGGAGCTGGAGGAGAAGAAGGTTCGTCTGGCCGACGGCTCCGAGCACGTGATGTACTTCCGTCACCTGCCCAACACCGACTTCGAGACCTACGCGCTGCAGGTCAACTCCGCGGATCCGGAGGTCGCCGGCGCCGCCGCGGCGCGCCTGCTGTGCAAGGGCCTGTGCGAGCCGAACGGCAAGCCGGCGCTCTCCTACGAGCGCGTGGTGATGCTCAAGCGCCCGGTGTTCCGCGCTCTGTTCGCCGCGCTGCTCGAGGTCAACACCTACGGTGCGGCCAAGGTCGAAGAGACGGGAAAAGCCTCGGGACCAGGGGCGAGCGCTGGTTCTGGCACACGCTCGCGCTCGCGCTCGGGGGGCGCACGGTCCAAGAGCTGAAGGCGGCGATGTCGCGCCAGGAGTTCATCGCCTGGCGCGAGTACCACCGGCTGTTCCCGTTCGATGACCTGCACCGGTACCACCGACCGGCCGCGCTGGTCGCTCACTGTGCAGCGGGCGGTGGTGGCGCCGATGTGCTTGACACGCGGCTCGCCTGGCTGGCTCCGGAGCCTGCCGCTGGCGATGGGGCCTACACTGAGGCCGATCTGGCGACGTTCCGGGCTTTCGGCATGAAGCCACCGGGTAGGGGGTAAAGCATGTCAGCTGGCTCGATCATCATCGACCTCCTGATGCGGACGGGCAGCTTCGTGACCGACACGAAGCGTGCCCAGAAGCAACTCAAGGAGTTTCAGAAGGACGTCGCCGGCACCGCGGCGTCGCTGAAGAACCAGCTCGTGGGCGCGCTGGCCGCCGCCGGCGTGGCGCTCTCGTTCGACGCGCTGCTGCAGGGGGCGGCCAAGTTCAAGGACCTGGAGGAGGAGGTCGGCGCCAGTGCCGAGAGCATCGCCTCGCTCTCCGTCGCGGCTGCCACCGCCGGCGTGCCGATCGAGTCGATCGCCGCGTCGGCGCTCAAGCTCACGAAGAACCTGTCGGGCGTGGACGACGAGTCCAAGGCTGCCGGCGCGGCCCTGGCGGCTCTGGGCATCCCGATCGAGGAGTTCAAGCGCCTGGACCCTGTGCAGCGTATCGACGCGCTGGCCAAGGCCTTTGCCGGCTTCGCCGACGGGCCCGAGAAGGCCGCGGTGGCGATCGCGCTGTTCGGCAAGGCCGGCGCCGAGCAGCTCCGGCTGTTCAAGGCTCTGGAGGAACAGGGCGGGCGGCAGGTCATCCTGACGCAGCAGCAGATCGAGCTGGCCGACGCTTTCGCGGATCGCCAATCGAAGCTGACCGGCACGCTGCAGGCCTACGCGCAGGTGGCGGTCACGGACATCCTGCCCTCCCTGAACGACCTCACGGCGGTGACGTCCGACATCGTGCGCGAGCTGGTCGGCGTCGACGCAGCCGGAAAGAAGCTGGCCGGCGACAGCTCGGTCGCTCAGTTCGCTCGCGGCGCGGCCGACGTCCTGGCGTTCGTCGCAGACATTGCGCAGGGCGTGGTCAGCCTGGTGCAGTCAATCGGCGTCGGCTTCGGCGCCAACGCGGCGATCGTGAGCGCGGTGCTGGACGGCGAGTTCGGGCAGGCCCGGACGATCGCCGAGGAGGCGCGGAATGACATCGCGCGGATCCTGAACCCGGAGCTGTTCTCCCAGCGGCTGGCGCGGCTCCGCGCTGAGGCGGCCCGCGCATCGGCTCCTGATCCCAACCAGAGCGCGGCCGAGAGCGCGCGCCTCGGTCGTCGTCCCCAGCTGCAGTTCGACGGCGCGGTGAAGCCGCCCAAGGGCACCACCACGCAAAGCGAGGCGGAGAAGTACCTCGAGACGCTGCAGAAGCAGGGCGAGGCGACGCTGCAGCTCACGACCTACGAGAAGGCTCTGCTCGAGATCCAGTCCGGCCGGCTGAAGGGCATCACTCCGCAGCTGAAGCGCGCCATCCTCGCGCAGGCCGAGTTCAACGACCTGAACAAGCAGGCCATCGAGCTGCGCGACGCTGAAGTCGCGGTGAACACCAACCGCGCGAAGGCCCAGCTCGAGACGGTCGATGCTCTGGTCAAGGGCAACAAGGAACTGCGCGACGAGATCGCTCTGATCGGTCTGGATGAGCTCGGCATCACCAGCGTCGAGCGTGCACGCATCAGCTCTCTGCGTGCGCTGAAGGAGGAAGAGCTCGCGCGGCGTGCCGCCAATGGCGCGGCCGACGAAACCTTGCAGGCGCTCGAGGCGGAAATCGCCGCGCTGAAGGAGCGCGAGGACCTGCTCGGGCAGAAGATCAACAAGGGCATCGAGCAGCGCGGCATCGAGGACGCTCGCAAGACGGCGACCAAGGCTTCCGACGCTCTGGCCGACTCGATCGAGCAGGGCATCCTCGAAGGCTACCGGCGCGGTTCGTCCCTCACCGATATCTTCCTGAACGAGTTGAAGGCTCAGTTCGCCAAGACGGTACTGCGGCCCCTCATCCAGCCTGTGGCGGACGCCGGTAACGCCTTGATCGGCTCGCTGGTCAGCGCGGCTTTCTCGGCATTCTCGGGTGGCTCCGGCGTGGGCATCGTCCCTGGCGACTCTCCACTCTCGGCCACTGGCGAGGCCATTCTGGGCCGGCGCGCTGGAGGCGGCGATGCCCATCGCAACGTGGGCGGCGCGCTCCTGGTCGGCGAGAAGGGGCCGGAGCTCTTTCGGCCGTCGACCAGCGGGCGCGTGATCCCGAACGGCGCGCTCATGGCGCAGCGTGCACCGCAGATCACGATCGAGAACTACGGCGCGCGCGTGCAGGAAGAGCGCCAGGGCAACGGCGACGTGAAGTTCATCATCGACGCCGCTGTGCGCGAGGTCGATCGCCGCATCGCGTCTCGCACCGGGTCGACCGCCATGGCTCTGAAGTCCGCCGGGCTGAGCGTCTCGCGCGGCCTGCCGCGCAGGGGTTGACGTGGCTCTGCCGACCATCGTCGCTCCGCCCGAGGCTCCAGTGTTCCTGGCCGATGGGCACGAGATCGAGGAACTGTCGCGCTACGCGCAGGTGCCGATGCAGACCGGCCACTCGCGGGCCCGTCCGGTGCTCTCGCAGAACGAGCGCATGGTCAACGTGCGCTGGTTCCTGGATGGCCCGGCGCTGGCGGCGGTCTACGAGTGGTACGAGGGCGCGCTGCAGGCCGGCACGCGGCTGTTCGCCGCGCGCGTGGCGCGGCAGGGTGGCGATCCGACCACCGGCGTCTGGCCGAGCCTGGCTTGGTGGGCGGCGCGCTGGGTCGAGTTCGAGACGCAGATGCTCCCTCGCCCGGCCTTACTGATCGATCCCGACACCGAGGTGACTCTCACGCGCGGCGTGGTCAGCGGGCGCATCTACCTGATCGAGGGCCCATTCGCCGAGGGCCCGGACCTGGGTGCTCTGGCCATGGAAATCCGGGCGCCGCTGCTCGGCACCGCCCTGCCCACCATCCCGGCGGACCTGGCCATGGAGATCTCGGTGGCGCTGGACGGCTTCGTGGACGAGACTTCGTGACATGGCGCTGGACTTCCCGACCTCGCTCCCTTGTCCCCAGACCGAGCTGGTGACGCCGTTCGATCGCGCGCAGCGGTCCGACGACCGCCGGCCGCGCGACGCGCGTGCGCTCTCGCTCGATCGGCTGGCCGTAGTGCGCGCCAGCTGGCCGCCGCTCGCGCCGGCAGACGCCGCGACGCTCTACAGTTTCTGGGAGACCGACCTGCTCGACGGCGGCGCCTGGTTCAATGCCACATGGCCGCTGCCGCAGGGCCGCGTGCCGGCGGTGTTCAAGTTCATCAGCCAGCCGCGCTTCCGGTTCGTGCCTGGCGGTCGCTGGCGCGTCGACGCGGTGCTCGAGCAGCGCGGGCGCGGGCAGTCCGTCATCGGCGGGCCTGCTCCGATCGTGCCTTCAAACCCGTGGAACAGCGCGAACGAGATCGGCACGGCGGTGTTCACGAACGCCGACTTCACCGTTGAGTTGCAGTCTCCTGGCCTGGTCGCCTCGATCGAAGCGGCGGAGGGATCGCTCGGCAACGGCAAGTACTACGCCGAGCTCCTGCCGGTGTTCGACTTCTTCGAGGGCGGCGTCACGCGCGTGCAGGTCGGCGTCTCTCGGCAGAACCCTGGCTCCGCGGCGGACGGCGCCGCCTACGACCTCGGTGGCGAGATCGTGGTCGATGGTATCGCCATCACCACCCTGGCGGCCATCAACTCCGGCGACGTCATCATGATCGCGCTGGACGCGTTCGCCGGGTTCGTCTACTTCGGCAAGAATGGCACCTGGCTGGACGGCGCTGATCCCGCGCTCGGCATCAACCCGATCACCCTCAGCGTGGCGCCGGCGGACTACTGGCTCTCGTTCTACTGCGACAACAACGAGCTGGCCTACACGTGCTCGATCCGAACGGGCGCCGACCTGTTCAGCTACTCGATCCCGTCCGGCTTCACCGCCTGGAATGTTCAGGGGGCCTGATGTCACACCTCACCAACTACGCGGAGAACGCGCTCGCCGACATGGCTCGCGGCGAGGGCCTGATCCTTTCTTCGAGCTGGACCATCCACCTGCTGACCGCGGTGAGCGACTCCGCCCACACGAAGGTGACCGGCACCGGCTACGCTCCGGTCGACGTCCTTCGCTCGCTGGACGAGTGGTCGGGCACGCAGGGCCCGGGCACAACGCTTGTCAGCATCGGCACTTCGCACCGGACCTCGAACAACAACCTAATCGACTTCGGCACGGTCGGCGCTGGCGGCTGGAGCGGCCCGGTGATTGCGGTGGGCCTGTTCGACGGCACCGAGCTGTTCGCGTGGGCCGATATGGAGCCGCGCACGCTCCTGGAGGGCGAGCAGTTCTCCCTCGATCCTGGAACGCTGATCTTCGACTTCGGCGTCACCGGCGGCATGAGCGACTACCTGTCCAACGCGCTGATCGACCAGATCTGGCGGGACGTGTTCTACTCGTGGCCGACCGACCTCTACGCGGCGTACACCACGACGACCCCGACCAACGCAACGCCGGGCTCCGAGCCTGGGGTGGGCGGCTACGCGCGGCAGGCGATCCCCTCGACGCTCTCTGGCTGGACGCCGACGCAGGGCGGACTGGTCACCGACCTCTCGAGCGGCACCAGCGGGCGCATCGGCAATCAGGCCGACGTCGTCTTCCCGGTGCCCACCGCATACCAGGGCGTGGCGACGCACGGCGAGCTGTGGGATGCTGCCGCCGGCGGCAACATGCTGTTCTGGCGTGCTCTCGCTGGCGCCAAGTCCATTGTCGCCGGCGGGCCGCCGCCGACCTTCGCCAGCGATTCCATCGGCATCACCTGGGCCTGATCCATGCCAGACATCGTTCGCCGCGGGGTGACCCTCGCTGAAGCGCTGCAGGAAGCCGCCGCGATCGCGCCGATCACGCGACAGATGATCTACGCCTACGAGCTCTGGCATCCGACTCTCTCGGCGCCGGTCTACTTCGTGAACGACAACGCCGATCTGGCCGCGTTCATCGAGAACACCGCCGATCGGAATCCCGCGACGGAGGTGACTTTCGTCGCCTGCCGGCTGGCGGTCGCGCGACCCGAGGAGGGAGACCAGCCGGAGTCGCCGAAGCTCTCGCTCTCGCGGCCCGACCTCGGCAGCCTGCTCAAGCCGCTCCTGGACGCGGCACGCGGGTCGACCGTGCCGTGGGTTCTGATCGAGCGGCTGTACGCGAGCGACGACCTCAGCTCGCCGGCGATGCTCCCTCCGCTGCAGGTCGAGCTCACAAACGTCGACTTCGTCGGCTCCCAGGTGCAGATGCAGGCCAGCTTCGATGACGACGGCACGCTTGCCATCCCGGCGATCACCTTCCGTCGTTCGGAATACCCGGGGCTGGCGCGATGACGCATTGGGCTGCCGCCTACGTGGGAGCTGGCTACGCTCGAGGCGCCAGCGGGCCGGAGGTCTTCTCCTGCTGGGGCCTGGTGCGGCATGTCTTCCTGCACGTGCACCGGATCGCTTTCGCGGACGTCTCGATCGATGAGTCGGCGCCTGCATCGCCGGTCAACTCCAGGGCCATCCTGGCGTGCGCTCGAGCGGCCAGCATGCGCCCGGTTCCCGCTGGCCAGCCGCCGGCCGACGGCGACATCGTGATCATGCGTTCGCTGGTGCAGCTGCACTGTGGACTGGTCGTGCGGCTGAACGGCGGGCTTCGCGTGCTCCACGCGGCGCAGGACCGGGGCGTGGTGGTCGACCACTGGCGCGACGCGGTTGAGGGCATGAGCTGGGAACTGTGGAGGCGCGCATGAACGTGCAACCCGTCAGCGGACACGCGCTTGCGCCGCTGCAGCAGCTGCGCCCGGTCGACATGGTGGAGGTCCCGGTCGGCGTGCCGATCTCCAGCCTGGCTCCGGAGGCGCAGGGCCTGCTGGTGTGCCGGGTCAACGGCGAGTGGCTGGCGCGCGAGTCGTGGGCATGCCTGACCGAGCCGGGCGACGTCATCGAATGGCACGAGTTCCCGCAGGACCGCGACCTGCTGCGCACCGCTCTCTCGATCGCCGCGATCGCGATCCTGGGACCGTATGGCTTCGGCCTGCAGGGCGCTGCTCTCATCGCGGCCAACATCGTTGCGCAGACGGTCATCAACGCGCTCCTGCCGCCGGTCGGGCCCGAGCAGCAAGCCCGGCCGCAGCAGACCGGCACCGCGTTCTCCACCAGCCTGCAGGGCAACGAGGCCCGCATCGATCAGCCCATCTGGAAGGTCTGCGGGCAGCGCGAGATCAACCCGCCATTCGCCGGGCAGCCCTACTTCGAGTACCAGCCTCGCGCTGGCGAGTCGGACGCCGATCCGGACCTCGACAACGACCAGTACTTCTACGCGCTGTTCGCCGTGGGCGTGGGGAACCACGATGTCGTGGCCAAGATCGGGAACACGCCGATCACGCGCTTCGCCGATGTCGTCCGCGCGACCTACCTGCCGCCTGGCACGCTCCCTTCGCAGGTGCTGGCCAACGTCACCAGCGCGGTGGAGGTGTCTTCGCCGCAGGTGATGGAGTCCGGGCGCTACGTGGGCGGCTACGCGGCTTGCGCGCCGCGCCGGACCTGCGCCGCGATCGGCGTCGACGTCTCGGCTGTGCGCGGCCTGGGCAAGACCGGCGCGCTGACCGTCACCTGGCGCGTCGAGTACCGCGAGATTAACGACTTCGGGCAGGTGCTCGGCAATTGGCAGACGCTGGCCAACGAGACGCGCACCGCCTTCACCGCGACGCCGCAGCGCTGGTCGGACAAGTACACGCTCCCGACTGCTGCTCGCGTGGAGGTCCGCGTGGTGCGGACTGATGTGCAGGACACCGATCCCTCCGCGCTGCACGAGATCGCCTGGATTGGGCTGCGCGCCTATCTCGCCGAGCCGGCGCCGCTGAATCCGGACACTGCGCACTTCGAGGTCGTGATGCGCGCGACCAGCCAGCTCTCGCAGTCGGCCAGTCGTGACCTGCGGCTGATCGTGCAGGCCTACTGCCGGACGCTCAATCCGGACCTGACCTGGGGCGCCGAAGAGCACACCCGCAATTGGGTGTGGTGGTGCCTCGATCTCCTGACCTCGCCGACCTGGGGCATGAACAAGGCCGACGAGCGGATCGACCTGCAGTCGTTCTACGACCTGGCGGTGCAGGCGGACTCTCGGCAGGACCGCTTCGACTACGTCTTCGACCAGACCATCAGCGGCTGGGACGCCGCGCAGCTCATCGCTCGAGCGGGCCGCGCTCGAGTCTTCCGGCGCAACGGCGTGATCAGCATCGCGCGCGACGAGCTCGCGGACGTCCCGGTGACCGCCTTCACGCCGCGCAACTGTCAGCCCGGCATCTCCATCTCCGAGGCGCTCCGGCAGCGCCGCTCTCCCGACGGCGTGATCGTGGAGTACCAGGACCACCGCACGAACGAGTGGACCGAGATCCCGTGCCCGATCCCTGGCGTCGAGCTCACGGACATGGCCTACCCGGTGCTCCTGCGCCTCGAGGGCATCGTGGGCGCCACGCATGCCGAGCGCGAGGGGCGCTACGAGGCGGCGCGCATGCTGTATCGCAACCGCACCGTCTCGCTGACGACCGAAATGCAGGGCATGCTGCCGGCCTACATGAGTCCGGTGGCGGTGGTGCCCGACCTCGTGGGCTATGCCCAGAGCGGCGACGTCGTGGAGTTCGACACCGGAACGCTGGTGATGGGGCTCTCAGAGGTCCCGGATTGGGATGCTGGCGATCTGTACATCACGCTGATGCGGGACGACGGGACTCTGGCCGACCCGATCCGCGTGACGCCGGGCCCGACCCCGTATGACGTCACGCTGGCGTCTTCTCCTGGCTTCACGCTGGTGATGGACGACGGCACGCGCGAGCGGCCAAAGTTCCTGCTCGGTCCGCTCGAGGGCAGCCGCGAGCTGGTGAAGGTCCAGAACATCAGCGACGGCGGGCTCACCGAAGACGGCGCGCAGCTGTTCGCCCTGGTCGGGCTCATCGATGACGAGCGCGTGCACACCGCCGACAACGACCTGCTGCCTGGCCCTGGCGAGGTGCAGGATCCTGTCGGGCTGCCGGACGACTCCGGCGGCGTCGACACCGGTGGCGGGACGCTCGTGGTGCCGCGGATTCTCGATCGAGAGATCCAGGCGCTGACCGACAGCACCGTCTACGCTCCGGACCTGATCGCTGGCGTGACGTTCGGGCCCACCGGCCTGTTCTACGTCAACGTGCAGTCGCAGACGATCAACGACAGCACGCCGCAGTCCGGCGAGTGGAGTCTGTACGGCGAGATCGAACCGACCGCTGCTGCGGGCTACGAGGTCCGGGCGACCGTGCTGACCACCTTCGACGGCGCCGGGACCATCACCTTCAATGGAACCATCGGCAGCTGGGAGGCTCTGGGCTCCACGCGGACCTGGGAGCTGATCAGCACCTTCGTGGATGCCGCGACCGACCGCAACGCGGTGCGGGTGATCTTCTTCGAGATCCGCGACGCCGTCACGCTGGACGTCCTGGACTCCGCGACGATCACCCTGCTGACCGCCATCTCGACGGAGCCTGGCGGGGCATAATCCGCCGCAACGCAACCCCGGAGGCCTGCCATGGAGATCCTGTCCCTGCTCGCCGGCCTGATCATCGGCGCCGCCTACGCGGTGTGGCGCCTCAAAGGCGAGCGCACCTGGCCCGAGGCTCTGCGTGCTCTGCGCCCCATGGGAGGCGGCGGTGGCGGTCCGCTCGAGCCGCACTGATGTCGCTGCGGTGCTCCTGGTGGCCCTGTTCGTCCGGCACTACGCCTATGACCTGTGGCCGCCGGAGCAGCGCGGGCTGGCGGCCAAGGCGATGGGGGCGCTCGCGCTCGTGACGATGGTCTGGCTGGCGGTGCTGCAGGTGCAGCGATCGCTGGTGATCTACGCGGTGGCGCTCTGGTTCTCCGTTGAGGAGGTCCAGGTGGCGCTCTGCTCGTTCCTCTACATGCGCAAGCCGTGGCCGGTCCAGCCGGGCCAGTCGATCTGCAGTGCGCGCCTGGATCTCGACCTCGGTGCGCTCGGCATCGTGGTGGTGTTCTGGCTCTCCCTCCTGGTGCTTCGGAGCCTCTATGGCAACTCCCCCCCATCCCGGTCCTGATCTCGACCTGTCGCTGTGGGCCGCCGCGCTCACGCTGGCCGGGTTCTATTGGGGCCCGCGCGCGGCGCAGTTCATCAGCGCCTACGCGCTGATCCTGCTCGGGTGGTTCGCCGGGCTGCTGATCGGGCTGTACCGGCGCGACGAGAACGCGCGCATGCCCACCCTTGTGTACGTGGTGGTCAGCCTGATCGGCTCGGTCGGCTTCACCGTCCCCTTCGCCGTGGCGCTGGACGGCACCGCGGGCTTCGCGTACACCGGCCTGCTGCTGCCGGTGTCCCTGGCGATCGCTGCGCTCCCAGACAAGTGGCGCCAAGGCTTCGACATGCTGCTCGACGTCTGGCGCGCAGTGCGAGGAGTAAAGCCATGAACGCGACCGATGTGCTCGAGGCGCTCTGGACCGTGGCGCTCTACCACCTGCCGGTGGTGATCAACGTGGCCGTCGCCGGCTTCGTCTGCGTCATGCTCGGTTGCCGCGTGGCAAAGATGATGCGCGGCGTGACCTCGCTGGCGGTGTTCGTGCAGCACGCAGTGCTCGCCGTGGCCATGTTCGGCTCGATCCTGCTCTCGTTCGCGCAGCACTCCGAGTGGGCGGCGGCTTGCGCCAGCGCCGGCGTGCTGGTGTTCCTGCTCATGAGCGTGAAGCGGTGGCGATCCGCGCCGCCGGCCGGCACCGCTCGAGTGCAGCAGGTCCCGCCTGGCGCGCTGCGCCACGTCGCCGGCGGCAGGGGCAAGCCGTGAGGCGGCCGTTCGTTCTCCCGGATCCGGCGCTCGAGTGGCCGATCCCGCTCGAGGCGGTCGCTCTCCTGGCGGAGTACGAGCAGGGCCCGGACGGCGGCTTCGCGCCGGTCGCCTACCGGTGCCCGGCCGGCGTCTGGACGATCGGCTGGGGCGAGACCGACGGGGTGCGCCCGGGCGACCGGTGCACCAAGGAACAGGCCGACGCGTGGCTGCTCGAGGACCTGCAGGAGCGGGTGCGGGCGGTGCGCGACCTCTGCAAGGTCGAGCCGTCGCCCAACGAGCTGGGCGCGCTGGTCGTGCTCGCGTACAACATCGGCCTGGCGGCTCTGGCGCGGTCGACCGTGCTCCGGCAGCACAACGCCGGCAACCGGCTTGCGGCGGCCCGGGCTTTCGGGCTGTGGAACAAGGCCAAGAACCCGCGCACTGGCAAGCTCGAGGTGCTCGACGGGCTGACCTCGAGGCGGGCGCGGGAGTCGGCGCTCTACCTGACGCCGGAGACCGGGACGGTCCGCACGGCGCAGGCGGTCGAGGCTGAGTCGTCCCTGGTGCGCTCTCCGATCGCGCAAGGCTCCGCGGTCACGGTCGGCGCCGGCGTGGTCACCGCGGCCACGCAGCTCGGCCCGGTGCTGCAGGAGGTCACGGCGGCGGCAGACGGGGCCAACGCGGCGCTCGCGCCGGTGAAGGGTGCTCTGGGTGCTGTGCGCGGCCTGGTCGCCTCAGTGGCCGATTTCATCGGCGTCTCGCCCGGCGGGCTGCTGGCCATCACCCTGATCGCGGTAGGCTTCTGGATCCTCTCGAAGCGGCGCGAGCAGCGGCGCGAGGGGTGGTCGTGATCAAGGCGGCGCTCTCGCTGGCCAGCGGCGTGCCATGGTACGGGTGGGCGCTGGCCCTGGTGCTGATCTGGGGCGGCTGGCACCGGCACCAGGAGCGCGCGGTGCGCGCGGACTTCGAAGCGGCCAAGGTGGCGTCGGCGGCCGAACGCGCCGCCAGCGCGGCCGAGGCTCAAGCCGCCACGCAGCACCGCGAAGCGGAGAAGAAGGGGGCGATCGATGAAGCCAGGAAAGCCGCGGCGCGTGCTCGCGCTGCTCTGCTCGAGCAGCAGTCTGCTGCTGGCGAGCTGCGGGACCGTCTCGCCGCTCTCGAGGCCCGGGGCTGTGGCGGCGATCCCGGAGCTGGCGGAGGAGGCGCTGGAGCCGCCGAGGCCCGCGATCTGTCAGCCTACCTGCGCCGAAGGCTGGACGAGGCTGAGGCGGGAACTATCGAGTTTGCAGACGGTGCCGCGCGCGCCCGAGGCGTCTGCGAGCGGCAGTACCGCGCGCTGAAGTAGCCGTCTACGGTTCGTCGGCGTGGCCGGGCAGGAGCGCAATGATCCTGTCAGCCACCTTCCGCATGCCAAGCGTGCCCCTAGCCATCTCCGCACGCAGCTGATCGTCGGCGACTCGCCTCGCGGAGTTGCACATCCTGGCCACGATCTGGCGCACTCGCTCTCGGGTCAGCCCGTGCTGCTGCGCCATGGCAGCGAGTGTGGCTCCGCGAAGCACTGCCGCAGTGATCGAAGCGTTCCGCTGCAGTTTGAACTTCGGTCCGCCCCATGGGGGCCGCGCAGTCATGTCGACCTCCGATCGCCGCGCTTCGGCAGCTTGCTGATCCGCACGACCTCGCTCGGGCCGAAGGTCAGAGTCAGCTTCGTGACCACCGTGCGGCCCTTGCCGCCGCGCGCGGGCTGTTCCTGGATCTGCGTCGTCTCGAGCATGTCCCACTCGCGCTCGAGCGAGGCCTCGAAGTGCACCACGCCTGGCAGCTCTGTACCGTCGGGCAGGAAGAAGCGGTACGGCGTCGGCTTGCCGTCGCGCCGGCGGCGCTGCGCGCTCGGTGGGAGAACGAGGATCTTCATGGGGTTCCTTCGTAGCACTCATCGCACAGGAGGAGGCGTTCCTCGCGCGTGCGCGGATCGTCGCGGTGGGGGCCGCAGTTCATCGAGCAGATCTTGCTGCGCGGATCGAAGCTGGCCAGCGCCGCCGGGTCAGCGCGGGTGAAGACGAGCGGCTGCAGGGCCTGGTGCTCCTGCTGCGGCTTCTGGCGCTTCACCCGGCCGCTCCGGCGCGCTCGACCACGTGGAGCTCGCCGTCGCGCGTCAGGCCGAGCTGCGCGCCGGCCGGCAGTTCCTGGCGCAGCTGCTCGACCTGCTGACACCAGAAGTCCGCGGAGGCTTCCGCCTCGCGCACCTGGCTCTGCAGTTCCTCGACCTGGGCCGCCAGTGCGGCGGCGTGCTCGCGCAGGTGCTCGAGCTCCCACCGCTCGAGGCGGCGCTGCAGGCGCCGAAGGACCGGGTCCAGCTTCATGGCCGTCCCCACCGGCAGCACCGGCCGACGATCTCCTGCCACTTCGGATCCGCGCTGCAGGGGGTGAACCCGGCGCGGCGGCGCGTCTCGCGCTGGATCACGCGCAGCGGCGCGCGGGCCTCGCTCTCCGCCTGGCGGCGCGCCAGCCGGGCTCTCTGCGCAGCGCGCCGGCTGATCAGGCCGTGGCACTCGCTCGGCGCGCGCATCGCGCAGGCCTCCGCGTGGAGGTCGTGCTCGAGCGCTTCGTGGCGCGCCAGGATGGTCAGCGCGCGGCTGAGGTTCATCGTGCTCATGGTGGCTCCTGGTGCTGCCGCTCAGGGGCATGTGTAGAGGACGTCGTGGCCGTTCTGCGTGCCCCAGGCGATCGCGGCTTTCTTGGCGGCGCCGTAGGTGTCGTTGCAGTGGAAGACGACCTCGCCGGCCCGCGTCTCGAACAGCCAGCTGCCGCGGCCCGAGGGCTGGCGCAGGTGGCTGACGTAGAACCGGCGCGTCTCGATCTCGGTGCGCTCCTGGCGGCGGGCCGCCGGCGCGGCGGTGGTGGTGCTGGTGGTGGCTTGCATGCTGGGCTCCTGGGGTGTGTCGTTGCGATGTCTCTACAATGCGCCATGGCTGGCACATATGCAAGCTAATCGTGCGGCACTATTCCGCGGTTGATCCCCCTCATTGAGGGGGGGCGGGTGCTGTCCGAGGTCAGCCGCGGCCGGGCCGGGCGAGCAGCTCGGCGGCGATCGCGTCGCACTGGTCCTGCTCGAGCTCGCCGCCCATGGCGCTCTCAATGTTGTGGCCGAGCGTCTCGATCGTCCAACCGCCGCAGGCGCGCAGGCAGGCTTCGCCGGCCTCGATCGCTTCCGCCCGGAGGATCACCTGATCGGCGTCAGACGCCTCCAGCTGCGCCATCGCGCTGGCGCCGTGCATCGCTTGCGCGAGCGGCGATTGGAGTGCCTGGGGCCACTTGGCGGCGACGAGGGCGCGGACTTGTTCTGCATTCATCTGTTGGCTCCTGGTGGTGGTGAAGGTCAGGCCTGGCCGCGCTGCTCGCGGCGCTCGCGGATCTGGGCCTTGATGCTGGCGATGCGGCGCTTGGCCAGCAGCGCGCCTTCGAGGTCGTGGCGGCGGCTGCAGGCGGCGTGCGCCCGGTAGGCGGCCTGGAGGCGTTCGGTCAGGGTCATGATGCTCTCCAGGTGTTCAGGCGTGCTCGGGTTCCGCGTGCGCGTCAATCCAGTCGACGCCGATGCTCTGCAGGTGCTCGCGCAGCCAGCCCTGCAGGATGTCGTTGACCTGCTCGAGCTCGACCTGGGGGTCATCGGCGACGATGCTGTAGCCGATCCAGGCGACGTAGAGGCGGTCCAGGTCTTCCAGGGTCTGGGCGGCGTGCAGGTCGCTGGCCATCTGGCGGGCCTCGCGGATCTGGCCCTCTGCGGCCTCGAGCGCGAAGGCGGCGTCGTAGACCGCCGTGGCCGCGGCAAAGAGGCGGCGCGCCTCCAGGTATTCGTCGTCGCCGCAGCGGCCGGCGCGGTAGTCGTCCTGCACCTTCCGGAAGACGCCGCTGGCGCGGGTGTGTTCGGCGAGCGCGCGGTTGTATGCGGCGCTGGTGGTGATCTCGTTCATGTTGCGGCTCCTGCTGTTGCGTTGTCGATGTCTTCACTATGCGACTGCATCGGCATATAAGCAAGCCAAAGAGCGAGCAGGAATGCGCGGACAAACCCCCGCGAACGCGGGGGTATCGACCTGGCGCTCAGTAGTCCTCTCCGGCTCGCGCCGGCGCGGCTCCAAGCACCTCCGGGTTCAAGTCTCGGCCGCCGAGCTGAGGCCATGGCTCTGCCTGGCAGACGAGAAGGCCGAGCGTGACGCGGGTGTCGCCGGAGGCGTCCGGGAACGCCGCGCGGCTGGTGATGCACCAGCCCTGCTCGAGCAGGCGCTGCAGTGCCTCGCGGCTGCCGCGCTCGAGGTAGACGCGGCCGTTGCGCACCGCGGTGAAGGTCTGCGGGGTCGTCATGGTCGGCTCCTGTCAGGCGTAGCGGTTGCGGATCAGGTGCTGCACCAGTTCCAGCCGGGTGCCCTCTCGGTACTGGCCGCCGGCCGGATACACGTAGAAGACCTGGCATCCGTCGCGGCAGAGCTCGCCGATCATCTGCTCGGCGCGATCCTCGCGGGCCATCAGGCGTTCCATGTTCTTGGCCTCGCGGCGCTGGCGGGCGGCCTCGCGGCGGTCGCTCTGTTCGTCGATGCTGAGGCGGTTGCGGCGGGTGCTCATGCTGCTCTCCTGGCTCAGATCGTGGGGATCCAGCAGCCCTTGATGCGCTGGGCGATGTAGGTGCGGAAGCCGCGCTGCGCGTTGCAGGCGTCGGCGTAGGTCTTGTGGCCCTTCGTCACCACCTGGCCGGTGTAGCGGTCGATCGTTGCGTACATGTTCGGGCTCCTGGTCTTGCGTTGCGATGGTTCTACTATCGGACCACTCTCGCAGATAAGCAAGCCAAAGATTGCGGACAAATCCGCAGGATTACCCCCGACTCGCGGGGGTGTCTGGTCAAGCTGCCAGCAGCCCGGTGAACATCCCGCCCCAGCCGGCGCCGTGGTTCTCTCCGCCGCAGCTGCAGTCGCACTTGAAGCCCCGGGCGTGCTCGCAGCGGGCGTCGCACTTGGTGCTCGGGTTCACCCATGCCTCCAGGAAGCCCCAGGTCATCGCGCGGCCGCACTCGCTGCAGCAACCGTCGCCGACGTTGAACCTCCCGCCGCGCTTGGCGTAGTGGATGTAGCTCCCGGGGTAGACGCGGCCCTCCGCGCCACCGTCGCGCCACCAGGAGGCGCGGGCCTGGTCGCGGTTCGGGTACTCGACCCGCTTGCCGACTTTGCAGTGCTTGCAGCTGTAGAGGACCGTGGCCATGGTGCGCTCCCGGTCAGATCGTCAGCCACACCCGGTACTGGCCCGGGCCGACCCGATCCCAGGCGGCGAGGCGGCCCTGGCCGACGTAGGTGTTGAAGGTCCGGACGAAAGTCTCGGCCTGGCTCTGGGTGGTGTAGGTGTCGTGCAGGGTGTACATCGTCGGCTCCTGGTGCTGCGTCTGTCGATGACCCGACTATGGGCAATGACTCGCAGATAAGCAAGCTAAAGAGCGTGAACGACTGCGCACCCCCGCGAACAGGGGGTTCCACGTGGAACGGGTCAAACCGTCGGCGGTTCCGGCTGCAGGGCGTAGGGCGCCATGGCCAGCGCCTGGAGGTCGTCCTGCTCGAGCAGGATGCGCAGGTCGACCTGCAGCACCATCAGGAAGCTCGGGTCCTGCGCGGCCTGGCGCCAATGCTGGAGCAGCACCGGCCGGTACCACGCACTGCGCAGCTCGCCGCCGGCGGTGCACAGCACCTGGACGCCGATCGATCCACTGACGTCCGGCTGCAGCTCGACCGCACTGGTCGCTCTGCCGTGCTGCTCGAGCATCGCGATGCCCTCCGGCGTCGGCCATGCCGTGCGCAGGCTCACCCCCCACTCGATCAGGCGACGGCGGTTGGCGCGCTCGAGCGCGCGGTGCGCGACTTTCGGGTGCTGCTCGGTGCGGACCGCCAGCAGGGCGTCGGCGAACTGGTGATGGGTGCGCCAGTCGCGGCAGGCCTCGAGGACCTCGAGGTCGCTGATGTGCTTCGTGCTCATGGTCAGATGTTCCGGAGCTCCTGCCGGCCGATCCCGAAGACCTCGCGCAGATGGTCGATCACGCGGATCGCCTCGCTCCGGTCGATCTCGACCGCGGCGGCGCCGTTCGGCGTGGACGGGTTCTCGTCGGCGATGATCGAGACCCGCTGGTCGGGCCGCAGGATGCCGATGAAGAGCTCCTGCGGCTCTCCGGTGGTCGCGGCCTTGCTGAGGGTGAGGTTGAGGTGCTGCATGCTGTCTCCTGGTGGTCAGAACAGTTCGCCGATCGCCTTGCGCGCGCGCCTGGTGGCCTGGGCATTCTGCTGGTGGTGCTCGAGGTCATAGGCGAGGTGGTGCCGCTGGCACCATGCCTTCAGGTTCTCCGGCCGGCAATCCTCGGGGCGGTGGTTCAGGTGGGCGACGGTCAGGACGATGATGATCGGCTGAGGGTCTTCCCAGGCGTATTCCTTCAGGAAGGCCCGGGCTGCCGCGTATGTCCAGGGGTTGCCGGCGGAGTCCTGGCCCACTCCGGCGCGGTGCATGGTCCGATCCTGCTGCGTCGTGGCCGGGGTGTTCCCCTTCACCGGTTCCCAGCGAGGCGAGCCGTCGTCATCCAGCTTCCAGCGCCCGATCGCGTACTGGTGCGCGCCGCACTCCGGGTGCTCGCAGCGCCACCGCGCTCGCTCGAGCATCTGCAGGCGGATCTGCGGCCACTCGGGCGGGTAGCGCTTCTGGTTCTCTGGCTTGATGGGCATCATGTCTCCGTTCGATGGACGTCCGCGTGGCACTGCGGGCAAAGCCAACGAACCTGCAGCGGCTGGCCGTAGTCTTCGTGATGGCCGTGCACCTTCGCAATCTGCGTGCACTGTTGACAGCGATCAGGGCGCTGCAGCGCGCCAGACCGAACCGCCGCGTTGAGCGCTGTCCTAGCCGCAGTCTTCTCCGACTTCACTCTCCGCTTGGACGCCAAGCGCTCCCGCAAGCGGAATCTTTCGGGATCCGCGGCTCGCGTGCGTCGCGCAGATGCCGTTCGTGATCGGCGCGTCCGCTCAGGATCTCGCGTGGCGATGGACCCTTTGCAATGGCAAGTCTTGCACTGTGATTTCAGGCCGTCTGGCCGTCGCGCGTCGCCGTAGAACTGGTCGAGCGCCTTCTCAACTCGGCAGCAGGAGCAGCGCCTCATGGTTCAACGCGCCTGAAGCTGACGCACCAGACAAACGGATTAGCCGCCCAGCTGCCCGGACCGTTGATCGATTCCCAGAGCGCGGCGTACCTGGCGATCGGGAAGCTGTTGTCGGGCACCGGGCCGATGCGTCGAAACGCATCGGTGTCGTCATCTTGCAGGCACGTCGGGCTGGCCGAGACGCCCTCGGCTTTCGCGTCCGTCTCGCTGATGTCCTGCAGCTGCTCGACGCGCACGCAGGTGACTTCCAGCGTGATGCGGCTGGCGGCGCGCGGCATGTGGATGGCCGGCGTCCAGCGCTTCTTGATGCCCAGCGTGTCGCCGAGTCGGTCGCCGTGGGTGTAGGTGGCGCGGTAGTCGGTCTCGATCCACGGCTGGGTCTGGCCGTCGATCTTGGCGAAGGTCTCGCGCACCCAGAGGCGGTCGCCGGGCTCGCCGTACGGGCAGCGCGGTGCGTTCGCGTCGTGCCAGCCGTCGTTGTCGGCGTACTGCCACGCGCCGCTAGCGAAGCTGATCGCCTGCGCGTGCGCTGGGCCGACGCGCTTCACCACTCGGCGTGTCTGGGTCTTCGTGCCGTTCAGCAGCGCACGCACCATCGCGCCGCTGAAGAGGATCGGGAGTTCGCGCATCACTGCACCCTGTGGAGCTTCGCCGGCTGCTCCGGCATGGTCTTCGCGATGAAGGCCGCGGTGACGACCAGCCGCTCGTAGGCCTGCACCGAGCCCTCGGCCTGCGCCATCACGACGCCGGCGACGCTGCACAGCTTCATCAGGTAGTTGCCGATCTGCGCGGCGTCGGTGAGGCGGCATGCCGTGAGGTACTGCTCGACGGCCTGCTTGGCGAGGTCTTCGGCCTCAGCCGGTGTGGCCGGAATCTGCTTCTGGTCAGGCATCGCCCTCTCCCTTGCCGGCGTTGAGGGCGGTGTCGATGGTGACGTCTTCGCCGTCTTCAATCGCGGCCAGTTTCTGCCCTGTCAGCTTGCCGGCCAGCACCATGCCGGCAAGCGAGCCGTCCTCCACCATCGCGGTGTCGGCCTCGTCGCACCACCAGTTCTGCGGTTCTCCGCTCACGGTGTCCCAGGCATCCGGGTCGGCCTTGGTGAAATGCTCGCCGTCGGCGTACCACTTGAGTGCGGCCCGCAGGCTCTCAATCTCGGCCTGTAGCTGCGCACAGCGAGCTTCGGAGAGGGCGGTGGCGGCTTCGGCGGTGTAGAGCGGATACGCTTGCACACGGCCCTTGGCTTCATCACGCGACACGAGGCGCGATCCGTTCGGCGTCAGCACTGCCCAGCAGTCCGGCTCCGGCATCGCCGGCTGCGCTGCTGCGTCGTGCAGGCCAGCGATCAGGTCTTCCACGTTGTCGGCTCGGCCGATGACTGGCGAGCGCAGTGCGTCCTCCAGATCGGGATCAGGCGCCGGCTGCGCTGCTGGGGCGGGCGCGTCATTCGTCGTGGTCATAGTCGGGGTCGTCGATGATGGTTGTGGTCGGGTAGGCGCCGCGTGCGTGCGGTTTGGCCGAGATCATCAGGAACGTGTATTCGCCCGTGCTGTCGGGGATCGTTCGCCCCCAGCCGTGGCGCACCTTGCCCCAGCCTTGCAGTGGGCCGCCGTACCACTCCTCGCACGCCTTCATGAACTCGGCAGGGTCTTGGTGGCCCTTGCTCATCAGCGTCTTGGTGTCGTCGGTGTAGAGGCAGTCCACATCCAGCGGGTAGCGCTTCACCGGCTTGGTGTCGTCAGGCATGGGTGGCTCCCTTCTTCGCATCCAGTTCCGCAAGCTCGCGGCGGATGCGGTCGATGATTTCGTAGCAGGCGATCAGCCCTCTCTCCAGCACGCGCCGACGTGCGGCGACAGTCTTCTTGTCAGGCATGGGTGGCTCCGGTGCTCAAACTCCACGCCAACAGCGCGGCAAAGGCTGTGCCATCGGGCATCTGCTCCCCGCTCAGGAAGCGGCTGAGCGTGCTCTCGTTGACTCCAGATTCCTTGGCGACTTGCTTCTGCGTCAGTCCTTCGGTGGTGACGATGTAGAGCTTCAGCATGCGGGCGAAGCGCATCGGCGCAGGCATCGGAACCAGCGCAGTGAGCGTCTTGATCACCGCCGGGTCGGCGTCCCGTCCATACGGGCAATCTGCGCGACTGCGTTGGCATCCTTGCAATCGAGCGACCTGTGGAAGCCCGCACAGTTGGCATGGGCCGCCGAGTCTGGTTTGGTCAGGCATGGGTGGCTCCTGCTGCGCGCAGTTCGGCGCGTACCTGCATCCAGAGGCGGCCGAGCATGTTCTTGCCGTCGCGGTTCGGCCCCCAGCCCCAGAAGTCATCGCGCCAGGAGTCCTCGACAAGCTCGCGGATGCCAGTGTCCAGCAGCTTGCGGCGCACGTACTCGTGCTGCTGCGCCTTGGCGCGCAGGATGTCGAGCATGATCCCGACCTTCACGTCGTCCCAATCGGGCCGGCGGTGAGCCTTGTTGCGCTCGGCGATCTTGAAAGCTTCATGCGCTGACGGCGCCTTGAGGATGGCGTGCCGGATCGCGGCAACGTCAGCCATTGCGCCATCCGAGTCGGTGAACTTCTCGAAGTGATAGGCGGCCTCGCTGGTGTCGAAGCGCAGCCCTCTCCAGTACAGCGTGAAGGCGCTGAAGTTCGACAGCACGTAGAAGTCGTGCTCGTAGAACCGCACCCGGCTCGCAGTGTCGAGCCCGCGAAGTTCGGCCGGGGCTTCCGTCAGCGGCTGCGCTGCTGGCGCTGCACCTGGCCAAGCATTGCAGTAGCGCCGGATGTTGTCGGCCACGGCCTGCGGGTCGCACACAGAGCCGCCGGGCAAGCACTCGGCAATCAGGCGCTCCACGTCGATGCTGCTCACGCTCACCAACTGGCGCGGATGCGCTGCTGGCGCTGGGGCGGCGCTTTCGGCCCACAGTCGCCACTGCTGGTCGCGCTGTTCGATCCAGGCGGCTTCCTCGAGCGACCAGACGGCGTGCGGTTCTGGATGCTCTCCGAGGCGCAGGCCTTTGACGGCCGCCGGCATTGATGCGCGCATCTCGCTCATGGCGTAGTCTCCGGCGCCGGCAGCAGGTTGTCGGCTTGGACCTTGTCCAGCACGCGGCGACCGTCCTGGAGCAGCATGTGCGGCATGAACGCGGCTTCGAAGCTCATCACGCCGCACTCGATCGCCGTCACCTGGCCCTTCACCCAATCCCGGAGCACGCTGCAGACGCTAATCTGGGCCTGCTCGAGCGCTTTCCGGTCGTGCTCGGCGACGCTCCTGGTCGACCGGTAGGTGTGCGGGTGCGCGCGCTTCCAGGCGGCGGCGTAGCCCTTCCAGCTCGCCTCGAGGCTGACCGTCCGGTTGCGCCAGCGGAACTGCACCAGCGTCGATCCTTTCTCCTGGTCGACCATCGTGCCGAAGCTCTGACACCCGAACTTCTGGAGCACGCGCTGGAGCTCGGCGAGGGCCTTGTCGCCACTGGTGGCGGTTTCGTATGGCAGGCTCATTGCGGCTTTCCTTCCATCGGGTCTGGCACGAAGCCGCCGGCCTGGTGCTCCGCTCGCGTGGCTCTCGTGACCACCTGATCGATCGTGGAGAACATCAGCGCGGCGTGCGTGAGCTCGCTGGCCATCGAGTGCACCATGTTCGCGGTCGCGGCGATGTCGTGCTGCTGCGCGGCCTTGTCGCCACCGTAGTCGGCCAGCTTCGCCTTGATCCTGGCCGCGCCGGCGGCTTCGTCTATCCACAGGCACGAATAGCTCGGGTTCACCTGGTAGAACCACTCCGCCATGCCCGGTGTGTGCAGCACCACCGCGCCGGCGATGTCGTGCTTCTGGAGGATGGCCTCGATCTCGAGGCGCGCCGTCTTCAGCCGGGCCTGGTCGGGCGCGTCGCAGGAGTACTTCGGCTTGCTCACTGGTGTCCCCCTTCCTGGATCTCGCGCGTCATCCTGCAGGCGCGATCGGGCTTGCTCTCGCACTCGCCCTCGCGGCAGCCGCAGCTGCTGGCGGTCGAACATCACGCACCGGCCGGCCGGGCAGGTCAGCGCTTCCTGGCAGCCGCGCTCGGCGCAGCGCTGGTGCACCTGGTCGGCACGCACGCTGTCGGTAGGGCTGACCAGGATCTCGAGCGGCGGCTCGGCGCCGAGGGCCTGCACGAACTTCTCCCAGGCCTCGCGGGTGAAGTGCACCGCGCCGTCGCTCTGGCCGGTCTGCGCTCCTGCCCACATCGCGGTCGTCTCGAGCAGCACCGGCGTGGCGTGCACAGCAGGAGGCCTCTCCTGGGAAAGATTCGTGCCAGCTGCCGGGCGGCGGTTCCAGTGGTCGGCGATCTGTCGGAGGAAGTCCACCGCCATGCCAACGGTCCAGCCGCCGCCCATCTGGCTGGTGCGGCTGAAGTTCTCCAGGCATGCGGCCAGATCGCGAGCTCGGCCCGGTACCGCGTGCGGCATCTCGGCGCTGGCCAGCGCTTCGACCGCGGCATCGCTCTGCGCCTGGCTGACCAGTCCGCCGGCGGCACGCTGGCGGGCCCGCAGGCCGTCGTGCAGCACCTGCAGGACCTCGCGCTGCAGGCGCTCGTGGTCGCCGTGGATCCGCCACCATTCCTCGTGGTGCGCGCTCAGGACGCTGCGAATGCCGAGCGCCTCGAGCTGGGCCAGCAGGCCTCGCGCGCGGTCGCTGATGCTGCGGTCGCTCTCGACCTCGTGTCCGGGCGGCGTGCCGTCCACCATGCGCTCGGTGGCCCGGTGCCACGCGGCGATCGCGCGCACGAGCTCCGACTCGGTCAGCAGCTCATCGACCAGCTTGCGGAACAGTGGGCCACTGTTCGCCCAATCGCTGTGTTCCCGGTTGAATGCATCGGCGATGTCGCGTGCGATGCCGATCGCGTGAGCGCGCCGGCGCAGCACCTGCTCGGCCGTCGGCGGCATAGTGGCGTCCACCGGCAGCCCGTATCGCTGCTGCAGGTCGACCGCGAGCTCGGGGTGCGTCGCTGCGCATGTGCGGGCGTAGGCCTCGAGCGCGGGCATGGCGTGCTGGTCGTGGTCGATGTCGAGAACGAAGTACTCGCAGTGTTCGTGCTTGCCGCCCGGGCCGCTCGAGCCGTCGGTGCGGGTGACGATGAACTTCTGGAACAGGCCCTGCTCGGTGTCGCTCCTGGCTGGATCTCGGGGTGGGAGCGGCTGGCGCCGCTTGGCATGGTCATTCATGGTGGCTCCTGGTGGTTCTACTTGCGGTTGCGCCGGCGGGACTTCGCGGCGATGCGCTCGAGGCGCTTCTTCTTCGCCCACTTGGCCAGCGGCGTGCTGGACTTCAGGTTGACCTTGGCATCGGGGTCGCGCCTGATCTTGAGGTTTGCGATCTGGTGCAAGTCGGCGGGCAGGACCTCGGTGCCGGCGGGCGCGTCTTCTCCGCGGCGCAGTCGGAACAGGTGACCGGTGTCTGGGTTCATCACGACTCTCCGTGGGCGCGCAGGCGAATCCAGGCCTGGCGCGGGCTGAAGGGGTACGGCACGCCGGTGTGCTGCTCGCGGAACTTCACCGCTCGCTCGGCTGCCGCCAGCGGCCCTGCCGGCCGGCAGGGGTAGCTGGTGGAGACCTTGCGACCGTCGACAGTGGCGTGGACGTCGATCACAAGGTGTCCCTTGCGGCGCGTCAGGCGCATGCCCGGCACGCCGGCGCCGCGCCGGAACAGCCGGTTCGGCAGGCTGCTCATGGTCAGTGGGCCTTGCTGCCGGTGGCCGAGGCGACGAATGCTCCGGTGGCGGCTGCTGCCTGTGCACTGGCCTTGTCCGCGGGCTTCGTCTTCGCCGCGGCGGTCTTCTTCGCGGCAGGCTTGCCCTTCACGACCTCGGTGGTGGTCGACTGCGGCGGCGCCTCGCTTGGCGCTGCTCCCTTGCCCGGGAAAGGCCAGGAGCCGTCGCCCTTGTTCGGCTGGGTGGTCGCGCCCGGGAGCTGCTGCTGCGATTCCTCCGGCGGCAAGAACTTGACCTCGATGTCGCGCGACTTCATCTTGGCCAGCCGGCCAAACTGTGCTTCCGTCACGTTCGCGCTCTCGTAGCTCATCCTGGCGATGAACGTGCCGCCTTCCTTCGGGGTGAACCGCCAGTTCGACAGCATGCCGTCGCTGATCTCGAGGTCGGACTTCTTGCCGCCCATGCCGTGGTCGATGACCAGGGTGTAGCCGGAGAGCTCCTGCTTCCAGGGGAACTTGCCGATCTTCATGCCGATGCCCGTCAGGTTCGGGGTATCGGAGGCGGCGGGAATGCCGTCGAGCGCGGCTTGCTTGGCGCTCTCGCTGCCGCTGCCCTTCATGAACAGCATCACGCGCAGCTTCGGGTCGAAGGCATCGAGGACGTCCGCTGCGAGGGCGATCTCGAAGTTCAGCTTCGCGCCCGGGTTCTCGTCGGGCTGGCGATTCTTCTGGCTGAGGACGACGACGTCCAGCAGCTTCGCTTTGGTGGGTGCGAGGAGTTCGAACATGGTTCTCCGATCGTGGTGGTGATGGTGCTGGTGAGGAGGGTGGGGCCGGGCGCAAACCGGACTATTGGGGCCAGGAGCCGTCCTATCCCCGCAGAGCGCTTGCTCTCCCCACCCGGAAACTGTCAGCGCTTGGCCGCCGGTGCGCGCGCGGGCTCCGGCCGCGGGCCGCCGGTCTTCATCGGGCCCTGTGCGACCTTGGCCACCTTGACCAGCTGGAGCATCGGCTCATCGAAGGTCTGGGCCTCGGGGATCTTGCCGTCCTTGCCGGTCGGCGGCTGGAGCGTCAGGCGCGCGCAGCCGCTGATCCACTGCGTGATGGCCACGCAGACACCCTGGAAGCCGGAGACGCGGTCCTTCGCTTCGTCGCCGAGGTTGATCTTGCTCATCGTTCACTCTCTCCGTGGTATGCCCTTCCGGGCGGATCTTGCTGGTGCTCAGTCGCCGCTGAACATGCGGTCGACCATCGCCTTGAGGTCCTTCGCCTGGTCGGGCGGCAGGTGCCGCGCGCCGTCGAGCTCGAGCAGGGCGCTGTCCAGGTCCTTCGCCGCCTTGATCGCATCGGCGATCTCGGCGTAGGTGCGCTGCGGCTCTGCCGGCGCGGCTGCAGCCGGCGCCGCTGCTGCGGGCGGCTTGCGCTTGCCACCGCCGCTGGCCGCGGCCTGGTTGCGTTCCGGCTCGGCCGGCGCCGCCGCTGGTGTGGCGGTGGCTTGCTGGTTGCCGCGCGCCACCGTTCCGAAGGCCTCGCGGCTGGCTTCCTGCTCGGCGGTACCGTCCGGCAGCGCCGGCGGCTCTCCGCCTTCCTCGAAGACCTCGCGCACCTGCTCGACCGTGGTCATCGCGCGGAGGTCCAAGCCGCCGCCCTCGGCCCGGTTGTCGACCTCGGCGGCCACCGCCAGCGCGTCGTTGGATGCGATCGGCAGCAGCTTCGCGTGCTTCTTGATCGCCGACTTCGCCGCCATGTCATCCTCCCAGAGGACCCAGGGCGTGTCGTCCAGCTTCGCATGTGCCTTTGCCCGGTCCTGGTCGGTCTGGGCGTTCTCCACGTAGCGCACCAGGGTCTTGTACGTCTCGCTGCGACCGCGGATCTTCAGCACTTCCTCAAGCGGCAGCACGCAGGCGACTTCTCCGCCATCCTCGAGCTGCACGTAGCTGAACGCTCCGATGAGCGCGCCGCGGTCGACCAGCGCTTTCTCGTATTCCAGGAACGTGCCGGAGCCGAGGCGGTGCTTGAAGTGGTCGCCGGCGTGGATCGCTTCGGCCATCAGGCGCTTCACGCGCGGCGAGCGGTACGCCAGGGTGATGAAGCCGCGGTAGCCGATCTGGAACTGGCACTCGAGGACGTCTCCCCACTGGCCGTTCGGCAGCTTGCGGCGCGTGCTGTAGGGGATCAGGAAGGCCTGCTGCTGGACGGTGTTCGGCTCGAGGCCAAGGGCGGCGCTGGTCATCATGGCGCCGAGCACCGTCGCTGGGTCGCAGGCGGCCAGCTTCGGGGTCTTCTTCACCGCCATCACGCACAGCCGGAGCATGCGCTCGGCGGTGAGGTACTTGCCGGCGACCGCGGCGATGCCCTGCTTGACCCGAGCGTCATCGAGGTACTGGAAGATCGTCTTCGGGGGTTCTGCGGCGCTGCCGGTGGCGGCAGCTCGCAGCGCGTCTTTGCTCATCGTGCTTTCCTCTCGTGGTGGTGAATCATCGGGCGCCGGCCGACCGCGATCGCGCGCGGCGCAGCACCCTGGTGCTGGTGGTCTTCAGGTACAGGGCGTACCAGTCGGGGTGCTCTCGCTTGAACCGGTCGAGCTCGAAGCGGGCGCGGCTCTCGGTGGCCCAGGACATCAAGTCGCGGACGCCGCTGGCCAGCGTCTCCGCCGGGCCCATGTGCTTGGCGATGGTGAACCGCAGGTGTTCCTCGCGCGCCTCGAGCGCCTCGATCCGGCCCTTGATCTGGCCGAGCTCCTGGACCGCCTCGAGGATCTCGGGCGTCGCCTCGACGCGGCGCGGCTCCGGCTTCTCGAACAGGGCGCGCAGGTCGGAGAAGTTGACCGGGTCCGGCGGGACATCGCGCTCGACATGGTCCTGCCAGAAGGAGACCATCTTGCTCTCCATGCCCTGGATCGTCTGTTCGTCGCGCGTCAGCCAGAAGATGTCGACGTCATCGAAGCTGCGCAGCGCGGCGGCAAGGCAGCGCTGGCGGCCGGTGATCATCAGGCCGTCCATGAACTGCGCGGCGTAGTCGATCGGGATGTCTTCGCTGCCCTCCTGGCCCCAGCGGTGCCGGGCCTGGCCGCCGACCGACTTCGCGTCGCTGGTCACGTGCTCTCCGTCGACCTCGAGTTCCAGGTCGATCTCGCACTTCAGGAACGGGTACTTCGGGTGGGTGTACCGCTCGTTGCGCGCCAGCACCTTGACCTCGTGGCCCTGGTCGCGCAGCTTGTCGACCACCATCTCGCAGATGAACGGCTCGAGGCGCTTGCCGCGCTCGAGGCGCCGGTCGCGCTCGGGATCCGGCTCCGGCTTCACCCGTCCCGTCTTCAGGCGCCACAGGTCGACCGCGGTCATCCAGGGGCTGACGCCGAGCACCGCTGGCGCATCGGTGCCGCCGAGGAAGGTGCGGCGATCCGGCTCTTTCGTGCGCGCGCGGGCCATCAGTCGGCGCTCCCTGGTGCTGCGGCCGGCGCTGCTGTCACGAGCTCGCGCTGGCGGTGGCGCCAGTTGATGTCGCGGCTCGGGTCAACCCAGGCGAGGTGCTCCGAGCGAGCGCTGATGGCGTACCCGGAACGCGGATCCGTCACCGGGACGTCTCTGGTCAGGTAGGGCGAACCGCAGCAGCCGCATCCCTCGATCGCGATGCCATGCTTCAGCGTCAGCGCGCGGAGCTCGAGCACGAAGGCCTCGCGCGCCGCCTGGTCGATCACTGTCGGGTCGTCGTCGCTCATGACATGACCTCCAGCACCGCGATGCGCGCCTGCAGCTGGCGCTCCTGCTCGGCGCAGTTCTCCAGGTACTTCGGCCCCAGCTTGAATTCGGAGCCGGGCATCGTGGCGGCCTGGAGGTAGCCGTCGCGTTCATCCTGCAGGCACTTGAGCTGCTCGCGCAGCCGGAGAAGCTGATACAGGTTCCAGAGGCGCTGCCAGAGCGGCATGCGGGTGGGGATGGTGTAGCGGGCGCAGTGGAGTTTCATGCTCGGATCCAGGTCATGGGAACGTCCGCCAGGAACGCTTCCCAGGCGGCGTGGAGGGCAGCCTCGCGTGCGAGGTGGAGGCGCAGCTCGCTCATCCGGCGTTCTCCGTCGGAGCGACCGCGATCGCGCGCAGCAGGGCGATGCACTTCTGCTGCTGCTCGCGGAGCACCGGCTCGGCGTCCGGCCGGAGGGCGCCGCGGCCCTTCAGGCTGTCGGCAGCCGCGCCGAGCATCCCGGCGCACTCGGCCAACATCATCTCGAGCTCGGGAGCGCGGGCCATCAGGCGGGCATCGTAGGCCCGGCGCGGCTCTGTGATCTCGGTGGTGGCCAGTCTGGCGATCGCGTTGCCCTGCTGGTCGTAGATGCGCCAGCTGGAGGCGCAGCGAATGGCGCGCCAGGGCCCGAGGCTGCAGCGGCTCTGCTCGGCGGCGCTCACGCTGCGCTCCCGCTGGTGGAGTGCTGCGCGCGGCGCAGCGCGGCCTGCAGGCGCGTCGCGTCGACCGTGATGGTGACCGACTGCCGCCGGCGCTGGAGCTGGGCGCGCAGCGCGCGGCCGAGCTCGATCGTGCGCTTCGCCGTCTCGGGGTCCATGTACGCGGGGTACTTCTGCGCGAAGGTGGCGCTGGATGTCTTGCTGGTGTTCATGGTGGCTCCTGTGGTGGCGGCCGGTGGCCGCACTCCCAAGCCCGGGCGCGCCGGGCTCGCGGGTGCGGTCAACCTGCCTGCTCGGTGCTGGTCCATCGCGCCGGCATGCCGGTGCAGAACCAAGTGGGGCAGAGGCGGACCCAGGTGCCGCTGGCGCGGCGCAGGTTTGTGCTGACGAGACGCGGCTTGATGTTGTTCATGCTGCGTCTCCCGTTCAGCCCAGGCGCCCGGCGCGGCGGCCGGCTTCGTAGGCGGCCTCGAGGGCGGCCTTGATGCTCCACACCGCCTGGTCGCTGAAATCCAGGCCGTCGGAGTTGCGCGTCTCGAGCGTCTCGAGTCGCAGGTGCTGCTCGGCGATCAGCTCGATCGCTTCGTCGCGCGCTTCCTGCTCGAGGGTGACCGGGTTGGTGCTGGCGTTCATCTGTGGCTCCTGGTTCCGCGCGGGGTTGCGCGATGGCCTTACTCTGCCTATCTGCCAGCCAACAGTCAACGGGCTATCTGGACTATTTCGCGTGGCTTTTGTGGAGAAGTCCGCACTATACCTAGCGTCATGCCTGTGCATAACCTTTTCTGCGAGCGCGCGAGTCGTCCGATTGGACCACGCGCCGCACTTCTGCTACGCTTCCAGCCATGATGATCCCTCCCGTACCCTCCCTGGCCCAGGTCGCTGCCGCGCTTGGCTTGCTGCGTCAGCCGCAGCTGGAGAAGCTGTCCGAGCTCTCCGGCGTGCCGGTCGGCACCTTGTGGAACATCCGCAGCGGCAAGTCGCAGAACCCTGGAATCGTCACCGTCGCGGCTTTTCAGCCGTTCGTGGAGTCGCTCGCCGCTGTGGCGCTGGCGACGCCGCCGGACGCTCGCGCCCCACGCGGCACCAGCGCGCGTGCTCGGCGTGGTGTCTCTCGCCGCAAGAAGCCGCTCCCTGCGCCTGGCTCCGGCGATCCGGTGCCTCGAGGCGGTCCTTCCGGCTTCATCGAGCCGGTCACGTTATGAGCACCTTCCCCCCGAAACCCGGGACGGTGGCGTTCCGGGCGCTCGCGCATCTCGAGGCGATGCTGCCTGGTCGACCGCGTGCCACCGCGGGCATGATCGCTGGCGAGCTGCGCGGCGTCACGGCTCTGCAGGTGCGCGAGGCCCTCGAGGAGGCTCACGTGCACGGCTACGTCAACCGGGAGGCGGAGTTCAGCCCTGGCGCGCGCGGCCCGGTGTTCTACGAGCTGGTGCGCGGGACGAACGGCGAGCTGGCCACTGGCGTGCCGCCGGCGGTCGATCGCCTGATCTCCGGCACCGGTCGTTCGGATCTCGAGCCGCGCGGCGTCATCGCGCCGGTGGTCGATCCCAACCCTCCGCCGGCCGACGCTCCGCTGCTGCCTGCTCACGCTGGCCACGAGCCGATCAGCAAGGTGGTGGCGATCCGACCGCGTGCTGACGGCTTCGATGCGGAGATCGAGCAGACTCCGGAGCTGGCGGACTGGCTCCGCGGCGCGAAGCTGGGCGATGCTTCCGAACCGGAGCGGGCTGAAGTCGCCGAGCGCGGTCCCGAGCCGCCGGTGGTCACGCTGGCGGTCGACTTTGCGCCGGGCCCGGACCAGTTCGCCGTGGCGCTGGTTTCCGACGGTCGGCTGCACTGCTGGCGAGGCTCGGTTCCGTTCGTCTTCTCTCGAGCCGAGGCGCGCTGCCTGATCGACTACCTGAACCGCATCGACCTGGATCCGCTGCTCGAGGAGTCGCCGTGATCGTGACCAAGCCTGCCCTGCGCTACATGGGCGCGAAGTTCCGGCTCGCGCCGTGGCTCCTGCAGTTCTTCCCTGCCCACGAGCTCTACACCGAGGCGTTCGGCGGCTCCGCCGGCGTGCTGCTCCAGAAGCCACGCTCGCACGGCGAGGTCTACAACGACCTGGACGGCGAGGTGGTGAACCTGTTTCGCGTGCTGCGCGACTCGAAGCAGCGGGCCGCGCTGGTCGAGCAGCTGCGCTTGACTCCCTTCGCGCGCGACGAGTTCGATGAGGCGTGGGAGGAGCACGACGACCCGATCGAGCGCGCTCGCCGGCTGTGCATCCGCGCGCAGATGGGCTTCGGCTCCAACGGCGCCAACAAGCGGAGCACCGGCATGCGGACCGACATCCGCCGGGCCAGCGCTAACGCGATGAACTTTTGGGCGCGGTACCCGGATGGCCTGGCTGCTGTCGGCTCTCGGCTGCAGGGCGTGCTCATCGAGAACCGGCCGGCGCTGGAGGTGCTCCGGCAGCACGACTCACCCTCGACGCTGCACTTCATCGATCCGCCCTACCTGCACGGCACCCGGGTGATGCGCTCGAATGGCGGCTACCGGCACGAAATGTCCGACGAGGACCATGGCGAGCTCCTGGAGGTGCTCCTGGACCTGCAGGGCATGGTGATCGTCTCGGGCTACGACTCCGAGCTCTACTCCGGCATGCTCGGCGACTGGCGGCGGGAGGAGACCGACTCCCGCATCGCCGCCGGGCGCGGCACCAAGCTGCGCCGCGAGATCGCCTGGCTGAATCCAGCGTGCGACGCGGCGCTGCAGCGCCTTCCGGGAGGCCTATGGGCGGCCTGATTTCACAGCCGGTGTCCCCGCGCGTCTCCGCGGCGCGAGACGCGATGCTCGAGGCGCTGCGGGCGCACGGGCAAACCATGGATCCGATCGAGCTGGTAGCCGCGATCGCCCAGACCCTGGGCCAGATGGTCGCTTTGCTCGACCAGCGCGTGCACACCGTCGATGCGGTGATGGATCTGGTGCTGGAGAACATCGCCGCCGGGAACGGGGCAATGATCGAGCAGCAGCTCGGGAATCCGCGAGGCAACGCATGACCGACCCTCGCCCCGCTCCACTGGTTCCGCCGGAGGTCGACCTGCGCGACTTCCCGCGCATGGGACTCGATGTCGCTCGGCTTCGAAGCTCCGAGCTCGTGGTCGACCAACCGCCGGAGATCTGCTGGGCGGCGCTGATGCTCTGGTGCGCCGCGTGGCACGAGGTGCCTGCCGGCTCGGTGCCGAACAACGACCGATGGCTCGCAGATAAGGCTGGGTACGTGTCACGAGGACAAATCGATGTGTCCTGGGGACAGATTCGTGACTCGGTTCTGCGGGGCTTCGTGGAGTGCTCCGACGGGCGTCTGTACCACAAGGTCACTTGTGAGATCGCGCTCGATGCGTGGTCTTCGAAGCTCCGCCAGCGTTGGGTTTCGGAGTGCGCGCGCGTGCGAAAGCACAATCAGCGGCACGGTACGTCAGTGACCACTCCCGATTTCGAGCACTGGATTAGCCTGGGTTGCCCGGCTGGTGCTCCGCTGCCGCTTCACGAGGACGACCCTGTGAAGTCACAGGGACAGTCCCGTCCTGGTCACGTGCCTGTCCCGCGTGAAACAGCATCCAAGAGAAGAGAAGAGAAGGGAATACTATCTATCTCTCCTACTACCGTAGGAGAGAGCGCTTCCGGTGATCCGAGGCCTGATCCCGACCTGCTCGGGGACGCTGCGCCGGCGCCGAAGCCTCGCAAGCGTGCAGGAGCTGCAGCAGCTCCTGCATCGCCTGCATCGGCTGCGCCGACTGCAGTGCAGCGCCCGGCCGAAGTCAGCGAGGAGGTCTGGGCTGCTTGGCTGGAGCTCCGCCGCAAGAAGCGCGCGCCGGTCACCGGCATCGTGCTGGAGGGCGCCATGAAGGAGGCAGCTGCTGCGAAGCTGTCGCTCGAGGCGTTCCTGCGGATCTGGTGCTACCGCGGCACGCAGGGCCTGCTCGCCGAGTGGATCAAGCCCCAGGACCGGCAGCTGGTCGCGCGCGCCGCACAGGACCGCGTTGGCTCCCAGCTGCGCACCGCCTCGCTCATGGTCAACCCGCCCGGCGCTCCCGGGCCGAAGCCGGCCGAGCCGGCACAGGAGGTCATCGATGTCCCAGCACGCCGTGTCGGCTGACCCGCAGTCGACCAACCTCGACCCGTTCCTGCCGGGCACCTGGGTGCACCGCATCTGGTCGGCCATGCGCGACAACTACGGCTCCGAGTTCGATCGCCGGTGGCAGTGCCCGGAGGGCACGGACCCGGAGGTGCACGTGCAGCAGCTGCGCGAAACGTGGCAGCGCGAGCTGCGGAACTTCCGCACCTTTCCCGAGGCGATCTCCTACGGGCTCGAGAACCTGCCGCCGCGGCCGCCGAGCCTGCCGGAGTTCCGCGCTCTCTGCCTGCGCGCGCCGTCGCGCTCCGAGCCGGCGCAGGCCCAGCTGCTGCCGCCGGCGCAGCGCGACCGGCCGCGCCTGGCTGCCGAGCTGGGCCGCGCGCTCGAATCGCTGCGCGCTCGCAAGCCGACCGCCTGCCTCGAGGAGATGGAGGCCCGCGTCGCTCGCGGCGAGAAGCTGTCCCCGGGGCAGCTGGCGTGGCTCCGCGAGGCGCGCGCCAACGCGCCCGGTGCTGCCATGCCGACCGACTACCGCGGCGTCGATCCTTCGAAGCTGCCCGCCAGCATGCGGAGGTCCGCGTGACCCGTTCGGAGCCGAGTCCCTGCCGGCCGCGCTCGCCTGCTGCGTGCTGCGACGCGTGCGCGCGCCGCGACGACGGCATCCCTGTCCCGCCCAGCCTGCGGCCGCAGCAGGTGCTGCTCGACGCGTCGATCGTTCCATGGCCGCTGGGCCTCTGCCCGCTCCACATCGCCGCTCCTGCGGCCCCACCCATGGAGGATTCCCATGTCGATGCTGTTCGCTGACGACTCCGACTTCGCCGGCGAGGACCTGCAGCGCGCGGTCGACGCAGATCGCGAGCGCGCCGCCCACACCGCCTCGCGCTACGCGGCGCGCGTCGACCTCGAGGCGGCAGACGCTGCCTCGAGCGTGCGCGTTGCCGCTCGCATCGTGCTGTTCCTGCTGGTTGGCGCGCTGGCCTGCCTGGCGGCGGTGGTCCTGGCCATCACCTGGGCGCCGGGAGTGAAGCCATGAAGCGACCGCATTGGCTGGGCCCGCGCTCGGCGCTGGACAACTTCTGGGTTCAGCTGGCCATCGGCGCGGTGATCGGCGTGATCGCCGCCGGCGCTGCGATCGCCTGCGTGCGCATGCTGGTGCTGGTGCTGCGCGTCAGCGAGGGGCTCTGCTCATGATCGCCGTCGGCATCGATCCTGGCCTGACCGGAGCCGTTGCCCTGGTCGACTCGCGCGGCTCCTGCGCGGTGTTCGAGCTCCCGACCATTCCGATCCCGGGCGGCGGCCTGGTGAAGCGCCGGATCGACGCCGCTTCGCTGGCGCGCCAGATGCGCAACTTCTGCCCCGTGGGCGAGCCGGTGCGCGTTGCCGTGGAGGCGGTGCACACCATCGGCAGCCGGAACAACGCCGTGCAGACCCAGGGCTCCCTGATGCGCACGCTCGGCGCCATCGAGGCGGTGCTTGAGGTGCTGCGGCTGCCGTTCCAGCCGGTGGAGCCGCAGGTGTGGAAGGGCTTCTATGGGCTCGGCGCGGAGAAGCGCGCGTCTGTGCAAAAGGCGCTGACGCTGTACCCGTCCGCGCCGATCGGCCTGGTCAAGGACCACAACAAGGCCGAGGCGGTGCTCATCGCGCATTGGGCGCTGAGGACCGGATCGTGAAGGCGCCGAAGTCTCCGCCCGTCAATCCGCTGCGTCAGGCCGGCTCCGGGCTGAGCATGAACCGGATGTGCGACTTCCACGGAGGGTCGTCGCCGGTGCTGGGTGGACGCAAGGAAAAGCGCACCGGCCTGTGGAAGTGCGCCGCCTGCATCGCCAACGAGAACACCGCCAAGGGCAAGCCGTGAGCTGCAGCTACTGCGCTGAGACCCGTCTCGAGCCGCTGCTCGACCACTTCATGGCCGGCTGTGCCTCCTGCAGCGCTCGCGCGATCGCGGTGGTTGGAGAGCGTGGCGAGCTCCTGGCCGACCCACTGCCGCACGCCCAGCAGCGCGTGCTCGAGCAGGTCTTCGGCGCATCCTGGCGCGATCACCTGCCAGTTGTGCGCGAGTGGATCTCGGCGATCCGACGGAAGGAGGCATCCGATGCGGCCGCGGGTGCTTGACCTGTTCTCCGGCATCGGCGGTTTCTCGCTGGGCCTGGAGCGCGCCGGCTTCGAGACCGTCGCGTTTTGCGAGATCGATCCCTGGTGCCAGCGCGTGCTGGCCAAGCGCTGGCCTGGAGTTCCCTGCTATGACGACGTCCGCGACCTTACCGCTGCCCGGCTTCGAGCCGATGGCGTGCAAGGCATCGACACCATCTGCGGAGGCTTCCCATGTCAGGACGTCTCGCTCGCCGGCAAGGGTGACGGCTTGGATGGTGAGCGATCCGGCCTCTGGCGAGAGATTCGCCGCCTTGCTGGCGAGCTTCGACCTCGGCGCCTGCTCGTGGAGAATGTCGGGGATCTACGAGGGCGAGGACTCTCTGCCATTCTCGGAGACCTTGCCGCGCTCGGTTTCGATGCGGACGCGCATGCTGTACCAGCTGCCGCCGCTGGTGCACATCACCTCCGTGACCGCGTCTGGATCGTCGCCTGGCGCGCCGACGCAGAAGCCCGGCACCCTGGTGAGTCGTCCGCTGCTGCCGACCTTGCAGGCTCAGGACTTCAGGAACGCTTCGGACTATTCCGATCGCTCGCGCAAGCACTCGCCGCAGCTCCGGCATCTGGGCCAGGGCCGGCTCGACCCGTGTTTCTGCGAAACGTTCATGGAGTTCCCAACCGGCTGGACCGACGTCGAGTGAAGGCGCTAGGGAACGCCGTCTACCCTCCGCTGGTCGAGCTGATCGGTCGCGCGGTGCTCTCTCAGGAGCACCGGTCGTGACGCTGGTGCTGAAACCTGCCGGCCCGGGCAATTGGGCAGTGACGCTCATGACGCTCGAGGGCAGGTGCTTCCGCTCGTTCGTCCTGAAGCCTGGCGATCGCTTCCCCATGGGTGGTGTCGTCTGGCGCGTTTGCGAGGTCCGTTTGTAGGAGGCTCCATGCTATGAGCGATCCCTTCGAGCTCACCCGGCAGTTCGCGCGCGTGCTCGGATTGCCCAAGAGCACGCGGCGTGCAACCCTCCACCTGGAGGCTGGCAAGTTGCCTCGCCTCGAGGTCGAATGCTTCGAGGTCCCCATGCGGATCGTGACCGACCCGGAGACCGGCGTGCGCGAGCTCGCCAAGATCCAGTTCATGCTGCGCCTGGAGCCGTTTTCCCCAACCACCGAGGATCCACCGTGAGAAAGACCCACCTGCTCGTCTCCGCTCTGCTGGCGCTGGCCAGCGCGAGCGCTTCCGCAACCAACTGCAGCAACGGAGGCACCAATTGGCCCACCTGCACCCCTCCCTCGAAGCCGCCGACCACCGTGCCGTCGACCTCCAGCGCGTCATCGAACAGCTCGAGCAGCTCGACCGCGAGCGCTTCCTCGAGCGCGTCCGCCTCGGTGGACGTCGCAGCGTCACCTACCTCGACTTCGATGGCCAGCGGTGGCTCCGTCGGCGCCGTGTCGCAGTCGTTCGAGGAGTTCTCCAAGAGCAACATGTACGTCCTGCCGGCGCCGGTGATGGCGGCCCCTCTGCCGCCCGGCCTGTGTCCGAAGGGCGACTCGATGTCGATCGGCATCCTGTGGAACATGTTTTCCTACAGCCGCTCGAGCACCCGGACCGAGATGGAGTGCCTGGACAAGGTGCTGGCGTCGATCCGCAGCGCGCCGACGCGCGAGGTGGTTCAGGCTCCGCTGAGTCTGACGACTGCACCGGCGCCTGCGGTTTTGCCGGCGCCTGCGTCTCCTGCACTCGCTGCTGCCGCGGCTGATCCAGCAGCCGCTTCCGCCTCGGGACCGGTGAAGAAACCGGAAGCCGCGAAGGCTCCCGCCAAGAAGGCATCGGCTCCGAAGAAGGCTGCTCCGAAGGCCTCGAGTCCTGCGTCGTGCGAAGAAGCCGCGCTGCAGGCTTGCCGTCCGGCCAAGAAGGCCTGAGCGGCGATACGATGCGAGCCTCTGCCATCCCGGGAAGCCTGCGCCCGGTCGCAGCGGTCGAGGGATTGGCGCTGCGGGCATTGTCCCGGCTCGCATCGGTCGGCACGCTGGCATGATGAGAACGGCTGGCCTCAGCTGGGCCAGATCAAGCCCGGTAAGCTGGCGCACCTGCCGGTGCTCCGGCCTGTAGCCGATGAGGTCCCCGATGTCTGATGATGCTGAGATGGAGCGGTTGGTGGCGCAGGTGGAGGCTCTCTCCACCGCCGGCGACGACTGCCTGGTGCTCTCCTACCCTGGCCCTGTGGACCAGGAGACCTGCGAACGGTTGCGGCACGCGCTCATGGACAGGTTCCCTGGTCGGCAGGTCCTGGTGCTGGACCATGGTGGCACCGTGCACACGGCAGGCCAGCTGGTGCAACTGCAGCGCATCGAGCGCTCCCTGGCCTCGCTCTCCCAGCTCATGCTGCGCATGGTGGACCTGCTCGAGCAGCTGCAGCCGGAGCCGGAGCCGACCACCGCACGCACCCTGGACGGCGACAGCTACCCGTCCGGCGAGCGGGACACCTCGAGGCCCCTATGAGCGGTGCTGCTCGTCGTCGTCGCATCCGAGGTCGGCGCCTGCAGGAGTACCGCGCGGCCTGGTTCCGCCTGCACCCGCTGTGTGCGGAGTGCGAGCGCAACGGTAAGGTCCGCCTCGCCACCCAGCTCGACCACATCGTGGCTCTGGACAACGGCGGCACCGACTTCGACCAGCCCGGCAACCGTCAGGGTCTGTGCGACGACTGCCACGAGGTGAAGACCGCGCGCGACCTCGGGTATCGCTCTCGGCGCGCGATCGGGCTCGACGGCTTCCCCATCGACCGGGGGGGGTGTGAGCAGCTGGAGCGTCAAGAACTGGAAAC
>WBZM01000433.1_pt1 | contig 59889 bp, 70 predicted proteins | sample 5204271 | NCBI WGS metagenome assembly WBZM01 (sample SAMN12344346, study PRJNA552823) | activated sludge metagenome | biome: Activated sludge suspended growth; feature: Nitrification reactor; material: Wastewater; isolation source: activated sludge from nitrification reactor of wastewater... | reverse complement strand
ACGACATCGTTGTAGGTCGTTCCTTCTGCCTCTAGCCATCTTCGAAGCGTTCTTCCGCTCACCCTCAGTTCGCTCGCCATCTCCTCGATCCGCACAAATTTTCCAGGGTGCAAGAGAAGAATCTGACACATATAACTTTTGCTTGCGACCGCATTTGCGTTTGCACTCGAGCTCGCTTCGCCGCATGACCGCCTCATGTCGAGATGACGGGATGCTGCCGCTTACGGATTGCCAATCCCGCCTACGCTCCCTCGTTGTTTCTCTTTGTTTTGTTGACGTATTTTTCACAGCCCCAAAAGGGAAAGGGACCTCCCATGCTTCAACAGGGCGATCAGCATCCCCCAGGCTATCTACCGGTTCATCCATCAGCCGAAGCCTTGATGGCGCTCATGCGCGCCGCCGGCATCCATCCGAGCTATTTCTGCCGCGCCTACAGAGAGGCCTTTTGGCCCGAGTCAGCTTCAAGAGCGCGGGCCATCAATGCACGCTTCAAAGGATGGTTATCGGCTCACGCGCCGGACCATCCCTTTCTTGGCCTCACCCTGATGACTGTGCCAGAGGCCTTCGAAGCAGCGGGCATTCCGCTGGACACTGAATATGCGACCGAGATATTCGCGCCTGACGACGACCAGGGGCATCCAGAGCACCACGCCAAGTGGATGAACTGGCTCGAGGCAGCCAACGCTGTTCACGCAAGCGGCTGGGGCGACGACCACGTCGGCTTTGCCGACCACATCTGTCGCGCGATCGACGACAGGTTCTCGATCCTTGTCAGCGAGCGCTTCGGCTGAACGATGCCGTCGGGTCACGGATCACCGAACAGCTGTAAGATAGCAAGTCACTCTGGACGCGACCGTCTATGTTCGTGTATTCTCGCTCCGCTATACGTCTATCTTTTTCTGGATATCCATCGCCCTATGCCGTTCCACATCAAAAACCCTGAAACCGATGCCCTGGCCCGACGGGTCGCGGCACTGAAGGGCATCGGCCTCACCGAAGCTGTGCACCAGGCGCTTGTCCACGAGCTCGAGCGAGATCAGGCAAAGCCATCCTTGGTCGATCTGGGCCTCAAATTCTGCGCCGAACTGCGCGCCAAAGGCGATCAGGCCCGCAGCCTGCCGGTCGATAAGGCGTACCGGGACGCACTCTACGAGGACGACTGATGTTCATCGACGCCTCGGCTCTCACAGCTCTGATGACCGACGAGACGGAGGCTCGGGAGCTGCTTGCGCGACTGCAACGAACCAACCGGCGACTGACATCCCCACTGGCGGCATGGGAGACGGCGATCGCGGTCGCCCGCAAGATTGCCCTCCCGCTCCAGGAAGCCGCCGACGCCGTCGAAAGCTATCTCGCTCTGATCGACATCGAGATAGTCCCGGTCGGGCCAGAAACCTTTCGTATCGCGGTCGATGCCTTTGATCGATATGGCAAGGGAAGGCATCCCGCCCGGCTCAACTTCGGCGATTGTTTCGCATATGCATGCGCGCGCCAATTCGGCGAACCGCTCATGTTCAAAGGCGCCGATTTCCCCCAGACCGATATCGAAGCCGGCTAACTACGACCCGCGCTTGTGCGCCTCATCATCGCTAACGCTTCAGAAAACCCGCCCAACACTCTAAAATTTTCGGACGCCGCGAACACCACACTCAGCTGTTTGATTGGACCCCGGAAATGCAACGAAATGTCTCATCGCCGCGCGAGGAGAGAAATAGTCGCGCGCTCCCGCTCCCGCTCACCACCGCGCTCACCACAATCATCCTGGCCATCGCCGCCTTCATCCAGATCCGCGGCGGTTTCAATCTCGATGTCTCCTGGTTCATCACGTTCGCCGAACGGACCTTCCAGGGCGCGATCCCGTACGTCGAGGTCTCGGACCCGAACCCGCCGGCTTCGATCATGATCTACCTGCCGGCGCTGTTCGCAGCAAAATGGACCGGCCTGAAGGTCGAGGCGCTCGTCGCCATCATGACCTTCGCCATGGCGATCGCCTCCGCCAAAATGGCGTCCTCTTTCGACCCGTCCCGTCGGTCGATCACATATCTGGCCGCTCTGTTCAGCCTCACGGTCGTCCCAGCCGCCATGTTTGCCGAACGCGAGCACTATGCGGCGATCGCCGCCCTGCCCGCCGTCGCGGCCATCGTAGCTGCCGGCCGCGGCCTCGCGATTTCGAGGGCGGTGAAGCTCGCCGCCGGCGCCGTCGGCGCACTTACGGTTGCGTTCAAGCCGCATTTCGCCGCTGCTCTGGCTATCCCGGCGATCTACGCGACGGTCCGGCGCCGCTCGCTCCGCTGGATCTCGCCATGGGAAGTCGCCGCCTTCGTTGGCGTCCTCGGCCTCTATGTCGCTGTCAGCTACTATGCCTATCCGGCGTATTTCACGATCGCCCTTCCCGAGGCGGTTCGGCTCTATGCGGCCGCTCATGCTTCGATCTGGATGGCCATCGAGTCGGCGAACATCTGGTTCATGATCGCGGTTGTCACAGTCTCGATGGCTCTCGCACTCCGGTTCACGCTGAGCCCCGCGGCGACAGGGGCAGCCCTCGCCTCGCTCGGCTTTGCGATCGCGTGCTTTGTCCAGCAGCGCTACCAGGTCAATCATACCTCGCCAGCCGTCGAGATCGGGACCGTCGCTCTGATCGAGGCTGCCTTCGTCTGCGGCATCCGGACACTCGCCATCCAGGCGATCGTCGTCGGCCTTGCCGTGATGGCGCCGATCTACATGCGCATCTGCTCGAGCCTCATGCAGACCATGACCGAGCCGGGCCTCGTCGAAACGATCCAGCGCTACCTTCCGGCGGACGGCGGCAGGCTCGCCGCCATCACCGAGTCCCAGGAACTCATGTGGCCAGCCGCACGCTTGACCGGGGCAAAGTGGGTCTACCGCTACAACGGCCTCTACCGGCAGGGCACCGCCGACTGGCTGCTGGAGCAGAAGCCGGATGCTGCAACTGTCGAATACCTCAACGAGATCATCACGTCCGACCAGGACCAGGTCGCAGAGGACATCGTCAGGGGTCGTCCTGACGTGGTCGTGATCGACGATGCAGCGGTGCGCGAGCGGGCTTTCGCCAACCCGGCAGTCGCAGCGGCCATGTCGGGATACCAGATGGTCGCCACCGTCCCCACATCGGTCCGCTTGGTCGAAATCTGGAAGCACAGCACAAAATCGCGCTAATGAACTGCAACCATGCCGGCTCTCAGTGCCGGTCCATCACCAGAACCGACCTCCGATGCGTCTACGGATTCTTTCAGACTTGCATCTCGAGCATCAAAACCCGCTGCCAGATCTCTGGGATCGTGAAGACTATGACGTGATCATCGCAGTCGGGGACCTGCACGGCAGCTGCGCTCAAGCAGTAGAAATCCTAGCTCCATTCGGCCCGAGCGTTTTCGTACCTGGAAACCACGAACATTTCGGCCATATCTTGCAGGACAATCTCCAAACTGGCCGCGCGTTGGCCACAAAAACACAGGTATCGTTCCTCGCGCGCGACATCGTCGTCATCGATGGCGTCCGCTTTATCGGTGCGACACTGTGGACGGACTACGCTCTCTACCGCACGACCAAGCACTCGATGGTAACCGCCGGCCAAAGCCTCGATGATCATCGTGTCATCAAATATCGGGAAGCCAGCGGCCATATCGCCCGCTTCATGCCCTGGCACACGCGGGCCTAGCACCTGGCCGACCTGATGTTCCTCGCACAGACGCTGGCAGAGCCGTTTGATGGCCACACTGTCGTGGTGACGCATCATCTGCCGTCAAATCGATCGATCGCGCCCAGATTCGCCAGCAGTGTCCTCAATCCAACATTTGCGAGCGATCTCGATCACATCATTGAACAATTTCAACCCGCACTCTGGGTCCACGGCCACACCCACAATGTGTCTGATTATCAAATCGGCAAAACGCGGATCGTCTGCAATCCCCGCGGATACGGCGCGCAAAACCCTGCGTTCGACCCGCGTTTGACCATCGAAATCTAAGAATACGCCATGATCGCCACCATCGATTTCGAGGCCTCCGGCTCCCATGGGTACCCGATTGAGGTCCGCGTCGCGATCGACGATCCGGCGCGGTTCTGCCGGAAACCGTCCTAAAGATATCACCGCCCGGTCGGAGCCGGTCGGGAATTACCCCTTCTGTTCTGCGAACGCGGGAGCCAAACTGGATTACTCCCCGGAAAAGGACAACGACATGAGCGCCGACATCATCGCCTTCCCCTCTCGCCGGGACATAGTGATGCGCGAGGCTTCCTCGCCCGACAAACTCGAGCGCGCGTTCCGGGAGTCAGAGCGGTTCATCGAAAACCTGTATCGCAACCTCGACCGCGTCTCGCCGGAAGAACTGGCCGCACGACGCCGGGCGCTCGCCGCCGCTTGGGAAGCCGCTGTTCCAACAGGACTCGCCCACACGCGTCTAAAGGAGCACGGCCTCTATCAAAGGCAATGGATGGATTTCTTCCGCAATTGCGTCGCACGCGGGACTGATCCACAGGTTGTCGCCAAAGCGCTGCTTGTAAACGGCGGCCACCGAGGCGACATTAACACGGCTTTCATCGACATTGGCGATGGCGACCCCTACGGCGCGTTTGAGACCGCTCTTGCCGGTCGCTGGCCGGCGCGGCCTCCCACGCACGACAGCGCATTTACGGCGTCATAGACGCACGAAGCTCTCTCCGAAATCTTTTCATGGGACAGCTTGTCATCGAGCATGACGAAAACTTCCTTCAACGACATCGCGTCGTTCCACAAAGCCGTGATGCTGTTGTCGAACGAGCTATAGTCCCGCCATTCCCGATTTTTGCAAACCACCGCTAACGAGCTTGTCTCTATGGGCGACGCCGACGTCAGATCGCGCTGCGTCGTCAGGACGAAGCAGCGCGCACATCCAAACAAATCGTCGGTCCTGACGACGCCTTCCGGCGGCTCGGCGACGAGCATTATAACGACCACCTCGCTGAAACGACGCGCCTGGCGAACAAGCCTGTCGAGCAGACCGTCCTTTTCCCTCGCCTTCACATCATCGAGCTTCGTGCGATACTTAACCTCGACCAGAGACAACACCGTCTGCGCCGGATCGATGACGACGAAATCGGGCATAGCCGAAGCGCCCGATGGTCTTCGCGGACTTCTGCTTCCTTGCCATTGAGTCCCGTGCGCCTGATCGCGTCGAATACCTCGAATGGAAGCGAAGCCAATTCCCGAACGGTCTTCTCAACGCCAAAATCAATCGCGCGATATCTCGACTGCAGCAAGAGCGACCGGACGATTGCCTGCGCCATATCCCCCTTTAGCCTGTCGGCGATCTTCATCGGCCTGTCTCCCGCAAGCTCTCGACATTCAGCGAGGAAGCCTAAGATTCTATTAGGCGCCGAAACATTGCAGCTCGCCAAAAAAGTGCTACATATGTTGCACCTTAAATTGAAGGAACTGCTATGGCCATCACGTCCAAGATTCGAAAGCAGGGCGGCGCCGCCGTCGTCACTATTCCTCCTGCATTGCTCAAGCTGCTCGACCTCGACGTTGGCGCGCAAGTAATGCTCTCGGTCGAAGGTCGGCAGCTCATCGCCCGACCAGCCGCGCCGGCACGCAGGCGCTATTCTATGGCGGAGCTGCTGAAGGGCGCGGCCGGCATGAAGCGGCTCACCGCCGAAGTCGCCTGGGCGCAGGACGGCGATCCGGTCGGTAGAGAAATCGCCTGATGGAGATCGCCTGATGGTTCGCAGCGACGTCCCTCGCTGCGGCGACGTCTACTGGATTGATCCGAATCCCGTCGCCGGCCGCGAAATGAAGGACCGCCACCGCTTCGTCGTCATCACGCCGCGCCAGATCAACGCACTAGGCGTCAGCATGACCGTCCCGATCACAACCGGAGGCGCCTTCGCACGCAACGTAGGGCTCGCGGTCTTGGTCAGCGGGCACGAAACGACTGGCGTCGCTGTCTGCAATCAGGTTCGCAGCTTCGATATTGCAGCACGCGTACGCGCCGGCAGCGCCCGATACATCGAGACTTTGAACAGCTCAACCATGGCGGAAATCGTCGCTCGCGTCGTCAGCGCCATCGATCCCGCCGACTAACCGGCTTAGCGCCATGATCGCCACCATCGATTTCGAAGCCTCCAGCTCCAACGGCTATCCGATCGAGGTCGGCGTCGCGATCCACGATCCGGCGCGGTCCTTCATTTCGGTCTGGTCGTCCCTGATAAAACCGACCGTCGGTTGGCTTCAGACAATGAGCTGGGACCCGGTCGCCTTTCGCATCCACGGGATCACCCGTGCCGAGCTCATGAAGGCGCCCGCTGCCTTTGATGTCGCCCGCCAGCTCAATGCATTGCTCGCGCCAGCCGGCGTCGCTTATTGCGATGGCTGGAAATGGGACCATCGTTGGCTATTTCTGCTCATGGAGGAATGCCCGGAGCCCTGCGCTTTCCAGCTGGGCGATGCAGCCGCTCTTGGCCGGACACTGGGAATTCGGCCGTCGGCGCTGTTCGAGCATGATGACGAGCCGCCGCTCGACCATCGAGCTGCATCAGACGCCGAGCGTCTTCTACACAAGGCGCTTACCCTTGCAGGAAACAAATAACTCCATGGACCTTCCGCCGCCACTCTCGCTCGACGCCGATGAGCCGACCGCGCAACACTATGTCGAGCAGCTTTCGCGCGCCTGCGAGGCCATAGTCACTCGGCCACTACAAGCCGGAAGCCTCGAGCCGGTCCGCGCCGCCGATCTTTGGATAGCGCAACTCGCGCGGGTTGAACTCGACGCTGCGACGCGCGTCGATCTGGCTCGCCGCTTCGGACCAGGAATCGCCGACGAAAAAGCGGCGCGCCAAGCGCTCGCCCTCTGGCGCAGCGTCGAAAGCTGGCACGAGGGTTTTCGCGCGCGCACACCCCGCTATGCGCTGCGCCACCTGATGTCGGACCTCTCAGAGGACGCCTACTGCGCCTCCTGGCATCCCGACACGGAATTCGCCCTATGGGAACTGATCCACGGTGGTCGCCACGCCTGGATGCGCTTGTCCGGAAACGACCCCCGGATCGCTGAACTCCGTCGCCTTCACGAAGCAACCGGCGGTTGGTGGCGCCACAATGACGACCTCGACGACGGCTGGGGCGCCACCGAATTTGTGCCAACCCCCGACTGGCGCAAAATCTATGCGCTGACCGTTCGCAACCGCGATCGGGCGATGTTCGCCGTTGTCGACGGCAAGCCTCTCCGCGGCAAGCCAGCGATGCAAGGCGTCGTGTCGCTTTTGAACCGAAAGAAGCAGTAGAAGTCCGGGCCTCCTCGGTTTTGCGCGAAATCTCTTATTCTGCTAGTATTTGCCACACAGCCTACGAGATAACGATGCTCAAGCTTCGCCCATTGCCCCAAAAACCCATCGGAGAGCGGTTGCTCGAAGCTGGACACCCGATCTACGTCCATACGCCCGGCGATCCCACAAAAACCACCCGTATCTACCCCGATGGCCGCCGCGAAGTTGGCCGTTGGAATGACAAGACCAATCGGTTCGAGCCATGCCAACACTATTCATCTTTGCCGGCCCAAATGGCGCCGGCAAGACATCGCTAGCTCACGACACGCTTCCAGACAGTATTCCACTCATATCGCCTGATGACATCGCCGTTGAGCACAAACTGTCACCTGCAGCGGCAGCACGCGAAGCAATAAACACCCGCCATACTCATCTCAAAAATGGCGCCTCTTTCGCGATCGACACAACCTTCTCTGGCGTTCGCCCTTACGACATACTAAATCTGGCGTCCGCGCATGGCTTTTCTACGCACGTCGTCGCCGTGCTCCTAGACTCGCTCGACGTCGCTCGCAATCGCGTAGCGCATCGAGTCGCGCTCGGCGGCCACGCCGTTCCCTCGGCAGATATCGAACGGCGGTTCGGCCGATGCATCGAAAATCTGCGTTCGATGCCACCGCTGTTCACGGAACTATCGCTCTTCGACAACAGCGACGCCGCGCCCCGCCACTTTTTAACGGTCACGCCAACTCACGCGACAATAATCGAGCCCCCACCGCAACACATCATTGAAGCGACCCCCGATTTTGCTCGCACCGCGGTCGAGAAGTCGCTCTCCTTACCGCATTTCCCGCGGGCGACTACCATTCCGGTCTCGCCTAAAGCCGACCCTCGCAGACCGACTGCGCTCCAAAGCCTCGAGCAAGAAGTCATCGAGCGCAACGCGCCCACTGCACGAACATCAAATTCGGATGCGCCAAACAAGCCAAAAGGCTCGGGCATCGGCGACTGACCAAATCCGCAGGCGCGCCGCACACCGCGATTTCGCCGATGCCCGCGCGGAACATTTGGCCGACCTGAAATTCATCGAGCAGCGCTAGCTGACCGGCGGCTCACAATTGAGATATAGCCTCATGACCACCTGGTTCACCGCCGACACCCACTTTACACACGCGCGCATCATCGACCTCGCAAAGCGCCCGTTCCCAAACGCCGCAGCGATGGACGAAGCCATGATCGCGGCATGGAACACGCGCGTTCAGCCAGATGACACCGTCTGGCATCTCGGTGATTTCGCCTTCGGCCGCGACGAAAGGATCGAGGCCGTCTTCCACCGCCTCACCGGCATCAAACATCTCGTCATCGGCAATCACGACGAAGGAAAGGAGGCTCTCCTGACCCTCCCATGGGCTTCGATCAGCCAGATCGCCACGACGATCGTCGACGGTCAACGGATCGCCATGTGCCATTATCCCATGATGTCGTGGCCACAGGCGACAAAGGGCGCGATCCATCTGTTCGGCCACATGCACGGGCGCCTCCGAGGAACACGGCATTCGATCGACGTAGGCGTCGATTGCTGGGGCTTTCAGCCGGTCACGCTCACCAACATCCGCCGGCGCCTCGCAACATTGCCACTCGATCCCGACCTCGACGCCACGCCCGGTCACCGCCGCCCATGAAGATCGCCTTTCAGGATCGCCCCGTCATCTTCGTCGACCTCGAGGCTTCCGGCCTCGGGCGCGAGTCCTATCCGATCGAGGTCGGCTGGTCGGTCGACGACGAACAGGAACCCGCGTCGTTCCTCGTCCGGCCAGCCACCAGCTGGCGCTTTGACGATTTCACCGAGGCGGCCCAAGCAATTCACAACATTCCATACGAGCGGCTGATTTCGCACGGGATCGCCGTCGAGACCGCCTGCCGCCGGCTCGATGCCGCCTGGACCGGCGCCGTTCTGGTCTCCGATAATCCGGCCGCCGACGGCGGCTGGCTAAACAGATTGTATCAGGCCGCGAGCCGCCCCTACCCCTGGCGTCTCGTCGACTTCGACGTCCTCGACGCCGCCCTCGCGATCCAGTATGGCGGCGGCTATGAAAAGCTCGCCGCGATTTTGAACGATGCCGACCGTCACTGGCCCGTCCCGCACCGCGCGGGACCAGATGCACAGCGCCTCCACAAGATCGCCCGGGCCATCGTCGATCCGCGCTATCGCGAAGCGCTTACCGGCCATTAGCTGAGCAAATCGGCAACCTACATCGGCAACCATTAAGTTGTGACGTGTTAAAAGCCTATAATAATCAGATAAATATCGTGCGAGACGGATCGGCACAATGGACGAAACGCCTTACAGGTTCGAACCAGCGTTCCTCGAAGAAGACGTGCCGTCGCCGCTCGTTGGACTGGCGACCGAAATCGCCCAGTGCAGCGCTCGGCTGCCCGGCAGGTTGCCAGCTCCCGCCGCAGCCGAGCTCGCTGACCTCGTGCGGATCATGGACTGCTACTATTCCAACCTGATCGAAGGCCACGCCACCAGACCGATCGACATCGAAAAGGCGCTTGCACGCCCCTCGCTCGAGGCCAGGCCCCTCGTCCAGGAAGCCCGCGCCCACATCGAGGTCCAGAAGCATATCGACGATCTGGCCGGAGCCGCCGCTCTGCCTCTTCCGACATCAGTCGCCTTCCTGCAGGATCTCCACCGCCGCTTCTATGAACGGATGCCCGCGGAGCTTCGCATCATCGAATCTACGACATCAACAATCGAGATCGAGCCGGGCGCTTTCCGCAACGACGTCGCCCACGATGTCGCCGTTGGCATCCACGTCCCGCCGTCCTCAGAGCGCGTTCCTGATTTCATGCGCGCTTTCGGGGAACGATTCGCGAAAGCAGCGGGCCATCCTGGCCAGAAAATACTGGCCATTCCTGCAGCGCACCATCGCTTGGCCTACATTCATCCGTTCATCGACGGCAACGGCCGCATCGCGCGGCTGATGTCGCACGCGATGTGCCAGCACGCCGGCATCGGCGCCAACGGCCTCTGGTCGATCTCGCGCGGCCTGGCGCGCGGCCTCGAAGATCGCGGCGAATACAAGCAGATGATGAGGGCCGCTGACGCGCCGCGTCGCGGCGAACGCGACGGACGAGGCAATTTGTCGCGTGCCGCCCTCATCGATTTTTCCGAGTGGTTCCTAAAGATTGCTCTCGACCAGATTTCGTTCTGCGCCCAGGCCTTCGACCTCGATGCTCTCGCCGGGCGCTACCAGCGCCTTGCTGACCTGGTGTTCGAAGGCAAGACCCAACCCAGCCGGCTGATCGTCAAGACGCTAGAACTCGGCGAGCTCGCGCGCGGCGATGCCGCGCTTATCGTCGGCTCGTCGGAGCGGACCGCTCGCACTATCGTGGCCGCCTGCACAGCTCGCGGTTTCCTGAAGACGGACACGCCGAAAGGGCCCTTACGCGTCGGATTTCCCGTCCAAGACCGCGCCTATCTCTTTCCCGGGCTCTTCGCAGACAAGCCGCTGCCTGCCCCTCCCACAAACTTCCTCGCGCCTGAACCGCCTGGCCGCAGCGGAATGGGCGACTGAAAGACTGGATGCGCGTATCATCCCCGACTTCGCTACCAACCATCCGCCCTACATTCCCGCCAATACGCACACATGTCTGACGAAATCGACGTCTAAGCCGTCGCTGACGGAATAACACAAGCTTTCCGCATCACAAGGGCTCTGGCATAATGCGCCATGGCCCAAAAAGACCCGATAGCCGAGGCGATCAAGAAGGAGACGCGCATGCAAGCGCGCGTCGCCAAGCAGGTCGCACGGATGAAACGGGAAATTACCCTGTTCCAGCCCCTTCAGGCTTATGTTTCTCCGCGCCCCGGAGGAAAAACAGCACTTCTGACAGGCATCGCAGCCGGCCTGTATCGGGCGCTCGACCGTCCAGGCGTTGCTCCGACCACCAAGCCGAAATCAGCTTCTGGGGGAGAAACCTTCCATTTTTCCCTGACAGCCGTCACCAAGACCTCGCCCTTCACCCGGGCGCTAACGGGCGAACGCGAGGGCGCTGCCGCCGCCCACGAGTCCTATATCGAACGCGAGGACGCGCCCGAGGAGTTCGAACAAGCTCAAAACCGCTTCCTAGAAACCGCCGGCCGAATTTCCGGCAGGACCATGCCCAAGGACGTAGATCTCGCTCTCCAAGGCCAGGAATACATCGAACGGAAAAATGCCGTCGAAGCCGCTCCAAACGACGCCGCCGCCCTTTCGATGTACGGCAACCTGCCGGACAGCTACGAAGAGCGTCTTGCCTTCTGGGAAGCCGTCGAAGCTCACGAACGTGAGCCGCGCACCCACAACCTGTCGATCGATCCGACCCAAAACCCCGAAGTCTGGGCCCGGATCGCCCAAGACCCGCAAGCGCCACGCGAAATTCTTGAAGCCGCCGCGCTGCCGCGAAAGACCATCACCTACGGCAAGGGCGAAAACGAAAAGACCCGAGAGGCCTTGGGGGAGCTCAAGCTCACCGAAGCGCGCGCTCTCGCGGTCCACGAGTACCTCAAGCCCATCAAGGGCGCGTCGAAGCTCTACAATTGGACGCCCGGGCGCGGTGGCCACGTGCAGATGCGCCTCATCATCTCTCTGCCCTATGAGTTGTCCGCAGACGATCGGTTCGAACTGCTCAAGTCGTTTTGTGACAGCCAATTCCGAAATCTCAAAGCAGATGATGGTACATCAACCTACGTTCCTTTCTGGGCTGTAGTGCACAAGCCCGAAGCAACCAGCGATGACCGAAACTATCACGCCCACATCGTCTTTAGTGAGCGTCCTGCTCGCCAAATCCAACATCCAGAGACTGGAAACCTCGTTTGGGACTTCGCCTACACGCAAACTAAAACCGACAAACACTGGAACAAACGCACCTCCCGGCCGCTTGAACAAGCCAAAGTTCGTTCGCTACATGCGAAAAGCTGGCCTTCAGCAGCCAGGCAAAAATACGCTGCGCTTGCAAATGCATTGCTTGAGAGACGTGGCCTGACCAAACGACTCGATCCCCGCAGCTACAAGGAAATGGGCCTGGAAATCGAGCCAATCCGGCGCATCAAGCCCAACGAGTACGCCAAGGAGAAAAAGGGCCTAAATAGCCTGTCCGGCGCCAAGACCATCGACGCCCAGTGGGATCGCATCACGGCGAGCCTCGACCAGCGGTTCCCGCTGAAGTCGTTCTTCCCGCCTCAGGCGCAGGCGCTGCGTTTCGACAGCGAACTGCGGCGCTGGAAGACCTTCGACCATCCAGCGCATTACATGCTCCTCACCGCGCGTCGGCGCTGGAAGGAGGCATGGCTGACATCCCGTGTCCTAGACGCTAACGCGGCCGCCGCCGCGGTTGCGATCGAGCGCATGCGCTCGAAATACGATGCGCCGGGCAAAAGCCGCGTGCACGACCATCCGGAGATCGCCGAATTCTTCACGGCCATGGCTGACAAATATGTCGCGGCGCCCCGCATCGAGGCCGCCAACCAGCGGCTGACCCAACAGCAGATGCTCGAATACCTCAACGCGCTATCGAGCGCGCGAGGTCCGCAAATCGGGGACCCTATCAGCCAGATGGTGCACAGCACCGTTCCCAGCGTTCATCCCTCGAAGATCAAAAACCTCGACACCCTCATCGGCCTCACCAGCGGATACATCCAGCTCGTCAGTTCCGGCGTCTCTATCGGAATGGCCGATTTTGCCGTTCCATTTTTCAAACAGCAGCAAGAGACCGCCAGCGAAAACCACAAGCCCGCTCCTCCTGCGGCGCCAGAATACGTCACCGCGCCTACTCCGGCTCGGCCTTACCGCCCGGTTCCGCCTGGGGTGAAAACCCCGTTCAAGAGCAATGCTGGCAGGCTGCTCGGCCGAACCGACGAGCTCATCTTCAAAATCCGTCGCATCACGCGCGAGCAGGAAGACAAGCTGCGGCACTACGAATGGCAAAAGCAGGACGACGAGGCGCGTCTCGCGCGTATCGCCGCCATGGAAGCCGACAAGACGGCTCGCGTCACGACATCGTCCCTGATCGACAACCGGCCCTATTCGCCGCCAGCGCCTCAAAAGGCGCCAGTTCCAACACCGCCGGCGGTTCGCCATCCGGCGCAAACCGCCTCGCCGACCCGACCGGCAGCTAGCCCCGCGACCCCGTCGCAGTCGCCTGCTCCCACCCAGAAGCCGATTATAGCGCCACCGGCGCCCGCCCGCGCCGCGCCTGAGCCCACTACGGTCACAGCGGCCCCGTCGCCTTCACCGGGAACCGAGCCGACGAAACGCCCAATTTCAGCGCGGAAATCGCCTACTGGCGCTTCCCCGCCAGAGGCCCTCGCAACACCCGCGCCTGCACAAGCGCCAACCGCAGCCGTTCGACCGTCGACGACGCCCGAGATTCCAGGCGGCCAGCCTAAGCCCGCCCCTTCTCCTTCCCCGTCCATGCCTGACCAGCCTCGGTCTTCAGCCCCCCAAAAGGCAGAGCAGCCAGGGACGCCACCACCACCACACGAACCGCCGCGTGCCACCAAAGAGCAGCTCGAAGCGCTCGAACGCCGCAAGAAGCGCCGCCGCGCAATGTTTTTCGCACCCGGCAAAGACCTCAGCCGAACGCGGTAGGGAGAATAATGCGTTCCGTTGTCTGCTTGCGCTGCAGGTCGGGTCGCCACGGAAATCGCGGAAAATTAGCGACGCGCCCTGCACCGTGGAGACTTATTTAGTTTGCGTGGCCACTTCGCTCGCGCCGAGCTCGTCTCTGACTTCTTCGGATTCGGGCACGCCGGCGGCTTTCAAAAACGCTCTGAAATCGGCCTCAGCTTGAGGCGGCAACAATGGATCGGCAAAACCTGTAGCGCCGGTTTTCAAGAGTCCGGTCGCAATGTCAGACCTTGCTGCGTCCGCCCCCACGCGCCAGCCTCTTGCACGGTCACCTTTGGCAAAACGATTGCCTGCCGCAGGGTCGCTGATGTAATCGCTGTACCCAAGAGCGAAACCGTCTTTGAACAATGCCAGTCGCTGCTTGGCATTGCGACGCGCCTTCGCATCAGGGTTCTGCTCCCGGAAAGCGCGGCGCATGGCCGCTGCCGCTGCTGTAGCAGCGGCCGTGCGTGGACGATATGGCCTAGCTGTCAGTTCTGACTTCCGTTTCGCCGGTCGGACTTCGCGCACCGTAGGACCATCGCGCAATAGACCTGAACGACGGAGAAACGCCGCGTGATCGTCCAACATACGCTGCCCGCCAGGGTGGGCATTAACAAACCCCGAAACTACTCTTCTGAGAGATTCAATCGTCGATTCAAGCGCTTGTAGTTGACGCTGCAGCGCTTTTATTTCGGCTTCCGTCGCGCGCAGGCCGGCGTAAGCTCGCGCGGCTTCGTGAAAAGAATCGAGATCTGGGGACACAGTCGGCACCTCGAACGGTATAATCGCCAGTCGTGGACCGTTGGCAACCCGGTGGTCGACAAAACAAGTAAGGCCGCGGCTTAGCTGGAGGAATAACGCGTGTGCCAAGTGACGGAGGACACCGTCGGCCCTGGTTCCCGCGGCCTGAATTCAGGCCGGTATACGGCCATCGCAAGCCAACCTCGTTCGTTTTCGACGTCTTCGTCACTCACCTCGCATTGCCAAACCCGGGCTTTCGCATCCCATCGATAATTCCGATTTTTCAGTTCGTCCTTCACGTCGAAGCTGGCGCCGACCGCGCTGATCTGCCATCCCGGCCGCTCCGCCTTTTCCAGCATCGACGACCACACAGTTCGACCTGTCGCCAAGGTATGCCTCAGTAGCGCGATGGTGGCATCCACGTCAGCTTCTGCCCGATGCCCATCGTGAAAACGGCCGCATTGCGCAAGCAGCCAGCCGAGCCCGCGGCCATCGAAGCCGAGCGCCGGCCAATCTACGTCATGGCACGAACAACACCATGCCAATCCGGCGCGGGACGGAAAGCGCCGTTCGATGAATGGTCTATCGAACGACGCGTTGTGAGCGATGATAAAATCGGCGCGGATCATCATGTCGTTGACCGCAGCGTCGTCGATACGCTGCCCAGCGAGGTCGGCATCCGTGAGCCCTGTCAGGCGGACAATATCGGGGGTCAGCGGCACGCATGGATCTTCGAGCCAGGAACGCGGCGGGCCGACCGCCACGATCTCTCCTTCGTATGTCGCCCAGACGAATCGCGCACAAAGCTCGATGATCTGGTCCGTGGCGTGGTTGGTGCCGGTCGTCTCAATGTCGACCACCAGACCGAGCCTATAGGCTGCCTCCGACATGTCGGCGACTTCCAGGTCGGTGTGATCGACGCGGCGCAGAATGCGATAGTCGGGGTGAGCTGCCAGAGTGGCTATGGCGTCGTTCGCGAGCATAGATTGTCCTTTGAAAGGGGTCCAGCGTTCGAGCACGTTAGGATCCGCCCCTAACACGCGCCGATGGACGCGGTTACATCGCGGTCGCCAGACGTAAGGATCGATGGGCTGCCGAGACAAATCGCCGCGACGACGACCGTCGCGGCGATCGCTGGGATCAGTTGGCCGTCAGGATGCGACGCGCATAATCGAGCGCCTCACCGAGAATTGCAGCGAACCACGCAGCGTCGGTCCGGGGCGAATAAACGTAAAGCTCCTCGGTCTTGCGGAGGATGGTCGTGCTCGCCTTGCGGGAAAAGCGCACGAACTGGTCGGTTCCCACCCGCTTCTGCCGGCAGTGTGTCCTGCCCTCGCCGGACCTGGTCCAAAAGGCCAGCTGGCGCGGCATCATGGCTGCCGTCACGATGCGATCGAACGTCTCGGGATCGACGCCCGGCGGCAGATCGACGTGCCAGAGCCCCCCGTCGATCTCGATGCCGTAGGGCAGGATCACGTGTGCGGTGTCGGACGCTTCGTGACGAGCGAAAAACCACTTGCTCCATCCGGGCATCGGCGACGAAGTCGCCGATGCGAAACCAGCCCAGCCGCCGTATGCAACGTTGTTCAAGCCCTTGAGGCGGTCGGCTGAGATTCGCTCGCACGTATAGCCAATCTTGAAGATCGTGCGGCCAAGCCGAGCTGCCAGAATCCGCGCGCCATCACAGCCCGCGATATAATAGGTCACGCGGGTGCCCTTTCCTGTCAGCCTCGCAGCGGCCAACGAAATCGGCGACGGTGCGCACATCGCGGCGTCCTCCGCCACAGGCTCGCAGAAGATTCGCCGAGCGGGAGAGGAAGCTGCTTCGATGATGCGCTTCACGCCGATGGCATGCGCGAGCCCCGCGATCAGAGAAGCTTCACCGTACTGGGCCAGCACGGGCTCGAGCTTCTGCGAAATGGAAGTGATCTCGGCGGGAGCGTCTTGGGTCGAAACAGACGTAGTGGTAGGTGTGGTCATAACCATTGCTGAAAGCTCCAATTTCAGTTGTGGCCAGGCCTGGACAGGGGCGCCAACCCCCGTTCAGGCCGCTTGAACGGCCGACCTTTAACTTGAACTCGAGCAGTCGGGCGGTCAAGAACAAAAGACGAACGATAGATGCTTCTCGTCGGGCATAGTTAATTTTATGAACGGGCCCAACGGTTCGGCTTGTTTCGACATCTTGCTTTGTCCCCTACCCTTCCGCGGTCGCGGTTAGCAGAGTTGAATTTGAAGAAGGAGCGTCCCACGCAGAGCGCGGTCGGGCTGTCGTGAACCGAACCCCAGCGGTTTCGGCGGTTCCCGCTTCCATCCCTGACGCAGGTTGTAAGTTCACGTCGTGGGGTACGTCTCAAGGAGGCTGTGAGGCGGCCGCTTGGAGCGAGTTTGGCTCGCAGGAACGAATTTCTGGCGATTTCCAAATCGGCATCGATTACATCGGCGAGGAGATTTCGACGTTCCGAAGATTTTCGTTTTCCACCTTGGAGTGCAGTCTGCCAGCTCTGGGCACGAAGCTCAAAATTGTCGCCGTCCATCACTAGGTTTAACGTCGTCGCTCGTTGCCTGGCAGCTATGGCGCGAGCATCTACGCCCGCCCTGCCCTTCCGACTAGCGGATCTCCCTCACGCCCGCCGCGCGTCTCACAGGTCGTCTTCGATCTTATAGGGCGCACGTCCGTGGATGAGCCGCGGCGCGACCCCAATTTAGCAGACCGTGTAACGTGCCCGCTTCGGCATAATGGCCCGATTTTATGCCGCACGAATTTGCGTCCGCCGTTATTCGAGGCAATGGCCTGCGGCTTGGCGTCCCCGATTTGGACCGCGTTCAAAGTAGAGGCGCGAGTTCAGCCGCGTCGTCTACACTGCGAGATCGGCTTGGTTGTCGTTTTGCCCAGCCGTGCCTTGATCAGCCAAACTCCCGCGGAAAATCTGAAGTTGACTGCCGTCAACTTTCAGTTCGACGGGACCCCGCGTTAACCTTTCGTTAACGCAAAATTCCTTGTTCGAATCATCGAATCGTTCTCTAAATGCGCTTCGCCGCTCAATGTTGCGTTTCGAGCGCATGTTTGGAATTGGGCGAATGATTCACGCAAGCGACACCGCTAACTATCAGGCAGAATCGGACCTGCTCATAACGGAGCATGGCCGTGATCTTTCTGAGAAATTACAGGCGCTACGGCTGCGCCTGTTTCCTCCGTCTGCTCGCAAGCCGTTGCGTCGATTCCAGCTGGGTGAAACGGCAAAGCTTTTGGGGGTCAAATCGGGATACCTGCGGAATCTGTCATTGGAAGGCAAAGGTCCTTCACCCGAAGTTACTGCTTCCGGGCGGCGGTCCTACACGGCGGATCAAATCCAAGAACTGCGTCGTTTCCTCGACGAAAACGGTCGCGCAAGCCGCCGATACGTTCCACATCGTCGAGGAAACGAACACCTCCAGGTTGTCGCTGTTGTCAATTTTAAGGGGGGGAGCGGCAAAACCACTACCGCCGCTCACCTCGCTCAACATCTTGCGCTCAATGGCTATCGTGTTTTGGCCATTGACCTCGATCCTCAGGCGAGCTTCTCGGCATTGCACGGTATTCAGCCTGAGTTCGACGTCGGCCCCAACGAAACATTATATGCGGCGCTTCGATACGACGAAGACCGCCGACCGCTCGCAGATCTAATTAAGCCGACAAATATCCCTGGTCTCGATATTGTTCCCGGGAATATCGAGCTCTCTGAATTCGAATATGACACGCCGCGAATCCTCGCATCGAACGAGCGTGGATCTATGGGGCGAATCTTTTTTGCGCGCCTAGACGAGGCGCTTGAGCCTGTCGCAAGCGATTACGATGTCGTCGTGATCGATTGCCCGCCGCAGCTCGGCTACCTGACTATGAGCGCGCTTTGCACGGCGACGGCGCTTCTTATCACCGTGCACCCGCAGATGCTCGATGTAATGTCGATGTGCCAGTTCCTGCTGATGCTTGGAGATGTCATGTCCCACCTTAAAGCTGCAGGTGGTGGCATGCGTCACGACTGGATCAGATATCTGATCACGAGATACGAAGCCACGGATGGGCCGCAGACGGACATGGCCGCTTTCATCCGCTCCCTATTCGGGCGCAACGTTTTGACTAATCCAATGCTCAAGAGTGTCGCGGTCTCAGATGCAGGTCTGACGAAGCAAACCCTGTACGAGGTCGAGCGGCGGCAATTTACCTCTTCCACCTACGACAGAGCGATGGAGTCGCTCGACGCGGTCAACGGGGAGATTGAGGGGCTGATCTGCAAAGCCTGGGGAAGAAGCTGATGTCTAGACGCGGCATCCTTACAAATCTGCCCGACGAAAAGTTGACTGTAGTCAACTCGGCCCCGGCTCGAGAACGGCAGGTGCGCACATCGGGGGCATTCGGCAGTGTTGTCCGGGAAATCGACGCGCTTGCCGCAAAGGCCGACGCTGCACGGGAGATCGAGGCTCGGCTGACCGCGGGAGAAATCGTCATCGAACTCGATCCTGGTGAGATTGACGCGTCTTTTGTTGCCGACCGCTTGTCGCAAGACGACGACGAATTCCGAGCCCTCGTTCAGGCGATCCGCGAGCGGGGGCAGGATTCTCCGATCTTGGTCCGACGCCATCCGGACGACCAGACACGATATCAGGTTGCCTTCGGTCACCGGCGCGTTCGAGCTGCGCAAGTTCTCGGGCGACCGGTTCGCGCGGTCGTCAAGCAACTCACAAATCGCGATCTTGTCCTGGCGCAAGGCCAGGAAAATAGCGCTCGCGCGAATCTCTCGTTTGTAGAGAGAGCCCTCTTCGCGCGCCGTCTAGAAGAGATTGGCCAAGATCGCGAGACGATCATGAGCGCACTCGGCGTCGATAAAACTGTTGTGTCGCGCATGATCTCGGTCGCCAGCAAGTTGCCGATTGCTCTTATTGAGGCAATCGGAGCGGCGCCGTCGACCGGTCGAGATCGCTGGGTCGATCTGGCGACGCATTACGACGCAAACGGCGGCACGAGAAGCTTGGAGGCGCTGTCTGCGACCGCAGAGTTCGCTGCCGCGACATCTGACGAGCGATTTGAACTGGCGCTTTTGCATTTCTCCACACTGGACGGCCCGCAAGTCGCTCCTCCTCGTGGCTACGCGCAAAAGCCGACGGCCGGAGGAAGCTATTGGTCAAATGGCAACGGCCGCAGAATTGCGAGAATCAAGGCAGATGCGCGGAAGTTCACCGTCGCGATCGACGAAAAGGCCGCCCCAGGATTTGGCGATTTTCTCCTCAAGGAGCTGGATCGCCTTTACGCGTCCTATCAGTCACACATGAAGGAGGCGCCAGCCGAATAACGGTCGTTTGAAGAAACTTCGGATCAGGCCGGCAAAAGAAAAAGGCCCCCGAAACGGAGTTCCGGAAGCCCTTCTTAGTGTGTAGCAACCCAAGAATCCCACTTCCGCGAATCACAGTCAAGAGTCTCGCAAGAGATTTGATACGCCGTTTCGGCGAGCGGATTTTCTTTGCCTGAATAAAGGCAAAGCCAATGCAATCGCAGACCTCGACGACGCCCTTTGGGCGGCGACCGCTAACGCTCGCCCATGTGGCTGCTCAGCAGGTCGCAAAATCGCGGCCGCCGGAAAAGGCGGTCCACAAATGGAATGTGTTTCGCGCTATCTGCGCCGCCAAGCCCCGCATCGGAGTGTCCGAGCGAGCCCTGTCGGTGCTGAACGCGTTGCTGTCATTCTACCCCGAGACCGTTCTGACTGGCGACGACCTGATCGTCTTTCCATCCAACCGGCAGCTTGCGCTGCGCGCCCACGGTATGGCCCCAGCGACGCTGCGGCGTCACCTGGCCGCGCTTGTCGATGCAGGCCTGATCGTCCGCCGCGATAGCCCGAACGGCAAACGCTATGCGCGAAAGGACAGGGAAGGGGAGATCGAGCTCGCGTTTGGCTTCGACCTGGCGCCCCTGGTCGTTCGCGCTGAAGAGTTCGAGTCCTGGGCCGAGGAAATCCGTCTCGAGCAGCGTGCGCTGGCGTTTGTGAAAGAGCGGATCACCATCTGCCGCCGAGACATCGTCAAGATGATCGCGACAGGCATGGAGGAGGGCGTTCCGACGCACCGGGCAGGGCAGGGGCCGACCGATTGGGTCGAGATCCACGCGCTGTTCAGGACGATCGTAGAGCGCATCCCGCGCACAGCGTCCCGCCAGACCTTGGAGCCGATCGCCGACGAGCTGTCGACGTTGGCGGACGAAATCATCAACCTGCTGGAAAGTCACGTTAAACAATCGAATCTAAGCGCCAATGAGTCTCATTCTGAGCGCCACAAACAGAATTCAAACCCAGATCACCTCACTGAGTCTGAACCGGACCTTCAAGAAGGTCGGGGCGAAGCGCCCGAGCCAAAGATCGACACATCGAAGGCTCCACAATCGAAGGTGGACTCGAAAACTGAAGGAGCATTCCCGCTCCGAATGGTGCTCGACGCCTGCCCTGACGTGATCGACTACGCCAAGGGCGGGATTTCGAACTGGCGAGATTTCCTCAGCGCCGCCAACGTGGTTCGACCGCTTATCGGGGTGAGCCCCAGCGCCTGGGAGGAGGCGCAATCAGCTATGGGCGAGGTCTACGCCGCAATCGTGCTCGCATGCATCCTGCAGAAGGGCGCAACCATCAATTCTGCCGGTGGATATATCCGCGAGCTCAGTCGCAAATCGCAGGCTGGCGAATTCTCGATCGGCCCGATGCTGATGGCGCTGATCAGCAGCCGCAAACGCGAGAAGAAATCGGCATGAGACCCAGCGTCGTTCAGCGGCTGGAGGCCAAGCTTGGCGCCAGCCCGAGTCTCGCGGCTTGGTCGAGCAGATGCTTGACTGACGACGCAGACCATTTGGGTGCGCCCCGCGGGGTTCGTTCGCGCATCTTTTCGAGCTGTGCGCCGATCTGCCGCAAGGACATGTCAGGGTTCGCCATAGCGATGCCGGCTACCAGCAGCATCAGACGATCTTCCGGCAGGTTGCGAGGCGCGCGGTTGAGGAGAATTGGCTCTGCGACGCGCTCGCGAACCGCACGACGGACGGCCCTTCGCAAGCGTTCAACGGTCCACTTCGGAGATGCGTCTTGATTGAGAACCCGTACGACGTCGTCCCATGTCGAGTTTGGACGCATTCTGCGAACTGTCGGAAGCCAAAGATCCATGTTCGCAAGTACGTCTTCGGTGTACGTTCGATTGCGAGCCTCAGACGCTTTGCGGATTGCGGCCGGATCTCTGGCTCTCAGCCCAGGATTGCCCGGTTGCCGCCCTCGAGCTTTTGCCGCGGCTATGCCCGCCTTGGTTCTCTCCGAAATCAACGCGCGCTCGAGCTGCGCCACGGCGCCGAGAACCTGCAGCGAAAACATGCCCTGCGGGGTGGAGGTGTCGATCGGATCCTTGAGCGACCTGAAAAATGCTCCCTTGGCGTCGAGACGTTCGATCACCTCGAGCAGATGGCCAACCGAGCGGGCGAGACGGTCGAGGCGAACCACGACCAGCACCTCTCCAGGGCGGATTTCGTTGAGGAGCCTCGCAAGCTCGGGCCGAGCCCGGGAGGCGCCGGACCCATGTTCTCGGAAGATCGTGGCGCACCCGGCTTTGGTGAGTTCGTCGGTTTGAGCGTCTGTCGCCTGTTCCTCAGTCGAAACGCGGGCGTACCCGATCAGCCGAGCGTCCTGGTCCTTCATCAGCGGCCCCCATCAGACAGGAGCGTCAGAAGGGCAGGGTTCGTATAGAGTTTTTCCCGACCGCCTTCGACTTCGCGCAGGATCCCACGGTCCCTGAGGGCCTTTAGGTAGACAGAGGCCGACTGACGTTTTGCGATCCCAGCTTCGACCAGATCCGAGATCCGGCAGTACGGGTGCACGAAAATGGTCTCGACGAGCTCGCGGGAATAGATCTTCGGCAGATATCGCCTTGTCTGATCCGCCGTCCGATCGAGGAGGTCTCGGATCGCCATGATTTTGGCGGTAGTCCAGATCGCAGTTTCGCGGACGGCCTCAATCATGAACAGCAGCCAGGGCTCCCAGGCAGCGTCGGTCGTGACCGCGAGCAGCCGGTCGTAGTAGGCTTTCTTCTGCTGGATGATGTACCGGCTGAGATAGAGGGTAGGGGTGTCCAACAGGCCTTTTTCGACGAGGTAGAGGAGGTTCAGCACCCTGCCCGTGCGGCCATTGCCGTCAGTGAACGGATGAATCGCTTCAAATTGGTAGTGGAGGACGCCGAGGCGGATCAGCGGATCGACGCCGTCTTCCATATGCAAATAGCGCTCCCAATCGGCTAGCTTTCGCCGGATCAGGTCTCCGCCTTCTGGAGGTGTGTAGACCACCTGCCCCGTCATTTCGTTGAAGAGAGCGGTTCCTGGGGTAACGCGGACATCCAGCCCTACGCCTTTGATCGTTCGGCAGACTTCGACGGCCATCCGGGTCGTAATTGGCCACTCTTTTAAGGCGTGAAAACCTTGCGCGAGGGCCGTGCGGTACCGCAAAGCCTCTTTTGTCGCGGGATCCGCCGCGGTTTGAGCTCCGCTCCCCGCGAAGCGAAACAGGCGGTCCGTCGTGGTGACGATGTTCTCGATCTCGGAACTCGCTTGGGCTTCGAGAAGCGGGATCGAGTTGATCAGGACTGACTGGTTTGGGATCAGGCGGCCTGAAACCTTCAGTTCGGCCAGCGCTGCCCTGGCCTCTATGCAGGCCCTCAGAATTGGTCTGGTTTCGATCTCGGCCGCCGGCGGAAGGCCAGGTAGGTCGTTGAAAGGCCGCCCCGGATCGAAGGTCATGTCTACAAAATCCGATTTTGCATACATGGCCTTGGGTATGTGTCGATGAAATCGACAGATCGAAGGCCATATGTCGATGAAATACGGTTATATCGACACGTCGGGCTAATTTCAAACAGCATCGTACACGAGAAAACGTCGTTGCAAAACGTTCGTTTGTACACGCCGCTAATAGCCCAGAAGGGTATGCTTTTGGCAGCCTTCAGCCAGGTCTGAGCCCGATTTCCAGCTTCCGGACGCCCAGAAGCCGCACGCCCGGTGACCGCCGAAGCCGCCCTAAGTCATTGGAAACGCGACAGCTCCGCGCGCAAAGCCACTGAGTGGGTCAAATTTGACCGAAAATCGCAACGATTTAGCAATACGCTAGTACGGAAGTGAAATATCTGATAGCTTCTCTAAACGAGATAAGCCCTATTTTATTCAGATAGATCGAGTATGGCTGTTTGGACTCCAGCTGAGATTCCATGGACGCTGATCGCCGCGCCGCTTGTCGCTTTTACTTAAAAACTTCAATTTGAAGCATTTAGCTAAAATCCAGTACGCGATTTTAGCTTAAACCTTCAATTTGCATCCATACAGTCGATTGAAAATATTTGAGTTTCTGTCGTTTATAATCCGGCAGCCTTCGTCATGTTGACTTGGAAGCGATCGCGCTTTCTGCGGTAGCGACGGGTCATTTCGGCGCTTGCATGCCCCAGGTGTTTCTGGACGTGGGCTTCCTCGATTTGCGCAGAAGACGCTAGCCCCGCACGGAGTGAATGACCGCCAAAGGCGATCTTCCGTTCGCCCTCGGTCAAATCCCCCCGGATTCCGGCCTTTAGAGCCGTTTTCTGGACGAGACGGGCAACATACTTGTCGGAAAGCCGTTCGGATCCGACGCCGCCATTTTTCCGCGCGATCGGTCGAAAAACCGGCCCATGGGCGATGCGTCCGAGGCGTATCCAGGTCTCGAGCAGGGCGACGGGGCAGGTTTCGGGCCGGGCGCCGCGGCCGATTTCGACCTCTCGCCATCCGGTCTTGCCCCGAATCGTCAGCAGGGCGCCGCCTTCCTGAATTTCGACCCAGCCCGATCCGTCGTCGGTCTGGTCGGGCTTGCAGTCCAGCCCAACGATTTCCGAGCGTCGCAGCGCTCCGGCAAAACCGATCGCCAGAATGGCGCGATCCCGGATGCCTCGGAGGTCCATTTCCAGGGTCGCCAGCATGTCCAGGAGCTCATCGGCGTAGATGGCGGCCTTTTGGGCGGGCGGACGGGCGTGGCGGCGGCGGATGCCGGCCAAAACGCTGGAAATATGCCGGTCGCGCAGATCGAGGGCTTCGCCAAGATTGCGGTAATGCCAGCTGATCCCCGACAGGCGTCGTTCGAGCGTGGCGACGCTGCAGGGGTCGGCGCCGCGTCGGGAATTGTCGGCGCAATCGGCCAGATAGAGCCCGATGGTTGGGGGATCGCAGGGGAGATCTGGCAGACCCCGCCGCCGGAGCCAGGACGAAAAGTGCCGCCAATCCGCGCCATAGGCCCGCCGGGTGTTTTCGGCCTGGGACGCGCGGGCATAGGCCCTGGCTGTTTCCGCCAGGCCTTCGAGCCCGTCTGGAGCTGTCTGCGCGAGCGCTGGCGGCCCGGCGGGGGAGGGGGGATCGATTTCGGTCTGGTTTTTCAGACGCCTGGGGGAGGTTTCAACAGGGTCGTCCCGGGTGTTTTCGCCCGCCATGGCTGGGGCTCCGAATCATGTCCGATAATGCAATCTTATCGGACATTGAATCGTCCCGACAAGTGCGGCGGTTTTTAAGCAAAATCTGCTGACAAAGCGCCGCGACTCAGTCACGATTCTGGAATGCGATTCGCTTCTGCAGACGCCGCGCCTGCGGCCTGCGATCCCCGCCCGACCCGAAATGGGGGCTTGCGCCGCAGGCGGGCGCCCGAACAGCCGGTCGTGCATAAATCGCATGAATATCAGATACTTCCGTCATGGGCGCGCGCGGATCTGGCGACCCGCAGCGACGGCGCCAACGCCTTTCTGGCGGCCGGCGCGAGCCTCGTCCTGCTCGACGGAATTCTGCGCCAGGATGCGCCCTTCATCGGCGCGCTGCGCCAGCGCCTCGCTCTTCGCGCAACTGTCGCCAGCGCCAGAATTCTGCGCCTGCGCGAGGATGGAGGGGCCGTGCGCGATGCCACGCATTTGGCGCTCGGCGAAGAATCTGGGCCCGCCGGCCGCCTGCACCGTTTGTGGCGCTCCCTCGCAGGCCACGAGGCGCGAATTTCGGGGGAAGGGCTTTCCGAAGCGCTGAACCTGCTGAATCTCCCTGACGCAGGCGCGGGGATGGCGATCGCTGCGCGCATTGGCGGTCTCGATCAGGCCGCAGACCCGGTCAGCGCCGCCGCCGCGGCCGCCGCAACGGTTTTTGGGTTGCGCCAAAAATCCGAAGACGAAGTTTTGGCGTTTTGGGTCGCCGATCTCGTGCTGGCGGCGCGCCTCGGCTGGAACAAGCCAGTCCCATTGCTGGCGACCCGCATTCTCGATCCGGCGCTGCGGCGTGGCGCGGCCGGTCGGCGGGCACGCCCGGGCGATGCAACCTGGGTTCAGGATGCCGCCCGCGCCTACGCACTGGCCGTCGCCGACGCCTATGCGCTCGCCGCTCAGCTCGGGCGGCGCTCACAACAGCTCGTTGCCCTCCAGCCGAAATTGCGCGCCAAAGGCGCGGCGCGCGTCGTCGATCTGCTGCTCGCCGACGATTGCATATCGTCGGCGCGCGCCGCCAAAAATGCGGGCCTGTCCGACCGAGCGGCGCGAAGATTGTTCGAGCGTCTGGTCGAACTTGGCTCCGTCCGGGAAGTTTCTGGGCGACCGAGTTTTCGACTCTATGGATTGTGACCCCACATGAGCCGAACGAATTTGCGCGCGAAAATGCTGGATCCCGACCTCGCCGATTTGCCAACGGCCCTGCGCTGGCGCGAATGGATGGGCCGCGTCGAAGCGGCGATCTTTGCCGCGCGAGAACCTGTGTCTCGCGAAATTTTGGCGCGTGTCGTCGGACCGAGCTGCAATCTCGATCATCTCATCGCCGATATCGTCGAGGAATTGCGCGCACGGCCTTACGATCTCGTCTTCGTCGCCGGCGGCTACCAATTGCGCACAAAGGCGCGTTTTGCGAAAGCGATCCGGGAGGTGAACGGGGAGGCGATCCGCCACGCCGGTCCACCGAACCTGAAGCAAACGGAGATGCTGACCCTCACCGCTATCGCCTACCTCCAGCCCGCGACGCGTGCGGAAGTTTCGCGCATGGCGTGCAAGGAAATCAGTCGAGATGTGATCGCTTCGCTCAAGCGCCACGGTCTGATCGAAGCCGCGCTGCGCGCGCCAGAACTCGGCGCCCCCTTCGCTTATGTGACGACGAAAAAGTTTCTGGAGGTTTTTGGGCTCGGCTCGTTGCGCGATCTGCCAGATATCGAGCGGCTGGAGGACGATGGCCTTTTAGCCAGGGGTCAGTCTGACGCCGACCTTGATGACGCCTTCGGCCTGTCTGACGACGACGATTCTAAAAAGGACTCTGGAGACGTAACGGCGACGGAGGAGGCGGGCGATTATTGAAGGTCGGCTTCGGCCAAGCGTTTGTTCCGCCGCATTGCAGCGGTTCGATAGGCTGACGGTAGGTCGCAGAGGAAATTGCCCTTTCGAACGTGCAACCGTCTCGCCATCATTGCATGCGTCGCTGGCTATGGCGGAGCTAGCTGAATGCGGCGATGCCGGTGATGGCGCGGCCGAGGATCAGGGCGTAAATGTCGTGCGTGCCCTCGTAGGTGCTCGTTCGAGGAAATCTCAGCGCGAGCGGCGCAAGGCGTCTGGGATCGGCCGGTCGCCGAAGTTGACCGCCGATCGTCGAACGACCCGGCCTATCCCATCCGTGTTCAGCCGCGCGCGGCGATTGCGGTAGAAGAACGTCAGGCGAAACTTGCCATCGTCATCGCCGACGCCGCGTTCGCAGACGCTCGTGATCTCTCGATCCCGTATTAGTTCCGGGACTCGGGATGGCGGCACATCAAATAGCTCGCCCAGAAGCTCCGCATCGATCACGAATTCGCTGCTGCCGATTTCTATGTCGCTTGGGGCTGCCTTCGGACGCCCATCCGCTTCGCCAGGCTTGTCCATCGCATCACCTCGTCCATATCGAGATTAAAGATATATGTGACATACCACTTAATGCAAGGCGGGTCGATGGGACGGCGTGATGCGGGGCGGATACAGTCTCCCTCGATCGAACGGCCCCGTCGTGGCTGACGGCGCGAACGCTCCCAGTGGCGGATTCGCTGTCTCGATCCTGCGACATCGAAGCGACCCGGTCTCAAGACGGCGTCGCAGCAGCGCCGACAGCGCCGCGATATTTGCATAAAGTAATAGATGCGATATATCTTTTTCCCAGTGTCGCGCAATCTTGAAGGCTTTCCATGCGATTGACCAACTTTTCGGATTTCTCGCTTCGGCTGCTGATGTACGCGGCGGCCCACCAGGATCGGTTGATCACGATCGAGGAAACATCGGAAATCTACAACATATCGCGTGGGCACCTGATGAAGATCGCCAATACGCTGACGCGCGCGGGATATTTGAAGGCGGTTCGCGGTCGCTCGGGCGGCCTTGCGCTCGCGAAGGCCCCAGGGAAAATTCGCCTTGGCGAAGTGTTTCGCGTCACGGAGCCCGATTTCAACCTGGTCGAATGCTTTGCGGCGGACAGTCAGTGCGTGATAACGCGCGCCTGCCGTCTGCGCGGCGTCTTGCGCGAGGCGCTCGGCGCATTTTCGGCGACGCTCGATCGCTACACGTTAGCCGACCTGATGCTCAGGCCCAAGGATTTCGGCATGCGGCCCGCCGCCTGACGGCGGCGGCAAGCCAGTCCCGGTAAAGTCCCAGATCATAGTGGTCGAAGGCCGCCCGACGTTTGAGGTCCTCGAGCGTTTCTCCGGGATGCGTCAACGCGTAGTCCCGGGCGATCAAACGATCGAGTTCGCCGAGTTCGACCTTGCTCGCTTGGAGCGCGAAATCAGAAGCGTCTGTCATTTGCATTTCTCGTGGTGCGAGTTGAGCGACGCTACCAGGTGCTGGATAACGCGCTTGGCTTGGCGTGGCCCTACGATCGTTGGCAAGACGTCATGCAAGTACGGCTTCATGATCCGTCCTGTGACGCCACGTTCGGCGCACATGAGATCGAGCAGATTTGCCTCGAGCGCCGTGTGCGCGCGGTTCACGGTCGACGGATCGAAAAGCGTATCAAGCGCTCGCTCGATCTTTCGCCAATCTCCGCCCGAGATATGGGTCAGGACATTGCCGATGTGCGGATGGACGCGGAAGGCGACCAACATTCGGAACGCGAGCCCGTCAGCCGCGGCGCTTACGCTGCGTTCCTTGTTTCGAATGGAGTGCGCTCTGCGAATTGACGACCCCGCGAAGGTTGCTTCCGCTGCCGCGGGCAATTTGGTCGAGGGATCGAAAGCAGTTGAGTGAAACATCGCCGTACCTCTGATTTATCTGTAATGATATAGAATGCATATATCTTTTGCAATTGACAAGGGCGCCTTGGGGTCGTGCGCCGTTGACAGAAAAGTTAGTAATCACTAACTCACTGAGTGAAATGAGAAGAACAACGAAGCGCACACGAATGCCGGCGGAGGCGCGCAAGTCTGAAATCGTCGACTGCGCGCTGAAGCTCGCGGGCAAAGTCGGCCCCGAGCGGCTCACTACGGAGATGATCGCGAGGGAGATCGGGATAACGCAGCCGGCGATCTTTCGTCACTTCGCGAAGAAGGAGGAAATCTGGAGCGCGGTCGGAGTTCGGCTCGGCGAATAGTTCGAGCGCGGCCTGGCGGGCGGCGCCGCCGGACGGGGCGTCGCCCGCAGACGCCATCAAGGCGCTGGCCATGGCGCAGATCGGCGCTATCCGCACGACGCCGGGGCTCATCGATATTCTCTTCTCGCGCGAGCTGCACGTGGCCAACAAGGCGCTGCGCTCGGCGATCAACAGCAGCCAGCGCGCGTTTCATGCCCTGCTCTCGGAAAGCTTGCGGATGGGCGCGGCGAGGGGTGAATTCAGGCCGGACCTCGATCCCTGCGATGCGGCTTTTCTCGTCATCAGCGTCATCCAGAGCCTTGCCCTGCGCTGGTCGCTCGCCGGAAAGACATTCGATCTGACGTCCGAGGCGGCGCGGCTTCTCGACGCCCAGATCGTCGGCTTCGCCTCTCACAGGACATGAAATGCGCAAGAGATTCGGCGTTTTCGTAATCCTCGCTGTTGTTGCGGCCGCAATTGTCGGCGCCGCCTACTTCGTCCGCAGCAGGCCGCTTGCGCTGAAGGTCGCGCAGGTGGAGGAAAGCGTCCCGATCAGCGTGTTCGGGCTCGGCACCGTCGAGGCGCGGGTCATCTCCAAGGCGAGTTTCGACGTCGGAGCCATGATCGTCGAACTCGCCGCCGATCACGGCGATTGCGTGAAAAAGGGCGATGTGCTCGCCAGGCTCGTCTCCACGGAGCAGGAGGCCAAGGTCGCGCGCGCCAAGGCCGCCTCACGAAGCGTGGAAGCGGCGATCTTGAAAGCGCAGACAAATGTCGAAAAGGCGCGCGCCGTGCTGGCGCAGCGGCGGGAAGCCAATCGCCGCAAGCAGGCGCTCGTCGGCCGCAGCGTTGTTTCCGAACGAACGGCGGAAGAGGCGCAGCGCGACGAAGACGTCGCCAAGGCGGATCTCGCGGACGCCGAAAGCGACGTCGAGGTTGCAAAGGCGCAACTCGCGGATGCGTCTGCGCAATACGACTACGAGCGAACGATCCTGTCCCGGCATGTGCTCGTCGCGCCGTTCGACGCCGTCGTCGTCGATCGTCTGCGTGAACTCGGAACGGTGATCAAGGCCGGCGATCCCGTGTTCACGCTTATGGAGAACGGCTCGGGCTGGGTGCTCGCCTCTGTCGACGAATCTCGAGCCGGACCGATCGCATTCGGCCAGCGCGCCCAGGTCCGCTTGCGATCGCGCCCGCGCGAAACTTTCGAGGCCAGGGTGGTGCGCATTGGCATCGAGAGCGATCGCGTCAGCGAAGAGCGGCGCGTGTACGTCAAATGCGACCGCTGTCCGGAGAGCTTTCATCTCGGCGAGCAGGCGGAGGCGCTGATCGACATCACGAAGCTCCCAAGCGCCTTGATGATTCCGGAAACTGCGGTTCAAGGCTTCGACGGTCGCAGGGGCGCAGTCTGGACGATTGCGAACGGCAGGCTGGAGCGGCGGCGCGTGGATTTCGGCCTTCGAACGGACGACGCACACCTCGAATACGCGGGAGGTCTTGCCGAGGGCGCGCAGATCGTTGTCGAACCCGTGCCGGAAGGCTCGGAAGGCCGCGCCGCGGAGCCGCTCTAATGAACCTCGCCTATCGCGACGTCCGGCATAATCTTGGCCGCTTTCTGCTCACGTGCCTCGGCCTCGGCCTCCTGCTCGGCGTCGTGCTCGCCATGATCGGCAACTATCGCGGCCTGGTGATCGAGGCGCTGACGCTCGTCCAAAGCCTCGATGCCGACGTGTGGGTCGTCGAGAAAGGCACGCAGGGACCGTTCGCCGAAGTGTCGCGCGTTCCCGGTGACACGCGTGAAGCGATCGCGCGACTCGCAGGCGTCGCCAGCGCCGGCAGCGTCACTTTCCAGACTGTCGAGGCGGCCGGTCCTGCGGGCAAGACGCGCATGACCGTCGTCGGCTATGAGCCCGACCGGCCCGGCGGTCCCGCGCATATCGTCGCCGGAAGGGGCGTCGGTCGGAGCCATTATGAAATGGTGGTCGACTTCGGGACAGGGCTCAGGCTCGACGATCGCACCGGCTCGGCCGCAATTCGTTCCGCATCGTCGGCCTCACCAGGAGCCAGGTCGCGTCGAGCGGCGATCCGGTCGGCTGGATGACCCTGCTCGATTCCCAGCGGCTGCAGTTCGATCTCGCACCGCCGGCCGCGCGTGTGCAGGTCGCGCGCGGCGCCGGAACGGCCAACCGCGACATCGTCAATGCGGTGATCGCGCGCCTCGGCCCGGGCGGCTCCGCCGAGGCGGTCGCCGAGGCGGCGCGGCGATGGAAGCATCTATCGGCGATGACGCAGCGCGAGCAGGAAACAATCCTCACGCGCTCGGTCGTCGACCGCGCTCGGCGACAAATAGGCATGTTCACCGCGATTCTGCTCGTCGTCTCGGCGGTTATCATCGCGCTCATCATCTACACGATGACGATGGAGAAACTGAAGCAGATCGCGACTCTCAAGCTGATCGGCGCCCCCGACCGAACGATCGTCGCGATGATCGTGCAGCAGGCGCTGGCGCTCGGACTGGTCGGTTTCCTCGTAGGCGCGACGCTGATCAGCGCCCTCAAGGACATATTTCCGCGTCGCGTCGTGCTGGAGGTCGACAGTTTCCTGGCGTTCGCCGCAATCGTGACCGCGGTCTGCATTGTCGCCAGCGCACTCGGCGTGCGCGCCGCGCTGAGGGTCGATCCCGCCACTGCGCTCGGAGGCTGACGTGAGTGCGCCCATCATCGAACTGCGCGACATTTCCAAGCATTTCGGCGAGGGCGATGCGCGGGTCGACGCGTTGCGTCACGTGTCGCTGACGGTGATGCCTGGCGAGGTGGTTGCGCTGCTCGGACCATCCGGTTCGGGCAAGACGACGCTGCTCAACATCGTCGGCTGCATCGTCGAGCCGGCGAGCGGCTGGGTTAAACTCGACGACGAGGTAATCTACGACGGCTGTATGCAGCGTTCCGATCTGCGGCGCCTGAGGCTCGATAAGATCGGGTTCATCTTCCAGTTCCACAATTTGCTGCCTTTTCTCGATGCGACTGACAACGTGGCGGTCGCCATGGAGCTTGCGGGCAAGAGCGATCGCGAGGCGCGGCGCGCGGCTGGCGAACTTCTCGATTACCTGGAGGTAGGGCATCGACGCTCCGCCTTCCCGGCAAAACTCTCGGGCGGCGAGGCGCAGCGCGTCGCCATCGCGCGCGCGCTCGCCAACCGGCCGCGGATCATTCTCGCCGACGAGCCGACGGCGGCGCTGGATTCCAAGCGCGCGGGCATCGTCATGGACCTGCTGCGCAAGCTCGCAGCAGAGCAGCAAACGGCGATCGTCGTCGTCACGCACGACGAGAATATCTTCGATCGGTTCGACCGTATCCATAGCCTGCGTGACGGGCGGATGGAGGAGGCGCCGGCTTACAGTGGTTCCACCTGATCCGGCGGATATGTAATCTGCGTGCCCGTCACGCGTGCGAACGGCGTGAGCTTGTGTGAGCGGTAGGTGGTTTCCGAAAGAATATCGATCACGGGGACGCCGCGTATGGAAAGCGCGTCTGCGACGAGCGAGCGGTGGCATCGCCACGGGACGGCCTCGGCGCACATGAGCGCGACACGCTTTCGCCGACTCGATCGAAGAAGTTCGTCGAGCGCCTCGTGAAATGCGTCCGTCTGCATGTAATCGGCATAGCCGCGGAAGCTCGGGTTCCGCCAACCGGTGTTCGGAGAGTCTTTCCGCGCGTGGCGCAACCCGCCGAGCGCCGCCATGTGCCTATATTCCATTTGCGTCGCATCGAGGCTTTTCGACAGAGTATCCTGGTTGAACTGCGGGTTATGCCGTGAGCGCGGTATCGTGCGAATATCGACCAGCTCTTCTATATGGTACGCAACGAGGACCGCAATGAAGCGCTCGGCGGGCAAAGTGGAATGCCCGACGGGGAAAACCGCCCCGTCCGACCAATCAGTTTCACTCGGCAACGGACTTCGTTTCATCGCGTGGCGCGCCTTTGATGAATTGCCGTTCCGCCTGTCGCTTTGGTTTCTTGCCGTTCTCCTCGGCGAGCAGCGCCGCCGCGACGCCTGTGCGAAGAACTAATCCACCATTCGCGTCGTGAAGCTGAATGCGCATTCCCACGGCGTTCCCGAGCCGCCTCGCCTGCGCTGCAACATAAGACCATGTTTCTGCGGCTGAGCAGGAGCAGTCGACGGTCTCGGCGCTGTGCAGCCGCTCGTCCGGTCCGATGATTTGTACGAGAAATCTAGACATTTTCGAACCCTCCCTACTTTCCGAGCTTGCGCACCTGTACGGTCGTGAACGCGGGTCGTTCGGTCGTGGCCTGTTTGCCAGCCTCCCTGAATCGCGTAGGCGGCTGCGCTGAAGCGAGCCCGCGAGTGTCGCTACCACTAATGATATATATCATATGTCTCTTTTATCGAGCCGGCAAGTCGGCCGTGGTCAATTTTCGTCGCCAAGGCCGGAGCAATATGCAAGGCGTGGTCATCGAGGGCGAGAACGCCCCCTTTCTAAGGCGTATTATGTTGCGACAGGGGAGCGTTGGCCTCCGCGAGTGACGAGGCAGCATGACGTCAAACGATCTGACCGCCTGTGTTAGTAGAAGTGCGCGCTTCGTGTAGGATCTTCAGGCGCCGGGCCCGTTGAAGCAGGTCTCTCGAGGCGGGGCTCGACGCGGAGCGTTAGCGGCGGAAGGATCGCGTCTCATGAACGAGACAAGGCGTCTTCGGCCCCGTTGGGCCGCGCTGGCGGCGGTGGCCGCGATTGCATTCGGCGTCGTGACTGTCGTCGTCGGCGGGAAGACCGTGTTTGGAACGCCTGCCGATCGAGCCGCGGCCGGAAACATCGTTCCGTCCGTGCTTTGGTTCAATTTCATCGCCGGATTCGCCTATGTCGCCGCGGGCCTCGGCGTGTTCCTCTGGAGACCATGGGCCGCAGTCCTGTCGGCATTGATCGCCATTGCGACGCAGGGCGTGTTTATCGCCTTGGGGATCTACATTGGCCTCGGCGGCGCGTTCGAAGCGCGAACGGTCGCCGCCATGACGTTTCGCAGCCTCGTATGGATCGGCCTCGCAATAGCGCTCCGCCGCGCCCGCATATGCGCCTGACTTTTCCTCTCGGATTGATCGTCTGCGTCAGCAGCCATTGCATCCCCTCATTGCGCACGTATATCGAAAGCAACCAAAGGGGATCGAGATGATTGCAAACCGTTTTGTGTCCACGTTTCTCGCACTCGGGCTTGCACTTGCGCCGACAGCGCTGATTGCGGCGCCTGCGCAGAAGCATTCGGGCACGATAGAACTGACGCTCGACCACGGAAAGAAATGGCCGACCGACGCCGCGCTGCGAAATGGTATGAATGAGATCCGCGCCACTATGGCGGACGCGATCCCGTCGATCCATGCCGACAAGTTCTCGCCCGATTCGTACAAGGGACTGGCGCAGCAGGTGCAAGCTCAAGTCGACGGAATAGTGGCGAACTGCAAACTGCCGGAGGCTGCCGATCAGCAATTGCATCTGGTTCTGGAGCAGATACTCGATGGGATCGCGGTCATGAATAGCGATGCGAGACAGGCCGAAGGCGCCGGTAAGGTCGTCCAGGCGCTTGATCAGTATGGCGCGCATTTCGACCACGCGAAGTGGCGCCCGCTCGAGCGCTGAGGCGGACGCATGGAACAGGACGCTAGGAGGGAACGATGACTGACAACGAACAGATCATAAGGAGATTCGTCGCAGATTGGTCATCGTTGAACGTCGACAAGATCGTGGACTATTTCGCGCCCGACGGGGTCTACCACAACATGATGAACCAACCGGTGCAGGGTCACGACAATTTACGCCGCCTCATAGGCGGCTTCATCAGGATCTGGACAAGGACAGACTGGGACATACTCAACCTCTTGAGCAAGGGCGATATCGTCGTGGCCGAACGACTTGATCGAACATCGATCGGCGACCGAACCGTCGACCTTCCGTGCTGCGGCGTGTTTGAGATGCAGGGTGGAAAGATCAAGATATGGCGGGACTATTTCGATCTTGCGACTTACGCGCGCGGCGCGACGCCCTCGAAGTAGGACTACTCCTCGATGTCGTCGGAATCGAAGCCGCGCATGTGCGCTCAGTAGACCCGCCGATGTCCGAGGGGACGCCTATGATGTCAACGCTCCCCGATTGAGGAGAAGCAGCGATGAGCAATGAGCCGACGGCGCCCGAGGTTCGTAACCTCAAACAGGTGCTTCAATATCAGGACAAGGCGGTCGTAAGCCGTATCCTGGTCAAGAATTCCGGCGGCAATGTCACGATGTTCGCTTCCGACTGCAACGAAAGCTTGAGCGAGCACACCGCGCCTTTCGATGCGCTGGTGATCGGCGTGGATGAACGCGCGGAAATTCCGATTGGCGGAGTGAGCCATATGGTCGGTGAAGGCGATGCCTTACTGATGCGGCCAACGTGCCGCATGTCGGTAACCCGCTGAAAGTTCACGAATGTCCGAATGAGCGGAGTCGACTCTGAATCTTTCCGTCGGTAAACGCGCATCGGCCTTTGGAGACGTAACGCTTCATTCGACTCAGTGCTCCGGATCGCTTGCGAGCCGGCTCGGCATTAGTTCTCCTGCCGCCTCGAGGACGGGATAAGCGGAGCCTGCAATCAGATGGTCATTCAGCCGCTTGATGTCGCGAAGCAGGTCGAGATGGAGCGTCTTCGCTTCGGAAAGCGCCGCCGCTTGTCCGCGCATTTGCGCGAAATGCGCCTTGATCGCGTCCGACTCCAGCCTGCGAAAGGAGGACTTCTGCTCCGTCAGAACGCGGGCCGCCCGGGCGTCTTCCGTCATGAACACGGATGCGGCGGCGCGCAGGTTGGCGCGCACGGCGTCCAGCGTCGTCTCGATTTCTCTCTGGTCTTCAGGCGGCGTATCGACGACCCGCTTGGACAGTTTCGTGGCGATCGCCATGATGTCGCGCTCGATCACGTCGCCGGCGCTCTCGAGGTTGAATGCGAAGGTCAGGATGGCTTCGAGCCGACGATGCTCCTCGTCGGTGAGGCTGTCGGGGTCGAGGCTCGTGAGGTATCGTTTGATCTCCTCGTCCAGCCGATCGAGCGTTTCGTCCTGTTTGCGAACGGTCGAGACGACGCGCTTTTCGCGTAGCTTGAGCGCATCGCCGGCGTTTTCGATCATGACGTCGAGAAAATCCACCATGCGTAACGCCTCTCGCGCGGCGTGGCCGAGCGCGATGGAAGGCGTCTCCCTCGCGGCAGGATCGAGGTAAAGCGGCCGACTCGGATCCGCCGCCTCGATTCGATCGGGCAGGAAGCGCTGGAGGGCGCGGGAGAACGGTCCAAGCAGGGGCAGGAACACCAGGGCGAGGACAACATTGAATGCGGTATGGAAGTCGGCCACTGCGCGCGAAAGGTCGGGCTCCAGACGGATGATGTGGACGCCGATCCACGGAATGAACGGAAGAATGGCGAGTGCGCCGACCAGGCGCGTCGCCAGGTTCCCGAGGCCGACCCGGCGGCTTGCGAGGTCGCCGCGCCGCGAGCCTTCGAGAAGCGGATTGAGCGCGGTTCCGATGTTCGCGCCGATGGTCAGGGCTATCGCCGCGTTGAAGGGGATAACGCCCTTCGCTGTGAAAGACATGATCAGCAGCACCACAGCGACGCTCGAATGGGCCGCCCAGGCGATGAACACGCCGAACAGCGTCGATATGATCGGGTCGGTCGCGATGCCGCCCATCAGGACGCGCAGGCTCGGCGCGTCCTCGTACGGCGTGATGATTTGCAGCAGTCCCGACAGGGCCATCAGCATCAGGCCGAGTCCAATGCCGACCCGCCCGAGATCGCGTGTCTTGGGGCCGCCAACTCGGAACATCGCGACGCCCGCCAGAACGAGCAGCGACGTAACCCGGGACACCTCGAACGACAATAACTGCACGATCAGCGTCGTGCCGACGTTGGCGCCGAGCATCACGGCCAGCGCCGGCGCGAGCGCCACCATACCGCTCGAAGCGAACGAGGCGGTCATGAGGCCGGTCGCAGTACTGCTCTGGAGAACCGCCGTGACGCCGAGACCCGCGGCAACCGCCTTCAGACGATGGTCGAGCGTGCGTGCTAGAAACCGTTTGAGGTTGGCGCCGAAAGCGCGCTGCACGCCGCTTTGCACCATGTGGACGCCCCACATGAGCAAGGCGATCGCGCCAGCCAGGTCGAGAAGCGTAAGCGTAGCTTCCATTCGTGCGTTTCCTGCGATCAGGAACTAGCGTCGGCTCACCGGAGAGCGGGCGCAACCGCTAAATTCCCCTACAACCGGGCATCCTCCGTCTGGGGGTTCAGAGTAGCCTCTCCGAGACCGAACACCCAGGCGCCGGTCGTGCACTGCGTCACGGAACAGATCGAACGATCGGAAAATCCGGGTCGTTCAAGGTTCCAGATTTGTCTGCCGTGACGCCGATCACTCCGGAGGATGGCTCTTGCTTTGCCGATCCAGCCGGCCTCTCTTGCGCGGTAGCCGGCTCCGGGACGCGATCGGCTTCGGCAGGCCCGGCTGTTCAGTGGCGGCTGCGACATGTTTCAAACCGTGACGGACCTTATGAATCAGGTCGTGGTCGCTGCGTTCGGCATAGACGGCATAGGTCGAGTGCGAGAATTCCGGCGCACCTTTCACGCGCCGCAGACGGCTGTTCGCGAGAAAGGTCTGGACAGCGCCGAACCGAAAATATCCGCAGCCGCCGACCGCTAGAAGGTACGTCAGGGCGAGCGGGCCGAGCGAGATCGATACGGGCGGATTGCTGAGTTCAGGAAAGGCGGACTGATGGTTGACCGCAAAGGCCGGATTCCAGTCGACGTAGATATAGTGCTCGGGGTTCAATTCGCCTTTCAGCGCGGAGGTCACCAGGACCAATTTCTCCTCGCGAAGCAACTCGGCGACAAGATTCGGCCGCGCAGGCGGATTGTAGAGGACCGCGAGATCCAGCGAGCCGTCCTGAACGCGCGTCAGCAGGTTCGCGGGGCTGTCGACCTCCGTTCGCAACGCGATGTCTGGACACTCTCGATGCATCCACACAAGCCAGTCCGCGAGAAGCGGTCGCCAGAGACTGATTTCGCCGCCCACTCTGACGCCATCCTTGCGACCGCGAGGAAGCGCGACTTGCTGACGCGCCCGCTCCCAGACCTGGACCATCGTCGTCGCATGTCGAACGAGGCGTTCGCCCGCGGGGGTCAGTCGCGCGCCTGCCTTGTTGCGGACGAACAAGCGGCGGCCAAGAAGCTCCTCGAGCGCCCGGACGCGTGCGCTAACGGCGGTTTGGGTGACGTGAAGTCGTTCGGCCGCCGCGACGAAACTTCCGCTCTCGGCGATCTCGAGAAAGGTTCGCGCCTGTGTGACGTCCATGCCTTCATATGACAATTCTTGCAGTTAAAGACAATCAAATGAATTTGTGCGCCGCATGATGTTGCGCCATCTTGAGCTGCGGAACGGGCGTCGCGGGCCTTCGGCCGCCCGAAAAATATTGCTTCTCGGATGACTGGAGCGCGCGAAACATCGTCGCATCTTCGAAGCGGGCCCGACAGTCTGTATGTAGGATATCCGGTAATGCCGACCGTCGCACGCATACTCTCGGAACACATCGCCGGACCTCTACTCGAAACAGCCTCCGACGCCATTCTGGCGACTGGCCGCGATGGCGTCATCGAGTTCTGGAATCCCGGCGCTGAGCGGATATTCGGATTTTCCGCCGAGCAGGCTGTGGGTCGCTCGCTCGACATCATCATTCCCGAGAATTTGCGCGTCCGTCACTGGCAGGGTTGGGCGCATGCGGTCGAGACTGGTCAAAGCAGATATGGCGCGGGCGAATTGCTGTCCGTTCCGGCGTTGACCGCGGACGGGCGTCGCATCTCCGTCGAGTTCACGATCGTCATGCTGAAAGACAGCGACGGCCGAACGACCGGCGTCGCGGCGATCCTGCGCGACGTCACGGCGCGTTTTGAAGAGATACGCAGTCTGCGCCGTCAACTCGCCGAACACACGAATACCCGATGATGCCGCTTGTGACGAAGACCATCCGATCAAGCCTGTTCCCTTCGGCCATAACCGGGCCGGAGGAGACACTGAGATTGGGCGGCAGGAGGTCGCTTCATGGAGATCGTTAAGAGTCTGTCGCGGAACGAACGTCAACTGGCGCTTGTCATCGCCGCAGCGCTGGCTTGCATCGGCCTGTCCCTGTCCGCGTTCGGACGCAACGACCCGCTTGGCGTCCACGGAGCCATTGTTACTTGCGCCGCGCTCGCTGCTTTGGCCGCGCTGATTTTTCGTTCCGACGCGCCCGAACCACCGGTCGGACGCCTGGCCGAATATTACGACGAACCGAGCAAACTCGGCATCGCCTTTGCGCTGGGCTGGGCGGTTGTCGGCATGACGTTCGGGCTTTGGGCGGCTTTGCAACTTGCGTGGCCCCATCTGACCTTCGACGGGGCCTGGTCCAATTTCGGCCGCATCCGGCCCGTGCATACAACAGGCGTGATCTTCGGGTTCGGCGGCAACGCGCTGATCGCGACGTCGTTCCTGGTGATGCAGCGCACATGCCGGGCGCGGCTTCCAGGCCAGCTCGGTCCTGTCTTCGTACTGTGCGGTTACAATCTGTTCTGCCTGCTCGGCGTCACCGGCTATCTGATGGGCGTCACGAAGTCGAAGGAATATGCGGAGCCGGAATGGTATGCAGGGCTCTGGCTCCTCGTCGTCTGGATCACATACTTCGTCGTGTATGTGCGAACGCTCGCAAGGCGCAACGAACCTCACATCTACGTCTCGAACTGGTACTATCTCGCCTTCGTCGTCGTCGTGGCAATCCTCTATATCGTCAACAATCTCGCAATCCCCGTCTCGATAGGCCACGCCAAGAGTTACACACTATTCGCCGGCGTGCAGGACGCGATGACGCAATGGTGGTACGGCCACAACGCTGTCGCCTTCTTCCTGACCTCGGGGTTCTTGGGCATGATGTACTATTTCATGCCAAAGCGCGCCGGTCGGCCGATCTATTCGTACCGGATGTCCATCATCAGCTTCTGGGGAATCACGTTCTTCTACATCTGGGTCGGATCGCATCACCTGCATTATACCGCGTTGCCGCAATGGGTGCAGACGCTCGGCATGACCTTTTCCCTGATGCTGCTCATCCCGTCCTGGGCGTCGGCGGGCAATGCGCTGATGACCTTGAACGGAGCGTGGGACAAGGTTCGCGACGACGCAACGCTGCGCTTCATGATGGTGGCCGCCGTCTTCTACGGCCTGTCCACCTTCGAGGGGTCGTTCATGGCGATCCGAAGCGTCAACGCCCTGTCCCACTACACCGACTGGACGATAGCGCATGTTCATGCAGGTTCGCTTGGCTGGGTCGCCATGATCACGTTCGGATCGATCTACGCCGCCGTCCCGTGGCTGTGGAAGCGCGAGCGCATGTATTCGCCGGCGCTCGTGGAGGTTCACTTCTGGCTCGCCGTCGCGGGAACGATCGTTTACGTGCTCGCGATGTGGAATTCCGGGATCATTCAGGGACTAATGTGGCGAACCTACACGGAGCAGGGAACGCTCGCCTATTCCTTCCTCGATTCCGTCGTCGCCATGCATCCATACTATATCGCCCGCGCCTTCGGCGGATTCCTGTATCTGACGGGCGCCGTGGTGTGCTGTTATAATGTCTGGATGACGGCGCGCGTTGCGCCGACACAATCCGCGTTGGCGCAAGACCTGCCCTTCTCTGCGCGCCCGCCCGCGCTGCAAGCGGGGGAATGAGATGATTTTCAATTTTCATTACAGCCTGGAACGCAGAACCACGACGCTGGTTCTCGGCATCATCCTGGCGGCGAGCATCGGTGGCATTGTGGAGATCGCGCCGCTGTTCACGATCCACGAAACGGTCGAGGACGCGCCGAACATGCGTCTCTACACGCCGCTGGAGGTCGCAGGCCGGAATATCTACATCCGCGAGGGGTGCTATCTCTGCCACTCGCAGATGATCCGTACATTGAGCGACGAGGTCGACCGATACGGCCCCTATTCGCTAGCGGTCGAATCCAAATACGACCATCCCATGCTGTGGGGATCGAAGCGTATCGGCCCCGACCTCGCGCGCATCGGCGGCAAATATTCGGACGAATGGCAAGCCGCTCATCTGCGCGATCCGCGCGCCGTCGTGCCGGAGTCCATCATGCCTCGCTACGCGTTTCTATCGGACGCGCCGCTTCGTATTGACGATCTCGGTCTGCATCTGACGGCCTTGCGTCGCGTAGGCGTTCCTTACAGCGACGATATGATCGACAATGCGACCGCCGACGCGCGCGCGCAGGCGACGCCGGAGTCGCCAGGGGCCGCCGACCTGACAAAACGCTACGGCAAGGCGACCAACATCGGAGCCTTCGGCGGCGAGCCCGGACATGTGACGGAAATGGACGCGCTCGTCGCCTATCTGCAGATCGTCGGCCGCCTGACGGACGTGGCCGGCAAGACCGAGAAGATTCAGTAAGGAGCAAGCGGGATTGGCCGATCTGCATGAATTTCTAGTCTGGGCTGCCAAATCGGTTGGGCTGTTCTATCTGCTTGGCCTGTCGGCGATCGTTCTCGTCTACGCATACTGGCCTTCCAACAGACAGCGTTTCGAACAGGCAGCGAACGCGATCCTCGACGAGGAAGACAAGCCATGTCGGTAGAAGAGCGGGATCCGCATACCGGATATTTGACGACCGGCCACGAATGGAACGGCATCACCGAACTCAACACGCCGGTTCCGCACGCCGTATATTTCTTCCTGATCGTCACATTCGCGTTTTCGCTCGTCTACTGGGTACTGATGCCGGCCTGGCCGCTCGGTCGCACCTATACGAAGGGGCTCCTGGGCGCCGACCAGCGCGAAGCGGTTCTCGCCTCGCTGAAACAAGGAACGCTTGATCGCAGCGTCTGGACATCGAGAATCCAGAGGGAGAGTTTTGCGCAGATTCAGGCTGACCCCGGCCTGATGAACGTTGTGCGCCAGACGGCGCCGGCTATTTTCGGCGACAATTGCGCCGCCTGTCACGGCCGCGACGCCAAGGGCCAGAAGGGCTTTCCGAACCTGACCACCAATTCGTGGTTGTGGGGCGGATCGCCCGAGACGATCTTCGAGACCATCCGGGTCGGGGTCAATTCGTCAAATCCGCAATCGCGCGCTTCGCAGATGCCCGCCTGGGGCCGCGACAAGATGCTGCCGGCGGCCGATATCGACAAGGTCGTCGCCTATGTCGTGAGCTTGAGGCAGCCCGCGCCCGCGGGCGGCACACCGGCGGAAGTCGCCGCCGGAAAGGCGATCTTCGCGACCAATTGCGCCGCGTGCCACGGCGAGAATGCGCGGGGCAATCCAGACGCCGGCGCTCCCGACCTGCACCCGCATGACTGGTTGTACGGCGGCGACGAGCAGGCGATCCATCAAACAGTCTGGAACGGGCGACAGGGCCACATGCCGACTTGGGAAGGACGCCTCTCTCCCGTCGACAGGAAGATCTTGACGCTCTACCTGCTTGACCTGCGCAAAGGTTCGCCATGAGCGCGATCGCATCCACAATGCCGCGCGGCAGGGCGCTCGTATGGACACTAACAGCGATCGGACTGTTGATCGTCGCCATCGCCAACTGGCGTCTGGTCTATCTGGCCGAAACGTCGCAGCCCGATTGCGTGGCGCATCGACAGCCCGGAGCCGCCTCGCGGACCGGCGTCCCCTACGCCGCCGCCGGTTCGGCGTGCGCGCCGTGACCAGCCAGTGCGACCCGCGGACCGCGATCAAGGAGGCATGAATGGACATACTTCCAGCCACCGCTCCGCCTCTGCCTCGCCAGAACAGATGGCGTCACAGCGTGACGCCTGGGTCCGCGCTCGTCTGGTTGACCCTCGGCTGGCGGGACTTCCGCACTAACGCGGGCGTGAGTCTCGCCTATGGACTTCTGGTCTATTTCCTGTCGGCCGCAATCGTCGGGGGCCTTTTCTTCTTCGGCCTCGATTACATTCTGTTTCCGGCGCTTGCGGGCTTCATGGTCGTCGGTCCGTTGCTGGCGATCGGCCTCTACGAGAAGAGCCGTCGCATCGAGGCTGGCGTCTCGTTCAGCCTGTCCGACATGGTGTTCGTCCGGCCGGCGTCCGGCGCCCAGCTCCTGTTTGCGGGTGTGCTTCTCTGCCTGCTGATGCTTCTCTGGATGCGCGCCGCCGTCATCGTCTACGCGCTCTTCTTCGGTCTGCGGCCGTTTCCCGGGCTCGATCACATAGCGCCGATGCTGTTTGCGACGCCGGTCGGCTGGGCGATGCTGCTGGTCGGCGGCGCCGTTGGCGCATTATTCGCCGCGTTTTCGTTCGCTATCAGCGTCTTCTCGATTCCGATGATGTTGGATCGGCGCGTCGACGCCTTGACGGCCATGGGGTCCAGCATCGCTCTAGTGTGGCACAATCTGGGCGTCATGTTGGCATGGGGGTTCATGGTCCTCCTGCTCATGCTGGTCGGCCTCCTGCCCGGATTGCTGGGGCTTGTCGTCGCATTCCCGGTCGTCGGCCACGGCGCGTGGCACGCCTACGAGGCGATGAAACTCGTCGACGTCGCCGAGGAGACGGAGCCGGCGAACGTCGAGAGTCCTGTATGAACAGCGTTAGCTACCTAATCCCGATATCGCTCGGCCTCGGTCTGATAGCGCTGGGCGCATTTCTCTGGTCGCTCGACCGCGAGCAATACGAAGATCTGGAAGGCGCGGCGAGCCGTATCCTCACCGACAAAGACGCGCCGGCTCTCGACCGTAACCGGGACGATCGCGAACACCGGGCGTCGGGCCAGGAGACAACTCGAGGGGTCGACCAGGCAACGCGATGATCGGATCAAAGACCTGCGACGCTCGTGGAACATTCAAGCCTTCCGGAATGTGCAATGTTCAGAAAAACAGATCGAAACATAGCAAGTGACAAAGCATCGCGAACGCGCTGGCGTCTTGCCCTTGTGAGCGCGACTGCGCTCATTTCGGCCCTGCTTATGGACCAGATAAGTTCGCGCACCTCCGTCATGTCGCTCAGCGTGATCCTCATGTTGGTCGGCTCCATCGATACGCTCGATCGGGAAATCGGATAGACGTTCGATCCGCGGCCTCGCTCTGTATTTCGGTGGAGTGTCCCTGATCCTCTTCACCCGGACAAGCTGGCGCCGACGAGGCTCTTTGTGGCGCGGGTCGAGAGCGAGCCGATGAAGGCTTGTCTCGCGGGGTTCGTGCGCTCAGATTGAAGGACCTCAATTGTCCTATATTCGTCATCGAGATCGAATGCCTGCATCGTACGCTTGCGGACGCCTTATTCGGGAAGGATGTTTCGATGTCGGGGGTCGAGGACGAAGGCTCGGCTTGGCGGGACGATGGTAAGCGACCGATATTCATCAGCATTGTCGCGCGCCGGCCTCAAACGTAATATACGTATTTTCGAAGCATGTGTGACTGACACCAATGTTCGCCTGGATTGGTCGCAGGCTCGCGAGATATCTGATGCAGCCTGCGAAAGGCTACATGCCCTTCGCGACGTCTCATCCCGACTTGCTCTCCCGCATTCTGAGACCGGCGGATGTCCTTCTGATCGATGGCAACGCCCGGGTTTCATCCGTCATCAAATATCTCACGCAATCGACTTGGTCTCACGCCGCCTTATTCGTCGGGCCGATTCCCGGAATTTCCGACTCGAACGGCGAACCCCATCAACTCGTCGAGGCGGACGTCGAACATGGCGTGATCAGCGCGCCACTCTCAAAGTATGAGTCGGCGCACATAAGGATCTGCCGACCGGTCGGATTGTCGAATGAAGACATACAGGCGGTCGTCGGGTTCGCGATCGGTCGCGTCGGCTACGCGTATGATCTCAGAAATCTCTTTGACCTCCTTCGCTACTTTGCGCCGCTTCCGCCGATCCCGGCGCGGTTTCGCCGTCGCATGATCGCATTTGGGCACGGGTCGCCGAGCAGGGCGATTTGTTCGACCTTGATAGCCGAAGCATTCCAGTCGGTGAGTTATCCGATTCTGCCCAGCGTCGAACTGGTCGAGCAGATCGCGGTCAACGCTGGCGAGCAAGCGATGGGCGCCGCCCAGAAGCGGGAACTCCTTCACATTCGCGATCATCAATTATACGCGCCGCGCGACTTCGACATTTCGCCTTATTTTGCAATCGTAAAGCCGACGATCGAGGATGGTTTCGATTTCAGGCGGTTGACCTGGGCTCGAGACGATTGTCGGCCGCTCACGGATAGAGACGTCAACCGTAGCTGATCAGCTTCAGTGTCAACCGGTCTGAGATCCTGCGCCATTACATCTACGCGGCCCTCGAATTGCGCCGGACGGACGCGGCGCCGATGAAGAAGGAGCCATCGCAGTTCTCAGAGGCTTCGCTGCGCGATGCGGCCTCTGCGGGAGATCGCATCGCGCAAGACGTCGGGCGGCGACGATCATCACATTTTTCGACCTGGCTCTCCGGCCCGCTTTTGGCCGGTAATCATGGCGCGCACGAGATTCTCGCCATGCGCGATGCTGGACACGAGGACGCCCGTCAGATGCAGGCCGACGAGGACCAGGGTCGCGTCGGCGAGCAACTTGTGAATCTCTTCGATCCACTCGCGACCCCATAGCGGGCCGACCATCAGCCAGCCGGTCAGACCGGTCGCCGCTAGCGCTGCGATCATGACGACGATCATCGCGCCGCCCGCAGGATTGTGTCCGATGAATCGTGGCGACCGGCCGACGCCCATCGCGCGCAGATAAGCGAACGTATCGCGCGGCGAGCGGACGAAATCCGAAAAGCGCGCATGACGTGGTCCGACGAAGCCCCAGACCACGCGGAATGCGAGCAGAGCGGCGATCCCGTAGCCGACCCAGACGTGCGCCCTGGTGAAATTCTCCGCGGTCGCCCAGGCGATGGCGTAGAACGCGACGAGGCTCCAATGAAACATGCGGACGAACGGGTCCCAGACCCGCACGGTCGCCGACGGCTGAACGCCGCCGGCTTCCGTCTCCGCGAAGGTGGAAGACATCGATCACATCCGGCCGACGACTTCGCCGTTGACCGGATTGAGGAAGAGCTCGACTTCCTTGCCGGCCGCGTCGGTGGTGTAGAATTCTCCGCATTGCTTCTTGACCGCGCCCTTGCGGACCGTGAATCCCTGCTGTTGCGTGGCCCTTAATTGCAAGAATGCGGCCGTTTTGCCGAATTCTGTCATTTAATATGAGAATTCGGTATTCGCGGGATTCTCAAATTAAGTGCAACTGAGCGGGCCTCAGGATCCCGTGGTCGGCAATCATAGGACCGGCAATTCGGCCAAACCGGGTTCGACTTTCGCCGATCAGACGAGCATGAAGCATCTTGATCATCGCGGGCCCATCTCGCTCGACAATGGCCACCCCGGCGAGCAATGCCGGGCGAAGGTGTATCGGGAGGATAGGGCTTGCGGGAGACGGAAGAGAAATCCGCATTCCCGCGACGACGTCGTCCAATTCGGGAATGACGACGCCGAGAACCCTGAAATCCTCGAGCCTTGTATCCGGATGTACAGAGTCAGGACGTCGTCGCATCAGCAGCAACCGCTCGATTTTGGCGGGCGACGCCCAAGTGCGAACGGAGCGCTCGGCTTCGTCGTCGAGAAGGCGCTCGCCGCGGAGAGCGGCGTTCCAATGATGTTTGAAGGGGTAGGGCGCGGGACAATCCTCAAGGTCGCGCAGCGGGTCCCCACAGACCGGGCAAGTGATGCGCCATCCGGAAAGCCGGCTGCGCATGACGATATCGGGATCGCCGCGTTCGGAGACGCAGTTCGCGCATTGTTGAATGGGGATGGCGGCGATCAACCTGCGAGCGGGCGGCGCTACGTTCGCAAACGTCATCCTGCGAATAATAAGCGGGTCGCTCGAAAACACAGTCGTGAGGCGTCGAATCTGATCGTCCGTCAGATTCGTGTCGGCGGCGCGCAAGGACCGCGAATCCGGAAGACAATGGCGGAGCATTTCGAGCGGCGCGACGTCGTAAAATCTCGCATGCCGGCCGATCCATGACGACAGGAGCTCGTCGGTCGCCGGCGGCAGCGTGACCGGCAACGGACGTTGCCCGGTCGAGCGCGTCATGCGAATGCCGCTTCAACGTCGAATTCGGGCTGCCAGTTCTCGATCGCGTCGTCGGTGACTCTCTCGCATCCGCTTTCGATGGCCTCGACGGCGAGATTGTTGACCATGTGAAAGATGCTGGAGGTGATGCCTTCCGTAATCTGAAGCATGCGACGTAGAGATTTTGGGGTGAGCACGGAGGGATATCGCAAGGGCGTGTTACGAAGGATCGAAGCCACCAATATTTCGAACTGTTCGTTCGCTGCCCATCGGCTCAGCGTGAACTGCTCGAATCGGCGGGCAAGCTGAACGTCGCCGCTGATCGCCTCGCGCGCCTCGTTGACGCCGAAGCACACCAGCGAGATCTGCAGGCGATTGCTCAGGAACCGCAGGGTATTGAGTACGATGCGTTGTTCTTTGTACGACCCGGCCAGGATGTTGTGCACTTCGTCAATGACCAAGACCTGCACACCGATCGCTCCCATGATCCGCAATGTCGCCTGTTCCATCTGCGCAATGTCGGCGCGGGATCGCTGCGGTGCGCCAAGAAGCGTGAGCAGCTCGGAATAGAACCGTCGCTCGCCCGGCCTGCTGGTCATCTCCATGGCGAGGACCGGAGTTTTCAAGGCGCCGGACACCGGATCGAAGCGCGGCGGGTGCTCGTCCCTGAATCGCTTCATGATCATCGTCTTGCCCATGCCGCTGTCGCCGTAGATCGCAATCGATGGCATCCGTGTCCCTCGCGGATGGTCGAGAAGCTTTGTCAGGCGGTCGAGGGCTTGCTTTGCCCGAGGGTAGAGCACCCAGCGACGCGAACGTATTGCTCGAATTCGTCTTTCATCGCTTTCCGCGAGCAGAGAGGTGGCTGCGGGCGTCAGATGCGTGATCTTGTCATTCATTTCAGCTCAATCCGTATCCTCGACAAAGGGCACGGGTTTGCTGGAATCGACGCCGCGAAGCGAGCCCAGCCCCGCCTTCTCCACCGGCGATTTTGCTACGCCGGATTTACGGCGGCGAGCAATGGCGGCCTTTTTGGTCGCGGCGTCAATGAGCTCCCGTTGCGCCATGGCTGTGCGCATGATGGCGCGCATGTCGATTTCCCGACGACCTTTGGCGAGCAATGAGCGCCGCGCGGTCAGGACCTCGCGCAGTGTCACCGACGGCAGCGTGACGTCAGCGTATCGCGCCTCGACATAGTTTCCCGAGGATCGTCGAACGTAAACGCGCGCCATGTCTCGCGGATCGTATTTTACGAGCAGTCGGCGACCGGACCGCCCGAGGTCGCCGCTGAGCGCCGGCGACCAGTAGCGCAGGCCAAACAGATGAATTCCGGTCGGCCGCAGCGTCCGCTCTTCTTCCGGCAGGAATGTTAGCCAAAACCGCATCCGATCCACCGGTAGCCGAAGGGGTACCTCCCCCTCGCGTTCTCGCCACACTGCAATCGGCGGCCGTGCGAGGCTCGAGTGGATCGAATGATGATAGGCGCCGACGATCTCAAGCGCGATAAAACGCTCGAGCTCCCTCATCGTCAGCGCGGCGTGTCGCTTGGAATCGTACTCGCCGAGTTCATCAGCATTGCTGAATGTTGTCCCGGGGAGAAGGTGCAGTGCGCCCATCTGGGCGCCGATCAGACGCTCGATATGGCCGCCGTAATGCGGTTGGCCGGGTGGACGCCAGTCGATCGCGATTCCCGCGTCGTCGCATCCTCGCTTGAACGCTCTGCTGCGGAAGTCTGCGCCATTATCGACCTTCAGCATTTCCGGTAGACCGGCGACCGGCCATTGTTCATCGATCTGGCGTTCTCGTAGCCATGCCGACTTGTCGAATACCGAATGCAGAAGGCATAGGCTGGTCGACAGACGCGAAGGCGCCTCCATCGTGAGGTAGAAACCTGTCACCATGCGACTGCATACGTCCACTGCCAGCGTGAGCCACGGCCGGCCGATTGGCAGACGTGTTTCCTCGTCGACGACAAAGACATCCACCTTAGTGTGATCGATCTGAACGATATCGAGCGGCCGTGATGCGCGAAGCTCTCCCGGAGTCGCTTTGGTCGCGGCGACAATCCTTCGTTCGCCGCGACGAACTGCGCGCTTCGCGAGAGCGATATCCTCGAGGCGAGCCTTGATCGTTCGACGATGGGGCGGTTTCAGACCGGCCGCGACGCAGTTGACCTGGATCTCGCGAACCAGACGCGAGAAACGAGGACGCGTCATCGTGAGGAAGAATTTTTCGATCGCCGTTCGTATGATCGCTTCACGTCGTTCATCCAGAATGCGGTGGCCGTCCGGGCGTCCACGCTTGCGATTCACCAGGGCCGTGACGGTTCCGCCGGAGTGGAACACCTTGATCAGGCGGTAGGCCGTCGCCACGCTCACGTCGAGTTCATTCGCGAGGGCGGCAATATCGCCGGGCGAGGCGCCGCGCTCTCGACGCTTCAGGAACCTGCGAATGACGTCGGTACGCCGCCGCGCGATCTCCCATTGCTTCTCGTCGATCTCGTCGGGAAATGGATCATGCATCAGAGTTCGCTGGGGTCATTTTGCAAAAGCGTGATTCTCACATTAACTGCCAGAGTCGACTCATATTTATCAGATTAAGTGCCCATTCTCAAATTAAATGCCCAATTAGACGGTTGTTTTTGTTGATAAGGGCCTCGCGTAATTAAAGGGCAACCGACAAGAGTTCTTCTCTGGCTGGTATTCTAAAATCTCGTCTCCGGTATATCGATCGATTGGCCGAGAACCAGAGATTCGAGATGACGGCACGCACACCAACGTCAACGAAACGATTGATGGTAGTGTTTTCGACCGGTGGCGCGCCGATCCAAGCTATCGTCCACCAAATCTCAAAGAATGGGCGCAGCGTAAGAACACAGACCCAGCAGATTTGCACACTTCGGTCCGGGCAGATGATCCGCGGGTGTCGGTGCGCGAACAGTAGGTTGGTTCAGCGCCGCCCATTGGCCTCAATTTTCTATCAAGCCCTCGCGGAATGACAGAAGATCTGCTCGTGAAATACGACGGGAGATCAACGAGCGGACCTTCGAATCGGCAGTAGCGGGTTGCTCGAGGTGGACTCTGGCCGATGCCTCTCTGAGGCGCTGGGAGACCTGATTGGAAACGGTTTGCGCCGCTCAGAACCGTCGTTGATACGAATCTGTCAGCTGAAAGCGACCAATCGTTCAAGAGCTAGGTCAATGAGCCGATCTTCGAACAGCTTCAGTTTTCGTGCAGCGGACTTTTCACCACCAGTCCACGTTGCAAGGGCAATCTTGATGGAGGTTCGATCTGCGGTAACGTGATCTCTTTGAGCCAGCCAATCGACCGTGGCCAGCAGCTCCATTCCCAATGGAGATTCGAATCCATCTATGAGTTTTGCAGTAGCTTCAAGCGCAGGCAGGAACATCTTCGCCTCACCGGAACCCAAGTATGCGTTGACTTTCTCCCGTTTGGCATCCTCGAACCATACGACATCAAGCGGGCCGGCATCACCGATGCGTTTGCCACAATGCAAGTAACTGCCGTCCAATCCGTCGAGAAGGTGGGTTAAGCGAGGGGCGTACGGTCCATACTTATCAGCTTGAAAGCGAAGATCGAGCGGGTTCGTAAGCCCCAACCTGTCGATGTTGCGTTCCAAAAAATAAGCAAGCTTCTGAATCTCGAGTAAGGAGCACTCAATCCCGAGTATCCAATATCTGCGAACCAATTCCGCAATGAGCGCGCGCGCCGGGGTCAATTTCTCGACTCCGGACCGCTTCGATATATTCTGATACTGATTGGTGGGTTCGTAGATGATGACGTCGACGTTGGTCAGCGATCCAAGAGCGGCTTCGATCTTAGGGCGAACGTCTGACCAGTTGAGGCCGCCGTTCCCACTGCCGAGCGGCGGAATCGCGATTGATCGAATATTGTTTTCAGCGATCACTCGCTTGAGATCTTGGAGGCCGGATTCTATCCAAGCCATTTTCGAATTGCCTCGCCAATGCTCCTTTGTCGGAAAGTTGATGATCCATTTTGGACCTATCAATGTTTGGCGCTCCGTAACGAACATACGACCGACTTTAACGTGCTTTCCTTTGCACGCCGCCTCGTAGGCCTTGAAATTTTCGGGAAACGCATCCTTGAACATCAAGGCGACGCCCTTTCCCATCACGCCAACCGTGTTGACCGTGTTGACCAGAGCCTCTGCTTTGGAGGCGAGAAGATTCCCGCGCGCATATTCGATCATCAGAAATACCAATCTGGTTTCTTGACCACTTTGATGGTCAGCTTGCGTTTCGCCAGTGCTGCTTTCAGTGACTCGAGGACATCATTGTCGTAGCAGACGAGCCCCGCCAAAGCATCGACAGGGAGATGCCTATGCACAAGGGCTTCTGCCTGATAACGCTCCTTCTTCGAAGGGTCTTCCGGGTCGCTCCGAAAATCGCGTCGCTGAAGCATGTCCCAATCGATTTGATCCAATCGCGTCAAGTCGGAATACAACTGCGCAGCGGCGAGGTAGGCGTGCCTGTCTGTGAAAAGAAACGGAATGTTCCTCGCCTTCAGCGTCCGTAGCGACGAAACCATGATGACGATCTCATCATTATTGCGCTGTCGTATGCCACCCCACCCCGTCTTGATGTTGTACATCATGGGAGAAAATGGCGTGAAATAAAACGGTATATAGTCGCTTAGCGTCCCGGATGGTGGCGACGCTACAGCGTGCTTGTCCCGCTTGCTGATCAGGTCAGGATTGCCGATTTCTACGAAATTCGGATCCAGCACGTTCGCGTTCTTGCAGTGCAGCCCATGATCCAGAATCCATGGAACATTGTCCCGGTGAACGATCCGAAAAATGAGAGCCTTTTCTGGTGTGAGATCCTTTGACACGGCTGCGACTCAGAGATTGCATCGGCGCAGCCTATGCGAAGCGTCGGGCTAGGCAACTCAACCTGGTCGAACATAGAACGAAACAAGAACAATTGCAAGTTCAATCCAACCACCGCTCGCCGAGGCCCGTTTCAAGGGGCTAAGAAATGCAGCTAGATCGCTACGCGCTCCACCTCGTCGAGGCTGACATCGAAGCGCCGGCGATCGTAGAGCTGGGTCGTCCGGATCGAGGCGTGGTTCGCCATGACTGCCGCCTTTTCGAGTGTGCCGCCGTTCTGCAGATAGGTGGTGATGCCCGTCGCCCGAAACGTGTGGTTGCCGATCTTCGTCGCTATCCGCGCCGTCGCCGCGCGCCGGCGCACCATCTGGTAGGCGTTTGCCTGGGGCAGGGGCGCCCGAGATAGCTTGCGCGTTTGACGACTGATAGTGCAGAACAGCGGACCGGTCGGATCTGACGCGAGCCCACAGTGCTCGATGTAGTCGCAGAGGTAAGCCTCGAGATTGTGATGGCACGGCATCTGGTGTCGCTTGCCGCCTTTTTCACGCAGGCGCACCCAGAGGCGCCGCTGCTCGACGAACACGTCTTCGACCCTCATCGCAATCGCCGCGCCGATGCGCGCGAACGAATAGACCATCAGCGCGATCAGGGCGCGGTCGCGCAGGCCGATCGGCGTCGTCACATCGATGCTGTCGATGAGCCTGCGCGCCTCGATCGCGTCGAGCACCGGCGTCTTGCCGATCCGCGCCGAATATCTTGGACCGCGGACATGAGCAGCCGGGTTCGCCCTGATGACGTGGCCGAGTAAGAGCCACTCGAACAGCGAGCGGATCGCGGCGAGCTGCAGTTTGATCGTCGGCGGGCTGAGCCGCCCGTTGAGGCTCTCGAGATAAACGCCGATGTGCAGCGGTTTCACGCGCGCAACGGAGGTGACATTTTGCGTCACGCACCAGGCCAGAAACGCGCGGACGGCGCGGCCATAGGCGCGCCGGGTGTGCGGGTTGCGGATCTGGGCGACGAAGTACTCCCAAAAGCACGCCTCGGCCTTTGGGCCGGAGGCCGCGACGAGCGGCGGCGCCGGCAGGAGAAATGTTGCGACGCGATCGGTCATGGCGCGCTCCTCTCGCTCGACGATCGAGGGCGCGACGCGCGGGCAGGGGAGGGCGCGCAGCGCCGCAGCCGGACGTCGGGCGGATAAGCGGCGTTTCAAGTCGGCGGCGCGGCGGCGATCGCGGTCACGTCAGTGCTTCGGTGGAGGGCAGGGCGATATCTGATAAACGCGCATTGTCACATGGTCGCGCCCAATGGCCGCTTCTGAGGAGCTAGCTTCAGGCTGCAGTCGACCGAAAGCGGACGTGCAGTATCATTAGGATTCGATAATCGTTCGAAGCGGCGTCGGCGTGAGAGTTGTGATTTCTGTGTTCATTGTCATCCCTAGCGCTTGCTAAGTTGTGGAGCTTCAAATTCTACGGGAGGCCGCATTAAAGCCCTTGAGACCGATAAGCAGTCGGCAACATGCCCGTCCATCGGTAAAAGGCCCGCCGGAAACTCGCTGCGTCGCTGTAGCCCAGTCGGCCTGCGATGTCTTCGATGGTCATGGCAGTCTGCTGCAGGTACTTAAGTGCAAGATGCTTTCGCACGTCGGAAACGACATCGTTGTAGGTCGTTCCTTCTGCCTCTAGCCATCTTCGAAGCGTTCTTCCGCTCACCCTCAGTTCGCTCGCCATCTCCTCGATCCGCACAAATTTTCCAGGGTGCAAGAGAAGAATCTGACGGACTCGTCCCGCATTGCCGGGGATTGTTCCGGTGAGCGCAAGCTGCTCATCGCAAAGCTCGCGTACCATTGCATACGTAACCTCGTGACCCAGGACCATAGGTTGGTCGAGCAACGAAGCATCGAATTCCAATTCGTTGCTTGATTGATCGAATTGGATCGGGCTGTCGAAAGCGTCAGCGTACACAGCAGAATGCGAAGGGCGTGGATAGACGGCGCGCATGCGTAGCGGCCTGAACTGAGAACCCAGAACGTCCCGACTCATCGTGTAAGTGATAGCGAACTGAAACTCCGTCGCGAATCGGTAAAGCGGGTCGTTCGGATCAAGCGATAGTATTGGAGTGAACGACCAGACTGCTTTTCTATCTTTGATCGAGAAGGTCATGCTGCAAGCCGGCCCGAGTATCGGCAGATACTCGGTTGCAAACCGGCAGGCCTCGAGCGCCGTAGGACTGCTGAGCAGTGCATAGCCGTAAAGGCCTGACCCCGTGACGTGCACGCGCCTGCCCGCTTCAATCGCCGTCGCTGGATGACCATGGCGGATCGCATTCGAAAATGCGACGCTGAACTGTCTATAAGAAACACGCGTTGCAGGCCTCAGTAGGCTTTGCTCGTTAAGACCGCTACCGCGCAGCAATACTGAGGGCGCTATGCCCTGCCCGCGGAAGCAGTCAGCAAGTGTGGTCAGCTTGAATACGGGGAACAGCGGCGCATCGACCGACAATGCTGGTCGTGAGTCAATGTATGTCACCATGCGAGTAGGCTCCCTTAGTGTGGCCTTAATTGACTCAGCACGAGGCCTCAAATGACCTGTCGCTTTCGGAATAGGTGGCAGAGAGTATTACCGTTCGGAACGCTTTTGCATTGTGCAGCGCGACATAAATCGGTGTCCGCTCTGCGTGAGCCGCGGCATTGGAGACGAGATGTTTTCTTCATGGCCTGTTGCAAAGCAACGCTCCTCTAAGCCGCCACTTTGGCTGCTGTCTCTCGAGGGGCGAGCTCTTTGGGAGCGCGCCGCGCGTCCGCTTCTGCAGCCGCTTCTGGGCGCGGCAACGAAGGGCGACGGTCATACAGTGTTGGTATTGCCCGGACTGCTTGCCAGCGACGGCTCAACCGCAGTCCTTCGACGTTATCTGTCGCGCCTCGGTTACTGCGTGAGCGGGTGGGATCTTGGGCGCAACTTCGGGCCCAAGGACGGCGTAATCGAGCAGATCGCCGAGCGGCTCGCTAGTCTGCGGCAAGCCTCTGGACGGCGAGTCAGCCTGGTTGGATGGAGCCTTGGCGGAATCTATGCGCGAGAACTCGCACGAGTTGCACCAAAGGCTGTCCGCTGTGTCGTGACACTCGGAAGCCCGCTCTATGGGCACCCGCTACGCACGACGAACACTTGGACTGTCTACCGAGCGGTTTCAGGCCGGTCGTCTATCCGACCTGGTGACCGCGGCGACTGTCCCCCTCCCGTCCCGACCACGTCGATCTTGAGCCTCTCAGACGGCATTGTGGGCTGGCGGGCCAGCATCGAGCAGGTAAGCGACAGTACCGAGAACATTGTGGTGCGAGGCGCAAGCCATCTGGGGCTGCCCTATCACCCCGCGGTCCTGCACGCCATTGCTGACCGTCTCGCGCAGGCGGAGAACCAATGGGTTCCGTTCGTGCCCACCGGACTTGCGCGCGCGTTCTACGGCGCCGTCGCAGCACCTGGCATCGCAGGCAGTCAGGAGTACGCATGAACCATCTAACAGGTCCCGATTCGTCGTCCGTCCATGCACATTTAGCAATGTCATCAACGGCAGACGTCGCCTTGCTTCGCAAGGCTGCTGGATGAGCGCGTCGATCCCCGGCAAGTCGCCCGCTCGCACGAACCGCGCGAAATTGCCAACGCGACCCATTGCAGACCGGCCGGCATCCGGCGCGTCGTTGACAACTCCGATCGCAAAGTTAGCCATGCAATTGCGGTCCTGGGCCGATGACGTACTGAACATCGCTGGGCCGATTGCCGATCTGTCGGTGTCAGCTGCCCAAGTTCGGGCAAAGCGGCCTAACGAGAAGGAGGCGCTCCGCAAAGCGGGAGCTGAACTCCGTTCGTGGCGGGAGTCGCTGGGAATCACGCTGGATGACCTCGCGCAGGCCGTGGACTTGCGCGATTGCGAGGCCGTCGAAGAGGCCGAGCAGGGTGTGAGCCCATTGCCTTTTGAAGTCGTCCTGAGGTTGTCGGCCGTTCTTGGCCGACGCGATCCCGGTTCGTTCGTGATGAAGATGACCCGTGCCTATAGCCCAGAGCTCTGGAAGACGCTCGAGGGCTTGGGCGTCGGTCGGCTGATGGTGCAAGTGGGCCGCGAACGCGAGTTCGCAAACCTCTACCGTGCCCACGATGCAGCTCGCCAACTGAGCGACGCTGAGTTCGCATCCCTTCTTTCGTTCCTCGACGCAGCAGTGAAGATGGCGCTCGGCTTTAGGAGAAAGGCGCCGGCTAGGAAGACCCTGGCGCCACAGTAAGAGCCTTCCAGCGACCTTCTCCGAGCCCGCCAACCGCGCGTCGATTAACAGGAGACTTTCCAGCATGCCGAACCTCTCTCCGATTCCTCGGCCGAAGGGCGATCCATTCATCGGCAACATTCGCTCGGTCGATGGCAGTGCGCCGATCCAGGGCTTCATGCGCCTGGCGCGCATCCATGGACCAATCTTCCAGCTCGACTTTTTCGGAAAGCTGGTAACGCTGGTCAGCTCGCAAGAGCTGGTGAACGAGCTGAGCGATGAGACGCGCTTCGACAAGCGTGTTGCCGGGGCGCTGCGAAATATCCGCGACTTCGCCGGGGATGGCCTGTTCACGGCCAAGACCGAAGAGCCCAACTGGGCCAAGGCTCACCGGCTCCTCATGCCGGCCTTCGGGCCGATCGGCATGCGCGGCATGTTCGACCAGATGCTCGACATCGGCGACCAGATGCTTGTTCGGTGGGAGCGTTTCGGGCCAGACAACGTGATTGAGGTCACCGAGGACATGACCCGCCTGGCGCTCGACACGATCGCGTTGTGCGCCTTCGACTATCGGTTCAACAACTTCTACCAGCGAGAGTTGCACCCTTTTATCGGCGCAATGGTCGACGCTCTGGGCGAGTCCGGCGCGCGCGAGCGTAGGCCCGACGTCGCGAACAAGTTCATGCGGGGCACGCGGCGCGCGTACGAAGACAACCTGAGGCTTATGCGCGAGGTTGCCGACGACTTGATTGCCGAACGCAGGCGCGACCCAGGCGCCGCCAGCAAGAAGGACCTGCTCGCGCTGATGCTGCAGGGGCGCGATCCGATCACTGGCGATCGACTGTCGGACGAGAACATTCGCTATCAGCTCATCACGTTCCTGATTGCCGGGCATGAGACCACCAGCGGCATGCTCTCGTTCGCGACTTACTTCCTATGCAAAAACCCGCAAGTGCTTCAAAAGGCACGAGCGCAGGTCGACGAAGTACTCGGCGACGAGATGCCGCGCGTGGAGCACCTCGGCCGGCTGCGCTACATCGAACAGATTCTGATGGAGACGCTGCGCATCTGGCCGACTGCGCCGGCCTTCACGCTGAAGCCATTGCAGGACACGGTGATCGGCGGCAAGTACGCGGTGACCAAGCGCGACACGCTGATGGTGTTGACCCCGATGCTGCATCGGGACACCACGGCGTGGGGCTACGACGTCGAGGAATTTCGTCCCGAGCGCTTCGCGCCCGAGGCGATGGAAGCGCTGCCGCCCAATGCCTGGAAGCCTTTCGGAAACGGCCAGCGCGCCTGCATCGGCCGGCCGTTCGCCATGCAGGAAGCTCAATTGCTGATCGCGATGATGCTGCAGCGGTTCGACCTGATCGAACACGATCCGTCTTATCAACTCAAAGTGGCCGAGACCCTGACGCTCAAGCCGGACGGGTTTCGCATCCGCGTGAGGCGACGCGGGAGCACGTCGTTCAAGGCGCGTCCGTCCGCGGCCGCGGCTACGATCACTCGCAGGCTCTCCACGGCAGCAGCGCCCCGGACGGCACCCGGCCACGCTACGCCGCTGCTCGTGCTCTATGGCTCGAACAGCGGCTCGGCGGAATCCTTCGCGGAGCGAATCGCGAGTGATGCGGAATCGCAAGGCTATGCGGCGGTTGCCGCGCCCTTGGATGACCATGTCGGGCACTTGCCCACCGACGGCGCAGTGGTGCTGCTCACTGCCTCATACGAAGGACAACCACCGGACAACGCTCGCCAGTTTTCCGCCTGGCTCGAAACGCTGGCGGCCGGATCCTTGACAGGGGTTCGCTACGCCGTCTTCGGTTGCGGAAACCGGCAGTGGGCGCGTACCTACCAGGCCGTGCCCAAACGGTTCGATGCCGCGCTGGAAGGCGCTGGCGCGACGCGCATCAAGGCGCGCGGTGAAACGGATTCAGGCGGCGACTTCTTCGGTCAGTTCGACGAGTGGTATGCCGAACTGTGGGGCGACCTGGGCAAGGCGCTGGGTAAGCAGGTTCAGGCAGCGCCTGCCGGTGGTCAGCTTCAAGTCGAAGTCTTGAAGGCGGCGCGCACCTCCGTGCTGCGGCTTGCCGACCTCGACCACGGCACGGTGGTGGAAAACCGCGAACTTGTCGATCTGAGTTCTCCGATCGGACGTTCCAAGCGACACATCGACATCCAGTTGCCCGACGGTATGACATATCGCGCGGGCGACTATCTCGCCGTCCTTCCACACAATCCCATTGCCCTGGTGATGCGCGCGTTGAAGCGATTCGGCTTTGCGTCCGACACCCAGATCATGATCAGCAAGCCTGGGAGCAGCATCACCTCGCTGCCGGTGGATCACCCAGTGAATGCGAGCGAGCTTTTGTTCCACTATGTCGAGCTCGCACAACCGGTCACGCGCGGCCAGGTCGCGATCCTAGCAGCGTCTACACGATGCCCGCCCGAGAAGGCCGAGCTGGCCCGACTGGGCGAAGAGGAAGCATATCAGAGTGAGCTGCTGTCCAAGCGCGTCAGCGTACTTGACCTGCTCGAGCGGTTTGCCTCGTGCGAGCTACCCTTCGCCGCGTACTTGGACATGCTGCCGCCCGTCAAGGCAAGGCAATATTCGATCTCGTCTTCGCCGCTGTGGGATGCGACGCGGTGCACGCTCACGGTCGCGGTAGTCGATGCTCCGGCGCTCTCGGGCCACGGCCGCTATCAGGGGATGGCGTCTTCCTACCTTGCAAGCTGCACGCCCGGAACTCGGGTCGCCGTGGCGGTTCGCGCCTCCAACCAGCACTTCCACCCACCAGCTTCTCCCGCCACCCCCATCGTGATGGTCTGCGCGGGCACCGGGCTCGCGCCGTTCCGGGGTTTTCTGCAAGAGCGCGCCGCTCAGAAGCAAAACGGGCAGGAGGTCGGCTCAGCGTTGCTGTTCTTCGGGTGCGACCATCCAGACGTCGATTTCCTCTACAAAGATGAACTCCTCGCCTGGGAAGGCGCCGGCGTCGTCAGCGTGCGGCCTGCGTTCTACAAAGCTCCGCATGGCGGCGTGACCTTCGTGCAGCACCGCGTCTGGCAGGACCGCGCTGATCTGGCGGACCTGTTTAGACGTGGAGCTCACGTGTACGTGTGTGGAGATGGTCGGCGCATGGCCCCTGCAGTGCGCGAGGTCTTCATTCGCATCTACCAAGAAGCAGTGGGCGCAACACCGGAAATGGCGGAAAGTTGGATCGAGGCGATCGAGCGAGATACTGGCCGGTACGTAGCGGACGTATTCGCCTAGCAGCGGGCACATAAGCTGAGAAAGAACGTCATGAGATCGGCGCCTGCTTACAAGCAGGCGACCAGCGCCTCTACACAGGGAGACTAGCGATGAATGAGATGCCTTGGCTCAAGTCGTATCCCGATGGTGTTCGTTGGG
>WBZM01000432.1_pt1 | contig 59936 bp, 47 predicted proteins | sample 5204271 | NCBI WGS metagenome assembly WBZM01 (sample SAMN12344346, study PRJNA552823) | activated sludge metagenome | biome: Activated sludge suspended growth; feature: Nitrification reactor; material: Wastewater; isolation source: activated sludge from nitrification reactor of wastewater... | reverse complement strand
TGCGCCAGCGGGTTGGCGAGCCAAGATCGGAAGGCACGAACCTGCCGGAACGGCTCAAGACCCACTGCGTAGCCCAGTAAACGAAGTCATGGCAATCGTGCCGTGGCGAAAATCAACAGCCTGCTAGGAATCCGAGGAGAGACCTGAATGACCATCAAAATGATCAGCGTCGCCGTTGCCGGCGCGTTCGCGTTCGCCGCGGGCGCTGCCCACGCGCAAACCGTGGTGAAGATCGGCCACGTCGGCCCGATGACCGGCAACATCGCCCAGCTTGGCAAGGACAACGAGGCCGGCGCCAAGCTCGCGATCGAGGAGCTCAACGCCAAGAAGCTCAAGATCGGCGGCCAGGAAGTGAAGTTCGAGCTGCTGTCGGAAGACGACGCGGCCGACCCGAAACAAGGCACCGCGGTCGCCCAGAAGCTGGTCGACGCCAAGGTCAATGGCGTGATCGGTCACCTGAACTCGGGCACGACGATCCCCGCCTCCAAGATCTACAAGGACGCCGGCATTCCCCAGATCTCGCCGTCGGCCACGAATCCGAAGTACACCCAGCAAGGCTTCAAGACCGCGTTCCGCGTCGTCGCTCACGACGGCCAGCTCGGCGGCACGCTGGGCAAGTACGCGGTGAAGGAAGTCAAGGCCAAGGCGATCGCGATCATCGATGACCGCACCGCCTACGGCCAGGGCGTCGCCGATGAGTTCCAGAAGGCGGTGAAGGCCGCCGGCGGCAAGATCGTGGGCCGGGAGTTCACGAACGACAAGGCCACCGACTTCAACGCGATCCTGACCAAGCTCAAGGGCGCCAAACCCGACCTGGTCTTCTTCGGCGGCATGAACGCCGTGGCCGGCCCGATGCTGCGCCAGATGAAGCAGCTGGGCATGCAGGTCAAGTACATGGGCGGCGACGGCATCTGCACGGCCGACCTGCCCCAGCTGGCTGGCGACGGCATGGCCGACGGGCAGGTGGTGTGCGCCGAGGCCGGTGGTGTCGAAGGCCCGCACGCCAAGGCGATGGACGACTTCAAGGCGAAGTTCAAGAGCAAGTTCAACATGGAGGTGCAGATCTACGCGCCTTACGTGTACGACGCCACGATGGCGATGGTGGCCGCGATGCAAAAGGCCAACTCCACCGATCCGAAGAAGTACCTGCCCGCGCTGGCCGCGATCAAGTACGAGGGTGTCACCGGCACGATCGCGTTCGATCCGAAGGGCGACATCAAGAACGGCGCGCTGACCCTGTACACGTACAAGGGTGGCAAGCGCGAGCAGATGCGCGTGGTTCGCTGACCCCGCGGATCGGGCACCCCCCGATCTCACGAAAGCGCGGCGAAAGCCGCGCTTTTTTCTTTTCAGCCGGGCACCATCCGGTCTGATCCGACGATCTCCCCCCGCTCAAGGCGGGCACACTGGATGGGCTCGCGTCGCCGGCACCGACCGTCGTGTGCGCCCGGCGCGCGATCTCCAACGCCGAAGTGCCGCATGCGCGAGAACCTGCCCGTCACCGATCACGAGATCCTGCTCAGCGACGACGACCTGATCGTCTCCCGCACGGACACCCAGGGTCGGATCACCTATGTGAACCCGCGGTTCGTCGACATCAGCGGCTTCTCCCACGACGAATTGATCGGTCAGGCGCACCACATCGTGCGTCACCCGACGATGCCCGCGCAGGCATTCGCGGATCTCTGGCGCAGTCTGAAGGCGGGCCGCCCATGGCGCGGCCTGATCAAGAACCGCTGCAAGAACGGCGACCACTACTGGGTGCGCGCCAACGTCACGCCGCTGCGCGAAAACGGCGTGGTGATCGGATACTTCTCGGTGCGCACCCGCCCCACCCGCCAGGAGGTGCTCGCGGCCGAGGCCGGCCACGAGCGAATGCGTCGGGGCGACGCGCTGGTCCTTCGCGACGGCGAATTCGTCGCCACCGGCTGGCGAGGGGCCCTGCGATCGCTGCTCCAGGCGCCGGCGGCCGTGCGCCTGGGCGCCCATGCCCTGGGCGGCGTGCTGTTCCTCATGGGCTGCGCCTTGGCCGCCCCGCTGGGTGCGCCCACGTGGCTCCAGTGGCTGCTGCCCGCCACCGGAGCCGCCTGGCTGATCGTGGGATGGTGGTGGATGATCCACACCTGGCTGCGCCCTCTGCAGACGGCCCGCCTGGTCGCCGAGCGCGCCGCCAGCGGTGAACTGTCGAGCGCCGACTTCGTGGCGTCCGTCGACCCCGCGATCGCACAACTGATGCGCGCACTCGCCCAGATGGGCGCGAACCTGCGCGCGGTGATCGGCGACGTGACGGTGCGGATGGCCGACGTCGATCGTTCGCTGGACGACATCCTGGGCGGCAATGCCGACCTGGCGCAACGCACCCAGTCGCAGGCCGCCGCGCTGCAGCAGAGTTCCGCGAGCCTCGAGCAGCTCGCCGCGACGGTGCGCGACTCGGCCAAGCACGCCGCCACCGCCAGCGAATCGGCCCATGAGGCCACGCAGCGGGTCGCCGAAGGCGGTCAGGCGGTTCGCCGCGTCGTCCAGACGATGCGCGCGATCGAGGAGTCGTCCGCGCGGATCCGCAGCATCGTCGGCGTGATCGACGGCATCGCCTTCCAGACCAACCTGCTCGCGTTGAATGCGGCGGTCGAGGCCGCCCGCGCCGGTGAGCAGGGGCGCGGCTTCGCGGTGGTGGCCGGTGAAGTGCGCAACCTTGCGCAGCGCGCGGGCACGGCCGCCGGGGAGATCCGCCATCTGATCGACGATTCGCTGACCCGGGTGGCCGATGGCGACCGGGCCGTCGCCGAGGCCGATCAGACGATCGCGAGTGTCGTGGAGCACGTAGCCCGGATGAGCGAGCGCGTCGACCAGATCACGGACAGTGCGCGCCAGCAGGACATCGGGTTGTCCCAGATCACCGACGCGGTCACCGCGCTGGACGAGGTGACGCAGGACAACGGGGCGCTCGTCGACGAGACGGTCGGCCACACACGCGCCCTGCGATCGCATGCCGACGGGCTGCTGGACGCGGTCGCCCCCTTCCGTTCTCGGTGAGCTTCGTGCGAGGATCGGTCAGTCCCCCGACATCGCCGAAGACCGACGCCCGATGACCGAACCCACCCAACCGGATTCACTCACCGCCGAGATCGGTTTCCGAATCGGTGACGAGCCGGTGAACATGAAGGTCACGGTGCCGCGCGGGCTGATCGACGCCACCCGCATCCTGCCGCTGGCCCATGCCGTGACCAACCTGGTCGTCGATGGCTCGACACGTCTCCACGGCCAGACGGTGCGCTGCTCCAAGGGTTGCGGGGCGTGCTGCCGGCAATTGGTCCCGATCACCACGCTGGAGGCCCGCGCGCTGGCCGAACACGTCGCGAATGCCCCGGTGGAACGCCGCGAGCGCTGGGAGTCGCGCTACGCCGACGCGCAGCAACGCCTGGACGCGGCAGGCCTGACGGGTGTGCTGTCGAACCTCGGCTCGCTCGACGCCGGGCAGGCCAATGCCCTCGGACATCGCTACTTCGAGCTGGGCATCGAATGCCCGTTCCTCGAGGACGGCGCGTGTTCGGTCCACGCGGTGCGCCCGGCGATCTGCCGCGAGTACCTCGTCACCAGCGACCCGGTGCATTGCGCGAATCCCACCCCGCAGACCGTCGCCCGGGTGCCGGTCCCAACCCGGGTGTCCGCCGCGTTGGCCACGCTGGCGCGACAGAGCGAGCCGGGACAGCCGTTTCCCTGGCTGGCCTTGCCGTTGGCGCCGCGTTGGCTGCAGGCGCATCCCGACCTCCCGCCACGCCCCGGGCCCGAATTGCTGCGCGAACTGTTCGAGGCGCTCGGCAAGGCCCCGATCGAGCCGCCGCCCGGCCTGGGCAGCGGCTGACACGACTCAGGAAGCGAGGTCGCGCGGCGGGGGCGCGTAGGCCAGCCGTTTCCAGGTGGACACCACGGTGTCCGGATTCAGCGAGATCGAGGCGATGCCCTGCTGCATCAACCATTCGGCCAGATCCGGGTGGTCCGACGGCCCCTGCCCACAGATGCCGACGTACTTGCCCGCTCGGTTGCAAGCCTCGATCGCTCGTGACAGCAGCGCACGAACCGCCGGGTCGCGCTCATCGAAGCCCTCGGCCACCAGCCCGGAATCGCGGTCGAGGCCGAGCGTGAGCTGGGTCAGGTCGTTCGAGCCGATCGAAAAGCCGTCGAAGTGCTCGAGGAAGTCCTCCGCGAGGATCGCGTTCGACGGCAGTTCGCACATCATGATGATGCGCAGGCCGTTCTCGCCGCGGCGCAGGCCGTTGCGCGCCAGCAGGTCGACCACCGCCTTGGCCTCGCGAACCGTTCGTACGAACGGCACCATCAGCTCGACGTTGGTCAGCCCCATCTCGTCGCGCACCCGCTTCATCGCGCGACACTCCATCTCGAAGCACTCACGGAAGTCCGGCGCGACGTAGCGCGACGCCCCGCGAAAACCAAGCATCGGGTTCTCTTCCTCGGGCTCGTAGCGGGCGCCGCCGATCAGCTTGCGGTACTCGTTGGACTTGAAGTCGGACAGGCGCACGATCACCGGGCGGGGATGGAACGCGGCGGCGATCGTCGCGACGCCTTCGGTCAGGCGCTCGACGTAGAACGCGCGCGGCGTCGCGTGCCCTCGCGCCACGCCCTCGACCGCCTTGCGCAGTTCCGGGTCGACATTCGGGTAGTCGAGGATCGCCTTCGGGTGGATGCCAATGTGGTTGTTGATGATGAACTCGAGCCTGGCCAGGCCCACGCCCGCGTTGGGCAGCTGGCTGAACTCGAACGCAAGCTGGGGATTGCCCACGTTCATCATGATCTTCACGTCGATCTCGGGCATCGCGCCCTCATCGACCTCGCTGACCTCCGTCTCGAGCAGACCGTCGTAGATGAAGCCGGTGTCGCCCTGCGCGCAGGAGACCGTGACCAGCGCGCCGTCCTTCAGGCTGACCGTGGCATCGCCACACCCGACGACCGCCGGAATGCCGAGCTCGCGCGCGATGATCGCGGCGTGGCAGGTTCGCCCACCCCGGTTGGTCACGATCGCGGAGGCCCGCTTCATCACCGGTTCCCAGTTCGGGTCGGTCATGTCGGTGACCAGCACGTCGCCCGGCTGGACCCGGTCCATGTCGGTCGCGTCGTTGACCACGCGCACCGGGCCCGCTCCGACCTTCTGGCCGATCGCCCGGCCCGAGGCCAGGACATCCGAGGAGCCCTTCAAGCGAAAACGCAACTGGCGGGTGCCGCTTCCTTGAGACTTCACGGTCTCGGGGCGTGCCTGCAGGATGTAGAGCTTGTTGTCGACGCCGTCCTTGCCCCATTCGATGTCCATCGGCCGGCCGTAGTGCCGCTCGATCTCCACCGCGTAGCGAGCCAGCTCGATCACCTCGGCGTCCGACAGCGAGTAGCGATAGCGCAGTTCGTCGGGGGTGTCGACGGTCCTCACCGTGCGCCCCACCGAGGACGCCTGCGCCGCGTCGACCTCACCCTCGGCGAACTCCATCCGGATCAGCTTGCTGCCCAACTGGCGGCGGATGATCGGGTACTTGCCGGCGGCGAGGATCGGCTTGTGCACGTAGAACTCGTCCGGGTTCACCGCGCCCTGCACCACCGTCTCGCCCAGGCCATAGGCGCTGGTGATGAACACCGCGTCCTTGAAGCCGGACTCGGTGTCGATCGTGAACATCACGCCCGACGACGCCTTGTCGCTGCGGACCATCCGCTGGATGCCCGCGGACAACGCCACCTCGCCGTGCGCAAACCCCTTGTGTACCCGGTACGAGATGGCCCGGTCGTTGTAGAGCGACGCGAAGACATGCAGGATGCGCTCGAGCACCGCCTCGATGCCGAGCACGTTCAGGTAGGTTTCCTGCTGCCCCGCGAACGAGGCGTCCGGGAGGTCCTCGGCGGTGGCCGACGAGCGCACCGCCACGGAGATCGCGCCGCCGGACTCGGCGACCATTCGCGCGTAGTGCTCGCGGATCTCGGCCTCCAGGCGCGCCGGCAAGGGACTCGCGACCACCCAGGCGCGGATCTCGGCGCCGCAGGCGGCGAGCGCCTTGACGTCCTCGGTGTTCAACCCCTCGAGCCGCCGCGCGATGCGCTCGGTGAGGTGGTTGTGCGCGAGGAAGTCGCGAAACGCCTGCGCGGTGGTGGCGAACCCACCGGGCACGCGCACCCCCGACGCCGACAATTGGCTGATCAGTTCACCGAGCGATGCGTTCTTGCCTCCGACCGAATCGATGTCGGTCATGCGCAACGCATCGAAGGGAACGACATAGCGCCCTTCGTGTTGGTTCATGGAATGGTCCTGGCATGTTGAGAAATCGTGGCCAGACCGGCGGCGCCGGTCCGAAGCGTTGTAGTCGCGCCCCTGCCCGAGGGGACCACGCCCCGATCGAAGGATCGGGCGGCCAGGGACATGGGCGCGGCTGCAACACTCCGTCGCAATGTCGGCGGATTTTACTGCGCCACTGCCGGTGTCGCACGCAAAATACCGCACCAAACCCCGCTCGCGCCGGCCCTCGGCCGGCGCCGTCGCCGACCGGCGTCGCCCGGGCCACGACCCACGCGAATCACCGAGACCACGCATGCCCGACGCATCCCTGGGGCCGTACGACAGGACCATCTTCTATGTCTCCGATGGCACCGGCATCACTGCGGAGACCTTCGGACACTCGCTGCTCACCCAGTTCGAGAACCTGACGCTGCGCCAGATCCGGCTGCCGTTCATCGACACGCTGGACAAGGCCAAGGACGCCCTGCAGCGCATCCGGCATCAGGCGTCGATCGACGGCAAGCGCCCCATCGTCTTCAGCACCCTGGTGCACCCGGAGATCAACGCGACGATGCGCCAGGCCGAGGTGATGTTCATCGACCTGTTCGCGACCTTCGTGGAGCCGCTCGAGCAGGAGCTGGGCGTGCGCTCGACCCACACGATGGGGCGCTCGCACACCGCCGCCGATTCGGCGCAATACAAGCGACGGATCGAGGCGATCAACTACTCACTGGCTCACGACGACGGCCAGTCGAACCACGGACTGGACAACGCCGACGTGATCCTGGTCGGGGTGTCACGCTCCGGGAAAACGCCGACCAGCCTGTACCTGGCGATGCAGCACGGCATCAAGGCCGCGAACTACCCGCTGATCCCGGAAGATTTCGAGCGCGGCCGGCTGCCGGAGGTGCTCTATCGGCACCGCAGCAAGCTGTTCGGCCTGTCGATCTCGCCCGAACGCCTGGCCGAGGTGCGATTCGAGCGGCGCCCGAACAGTCGCTACGCGTCACTGGAGAACTGCCGCGCCGAGGTGGCCGATGCCGAGGCGATGATGCGCCGCGAGGGCATCCGCTGGCTGTCGAGCACCACGAAGTCGATCGAGGAGATCGCCGCGACCGTGCTGCAGGCCCTGCAGGGGCACTGACGGGCGGCGCACCGGGACGCCACGCGCGCGCCGCTGCATTCAGCCCGCGAGCGCCTCTCGCTGACGCCATTGTTCGTACAGACACACCGCCGCGGCGCTGCCCACGTTCAGCGACTCGATCGCCGCGCGCTGAGGGATCGACACCCAGCGCACGCCGGGCTCGTCACGGCCGAGCCCCACGCCGCGGCCCTCGGCGCCGAACACCCACAGGCAGGCCGGTCGCAGGTCGAGCGTCCACAGCGCCTGGCGCGCCTGCCCGGCGGTGGCGACGATCGGCACCGACAGGCGCGCGCGAAGCTCGTCCCAGGGCACCGCCTCGTGGATCGACAGCGCGAAATGCGCCCCCATGCCCGCCCGCAACACCTTCGGGGACCAGCACCAGGCGCTGGTGGGCGCGGTGAACACATGCCCCACGCCGACCGCCGCACAGGTGCGCAGGATCGTGCCGACATTGCCGGGGTCCTGCAGCCCGTCCAGATACACCCCGTCGGCGTCGATGCGCTCGGGCATCGGGTGCGAGGGCGTGTCGATCACGAACGCGATGCCCACGCCATTCTCCACCTGGCTGAGCTCGCGAAACAGGGGCTCGGCCAGCTCGACGCGCGGCCCGCCGGGCAGCGGTGCCGGCTCGCCCGCGGGATCGGCGCCCTCGCGGCGCGACCCGCATCGCCGCGCGAGTTCGGCCACCTCGGGGTGATCGAGCGCGACCGGCGTGTGCACGAACTGGCGGGGAACGCCGTGCCGCTCGAGGTAGGCCTGACACAGGTGGATGCCCTCGATGAAGCTCACGCCGAGCACGCGTCGCTCGCGCGCCGACGCGGTGATCCGCAGCAGCTGCCGAAACGCCGGGTTCTCCCGCGAACGGATCGCGCGCCCTGTCATGACACCCCGCCGCGGGTGGCCTGCGCCTCGAGCGCGAGCCTCACCGGCGCGTAGCTGCGTCGGTGATGCACGCACGGACCGTGCTCGCGAAGGGCCTGCAGGTGGCCCGGCGCCGGGTACCCCTTGTGCCGGTCGAAGCCGTAGCAAGGAAACAGATCGTGCAGCTCGATCATGCAACGGTCGCGCTCGGTCTTCGCGAGGATCGAGGCCGCGGAGATCGCGGGCTCGAGCGCATCGCCGCCGACGATCGTGCGAACCTCGCAGCGCAGCCGGGGCGCGCGATTGCCGTCGACCAGCGCCAGCGTGGGCGCCACCGCCAGCGCGTCGACCGCCCGGCGCATCGCGAGCAGGGTCGCCTGCAGGATGTTCAGCGTGTCGATCTCCTCGACGCTCGCCTGGGCCACCGCCCACGCGTGGGCACGCTCGCGGATGGTCTCGGCCAAGGCCTCCCGACGCGCGGCGCCGAGCACCTTGGAATCGCGCAGCCCGTCGATCGGACGCTCCGGGTGCAGGACCACCGCCGCGGCGAACACCGGGCCGGCCAGCGGTCCGCGGCCCGCCTCGTCCACGCCGGCGATCAGGGACAGGTCCTCCCACGCGAGCGAGGCCTGCGCGCCGGCAGCGGTCTGGCGCCGGGCGCTCATCGCACGCCTCGCCAGCCGGCGAGATCCCCGATCACCTGTGCGGCGCGGGCGGCGCAGCCACGGCGCAATTGCCCGTGCAGGTCGACGAAGCGCGCGGTGATCCGCTCGCGCAGCGCGTCGTCCTCGAGCTGACCGAGCAGGGCCGCGCCCATCGCCGGCGCGGTGGCCGCGTGCTGCACGAACTCCGGCACGACCCAGTCCTGGCACAGGATGTTCGGCAGGCCGATCCACGGCAGATAGCCCATGCGCCGCATCAGCCAGTAGCTCACCGGCGCCATCCGGTAGGCGATGACCATCGGCCGCCGGAACAACGCGGTCTCGAGGGTCGCGGTGCCGCTGGCGACGAGCGCGATGTCGCAGGCGGCCAGGGCCTCGTGCGAGCGACCCTCGGTCAGCAGGACCGCCCCGCCCACCGACGAGGACGCCAGGCGCTCGCGCAGCCGTTCGTACAGCGTGGCGCCGGCCGCCGGCAGCACGAAGCGCAGGTCGGGACGCCGCGCGAGCAGCCAGGCCGCGGTGCGCAGGAACTCGTCGGCCATGTATCGGATCTCGGCCGGTCGACTGCCCGGCAGCAATGCGACCAGCGGCCCCCCCACCGGAAGCCCGAGCGCCGCACGAGCCGCCTCGCGATCGACCTGCTCGGGGATCACGTCGGCCAGGGGATGCCCCACGTAGGTGGCGGGAATGCCGGCCTGCTCGTAGATCGGCGGCTCGAACGGGAACACCAGCAGCACGTGATCGACCGCCGCCTTGACCTTGGCCAGGCGCTCGCGCCGCCAGGCCCAGACCGAGGGGCCGATGAAATGCGCGGTGCGGATGCCCCGCTGGCGGAAATGCGTCTCGAGATACAGGTTGAAGTCCGGCGCATCGACCCCGAGAAAGAGGTCCGGTCGCCAGTCGAGGACCCGGTCGCGCAATTGCTGGCGCAGGCGCCGCAACCGTGGATACTCGCGCAGCACCTCGGCGTAGCCGCGAACCGACAATTCGTCGATCGACCACCAGGCATCGAACCCCGCCGCGCACATCGCCGGACCGCCGATGCCGGCGGTGGCGATCGGCGGCGCGCCCGGATCACCGGATCCGGCGAGCGGGCCCGCCAGGCCCTGCAGGACGCTCGCCGCGAGCAGGTCGCCGGAGGCCTCGGCGGCCACCACCGCGAGCCGCCTGTCGTCGGCGCCCATCGTGTTCAGCGGACGATGCCGCGGGTGACGCGATCGAGGAAACCCGCGAGGAGGTCCAGATCGGCTGCCGCCTCTGCCTGCGGATCGAGCGACGCGTCCCGGGCGCGGCCCAGCGCCGCTCGCGCCTCGGCCAGGGTCAGGCCATCCTTGTACAGCACCCGGTAGGCGCGTCGGATCGCCGCGATGCGCTCGGCGGAGAAGCCCCGCCGGCGCAGGCCCTCGGTGTTGATGCCGTGCGCCTGCGCGGTGTTGCCCGACACCATCACGAACGGCGGCACGTCGTGCAGCACCACGCTGCCGACCCCGGTCATCGCGTGCGCGCCGATCTTGCAGAACTGGTGCACGCCCGAGGCGCCGCCGAGGATCACCCAGTCACCGATCTCGACATGACCGCCGAGATTCGTGCTGTTGGCGAAGATGGTGTGGCTGCCGACCACGCAGTCGTGCGCCACGTGCACGTAGGCCATGATCCAGTTGTCGTCGCCGATGCGGGTGACCCCCTGGTCCTGCACGGTGCCCCGGTTGATCGTCACGCACTCTCGGATCGTGTTGCCATCGCCAATCTCCAGGCGCGTGGGCTCGTCACGGTACTTCTTGTCCTGCGGCGCCCCGCCGATCGACGCGAACGGGTGGATGCGGTTGTTGCGACCCAGCGTGGTGTGACCGTCGACGACGACGTGCGCGGCCAGCGTCGTGCCGGCATCGATGCCCACGTGCGGACCGATCACACAGTACGGTCCGACCTCGACGCTGCTGTCCAGCGACGCGCCCGCGGCCACGATCGCCGTGGGGTGGATCCGGCTCATGGCGTGGCACCGGTCCCGGTGTCGATCTCGCGCAGCGTGCACATCAGATCGGCCTCCGCCGCGAGCTGCCCGTCGACCAGCGCGCGACCGGAATACTTCCACAAGGAGCGCGCGACGCGGGTGATCTCGACCTCCAGGCGCAGCTGGTCGCCCGGCACGACCGGGCGCTTGAAGCGCGCGTTGTCGATGCCGACGAAGTAGTAGACCGACTGGTCGTCGGACACCCGCCCCATGGTCTGGAACGACAGGATGCCCGCCGCCTGCGCCAGCGCCTCGATCTGCAGGACGCCCGGCATCACCGGCAGGTGAGGAAAATGCCCGGTGAAGAACGGCTCGTTGATCGTGACGTTCTTCAGCGCCACGATGCGCTTGCCCTTCTCGAGCTCGAGCACCCGGTCGACGAGCAGAAAGGGGTAGCGGTGCGGCAGGTGTTCGAGGATGGCCCGGATGTCGAGCAAGGTCATGGGGTGTCCCTGGAATCGTTGGAAGGCGCCCGCTCGAGCGATCGTTCGAGCTGACGCAGCCGGTCTCGCCACCGGGGGAGCTGCTTCAAGGCCACGGCGGCGCGCTCCCACTGCGCGTTGGGCATCAGCGGAAAGACGCCGGTGTGCAGCCCGGGCTCGGTGACGCTGCGCGTGACCAGGCTCATCGCCGAGATCACCGCGCGGTCGCAAATGTTCAGGTGGCCCAGGATGCCCGCGCCCCCGCCGATCATCACGTGCCGCCCGATCACCGCGCTGCCGGCAATGCCCACGCAGCCCGCGATCGCGGTGTGCTCACCGATGCGCACGTTGTGGCCCACCTGGATCAGGTTGTCGAGCTTGCAGCCGTCGCCGATCACGGTGTCCTCGATCGCGCCGCGATCGACGCAGCAGTTCGCGCCGATCTCGACGTCGTTGCCGATGACCGCCCGGCCGAGCTGCTCGATCTTCGACCAGCGCCCTTGCTCCGGCGCGAAGCCGAAGCCGTCCGCGCCGACCACCGTGCCGGCGTGGATCAGGCAGCGCTCGCCGATCTCGCAATCGTGGTACACGACGACATGGGCCTCGAGGCGGGTGTCGGCGCCGATCCGCGCGCCCTCGCCCAGGACCACCTGCGGCCCGAGCCAGGCGCGCGCGCCCACCACGCAGCCAGCCTCGACCACGCAGCCGGGACCGACCCAGGCGGTGGGGTCGACGTGCGCCTGGGCATCGACGCTCGCACTCGGGTGCACACCCGACGATCGGGCCCCCCCCGCGCCGCGCCGCGCGCGAAGCCAACGCGTCACCGCCGCGTAGGTGGCGTAGGGATCGGGGGTGATCAGACGGGCGCAGCCCGCGGGGAGCGCGTCGGCCAGGGCCGCCGACACGATGACCAGCGAGGCCTCGGTGCGGGCGGCCGCCTGCCGGTGCCGGGCGCCGGCGAGGAAGCTCAGGTCGCCGCGCCGGGCGGTTTCGATCGGCGCGAGTCGTTCGAGCGAGAGTCCGGGGGTGGCGCCAACCAGTTCCCCGCCGAACCGGGCACGCAGCTCGTCGGCGAGGAAAGGTCCTGGGTCGGACCGCGCCATGCGTGCCTACTTGCCGGTGGACAGCGCTCGCAGCACCTTGTCGGTGATGTCGATGCGAGGGCTCCAGTAGACCGCGTCCTGGACGATCAGGTCGTACTTCTCCTGCTCGGCGATCTGTTTGATGATCCGGTTGGCACGGTCGATCAGCTGCTGGACTTCCTCGTTCTGGCGCTGGTTGAGGTCCTCGCGGAACTCGCGCTGCTTACGCTGGAAATCCTTCTCGAGCTCGGCGAACTCGCGCTGACGGCGCTGTCGCTCGCTCTCGGCGATCACGTTGGCGTCGCGTTCGAGGCGCTCGTTGAGCGACTTGAGCTTGGCGGCCATGTCCTGCAGCTCCTTGTCGCGCTTGCCGAATTCACCCTCGATCTTGCGCTGGGCCGCCTTGGCGGGTTCGGCGTCGCGAAGAATGCGCTGGGTGTTGACGAACCCGACGCGCAGTTCCTGCGCGACGGCGCCCTGCGCGAAGACGGCCAGGGCCAGCGAGATCAGGCAGGTGCGCCAGAAGGTCATCAGAGCCACCCCGGAAGGGGTCGAAATTGAGGTGTCGGATTGTCGCATAGATGATCCCTCAGAATCCGCTGCCCACCTGGAACTGGATGCGCTGGGCCTTGTCGCCGTCTTTCTGCCGGACCGGGATGCCCACGCTGATCTTCATCGGGCCGATCGGGCTGGCCCAGTTCAGGCCGATGCCGGTGGAGGCGCGAAGGTCGCTCAGGCGGATGTCGCCAAGCTGATAGACGTTGCCGACGTCGAGGAACACGAAGCTTCGGAAGCTTCGGTCGTTGCCGGTGCCGGGCAACGGAAAGATGAACTCGGCGCTGCCCACGATGCGGGTCTGCCCGCCCAGCGGCACGTTGTCGACCGGGTCGCGCGGCCCCAGCGACGACTGCGCGAAGCCTCGGACCGTGCCGATGCCGCCGGCGTAGAAGTTCTTGAACAACGGATACGTGCGGTCGCCGAACGATCGGCCCACGCCGATGTCGCCGTTCAGCGCCAGCGTGTAGTCCTTCGACAGCGGCAGGAACCACTGCGAGTTGTAGGTGGCCCGGTAGTAGCGCAGATCGCCCACCGGCAGCGTCGCCTCCAGACCGAAGGCATTCAGTCGTCCGCGGGTCGGTGCGAACGCGCTGTCGCGGGAATCGCGGCGCCAGCCAAACTGCGCCAGCACCGCGGTGCTGCTCTCGCCGAAGATCGCGACGTAGTCCTTGTATCGCTGGGGCGGATTGGCCCCGAGCGCGAGGTCGTTGTTCTCGACGGACATCCCGAGCGAAATCCGGTCGAACTCCGTGTACGGAATGCCGAAGCGCAGGCCCGCACCGCTGGTGCGCCAGCGGTAGTCGCCCAGCGAGAGCGCCGCCGCGTTGAAAGTGCGGGTGAAGAGGTCGATCGATCGGCTGATGCCGTCCGGCGTGTAGTAGGGATCGGTGAACGACAGGTTGATCGTGCGATTGAGCCGGCTGGTGTTCACGTCCAGGCCCAGCGACTTGCCCGAGCCCATGAAGTTCTGCTGATTGATCGAGGCCGACAGGATGATCTTCTCGGCGCTGGACACCCCGATGCCGAAGGTGATCGCGCCGGTGGCCTGTTCCTTGACGACGACGTTCAGGTCGACCTGATCGGGGGATTCGGGCACCGCGCTGGTGTCGATGCGTACGTCGGTGAAGTAGCCCAGCCGGCCGATCCGCTCGCGCGACAGGCGGATCTTCTCCGCGTCGTACCAGGCGTCCTCGAACTGGCGCAGCTCCCGGCGGATGACCTCGTCGCGCGTGCGCGCGTTGCCCGAGACGTTGATGCGGCGCACGTAGACCCGGCGCCCCGGATCGACCATCACCTCGAAGGCCACCTCGCGCTTGTCGCGATCGACCTGCGGCACCGCGTTGACGTTGGCGAACGCGTAGCCCAGCACGCCGAGGTAGTCGACGATGGCCTTCTGAGAGTCGGCGAGCTTCTGGCCGGAGAAGGTTTCGCCGGCCTTCAGCTTCATCAGCGCGCCCAACTCGGCCTCGCGCCCGAGCAGGTTGCCGGCGAAACGGACATCGCTCACCCGATAGATGCCGCCCTCGTTGACGCCCAGCGTGATGTGGACCGATTCCTTGTCGGGCGCGATCGCGACCTGGGTGGAGTCGACGGAGAACTCGAGGTAGCCGCGATCGAGGTAGAACGATCGCAGGGTCTCGATGTCGCCGGCGAGCTTCTCGCGCGCGTACTGGTCGGTCTTGGTGTACCACGACAGCCAGGTGGGCGTGGACAGCTTGAGCTGGTCGAGCAGCACGGACTCGCTGAACGCCTTGTTGCCGACGATGCTGATCGTGCGGATCTTGGCGGTCTCGCCCTCTTCGATCGCCAGCGCGATCCCCACACGATTGCGCTCGAGCGGTGTCACCGTCGACGTGACGCGGATCGCGTACTTGCCGCGAGACAGGTACTGCCGCTTGAGCTCCTGTTCGGCGCGCTCGAGCAGGCTGCGATCGAACACGCGGCTCTCGGCCAGGCCGATGTCGCGCAAGGCGCGCTTGATGGTCTCCTGGTCGAACTCCTTCGCACCGGTGACATCGATCGAGGCCACCGCGGGACGCTCCTCGAGGACCACGACCAGCACATCGCGATCGACCTCGAGCCGCACGTCCTTGAAGAAGCCGGTGGCGAACAACGCCCGGGTGGCGGCGATCGCCTTGTCGTCGTCGAAGGTGTCGCCGACCTTCACCGGGAGGTAGCCGAAGACGGTGCCGGGTTCGGTTCGCTGCGCGCCTTCAATCCGGATGTCGCGGACCACGAAGGGCTGGATGGCATGGGCCGCGTGGGCCAGGAGCAGGGCTGCGAAACCGAACGCCCCCTTGACGACGAGGGACGACCGCTCGCCGCGCCCCTTGCGCGGAAATGGCATTACGATCCGATCAGGCGGGTCAGGTCATTGAACAGGGCCACCACCATCATCGTGCCGATGAGCGCCAGCCCTGCCTTCTGGGTGATTTCCATGAAGCGCTCGGACAGCGGGCGCCCCCGGATCGCTTCGAGGCCGTAATATACCAAATGCCCCCCGTCGAGAACGGGTATCGGCAGCAGGTTCAGCACCCCCAGGCTGATGGAGATCAGCGCCAGGAACGCGACGTACGCGAACCAGCCCACGCGCGAACTCTGCCCTGCGTAATCGGCGATCGAGACCGGCCCGCTGAGGTTGCGCCAGCTCAACTCGCCCATCACCATTTTGCCCAGCATGCGCAGCGAGAAGACCGACATGTCCCAGGTCTGGTGCACGGCGCGCCCGAGCGATTCGATCGGTCCGTAACGCACCTCGACCATCGCGATGCGGCTGGAGATACCGGCGCCGATGCGTCCGACCTCACGCCCCTCCTCGCCCTTCCGGTCGGAAGTGACCGACTCGGGGGTGACGGTGATGCGCAAGGCGTCGGGGCCGCGTTGCACGTCGAGCACCAGGGGGCTCGCGGGACGGGCCCGGATCGCCTCGATCAGTTCGGAGGCGCGCGCCAGGGGGCGGCCATCGACCGCATGGACCTCGTCGCCGCCCTTCAGGCCGGCCTTTCCGGCGGCCGACTCGGGCAACACGCTGGCGATCAGCACCCGTCCGGCGGCCAGTTCCAGGCCGAGGGTGCGCAGGAAATCGCGCTCGAGCTCACCAGGGGGCAGCGTGTCGGTGGGCAAGGCGATGTCGAAGCGCGCGCCCGCCCGATCCAGCGTGACCGGGATCGGGCGCCGCTCGATCAGGCCATCGATCATGCGCAGGCGCACCTCGTTCCACGAGCGCACCGCGCGCTGGTCGATCGCGACCAGGCGATCGCCGGCCTGGAATCCGGCCTGCGCCGCGGCACTGGCCGCGGGGGGTTGTCCGATCGTGGCCGAGGGCTCGTCGACGCCGATCAGGTTCAGCGAGAAGTACAGCGCGATCGCCAGCAGGAAGTTGGCCAGCGGCCCCGCGACCACGATCGCCGATCGCTTCGCGAGCGACTGACGGGTGAACGCGCGGGGCAGCTCCTCGGGTGCGATGCCCTCCGCTGGCGCGTCGCGCTCGTCGAGCATCCGCACGTACCCGCCCAGCGGCACGGCGGCGATCACCCACTCGGTGCGATCGGGGCCGACCGTCCAGCTCAGCAGCGGCTTGCCGAAACCGATGGAAAAGCGCAGCACCTTGACGCCGCACCAGCGCGCGACCAGGTAGTGCCCCAGCTCATGCACGAAGATGAGCAGGGTCAGCGCCACCAGGAAGGAAAACAGGGTTTGGATCATTCGGCGATTCTAGGCAATGAGGGCACGGCGGGCGAATTCACCCGTCGGGTGGCGGGGGGAGTCCCCTCGCCGGGGGCCGGGTGACGAGCGGCGGGGGTCGCCCCCTCGGGGAACATCGTGCGGCTGGGGGCTCAGGCGGCGCGGGCGAGCACCTGTCGATCGGCGAACGACCGGGCCTGGCGGTCGAGCGCGAGCGCATCGTCGATCGTCCGGCTGGCCGCGGGCACGCCCAGGGTCTGCAAGGTGTGGTCGACCACCTCGGCGATCTCGGTGAACCCGATGCGCCGATCGAGGAAGGCCGCCACCGCCACCTCGTTGGCCGCATTCAGCACGCACGGCGCACCCGCCCCCGCCGTCAGCGCCTCGCGCGCCAGCCGCAGACACGGGAAACGGGACTCGTCGGGCGGCTCGAAATCCAGCCTCGCCACCTGGAGGAGATCGAGCGGCGAGACGCCGCTGTCGATGCGCGTCGGGAACGCGAGCGCCTGGGCGATCGGCGTGCGCATGTCCGGGTTGCCAAGCTGCGCGAGCATCGACCCGTCGAGGTAGTCGACCAGCGAATGGATGATGCTCTGCGGGTGCACCACGACCTCGAGACGATCGGCCGGCAGGCCGAACAGGTAATGCGCCTCGATCAGCTCGAGCCCCTTGTTCATCAGGGTGGCGGAATCGACCGAGATCTTGCGGCCCATCTGCCACTTCGGGTGCGCGCAGGCGTCCTCGGGGGTGGCCCCGCGCATCTGGGCCAGCGTCCGGGTACGGAACGGCCCGCCCGAGGCGGTCAGCAGGATCCGGCGAACGCCGCCCGCGTGTGCCGCCGACTCGCCTTGCTGGGTGCGGGCCGGCAGGCACTGGAACACCGCGTTGTGCTCGCTGTCGATCGGCAGCACTGGCGCGCCGGCCTCGCGGCAGGCCTGCATGAAGAGATCGCCGGACATCACCAGCGACTCCTTGTTGGCCAGCAGCACCCGCTTGCCATGGCGCGCCGCCGCCAGCGTGGGGGGCAGTCCCGCGGCCCCGACGATCGCGGCCATCACCGCACCGACCGGCGCCGCGCTGGCCACGTCGATCAGCGCCTGGGGGCCGTGGTCGACCTCGACCGGAAGGCCGGCGAGCAGGGTGCGCAGGTGTTGCGCCTGGCGCGCATCGCCCACCACGGCGCGGGCCGGCAGAAACCGCCGACACAGCGCGGCGAGTTCGTCGACCCGCTGGTGGGCGGTCAGCGCATAGACCCGGTAGCGATCCGGATGGCGGTCGATCACGTCGAGCGTGCTCGCGCCGATCGAACCGGTGGCGCCCAGGACGGTGATCAGTTCGACAGGCATGGCCCGGTCTCCCACATCAACGAAGCAGGTCGTACAGCAACACCGCCAGCGGCATCGTCGGAATCAGCGCGTCGATCCGATCGAGCACGCCCCCGTGCCCGGGCAGGATCTTCCCGCTGTCCTTCACCCCGGCCCGGCGCTTGAGCAGCGACTCGTGCAGGTCGCCCACGATCGAGAGCGCGACCATCACGAGGAGGATCAGCGCGGCCACCGGCAGGCCGAGCCCGTCGAGCAGGCGCAGCGGAAGGCTCTCGCGCAAGGCGGGCCAGCCGCCGGCCGCCAGCGGCAGCGCGACCAGCCCCAGCACCAGCACGGCCAGCACGCCGCCGATGGCGCCCTCCCAGCTCTTGCCGGGCGAGATCGTCGGTGCCAGCTTGCGCCGGCCGATCGAGCGCCCCACGAAATACGCCCCGATGTCGGCGACCCACACCACCGCCATGCTCGAGAGCAGCGGCATCGTGCCCCAGCGGCGCAGTTCGTCCAGCGACAGCCAGCAGCCGAAGAGCAGCACACCGACCAGCACGCTGCCGCCGGTGTCGACCCGGTGCGTGCGCAAGCGCGCGCTGCCCACGAGCACCCAGAAGAGCACCAGCGCGGCCATCGCCGCGCGCAGCGCACCGGGCGGCCAGGCCTGGCGCTCGCGAATCCACAACGCCACCACACCGAGGGCCAGCACGACCGCTGGCAGCAGCCACCGGGTGGGCGATGGGCTGGGTGTGGACCCGGCCGGCAGCAGCCGCGCCCATTCGGACGCGGCCACCGTCAGGAAGGCCAGCGTCAGCGCACCCCAGACCCAGGGGGGCGCGATGAAGATCGCGGGCAGCAGGATCGCGAGCAGCACCAGGGCGGTGATGACACGCTGGCTCAGCGACGAGAGGGCCATCGGCTCAGGCCTGGGGTTCGGCCGCGCGCGAGCCGAGGTTCGGGGTTGGCGAGCCAGGGCGCACCCGGCCCAGGCGAGGCGGCTGGATCACGCCGATGACGCGACCTGCGCGCTGGTGCGCCCGAACCGCCGTTCGCGGTGACGGTACGACGCAAAGGCCGCATCGAGCGCGGCGGCATCGAAATCGGGCCAGTAGGTGTCGGTGAAGTACAGCTCGGTGTAGGCGAGCTGCCAGAGCAGGAAGTTGCTGATGCGCTGCTCGCCCCCGGTGCGGATGAACAGATCGGGCTCGGGCGTGCCGGCCATCGCGAGGAAGGCCTCGAGGCTGGCCTCGTCGATCGCCTGCGGTTGCGCCGCGAGTTCGGGGCGCTCGGCGAGCAGGCGGCGAACCGCCTGCAGGATGTCCCAGCGGCCACCGTAATTGGCGGCGACGGTGAGCGTCATCCGGGGTTGCGGCACCGGCCGGGCCACCGCGACCTCGATCAGTTCGCGCAGCCGCGGTTCGAACGCCTCGAGTTCACCGACCACCCGCAGGCGGATCCCGTTCTGGGTGAGCTCGGCGAGTTCGCGCTGCAGCGCGGTCATGAACAGGCGCATCAGCACCGAGACCTCGTCGGCCGGGCGGCGCCAGTTCTCGGAGCTGAACGCGAAGAGCGTGAGGTACTCCACCCCCCGACGGGCACAGGCCTCGACCACCTGGCGCACCGCCTCCACCCCGCGGGCATGCCCGGCCACCCGGGGCAGCATCCGCGAGGTGGCCCAGCGCCCGTTGCCATCCATGATGATGGCCACGTGGCGCGGCACGTCCCGCGTCTCGGGCAGGCCGGTGGTGGAGCTGACGAACTGGGCCATGGGTGGGCGACGTGGCGGTGGAAGCCCGCTCAGATCGTCATGATCTCCTGTTCCTTCGCGGCGAGCAGCTTGTCGATCTCCTGCACGAAGCGGTCGGTGAGCTTCTGGACCTCGTCCTGCGCGCGGCGCTCCTCGTCCTCGGAAACCGCCTTGTCCTTGAGCAGCTTCTTCAACTGCTCGTTGGCCTCGCGGCGCAGGTTGCGAACGGACACCCGGGCGTGCTCGCCCTCGGATTTCGCGACCTTGGTGAGTTCCTTGCGGCGCTCCTCGGACAGCGGGGGCATCGGGATGCGGATCAGCTCGCCCATGGACATCGGGTTCAGGCCCAGTCCGGACTCGCGGATCGCCTTCTCGATCACGGTGCCCATCTTCTTCTCGTACGGCGCCACACCGATGGTGCGCGCATCGACCAGGGTGACGTTGGCCACCTGGTTGATCGGCACCGAACTGCCGTAGTAGTCGACCTGCACGTGATCGAGGATGCCCGCGTGCGCCCGACCGGTGCGGATGCGCGCGAGGCTGGTCTTCAGCGACTCGATCGACTTCTGCATCTTCTGGTCGGCGGACTTCTTGACGTCGGCGATGCTCATCGGTTCTCCTTGAAGGTGGCGGGCGCTCGGGGCGTCAGACGTGCACCAGTGTGCCCTCGTCGTCGCCCAGGACGGCACGCTTGAGCGCTCCCTCCTTCAGGATCGAGAACACCTTGATGGGCAGGCGCTGATCGCGGCACAACGCGAAGGCGGTGGCGTCCATCACCTTCAGGTTGCGGCCGATCGCCTCGTCGAAGCTGATCTGGTGGTAACGGACCGCGGTGGGGTCCGACGCCGGGTCGGCGCTGTAGACGCCATCGACCTTGGTGGCCTTCAGGACGATCTCCGCACCCACCTCGGCGCCGCGCAGCGCGGCCGCGGTGTCGGTGGTGAAGAACGGGTTGCCGGTGCCGGCGGCGAAGATGACGACCTTGCCTTCCTCGAGGTAGCGCAGCGCCTTCGGGCGGATGTAGGGCTCGACGACCTGCTCGATCTTCAGCGCCGACTGCACCCGCGCGACCACGCCGACCTGTCGCAGCGCGTCCTGCAACGCCAGCGAGTTCATCACCGTGGCGAGCATGCCCATGTAGTCGGCGGTGGCCCGGTCCATGCCGGACGCGCCGGGCGCCACGCCCCGGAAGATGTTGCCGCCGCCGATCACGATCGCCAGTTCGATGCCCAGCGCGCAGACACCGGCGATCTCCTGGACCATGCGGTCGATCGTCTGGCGGTTGATGCCGTAGGCATCGTCGCCCATCAGGGCTTCGCCGGAGAGCTTGAGCAGGACCCGGCGGTAGGATCCGGCGGGTTGTGCCGCCCGTTGATTGCCCGTGTTGATGATCGGCCCTTTGCTCACCCAGCGTCTCCCGAGAAGCCACCGCCGGCACCAGGCCGGCGGGCGGCGTTGACGACCCGCCGAATTATCGCGGAAATCAGCGGCTGGCAGCAGCCGCGGCGGCCTGCGCGGCGACCTCGGCGGCGAAGTCGTTGGACTTCTTCTCGATGCCCTCGCCCACCACGTACAGCGCGAAACCGTTGACCGTGGCCTGGCGCTGCTTGAGCAGCTGCTCGACGGTGAGCTTGTCGTCCTTGACGAAGGGCTGACCGAGCAGCGTGACCTCCTTCAGGAACTTCTGCACCGACCCTTCGACCATCTTCGCGACGATCTCGGGCGACTTGGGCGCGCGGCCTTCTGCCTGCGCCTTCTGCTGCTCCTCGGCGGCCTTCATCTCGGCGATCGAACGCTCGCGATCGATGTCGGCCTGCGCCACGCCGTCACGCGACACCGCCTTGGGCTTGCTGGCCGCGATGTGCATCGCCAGGTCGCGGGCCAGGGCCTCGTCGCCACCGGTGAGCTCGAGCAGCACGCCGATCTTGGCGCCGCCGTGCACGTAGCTGGCCAGCCGGCCCTGCGTGCTGATGCGCTGGAAGCGCCGGATGCTCAGGTTCTCGCCGATCTTGCCGACCAGCGCGGTGCGCACCGCCTCGACGGTCTGGCCGTTCAGCGGCAGCGCCGACAAGGCGGCCACGTCGGCCGGGTTGCTGTCGGCCACCAGGCGCGAGAGGGCCGAGGCCAGCGCGAGGAAGTCGTCGTTCTTGGCGACGAAGTCGGTCTCGCAGTTCAGCTCGACGATCGCGCCCAGCTTGGCGTCGGGGCTCAGGAACACACCGACCACGCCCTCGGCCGTCACGCGCGAGGCGGCCTTCGAGGCCTTGTTGCCCAGCTTCACGCGCAGCAGCTCCTCGGCCTTGCCCATGTCGCCGCCGGCCTCGGTCAGGGCCTTCTTGCACTCCATCATCGGCGCGTCGGTCTTCTCGCGCAGTTCCTTGACCATGCTCGCGGTGATTTCCGCCATGTTTCGCTCCTCTAGATCGAAAGGCCCCCGGGGCCTTCCGGCAATGAACGCGGGTCTGTCCCGCCGTGCGCGGCCGCCTCGAGACGAGTCGGCCGCCGGATGTGACACGGGGCTGTCGCCGACAGCCCCGTCGTGCCGCGGCGACGGGCCCGAAGGCCCGGCCCCGTCGGCCTGCGAGCGCTCAGGCCTGACCGGCCGCCACCTCGACGAATTCCTCGCCGCTGTCGCTCTTGACGATCTCCTGCAACGAGGCGCTGCGGCCCTCGAGGACCGCGTCGGCCGCGCCGCGCGCGTACAGACGGATCGCCTTGCCGGAGTCGTCGTTGCCCGGGATGACGTAATCGATGCCCTCGGGCGAGTGGTTGGTGTCGACCACCGCGATCACGGGAATGCCGAGCTTGTTCGCCTCGGTGATCGCGATCTTGTGATAGCCCACGTCGATCACGAACAGCGCGTCGGGCAGACCGACCATGTCCTTGATGCCGCCCAGGCTCTCGTTGAGCTTGGTGAGCTCACGCTGGAAGGTGAGGCCTTCCTTCTTGGACATGCGCTCCAGGCCGCCGTCGGCCATGATCGCTTCCATGTCCTTCAGGCGCTTGATCGAGCCCTTGACCGTCTTGAAGTTGGTGAGCATGCCGCCGAGCCAGCGCTGGTCGACATAGGGCATGCCCGCGCGCGCGGCTTCCTCGGCGAGGATCTCGCGCGCCTGGCGCTTGGTGCCGACGAACAGGATGCTGCCGCGGTTGGCCGAGAGCTGGCGAAGGTACTTCATCGCCTCCTGGTACATGACCAGGGTCTTCTCGAGGTTGACGATGTGGATCTTGTTGCGATGGCCGAAAATGTACGGGGCCATCTTGGGGTTCCAGAAGCGCGTCTGGTGGCCGAAATGGACACCCGCTTCCAGCATCTCCCGCATGGTGACGGACATGGAGGACTCCTATCAGGGTTGACACTGACGCAGACGGGTGGTGCCGTCTTCCCGAGGAAAGAACCGGCACCCTGCCCCCGGCCGGTGCGAACACCGACGCAAAGGACCCTGGACCTGCCTGCGCGCGATTTCAGCCCGACAAACCCCGCCACCACCCCTGCCCTGGCCGTGAACGAGGCCACGACCGGCCAGGGGGTAAAGGCGAAGACCACCGAGCTAACCTATAATTATAGCATGGCTATCGAACTGAAGACACCCGAGGAAATCGCCGCGATGCGCGTGGCCTGCCGTCTGGCCGCCGAAGTGCTCGACTACATCGCGCCCCACGTGAAACCGGGCGTCACCACCGGCGAACTCGACCGGCTCTGTCACGAGTACATGGTGGGTGTGCAGGGGACGATCCCCGCGCCGCTGAACTATGCCCCGCCGGGCTACCGTCCGTACCCGAAATCCATCTGCACGTCGGTCAACCACCAGGTCTGCCACGGGATCCCGGGCGACAAGGTGCTCAAGAACGGTGACATCGTCAACCTGGACATCACCGTGATCAAGGACGGCTTCCACGGGGACACGAGCCGCATGTTCATCGCCGGCGAGCCCTCGATCGCCGCGCGGCGCCTGTGCGAGGTCACCTTCGAATGCCTGTGGATCGGCATCGACCAGGTCCGCCCCGGCGCCACGATCGGCGACATCGGGCACGCGATCCAGCGCCATGCGGAGGCCGCGGGCTACTCGATCGTCCGCGAGTTCTGCGGTCACGGGATCGGGCGCCGCTTCCACGAGGAGCCGCAGATCCTGCACTACGGGCGCCCGGGCACCGGCGAGCCCCTGAAGGCCGGAATGATCTTCACGATCGAGCCGATGGTCAACGCGGGTCGCCGAGAGATCCGGGAGCTGGCCGATGGCTGGACCATCGTCACGAAGGACCACAGCCTGTCGGCGCAGTGGGAGCACACGGTGCTGGTGACCGACACCGGCGTGGAGGTGCTGACGGTCTCGGAGAAGTGCCCGCCGCGCCCGGCCCGCCTGCCCCGGGCGGCCTGAGGCGGCACGCATGAACACCGGCGCCGACCCCCACGACGCGCCGCACGCGCCGGCGCCGATCCCGGCGGAGCAGCTCGCCCCGATCCGCGGCGCGCTGCGTGAACAGCGCGATGCCGCGATCGCCGCGTTTCGCGAGCACCGCCGCCCGGCGGCGCTGCTGAAGGCGCTCACCGCGGCCACCGACATCGGCACGCGAGCGCTGTGGCAGGCGGCGGGGCTGCCGGCCGAGGTCGTGCTCGCCGCCGTCGGCGGCTACGGTCGCGGCGAGATGTACCCCCACTCCGACGTCGACCTGCTGATCCTGATGCCCGACGACACCCCGGACCCGGCCTTGGACGCCGCGGTCGAGGGCTTCATCGGGGCCTGCTGGGACGTCGGCCTGTCGATCGGTCACAGCGTCCGCTCCCCGTCGCAGTGCCTGGCCGAGGCGGCCGAGGACATCACCGTCCAGACCAGCCTGCTCGAGCTGCGCTGGCTGGCCGGGCAGCGCCCACGATTCCGCTCGCTGGTCGAGCAGCTCGGCGCCCAGCGCGACCCGGCGGCCTTCTTTCGTGCCAAGCAGTTCGAGATGCGCCAACGGCACGTGAAGTACGAGGACACCCCGTACAGCCTGGAGCCCAACACGAAGGAGAGCCCCGGCGGACTTCGCGACCTCCACATGGTGTTGTGGACGGCACGGGCGGCCGGATTCGGCCAGACCTGGCGCGACCTGGCCCGCCGCGGACTGGCCACCGAGGAGGAGGCCCGCACGCTGGCGCGCAACGAACGCATGCTGCAGGCGGTGCGTGCCTGCCTGCACATCACCGCCGGGCGCCGGGAGGACCGCCTGGTCTTCGACCTCCAGACGCAGGTGGCCTGCGCGCTGGGCGCCGATGGCACCAATGCGCGACGCGCCTCCGAGGAGCTGATGCAGCGCTACTTCTGGGCCGCCAAGACGGTCACCCAGATGAGCTCGATCCTGCTGCAGAACCTCGAGATCGCGCTGTTTCCGCAACCCGGCGCCGAACCCGAGCCGATCGACCACGAGTTCCAGAACCGCCGTGGCCTGCTCGACGCGATCGACGTCGGCGTGTTCGAGCGCGACCCGGCCGCGATCCTTCGGGCCTTCCTGGTGCTGGAACAGCACGCCGAGCTCACCGGCATCACCACGCCGACGCTGCGCGCGATCTGGCACGCGCGCACCCGGATCGATGCGAACTTCCGTCGCCAGCCGGCCAACCGCGCGCTGTTCCTGTCGCTGTTCCAGCAGTCGCGGGGCATCACGCGGGTGCTGCGGCGGATGAACCAGTGGTCGGTGCTGGGGCGCTACCTGCCGGCGTTCCGACGGATCGTCGGGCGGATGCAGCACGACCTGTTCCACGTCTACACGGTCGACCAGCACATCCTGATGGTGGTGCGCAACCTGCGTCGGTTCGCGATGCACGAGCACGCGCACGAGTACCCGTTCTGCAGCCAGCTGATGGCGAGCTTCGAGAAGCCGTGGCTGCTGTATCTCGCGGCCCTGTTCCATGACATCGCGAAGGGGCGCGGCGGGGACCACTCGGTGCTGGGCAAGGTCGACGCGGCCCGCTTCTGCCGCGATCACGGCCTGTCGCGGGAGGACACCGATCTGGTGGTGTTCCTGGTCGAGCACCACCTGACGATGTCCTCGGTGGCGCAGAAGCAGGACCTCAGCGACCCGGACGTCGTGATGCGCTTCGCCGAACTGGTCGGGTCGCCGCTGCGGCTCACCGCGCTGTACCTGCTGACGGTGGCCGACATCCGGGGCACCAGTCCGAAGGTCTGGAACGCCTGGAAGGGCAAGCTGCTGCAGGACCTCTACCACGTGACCAAGCGCGCGCTGTCGGGCGAGGCGCCCCAGGCCGGTCCGATGCTCGACGCGCTGCGCGCCGAGGCGCACCGGATCCTGAACCTGTACGCGCTGTCGGCCGACCGCTACGAACGCTTCTGGTCGCAGCTGGACGTGGCCTACTTCCTGCGCAGCGACGCGGCCGACGTCGCCTGGCACACGCGCGTGCTGCACGCGCGGGTCGACACCCGCGAGCCGATCGTGCGCACGCGGCTGGCCCCGATCGGCGAGGGCTTCCAGGTGGCGGTCTACATGCCGGACCAGCCGGACCTCTTCGCACGGATCTGCGGCTACTTCGACAGCAAGAACCTGTCGGTGATCGACGCCCGGATCCACACCACCCGCCACGGCTACGCGCTGGACAGCTTCCTGGTGGTGGACCCGGCGGCCACCAGCCACTACCGCGACGTGCTGCCGCTGATCGAGGCCGAACTCGCCGAGCGCCTGCGCGCGCAGGCGCCGCTGGCCCCGCCGGTGCGCGGGCGCATCTCGCGCCGCTCGCGCTACTTCCCGATCCAGCCCACGGTCGACCTGCGCCCCGACGAACGCGGCCAGCACTACCTGCTGGCGATCACCGCGAACGACCGGACCGGCCTGCTGTACAGCGTCGCGCGGGTGCTCTCCGAGCACAAGGTGAACCTGTACACCGCACGGGTCACCACGCTGGGCGAGCGGGTCGAGGACACCTTCCTGGTCGATGGGCCGATCCTCGCGCAGTCGCGCGAGCAGATCGCGCTCGAGACCGATCTGCTGAAGGCACTGGGGCCGTAGCCCGCCCGTCGCCGCGGCGACGCGCCCGGGCGGACCGACCCCGCCCGATGGCCGGACGGCCCGTGTCGCCCTGCCCTCAGGCCGCGTCGCCCCCGGCGCTCAGCCGCATGAACTCGCGCAGGATCCGATGCACGCGCGTCATCGCGTGATCGAGCGTCGCGCCGATCGCCTCCATCGAGATGCACTGCAGGCTGTCGCCCTTGCCCGCCGCATGATTGGCCACGACAGCGAGTGCCGCGTACGGCACGTCGAGCTCGCGCGCCAGCGCCGCCTCGGGCATCCCGGTCATTCCGACGAGGTCGCAGCCGTCGCGCTCGAGCCGGCGGACCTCGGCCGCGGTCTCCAGGCGCGGACCCTGCGTGCAGCCATAGGTGCCCACCAGCGCCAGGGGCTCGCCGAGCCGATTGGCCGCCTGCGCCAGGCGCTCCCGGACGCCGTGGTCGTAGGGCACGGTGAAGTCGATGTGCGTCACCGGTTGGCCAGGACCCTCGAAGAAGGTGCTGCGCCGGCCCCAGGTGTAGTCGATGATCTGGTCGGGCAACACCAGCGTGCCGGGACCGTAGTCGTGCCGGATGCCGCCCACCGTGGCCACCGAGACGATGCCGTCGACTCCGGCCGAGTGCAGCGCCCAGATGTTGGCGCGGTAGTTGATCTCGTGGGGGGCGATCGTGTGCCCGTAGCCGTGACGGGCCAGGAAGACGAGGTCGATGCCGTCGATCTGGCCGTGGGTCAGCGGACCGGACGGATCCCCCCAGGGCGTGCGCACGACCTGGCGACGACGGGCCTGCAAGCCCGCGAGCTGCGACAGACCGCTGCCGCCGATGATGGCGAATTTCATGGGGTTTCCCCGTGGGCGCCCTCGGGGCGCGGAGTGGACAACAAGGCCATCAGACCGGCCTCGTCGAGGATCGTGATGCCCAACGCGGTGGCCTTGTCGAGCTTGCTGCCCGCCGCCTCGCCGGCCACGACGTAGTTCGTCTTGCGCGACACCGAACCGACGACGGCGCCGCCCGCGTCCCGGATGCGCTGCGCGGCCTCGTCACGCGTCAGCGTGGGCAGCGTGCCGGTGAGCACGAAGCTCAGGCCGAGCAGCGCGCCGCCCGGCGAGGCCGCGTCCGCCGCGGTGCTCGCGCGCGGCTCGGCGACCGGCGCCACACCGGCCTCGCGAAGCGCCGCGAGGACCTCCCGATTGTGCGCTTCGCCGAAGAAGCGTTGCAGCGAGTCGGTGATCTCGGGCCCGATGCCCTCCAGCGGCACCGGCAACAGGGCTTCGCCCCGCGTGCGCCGGCGGGCGTTCTCCTTCTGGATCTCCGCCTTGCGGGCTTGCACCGCCGGCCAGTCCTGGGCCGCGAGCGCGTCGACATCGGGATATTCGGCGGCGAGCTGCCGCGCGACCTCCTCACCGACGTGGCGGATCCCCAAGCCGAACAGGAATCGCGCGAACGGCCGGCGGCGCGACCGGTCGATCGCCGCGACGAGATTGGCCGCGGACTTCTCGCCCATGCGCTCGAGCGCCGCCAGCGTGGCGGCGTCGAGTCGGTAGAGATCGGCCGGGGTCTTCACCAGGCCGGCATCGACGAGCTGGTCGACCAGCTTCTCGCCCAGCCCCTCGATGTCCATCGCGCGGCGTTGCGCGAAGTGCAGGAACGCCTGCTTGCGCTGGGCCGAGCAGTACAGCCCCGCGGGGCAGCGCCAGGCGGCCTCGCCGGTCTCGCGCACGGCCTGCGAGCCGCACACCGGGCAGTGCGCGGGCATCGCGAACGCGCGATAGCGCTGGTAGGCCGGGGCGTCCGGCGCCGGCCGGCGATCGACCAGCGCCCGCACCACCTCGGGAATCACGTCGCCGGCCCGGCGGACCACGACGTCGTCGCCGATCAGCAGGTCCTTGCGACGGATCTCGTCCTCGTTGTGCAGCGTCGCGTTGGACACCGTCGTGCCGCCGACGAACACCGGCTTCAGGCGGGCCACCGGCGTCAGCGAGCCGGTGCGGCCGACCTGGATCTCGATGTCGAGCAGCTCGGTCACCGCTTCTTCGGCCGGGAACTTGTGCGCGACCGCGAACCGCGGGGCGCGCGCGACGTAGCCGATCGGCTCGTGCCAGTCGCGGCGATCGACCTTGTAGACGACGCCGTCGATCTCGTACGGCAGCGATGCGCGAAGGGCCTGCATGCGCCGGTAGTAGTCGATCAACGCGGCGGGGCCGGCCAGGCGCTCGACGCGCCCGCCCACCGGCAGGCCCAGGGCCCGCAGCCAGTCGAGCAGCCCGCTGTGGGTGTCCGGCAGCGTCGCGCCCTGCACCTCGCCGGTGCCGTAGGCGAAGAAGCGCAAGGGCCGGCGGGCGGTGGAGCGCGGGTCGAGCTGGCGCAGGGCGCCGGCCGCGGCATTGCGGGGATTGACGAACTCCTTGTCGCCGGCGGCCCGCTGCTCGCGGTTCATGCGCTCGAAATCGTCCTTGAACATCAGGACCTCGCCGCGAACCTCCAGCACCGCCGGCGGATTCGCGCCGCGCAGGCGCAAGGGGATCGCCCTCACCGTCCGCACGTTCGCGGTGACGTCCTCGCCCGTGCTGCCGTCGCCTCGGGTGGCCCCGAGCACGAGCCGACCCTGCTCATAGCGCAGGCTGATCGCCAGGCCGTCGTACTTGAGTTCCGCGCTGTACTCGACCGCGGCATCCGACGGCAGCCGCTCGCCGAGCGCCTCGCGCACCCGACGGTCGAAGCCCGCGACATCCTCGTCATCGAACGCGTTGTTCAACGAGAGCATGGGCACCGTGTGCCGCACCTCGCCGAAGGCGGCCGAAGGCTGCGCGCCGACACGTTGCGTGGGCGAGGCCGGATCGACCAGACCGGGCCAGCGCTGCTCGAGCGCGGACAACTCGAGATACAGCCGGTCGTACTCCGCATCGGGCACGCTGGGCGCGTCCAGCACGTAGTACTCGTGGGCGTAGCGCGCCAGCTCGGCACGCAGTTCGGCGGCGCGGGAGGCCGCCGCCTCGCGTTCGGCCGGATCGTGGGGGATCGGATCCATCGGGTCGGCGGGCTGGGGTCGTCGGAGGGGCGCGACGGGCGAGGGTCAGGTGCCGCGCGCGGCGGGCCCGCGGGCCGGCGCCGGGCGCATCACCCGACGCGCCTCAGTTGAACACCCGCAGCGCCACCACCGAACCCGGCTCGAGACCGGCGGCACACAGTGCCCGCTGTCGTTCGTCGAGTTGCGATTCGAGGCGCTCGAGCGTGACATCCGGCAACGGGCGTCCCTGGTCGTCGACCAGGCGGCCCTCCAGGCGTTGGGCGCAGTGGCGGGCGCACGCGACCATCGCCGCCCAGGGCTGCGCCGAGAGCGGCGCGCGCGGCACATCGAGCAGCAGCGACAGGCGGGTGGGCGTGTCGGCCAGGCTCAGGGAGAAGATCACCTCGCCATGGGTACTGAGCCGCGCGTACCGGTTGTTGCCGCGTTCGACGCATTGCGTCTCGTGGGCCAGCCGCGCCAGCTCGGTCAGGCCCAGCGCATCGGGCGCCTCGACGTTCAAGCCGATCTGGGCATCGAGCGCGGCGCAGGACTCGTCCAGCGCGCGGGCCCGCTGCAGCACGGCGTTCATGTCCGGCGTGTCGCCGAGCAGGTCGAGCTGCTCGGCCAGCTTCTGCACGCCATTGACGAACTCGGAGTACTCCATCGCGTTCAGCGGGCCGTGGCGGTTCGCGAGCAGAACGCCCACCCTCACCCGCGCGAGCCGCTGGCGTGGCGCAAGCCCACTCCAGGCGGGCTCGCCCGACTCATCCATCGGCGGGCAGCCTTCGACCACGACCGGCTTGGAGCCGACACGCCGGAATCCGTTGGCCAGCGGCAGCACGCGCTCGGAGGGCACCGGCTCGTCGAGCTGGAATTCGATGATGCAATCGGTGAGCGGGTGCAGGCGCGGCGCGGCGGCGACCTCGAGCGACGCGGTGGCGCCATCGGTCCGCGCCGGCGCCGACGCGTCGGTCGACTGCGGCTCGGCGGAACCCGGGTCGCCGGGGGCATCGACCGACGCGGCGTCCGTTGCCGGCGCCACCGCGCCCGGCGTGGCCGACAACGACGGTTCGGCGCGCACGACGCGGGACTCGCCCACCGAGGAGAGGTTTCGTGCGGCGGGTTCCGCGCCGATGTCGCGACGCGCCGATCCGCGGCGGCGCGACACCCAGGCGTTGTAGCCGACGACCGCCAGCAGCGCCAACGCCGCCAGCAGCAGGAGGCTCAGCGTCAGCGAGCTCAGGCCGAAACGCTCGCTCATGCCGCTTGCGCCATCTGACTGGCGGAATCGAGGTCGACCGCGACGATGCGCGAGACGCCTCGCTCCTGCATCGTGACACCGACGAGTTGCTGGGCGAGTTCCATGGCGATCTTGTTGTGGGTGATGAACAGGAACTGGGTCTGATCGGACATCCGGCGAACCATATCGCAATAGCGCTCGGTGTTGGCATCGTCCAGCGGCGCATCGACCTCGTCGAGCAGGCAGAACGGTGCGGGGTTGAGCTGGAACATCGCGAACACCAGCGCGATCGCGGTCAGGGCCTTCTCGCCGCCGGACAGCAGGTGGATGGTGCTGTTGCGCTTGCCCGGGGGCTGGGCCATCACCTGGATGCCGGCGTCGAGGATCTCGTCGCCGGTGAGGATGAGTCGGGCTTCACCGCCGCCGAACAGTTCCGGGAAGAGCTGGCCGAAGCCCTTGTTGACGGTGTCGTAGGTCTCCTGCAGCAGGTCGCGGGTCTCACGGTCGATGCGCTTGATCGCATCCTCGAGCGTGGTGATCGCCTCGTTGAGGTCGGCCGATTGCGTGTCGAGGAACACCTTGCGTTCCTGGGCCGCCCCGAGCTCGTCGAGCGCCGCGAGGTTCACCGCGCCCAGCGCGGTGATCGCATTGGCCAGGCGCGTGACCTCGCCCTGCAGCCAGGTGGCGCGCGGCGCCTCGGCGAACGCCGCCCGGACGGCGGCCTCGTCGACCTGGTTCTCCTGCAGCAGCGTGCCGAACTGCTCGACGCTGAGCCGGGCGGCCTGCTCCTTCAGCTGCAGCTCGGCGACGCGGCCACGCAGCGGCTCCTGCTGGCGCTCGATGCCCAGGCGCTGCTCGTCGCGCGACTTCAGCGACAACGTGAGTTCGTCCAGGCGCGCGCGGGCCGCCGACAGCGCCTGCTCGGCGGACAGCCGGGCGGCCAGCGCGTTGTCGAGCGCGGCGCGCGCGCTCGCGTCGGAGAGCTCGGCCAGGCGCGCCTCCTGCTGCTGTCGGTCCTCGCGACTCTGCTGCTCGAGGCGCTCGGCCTGCTCGATGCGCGCTTCCAGGCGCTCGATGCGCGCGGCGATCTCGCGGGTGGCGAACGAGGCCTCCTGCGCGTCGCGCTCGGCCTGGCGCACCTGCTCACGGTGCGCCTGCAGTCGCCGCTCGCCGTCCTCGAAGGCGATCGCGGCGTCTTCCGCACGCTGCTGGCGATCGGCGAGCTCGAGATCGAGGCGCTCGAACGCGGCCGCCTCCTCCTCGATCGTCAGGCGCGCGGCCTCGATCGCCTCGCCAACCTCCGCGAGGTCGTGTTCGATGCGCTCGCGGCTCTGGCGCGCGCGTTCGAGCTGCTGCTCCAGGCGCTGCGCGTCGAGCCGGATCGCGTTCAACTCGCGCAGGGCTCGGTGATGCGCCTCGCGCGCGGCCGACATGCGCTGGCTGGTCTGCGCGGCCTGCGACTCGGCCCGGGCGGCCGTCGCACGGGCCTCGTCGGCCATCAGGTGCTGGGCCCGGAGCTCCCGGCCCAGGTTCTCGAGCTCGTGCTGGCGAACCAGCAGGCCTTCCTGTTCGGAATCGGCCGCGTAGAGCTGCAAGGCGCGCGGCCCGACCTGATGGCCTTCGCGTGTGACGAATCGAACCCCGGCTGGCAGCTCCGCGCGCCGTGCGAGGGCGTCGGCCAGCGAATCGGCCGTCCAGCAGCCGGCGAGCCAGTCGGACAGCAGGCCCTGCAGGCCGGCATCGGTGGCGCGCACCCGTTCGGTGAGCGGGCGCGCGCCCACGGGCGCCGGGCCGGTGGACCCCGGCACCGAGGGGACGTAGAAGGCCACTTTGGCCGGCGGCGCGTCGGTGGCCAGCGCGGCCGCCGTCTCGAGCCGGCCGATCTCGATCGCCTCGACGCGCTCGCGCAGCACCGATTCGATCGCGGTCTCCCAGCCATCCTCGATCTTCAGGCGCTGCCACAACCGCGCCAGCGACTTCAGGCCGTGCTTGTCCAACCAGGGCACGATGCGGGCCTGGCTCTGGGCGCGCTCCTGGAGCTGGCGCAGCGCGGCGATTCGGGCCTCGATCTGGGTGACCTTCGCCTCGGCCTCGCGCAGGGCCTGTTGAGCGGGGGCGCGCGCCGCGTCGGCCTCGCGCCAGGCCTGCTCGGCCGACTCCTGCTCCAGCGCGCCGGCGGCCTCGATCTCCTCGGCCACCGCGAGCGATTCGCGCATCTCGGTCAGTGTCGCCTCGTCGGGCGCCTGAACCTGGCCGGCCTCCTGGTGAAGCCGCTCCTGACGGCGCTGCGCATCGGCCAGCGCCTGTTCGGCCGCCCGCTGGCGGGTGGCCGAGAGTTCGATCGATTGCCGGGTCTGCAGGGCCGCCGCGCGCGTTTCATCCAGAACCGAGCGCGCCCCCCGGGTGGCCTCCTCGAGCGCCGGGGTGGTGTCGGTGAGCCCCATCACCCGCTCGGTGAGGGAATCGGCGCGACCTTGCGCCTCCTCGGCGGCCTGGCGCGCCTGTTCGGCGTCGTGCCGGGCCTGCTCGCGGTCTTCGCGGGCGCGACGCTCTTGCTCGGCCAGCGAGCCGATGCGCTCGCCCAGTTGCCCCTGGGACTCGACGACGTAGCGGATCTCGGACTCGAGACGGGCCACCTCGGCGTTGGCGTCGTAGAAACGGGCCTGGGCGGCGTGGACCTCGTCGCCGGCGGTGTAGTGCGCGCTGCGCAGTGTCTCGATCTCGGCCTCGAGCGAGCGAAGCCCCGCCAGCGACCCCTCGAGCTGGTTGACCGCGGCGCTCGCCTCGCCGGCCCAGCGCTGCTGCTCGGCCTGGGCCTCGTCGCGGCGCACCAGCCAGAGCATGCGCTGCTTGCGCTCGCGGTCGGCCTCGAACGACCGGTACTGCTGCGCCACCTCGGCCTGGCGGGTGAGCTTCTCGATCTGGCCATCGAGCTCGCGCCGGATGTCTTCCACCCGGGTGAGGTTCTCGCGCGTGTCGGCCAGGCGGTTCTCGGTCTCCCGGCGGCGTTCCTTGTACTTGGAAATGCCGGCGGCCTCCTCCAGGAACACCCGGAGGTCTTCCGGTCGGGCCTCGATGATGCGCGAGATCATGCCCTGGCCGATGATCGCGTACGCCCGCGGCCCCAGGCCGGTGCCCAGGAACAGGTCGTGCACGTCCTTGCGCCGCACCACCTGGTTGTTGATGGAGTAGGTGCTCTGGCCGTCGCGGGTCAGCACCCGCTTGACGGCGAGCTCGGCGAAGCTGCCCCAGCTGCCCCCGATGCGTCCGAGGGAGTTGTCGAACACCAGTTCGACCGAGGCCCGCGAGGCGGGCTTGCGTTCGGCCGAGCCGGAGAAGATGACGTCCTGCATGGATTCGCCACGCAGTTCGGACGCCTTGGATTCGCCCAGCACCCAGCGCACCGCGTCGATGATGTTCGACTTGCCGCAGCCATTGGGTCCGACCACGCCCACGCGTTGGCCCGGGACCTCGAACGCGGTGGGATCGACGAACGATTTGAAACCGGAGAGCTTGATCTGCTTGAGTCGCACGCGCGAAAACCCTCGGCGATGGGCACGACAGAAATGCGAAAAGCCGCGATGGCGGCTTGGACGTCCCTATAATATCACCCGCCACCCAGCGCCCCGCCGTCGGCCCGTTGCCGCGCGGGGCGTTTGACTTATCGTGACCGGCGCGTGCTCCCCAGCACCCGCGGGTCCAGCCGCAGCCCCCCGCGCATGCCCAGCCAGCCCTCCAAACAGCTCGACACCTTCCCGAACCCGAATCCCGGTCGCGACTACCTCGTGCACTTCGAGATCCCGGAGTTCACCTGCCTGTGCCCGCTGACCGGGCAGCCGGATTTCGCCACGATCGTGGTCGATTGCATTCCGGACAAGCGCAACGTCGAACTCAAGAGCCTGAAGCTGTACATGTGGTCGTACCGGAACGAAGGCGCCTTCCACGAGGCGGTCACCAACCGCATCCTCGACGACCTGGTGGCGGCGATCGCCCCGCGCTACCTCAAGGTGACCGCCCGCTGGTACGTGCGAGGTGGCATCTTCACCAACGTGGTGGTCGAGCACCGCAAGAAGGGCTGGAAGCCGGCACCGCGGGTGGAGCTCGATCAGTTCGAGAAAAGCTTTAACTACAAGTAATATTGTATTAAATAACAACTACTTGGAGGCGGTTCTTGAATCCAAGAATGAAGTTGCTGAACGCGTATCCGTTCGAACGGCTGCGCGGCCTGCTCGAGGGCGTGACCCCGAACCCGGCGCTCGCGCCACTGAACCTGTCCATTGGCGAGCCGAAACACCCCACGCCCGCGTTGATCACCGACACGCTCACCCGCCACCTGGGCGGCTTGTCCCAGTACCCCGCCACGGCCGGCTCGGAGCCACTGCGCGAGGCGATGGCGGCCTGGCTGCGCCGGCGCCACGGGCTGCCTGCCCTGGACGCGCGCACCCAGGTGCTGCCCATCAACGGCAGCCGCGAGGCGCTGTTCGCGTTCGCCCAGACCGTGATCGACCCGGCCGCCGACGGCGTGGTCATTTGCCCGAACCCGTTCTATCAGATCTACGAAGGGGCGGCGATCCTGGCGGGCGCCCGCCCCTACTATGTCAACCAGGAAGCCGAGCGCGACTACCGGTGCGACTGGGCCGCGGTCCCCGAGAGCGTCTGGGCGCGCACCGAACTGCTGTACGTCTGCTCGCCGGGCAATCCGACCGGCGCGGTGATGGACCAGGCGGAATGGGAGACCCTCTTCGCGCTGGCCGACCGGCACGACTTCGCCATCGCGGCCGACGAGTGCTACTCCGAGATCTACTTCGACGAAGCACACCCGCCGCTGGGCGCACTGGCCGCCGCGCGGCGAGCCGGGCGCGACGATTTCGCCCGGCTCGTGGTGTTCGGCAGCCTGTCCAAGCGCTCCAACGTGCCGGGCATGCGCTCGGGCTATGTCGCCGGGGACGCCTCGCTGCTCTCGGCCTTCCTGCTGTACCGCACCTACCATGGCAGCGCGATGAGCCCGCCGGTCCAGCAGGCCTCGATCGCCGCCTGGGGCGACGAAGCCCACGTGGTGGAGAACCGGCGCCAGTACCGGGAGAAGTTCGACGCGCTGCAACCCATCCTGGGTCCGGCACTGGGCGTGAGCCGTCCGCAGGCGGGCTTCTACTTCTGGGCGAAGGTTCCCGGTGGCGATGACACCACCTTCGTGCGGGAGTTGTATCGCCAATATAATGTGCTCTCCCTGCCGGGAAGCTACCTCGCCCGCCCGAGCCCCGAAGGTCGCAACCCGGGCGCCGGCCACGTCCGATTGGCGCTGGTCGAGCCCCTCGCACCCTGCGTCGAGGCGGCCCATCGCATCGCCCGCTTCGCCGCCAGCCTCGCCCACTGAGGGCCCGAATCCTCGTCCAAGAGTTTCATCCAATGAGCAATCTGCACGACACCATCGAACAAGCCTGGGAACAGCGCACCGAACTCTCCCCGAAATCGGCGCCGGCCGCCGTCCGTGAAGCGGTTGGCCACGTGATCGCCGAACTCGACAGCGGACGGCTGCGGGTCGCCGAGAAACACGCCGGCGAGTGGGTGGTGCACCAATGGATCAAGAAGGCGGTGCTGCTCTCGTTCCGGCTCGAGGACAACGCCCCGATCCAGTCCGGCGGGCTGCAGTTCTACGACAAGGTACCCACCAAGTTCGCCGACTTCACCGCGGAAGACTTCGCCCGCGGCGGCTACCGGGTCGTGCCACCGGCAGTGGCCAGACGGGGCGCGTTCATCGGTCGCAACGTGGTGCTGATGCCCTCGTATGTGAACATCGGGGCCTACGTCGACGAGGGCACGATGGTGGACACCTGGGCAACCGTGGGTTCCTGCGCGCAGATCGGCAAGAACGTCCACCTGTCCGGGGGCGTGGGCATCGGCGGCGTGCTGGAGCCGCTGCAGGCCAACCCCACGATCATCGAGGACAACTGCTTCATCGGGGCGCGCTCCGAGGTGGTCGAAGGGGTGATCGTCGAAGAGAACTCGGTCCTGTCGATGGGCGTGTTCATCGGCCAGAGCACCAAGATCGTCGACCGCACCACCGGCGAAATCCTCTACGGCCGCGTGCCGGCCGGATCGGTGGTGGTTCCCGGTTCACTGCCGACGGCGGGGGTGAATCTGTACTGTGCGGTCATCGTCAAGCGGGTCGACGCCCAGACCCGGGCGAAGACCGCGATCAACGAGCTGTTGCGCGGCGACTGATCGCCGCGCGCGCGGGGGTGTGTTTCGATGGTGATGGACAAGTTGTTCAAGCTGCTGGCCGACAAGAAGGCCTCCGACCTCTTCCTGTCACCCGGATCGGCCGCGCACATCAAGATCAACGGCACCAGCATCCCCATCAACCAGCAGAAGCTCGACCCCACCTCGGTCACCGCGCTCGTGCGCGAGATCCTCACCGAACGCCAATGGCAGGAGTTCGAGGACCGTCGTGAGCTGAACATCGGCTACAGCCTGCATGGGGTGGGCAGCTTCCGGGTCAACGTGTTCGTGCAGCGGGGCTCCCCCGCCTGCGTCGTGCGCTACATCCCGGGCGACGTGCCCCGGTTCGAGAACCTGGCGTTGCCCGACAGCCTGAAGTCGCTGGTGATGGAGAAGCGAGGCCTCGTGCTGGTCGTCGGCTCCACCGGCTCGGGCAAGTCCACCACGCTGGCCTCGCTGATCGACTACCGCAACGAGCAGCGCAGCGGCCACATCCTCACCTTCGAAGACCCGATCGAGTTCACGTTCCGCAACAAGCGCTCGATCGTCAATCAGCGTCAGATCGGCACCGACACCGACTCGCTGCAGGTGGGCCTGAAGAACGCGATGCGCCAGGCGCCCGACGTGATCCTGATCGGCGAGATCCGCGACATGGAGACGATGTCGGCGGCGATCGCCTACGCGCAATCCGGCCACCTGGTGCTCTCCACGCTGCACGCGAACAACGCCAACAACGCGCTGAACCGGATCATCAGCTTCTATTCGCCCGAGAACCGGCGGGTGATGCTGGCCGACCTGGCCGCGACGCTCAAGGCGGTGATCTCCCAACGCCTGGTCCGCAGCAAGGAAGGCGGTCGCCTGCCGGCGGTCGAGCTGCTGCTGAACACCCGCCACGTGGCCGAGCTCGTCGAGCAAGGCCACCTGACCGAGATCAAGGACGCGATGGAGAAGAGCCTCGCGCCCGGCTCCCAGACCTTCGAGCAGGCGCTGCTCACGCTGGTGCAATCGGGCGCGATCAGCCGCGAGGACGCACTGGCCAACGCCGATTCGCCGACCAACCTGCTGTGGCTGCTCGAGAACTCCGAGAAGCTGGAGCCGGCCAAGCCCGCCGCTCCGCCACCGCCCACGAAGAACGACCCGGACGGACCGTCGTTCTCCGAATTCCTGCTCAACATCTGAGTGATGTCCCCAGCCGCCACCGTCCAGCTCTTCGGCATCGAGAATTGCGACCAGTGTCGCAAGGCGCGCCAATGGCTTCGCGCGCATGGCGTCGCGCACGCGTTCCACGACCTGCGGCGAGACGGGTTGGCGCCGGCGATGCTCGAACGCTGGCTCACCCGCGTTCCCTGGGACGCCTTGCTCAACCGCCGTGGCCTGGCCTGGCGCAAGCTCGACGAGACCCGTCGCCGGGGCGTGGTCGACCGGGACACGCTGATCGAACTGCTGCTGCAGGAACCGCTGCTGGTCAAACGCCCGGTGCTGGAAACGGCCGATCGCCTGTTGCTGGGGTTCTCGGAAGCCGTCTACGAGACCGCCTTCGACGGGCCAGCGAGCACCGCTTCGCCCGCCGAGCCGCGCTGACATGATCGCCGCCCATCCCCGCCCGGACGCGCCGCCGGCGCGCGACGCGATCGAGCACCTGTCCACCGTGCGCGACTGGATCCGCTGGACCCACACCCATCTGGTCGCCGCCGGTGCGCAGTTCGGGCAAGGCACCGACAATGCCCACGACGAGGCGGTGTGGATGGTGCTGTGGAGCCTGCGCCTGCCACTGGACGCACCCGAACCCTACCTCGAGGCGCGTGTGCTGCCCGGTGAAGCCGGGTCCATCGCGGCCCTGGTGGCGCGCCGCTGCACCGAACGCCTGCCCACCGCCTACCTCACCGGTGAGGCCTGGTTGCGGGGCCTGAGCTTCGCGGCCGACGACCGTGCGCTGATCCCCCGGTCGTTGCTCGTCGAAGCCATCGAGGAGACGCTGCCGGCGTGGCTTCCCAGCGAATCGCCCGCGCGCATCCTCGACCTGTGCACCGGTGGTGGCAGCGTCGCGATCGCCGCCGCGCTGCGCTTTCCGGACAGCGCGATCGACGCCACCGACCTGAGCGAGACGGCGATCGCGCTCGCCACCGAGAACCGCGCGCGCTACGGGCTGCAGGACCGGCTGTCCCTGCACACCGGCGACCTGTATCGCGGACTGCCGCCGCACCGCTACGACCTGATCCTGTGCAATCCGCCCTATGTGAACCAGACGTCGATGGACGAACTGCCGCCTGAGTTCCGGCACGAGCCCCGCCAGGCGCTCGCGGGCGGGATCGATGGCATGGACCTGATCCGGCGGATCATCGCCGAAGCCCCCGATCACCTCGGCCCCGAGGGGCTGCTGGTGATCGAGATCGGCCACGAGGCCGACCACTTCGAGAGCGCCTTCCCCGGTCTGTCGTTCGCCTACCTGCCCGTCACCGCCGGCGAACGCATGATCGTCGCCCTGCAACCGGAGGCGATCGCCGCCTGGTCGGGCCGATGATCCGCCTGCGCCGGATCACCCTGTCGCGGGGCGGGCGTCCGCTGCTGGAGAACGCCGACGCGACGATCGCGCCCGGCGAACGGATCGCTCTGATCGGCCCCAACGGCTGCGGCAAGTCGACGCTGCTGGGCGCGCTGATGGGCGAGGTCAGCCTGGAATCGGGTGAGATCGATGCGCCGCCGATGCGCGTCGTGCGGCTCGAGCAGCACGTGCCGGGCGGCGACCTGCCCGCCTGGCGCTTCGTCGAACAGGCCGACACCGCGCTGGCCGCGGCCCGCGCCCAACGCGAGCAGGCCGACGCCGCCGACGACGGCATGGCCCTGGCCCGCGCCCACGAGGCGCTCGAGCTCGCCGGCGAATCGGACGCCCACGCGCGCGTGCACGAATTGCTGTCGGGTCTGGGCTTCTCCGAGGCCGCCAGCCAGCAACCGGTCGATTCGCTCTCGGGCGGATGGCGCATGCGCCTGAACCTCGCCCGTGCGCTGTTCGTGCCGTCCGATCTGCTGCTGCTCGACGAACCGACCAACCACCTCGACCTGGATGCGATCGTCTGGTTCGAGCGTTGGCTGCTGCGCTACCCGGGCACCGTGGTCGCGGTCTCGCACGACCGCGACTTCCTGGATCGGGTCGCGCAGGCGACGCTCTCGGTGGAGAACCACGCGTTGGTGCGTTACGCGGGCGGCTACTCCGCCTGCGAGCTGCAGCGCGCGCAACGCCAGGCCCAGCAGGCCCGCGCGCAGGCCGAGCAGCAGACCCGCATCGCTCACCTGAGCGCCTTCATCGAGCGATTCCGCGCGAAGGCCACCAAGGCACGTCAGGTGCAGAGCCGGATCAAGGCCTTGGAGAAGCTCGCCGAGATCGCGCCGCTGCGCATGGCCCGTGCCGCCAGTTTCGCGCTGCCCGATCCCGGGGATTCGCCCGATCCGCTGATCCTCGCGCGCGACCTGGATGCCGGCTACGACAACGCGCTGATCGTGCTCGGGGTCTCCTTGACGATCGAGCGGGGCGCGCGCATCGGCCTGCTCGGACGCAATGGCGCGGGCAAGAGCACCCTGGTCCGCACCCTCGTTGGCGAACTCCCCGAGCGAGGCGGCGAATGCCGCCGCGCGCGATCATTGCGCATCGGCTACTTCGCGCAGCACGGCGTCGACGATCTGCGCGACGACGACAGCCCGCTGTCGTTCTTCCAGCGCGAAAGCCCCCAGGCCAAGGAGTCGGCTCTGCGCGACGAGCTGGGTCGCTTCGGCTTCTCCGGCGAGGACGCGCTGCGCCCGATCGGTCCGATGTCCGGTGGCGAGAAGGCGCGCCTGGTGCTCGCGTCGATCGTGCGCACCCGCCCTCACCTGCTCGTGCTCGACGAGCCCACGAACCACCTGGACGCGGCCACCCGCGATGCCCTCACCGATGCGCTGGCCGACTACGACGGCGCGTTGCTGCTGGTCTCTCACGACCGCTACCTGTTGCGGGCCAGTGTCGACCGTTTCGTGCTGGTGCACGACGGCCGCGCCGACCCGTTCGATGGCGACCTCGACGACTACCTCGCGTGGCTGCAGAAGAGCGCCGCCGCGGCGCGCGCCAACGAGGCCGCCGCGCTCGAGTCGGCCGCCCCGGCCTCGAAGAGCGATCGCCGCGAGGAGCGTCGGGTCGCGGCCCAGCGTCGCGCGCAGCTCGCCGAGCGCCTGCGGCCGCTGGAGCGCCAGCTTCGCGACGCCGAGCAGCGCCTGGGCGAGATCGATCGGCGGATCGCCGAGATCGAAACCGACCTCGCCGACCCCGGGCTGTACCGTGAGCCGCAGCGTCCGGTCGCCCTCGGACGCGAGCGCGCCGCGCTGCGCGACGAGAAGGAGACGCTGGAGGCGAACTGGCTCGAGTGGGCCGACGAGCGCGAGCGGCTGCAGCGCGAGTCCGCGTGACGCGCCGCTCGCCCGCCCTCGGGCCGCTCCGACGACCTCAGTAGAGTTCGCGGCGCAGCAGGCTTTCCGAACGAAAGAGGCCGAAGCTCGCCCGTGCCGCCGGCGCGCTGGTGTACGCGGGCGCACTGCTCCACGGGCCGAGCAGCCAGTCCAGGCCCGCGGAAACCGCCGGCGTGGCCGCCCCCGCCACGCAACTGCTGCCCGCCGCGGTGCCGAGCTGCCAGCGCAGCTCCACCGACCCGGTCCGAGCGGCCGCGGGCGCCGACAATTGCACCGTGCCCAGGCCACGGGTCGCCCTCGTGACTCCGGCCACCGACACGTCACAGGCCGAGAGTCCGGCCGACCATCCCTGGAGCGCCAGGGTCGCGACCACGGGCGAGGTGCAGCTGTCACGGTGCTGCCGGTACCACGCGCTGCCGCTCCAGCCCTGGGTCTCGTAGGGCAAGGCCAGCGCACGGCGACTGTCTCCATGGGCGCTGAGCAATTGCAGCCGTCCATAGGTCTGCAGGTTCGCGCCCGCCGCATTGGTGCCGGTGAAGGCGATCCCCGCGCCGGACCCGTCGATCACCAGCGAGGCGACATCGCCGATCGTGCCGTTGCCGCTCACCGCCGCCTCCGATCCGTCGGCGACATCGACCGTGAGCGCGATGACCGCGTTGAAGGGCGTCACCGGCGTGCTCGGCCGGGTGAAGCGCAGCACTGCCGCGGTGCCCAGGGTGGCCGTCGACTGTCCATTGCCGGCATCGACCAGCGTCAGTGTCTGCCCGGTCACGGTCAACGGCGCGGACCCGGGCGCATTGCTCGACCACGCGAGCGAGACCATCCCCGTGGTCAGCTTGAACAGGCTCCCGGTGTACTGGCGGACCGTCGCCCCGCTCGCGTCCTGGGCCGTCACCGTGATCGTGGGGGCGGTCGCCCAACGGAACGCCTGTCCGATCCACGTGAAGTTCCAGTCGGCCCGACCGGTGCATGCCACGCCCTGCCCGGGCTCGAGCACCGGCGTGTTGCTCAGGCTCAGCAGGTAGCGATCGGGCACGAAGCGGCCGATCGTGGCATTGCCCGACTGGATCAGTCGCTGGGCGGCCGGTGTGCCGTCGGCCGCGTCGACGTTGGCGAAATCCGGGTCGCTCGCGGTGGCGCTGAAGCTGCCGGCTTCGGCATAGGTGGCGGCGGCCGCGACCGAGACCCCTGCCGCGGTGCTGAACGAGGCGATCAGGCTGGCCGCGCTGGCGCCCGCGCAGGTCGCGGGCAGCGCGCATCCGCCGAACACCAGCGAGGGCACCCCGGTGTAGCCGGAGGTGACCACGCCCGCCGCGTTCAAGGCGTTCACCGACACCCGGAATGGACGGCCCGCCGCGTGCACCACGCCACCGCTGATCGCGGTGTTGGTCAGACTGCGCGCGCTGCCGCTGGTCCGCCAGTCCGCGTCGGTGGCCACCGGCGTGCTGAAGCTGGCGGGCCGGATCGCGAAGTTGTCGCTGGAGCAGGCCACCACCGCGGCGCCCGAGGCGGGCGTGTGGGTGATGCGGATTCTCGCTTCCCGCCAGGCGTTGGCCTCGAGCAGGCCGGTCACGGTGATCCGTCCGAGGTTCGTCGCCGCGAACGCCCGGCTGCCCGTCACGGTCTGGGCGACTGTCCAGCTGCTGCGGCAGCCCGTCACGGTGTTCAATGCCCCGCTGTTGTCCGACGCGTTCAGGATCTCGAGCGTGACCGACCCGGCGAAGGTGGACAACACCCCGGTGCGCGTCGCGTTCAACGCCACCAGATCCAGGGCGAACGCCTGGCCGGCCACCTTGGTCTGGATCACCCCGGAGATCGCGCCGGCGGCGGTCGCGCTCTCGTACGCGTTGAAACCCCCGGGTGTGATCGCGGCGCTGCGGTTGTAGAACCGGTAGGCCCGTCCCGTGAGTGAACCGATGTTCGTGAAGCTGAGCAGATCGTAGTCGCTGGTGCTGATCTCCCAGCCGATCTGCGCCTTGCCGCCGGAAGTGTTCGTGTTGCTGGCGTATTGGTAGACGAAGTCGCCGGACTCGAAGAGGATCACCTGGAAATTGAGCGAGGAGCCGGGCGCGTTCCACTCCGGAACGCTGATCCAGGTGATCACGAAGTACCGGTTCGGCGAGGTGCCCAGGCTGCGATAGGTGACCCGGCCCGCATAGGTGAAGTCCAGGTCGGCGCCGTAGACCTTCATCGTCGTCGTCAGGTTCGCATTGGGGTACGGCAACGGGTAGGTGCGCGGCACGTCGCTCAGCGCCCCGAAGTAGCAGTAGCGGTTGCCGAACTGGATCCGTCCGTTGGTCATGATGAACAACGACGAGTAGTTCGACGACCCGAATCGGAAATTGAAGCCCAGGGGAATGCTGTCGGTGATGTCATCGTCCCAGGCGGTGCCAGGGCCGCTGCTCGAACAACGGCTGGCGCCGCTCCAGGTCGCGGCGGTGTGCCCACTCGGGTCGATCCACGCGTAGGTGGTCGGTTCGTTCAGGTAGGTCTGCGCGTACAGGCGCCCGCAGGCCAGCACCAGGGCCAGCGCGAGGAGCCAGAGGCGCCAGCCGCGCCAGTTGGCGGTGTGGGTGTGGGGTCGTGTCATCGGGCAGTCGGAAGAATCTCGGGCGACGGCGGGTGCCGCCGGCGGGGTGCTTCGCCTGCGCGTCAGCTTACGCACGGCCCCCGGCGCCGAAGCCCGGAATCGCCGGGCGAGTACCGGGCAGATCCGCGCACCGCCCCGATACCACCGTGCCCCTTCCAGGAAGCGCGAAATGCGCCGGGTGGCCTCGGATGGACTGCGAATCCGCAAGGCCCCGGCGCGTCGGCTGCCGTAGGATCCCGCCGGACGGGTCGCGCGAGGCGCGAGGCGTCCGGTTCCGATCGCCGGGCGCGTCGCTCGACGCACGGCGAGGCGCCCCGGGTGGCCGGGACCCGGTCCTTTACAATCGGCGCGCCTTCCCAACGTCCTACGGAGTCCGCTCGAATGAGTTCCCCCTTTGCCCGCATCGGTGTCGTCGGCGCCGGTGCGATGGGCCGCGGCATCGTGCAACTGTTCGCCCAGGCGGGCGTGCCGGTGGTGCTGCACGACGCGCAGCCAGCCGCCGCCGCCGCCGCGGTCAAGTCCATCGCCGACACCTTCGGCAAGCTCGCCGAGAAGGGCAAGCTCAGCGCCGAGCAGGTGGCCGGCCACCTGTCACGCATCAGCACCGCCGACGCCCTGGGCGGCTTCGCCGGCTGCGACCTCGTGATCGAGGCGATCATCGAGCGGCTGGACGTCAAGCAGACGGTGTTTCGCGCGCTCGAGGAGGTGCTCGCCCCCGACGCGGTGATCGTCACGAACACCTCGTCGCTGTCGGTCACCGCGATCGCCGCGGCCTGCCGCCACCCCGAGCGCATCGGCGGCTATCACTTCTTCAATCCAGTGCCGTTGATGCGCATCGTCGAGGTGATCGGCGGCCCGCGCACCAAGCCCGAGGTGCTCACGAAGCTGAGCGAGCTGGCCCGCTCGGCGGGGCACACCCCGGTGGTCTGCCAGGACACGCCCGGCTTCATCGTGAATCACGCGGGCCGTGCGTTCGGGCCCGAGTCCTTGAAGGCCCTGGGCGAAGGCGTGGCCACCCACCCGGTGATCGACCGGATCCTGCGCGAACACGTGCAGATCGACGGCCAGGGCTTCAAGCTCGGTCCGTTCGAGCTGCTCGACCTCACCGGGCTGGACGTCTCGCACCCGGTGATGGAATCGATCTACCACCAGTACTACGAAGAGGCGCGCTACAAGCCCTCGGTGATCGGCGCGCAGCGCGTGGCCGCGGGCCTGCTCGGACGCAAGGTCGGTGAGGGCTTCTACCGATACGACAAGGGCAATGTCGTGGCCGATCCCGCGCATCAGGAAGCCGACGCCCCTCCCGCCCCCGCCGGCCTGCGGGCCTGGGCCGCACCGGGCCCCGCGCACAAGGAGGTGCGCGCCCTGCTCGAAGCGCTGGGCGCCAGCGTGGACACCGGGGCGCAGCCGGGGCCCGACTCGCTGATCGTGCTGACGCCGCTGGGCATCGACGCCACCGAGGCCGCGCGCGGCCTGGACGCCCGCCGCGCGGTCGCACTCGACACGCTGATGCCCTTTGGCCACCGCGGCTGCAAGCGGCGCGTCATCATGACCACGCCGGCCACCGAGGCCGCCTGGCGCGACAAGGCCCACGGCCTGTTCGCCGCCGACGGCGCCCGCGTCAGCGTGCTTCGCGACAGCGCCGGCTTCATCACGCAGCGGGTGGTCGCGATGATCGTCGCGGTCGGCACCGAGATCGCGCAGCAGCGCGTCGCCTCGCCGGCCGACATCGACACCGCGGTGCGCCTGGGCCTGGGTTACCCGGCCGGGCCGCTGTCGATCGGTGACAAGCTCGGCCCGGCACGGATCGTCGAGATCCTCGAGGGCATGCACCGTGTCACCGCCGATCCCCGTTATCGCCCCAGCGCGTGGCTTCGCCGCCGCGCGCAGCTGGGGCTCTCACTGCTGCACGACGACCAATGAGTCTCGACCATCGAGCCGAGACCGCCACACCCGGGAGGTCCCTTGTCTGACGAAGCACAACAGTTCGCCGGCACGATGCCGGTGCCCGAGCGCCACGCCTTCGACGTCGGCGCGCTGCAGGCCTACCTGCAGACCCGTCTACCCGGCTTCGCCGGGCCGCTGACGGTCGAATCCTTCAAGGGCGGGCAGTCGAACCCGACCTTCAAGCTGAACACCCCGCAGCGCAGCTACGTGATGCGCGCCAAGCCGGGCCCGGTGGCCAAGCTGATGCCCTCGGCGCACGCGATCGAGCGCGAGTTCCGCGTGATCGGCGCGCTGGGCAAGGCGGGCATCCCGGTGCCCGAGGTGCATTGCCTGTGCGAGGACGAATCGGTGATCGGCCGCGCGTTCTACGTGATGCAGTGCATGGAAGGCCGGGTGCTCTGGGACCAGGGCCTCGCCGGCATGACCCCGGGCCAGCGCGGCGCGATCTACGACGAGATGAACCGCGTGATGGCCGCGCTGCACAACGTCGACTACGCCGCGGTGGGGCTGGACGACTTCGGCAAGCCCGGCAATTACTTCGCGAGGCAGATCGGCCGCTGGAGCAAACAGTACCAGGTCACCGAGACCGAGCACATCGAGGCGATGAACCGGCTGATCGAGTGGCTTCCCGGCGCGATTCCGCCGGGCGACGAGGCGTCGGTGGTGCACGGCGACTACCGGCTCGACAACCTGATGTTCCACCCCACCGAGCCGCGCATCATCGCGATCCTCGACTGGGAGCTGGCGACGATCGGGCATCCGCAGGCCGATTTTTCGTATCACTGCATGTCCTGGCACATCCCGCCGGAGAGCTTCCGCGGCATCGCCGGGCTCGACCTCGCCGCGCTGGGCATTCCCAGCGAGCGCGAGTACATCCGGCGCTACTGCGAGCGCACCGGCCGCGACGAGGCCAAGGTGCTCGAGCACTGGGATTTCTACATCGCCTACAACCTGTTCCGACTGGCGGGCATCCTGCAAGGCATCATGAAGCGCTACCTCGACGGCACCGCCGCGAGCGCCCATGCCGCCGACGCGGGACAGCGCGCCCGGATACTCGCCGAGCGCGGCTGGCAGTACGCGCAACGCCTGCTCTGATCGGAACGGGGAGACCCCGTTTACCCACGACCGACGACAGGAGTTGAGCATGGATTTCACCTACAGTCCCAAGGTCCAGGCAATGCGCCAGCGGCTGCTGGCCTTCATGGACGAGCACATCTACCCGAACGAGAAGCGCTTTCACGCGGAGATCGAGGCCAATCGCGCGGCCGGCAACGTCTGGTTGCCGACCAAGGTGGTCGAGGAGCTCAAGCCGAAGGCGCGCGCCGCGGGACTGTGGAATCTGTTCCTGCCCCACTCCGAGCGGGTGCCCGAGGGTCTGTCCAACCTCGAGTACGCGCCGCTGTGCGAGATCATGGGTCGCGTCACCTTCGCCTCGGAGGTCTTCAACTGCTCGGCGCCCGACACCGGCAACATGGAGACGCTCGAGCGCTACGCGAGCGAGCCGATCAAGCGCCAATGGCTCGATCCCCTGCTGCGCGGCGAGATCCGCTCGGCCTTCGCGATGACCGAGCCCGACGTCGCCTCGTCGGACGCGACGAACATCCAGTCGCGAATCGAGCGCCAGGGTGACCACTACGTGATCAACGGGCGCAAGTGGTGGACCTCCGGCGCGTCCGATCCGCGCTGCGCGGTGTTCATCTTCATGGGCAAGACCAACCCGGACGCCGGACGCCACGAACAGCAGTCGATGATCGTCGTTCCCGCCGACACCCCGGGGATCACGATCGTTCGCGCGCTGTCGGTGTTCGGCTACGACGACGCACCGCACGGCCACGCCGAGGTGATCTTCAAGGACGTGAAGGTGCCGGTCGACAACATCCTGCTCGGCGAGGGACGCGGCTTCGAGATCGCGCAGGGTCGTCTGGGCCCGGGCCGCATCCACCACTGCATGCGCTCGATCGGCGTGGCCGAGCGCGCGCTCGAATACATGTGCCGTCGGCTCTCCAGCCGGGTCGCCTTCGGCAAGCCGGTCGCCGCGCAGTCGGTCTGGCACGAGCGCATCGCCGAGTCGCGCTGCATGATCGACCAGGCCCGGCTGATGACGCTGAAGGCCGCGCACATGATGGACACCGTCGGCAACAAGATCGCGAAGGCCGAGATCGCGATGATCAAGGTGATCGCGCCGAACATGGCCTGCAAGATCACCGACTGGGCGATCCAGGCGCACGGCGGCGGCGGTGTCTCCGGCGACTTCCCGGTGGCGAGCTTCTATGCGCACCAGCGCACGCTGCGGCTGGCCGACGGCCCCGACGAGGTGCACCGCAACGCGATCGCCAAGCTCGAGCTCGCGAAGTACCTCGACATGCCCGCCGGCACGGCCAAGGTCACGATGCCGCTGAACCGCGGCGCCTGAGCACGGAGCCTGTCGCGCGGATGAGCGTCACCGAACGCCGGTCCCGGCTGGACGGCCGGGCCGTCGCCCTGATCCTCGGGTGCTGCCTGATCTGGGGGCTGAACCAGGTGGTGATGAAGGTGACGCTGCCGGTGATCCCGCCGCTGATGCAGGGCGCGATGCGCTCGCTGATCGCGGCGGCCTTCGTCGGCTGGTGGGCCCGCCGGCGTGGCATCGCGCTGTGGCCCGCCGACGGCGGCAACCGCGCGGGCGTGCTCGCGGGCGCGGTGTTCGCGGTGGAGTTCTGCTGCGTCTACTGGGGGCTGCAGTTCACCACCGCGTCGCGCGCCACCGTGTTCCTGTACCTCGCGCCCTTTGTGGTCGCGATCGGCATGCCCTTCATCAGCGCGAGCGAACGGCTGCGCCCGATCCAGGTGATCGGCCTGTGCCTGGCCTTCGGCGGCCTGGCCGCCACCTTCCACGAGGGCTTCGCCGCCGGCAGCGGCGCGCCCAAGGGCCAGTGGCTGGGCGACCTGCTCGCGGTCGGCGGCGCGGTGTTCTGGGGCATGACCACGCTGATCGTGCGCGCCTCGCCGCTGTCCCACGCCGCGCCCGAGCGCACGTTGTTCGCGCAGCTCGCGATCTCGGCGCCGCTGATGGGGGCGGCCTCGTGGCTCGCCGGCGAACCGGCGCCGCAATGGGACTCGGCGGTGGCCTGGCTGTCGATGGGTTACCAGGGCATCGTCATCGCGTTCGCCAGCTACCTGACCTGGTTCTGGCTGCTGCGTCACTACCCGGCGACCCGGGTCTCGGCCTTCACGTTCCTGTCGCCGGTGTTCGGCATGGTGGCCGGTGTGGTGCTGCTGGGCGACCCGCTGACCGGCGCGCTGTTGTCCGGCCTGTTCGGCGTGGCGATGGGACTGGTGCTGGTGAACCGACGCTGACGGCGCGAGCGCGCCCGGCCGGCCTCAGCCGCCGGGCAGGCGTGCGCGCCGCGGCCACAGCCCCGCCGCCAGGATCAGCACCGCGGCGATCGCGAAACCGGTCGACAGCCCGCTGCGCAGGAAGATCGACGGGTCGCCATCGGAGATCGCCAGCGCCTGGCGCACCGAGCGCTCGAAGATCGGGCCGAGCACATAGGCCAGGATGACGATCCCGAGGTCGAAGCCGTGCCGGCGCAGGAAGTAGCCGACGAAACCGAACACCACCGCCACCACCACGTCGGCCGGGTTGCCGCTGTTGGAGAACACGCCGATCAGGCAGACGATCAGGATCATCGGCGTCAGGTACACGCGCGGGATGTCGAGGATGCGCACGAACAGACCGATCAGCGGCAGGTTCAGCACCAGCAGCATCAGGTTGCCGACATACATGCTCGCGACCACGCCCCAGAACACCTCGGGCTGGCGCTCCAGGATGTTCGGACCGGGCGTGACACCATGGATCATGAACGCACCGAGCAGCAAGGCGGTGATCGCATTGGCCGGAATGCCCATGCACAGCAGCGGGACGAACGCGCCGGTGGTGCCCGCGTTGTTCGCGGCCTCGGGGCCGGCCAGCCCCTCCACCGCGCCCTGGCCGAAGCGCTCGGGATGCCGGGAGATCTTGCGCTCCACCGCGTACGACAGGAACGACGCGATCACCGCGCCGCCGCCGGGCAGCAGTCCCACCAGGAAGCCCAGCACCGTGCCGCGGCCGATCGGGCCGACCGAACGCCGGGCCTCGTCGGGCGACGGCAGGAAGCCGAGCAGACCGCGCGGCGGCGCGAGGATCTTCAGGTCGGCCTCGCTGCGGCGGGCCATGAACAGGACCTCGGACAATCCGAAGAGCCCGATCGCCAACGGCACCAGGTTCACGCCGTCGCCCAGCGCCATCACGCCGAAGGTGAGCCGCGGCGTCATGTTCATCGGGTCGGCGCCCACGGTGCCCAGCAGCAGGCCGAACGCCGCCATCAACAAGGCGCGGGGGAGCGAGCCGCCCGACATGTAGGTGACCATCGACAGGCCGGCGAGCATCATCATCGCGTACTCGGCCGGACCGAAGGCCAGCACCATCCGCGCCAGCGGCGGCGACAGGAAGGTGATCGCGACGACCCCGATCGTGCCGGCGACGAACGAACCCACGCCCGCGATGAACAGCGCCGAGCCCGCGCGGCCCTGTCGCGCCATCTCGTAGCCGTCCAGGCAGGTGACCACCGAGGACGCCTCGCCCGGGATGCGCATCAGCACCGAGGTGACCGTGCCGCCGTAGGCCACGCCGTAGTAGATGCCCGAGAGCATGATGATCGCGGAGGTCACGTCCATCTTGAACGTGATCGGCAGCAGGATCGCGATCGTGGTCAGCGGCCCGAGCCCGGGCAGGATGCCGACCACGGTGCCGAGAAAGGCGCCGATGAAGCAGTACAGCAGGTTCGCCGGCGTCAGGACGATCGCGAATCCGTTGAGCAAGGCATCCATCGGGTCGCGCCTCAGCCGGTGCGTCGGACGATCGAGAAGAACCGGTCCTCGATCGGGCCGGTCGGGAGATCCACGCGCAGCAACATGCCGAAGCCGACGAGCCCGATCAGCGCGGCCACCAGGCCGTAGACGATCGCGGTGGTCCAGGAGCGGCGCTCGGCCCCGCGGATGATCAGCACGGCCACCGCGAGGCAGGTCAGCGTGAACCCGACGGTGGCGGCGCCGATTGCAAGCACCACCAGCGACAGCGCGTACAGCGCGAAGGTCTGGCGCGTGCGCGCCCGCTCGGCCGCGTCGATCTCGTCGGTGTCGCCGTCCTCGGTGGCACCAGCGCGTCCCGGCCAGATCGTCACGACCACCGCCAGCACGACGAACACACCGACGACCAGGCTCGGAAACAGGCCCGGGCCGGGCCCGTCGAAACTCCAGCGCTCCAGCCCCCAGGCCTGCCACGCCCCGACCAACGCGGTCGCGAGCAATCCGAGGGCGGCCAGCCGCGCGCCCTGGCGTGCGGCGAGACCCCGCGGCCCCTCCCCGCTCATGCGCGCTTCTTGGCCATGCCGGTCTCCTGCAGGATCGGCACGAGTTCAGCTTCGAGCTTCTTCAGGAACGCCTTGTAGTCGGCGCCGTTGCGATAGACCGGCACGATGCCCAAGGCCGAGATCTGCCCGGTGACCGATTTGTCGTTCATCGCGTCGGCCAGCGCCGCGTCCATCCGCGACTGGATCGACGCGTCGACCCCCGCGGGGAACGCGTAACCGAACGGGCCGTTGGTGACCGCCTCGTAGCCGCTCTCCCGCAGCGTCTTCACGTTGGGGTACTCGTGCCAGCGCTCGGGGCCGGCCGCCGCCAGGAAACGCAACTTGCCACCATCGATCTGCGGCTTCATCTCGGTGACCGTCTGGATCACCGCGTCGACGTGCCCGCCAACCGCCTGCGCGACCGACTCGACCCCACCGCTGAACACCACCCAACGGAACTTGCCGCCGGTGACCTTCGCGAGCTGGTACATCGCGACCACGTTGGTGACGTTGTTCGAGCCGTACGTGACGAGCCGCTGCTTGCTGGTGGCCACCAGTTCCTCGATCGTCTTGATCGGGGAGTTGATGCCGACGCCGACCCCGTAGCGCAACGCGGCGACCTGCCCGATCACCGAGAACGCCTCCCAGGGGTTGTACTTCACGTCCATCATGTTGGGCACCGTGATGTGGCTGGAGATCGCCACCAGCCCCATCGTGTGTCCGTCCGGCGCGGCCGAGGCGAGCGTCGACGGCCCCAGCGCGCCGGCGCCACCGACCACGTTCTTCACGATCACCGGGTTCGACAACCGCTTTTCGAGGGCCTGCGCGATGATCCGGGCGGTGAGGTCCGTGGCCGCGCCGGGCGCGTTCGGATTGATCAGCGTGATCTCCTTGCTCGGCCACTTGGGCTGGGCGCGCAAGATCGTCGGCTTGGACAGGGTGCCGGCCGATGCCAGCACGGCACCGCCCGCGCGAAGGGCTGCTCTGCGATCCATGGTGCGGTCTCCTCGGGCGGGCCTCGCACGGGCCGCCGCTGCGTGTTCTCGGGAGAGCCAGCTTACTGGATCGGTGTCATCGCGGCCCAGGACGGAACCGCGAAAAGCGGACGGGCCGGCGGATGCCCGGCCCGCCACCGGGCCGCGGGTGCCCCGTTACTGCAGGGGTTCCTTGCCGGCCGCCGGCATCGGAAACGAGAACACCTCGATGCCTTCGTCGGCCAGGGCCTCGCTCTGCTCCGCAGTGGCCACGCCGCGAATGCCGCGCGCGGGCGCCTGTTCGTAGTGGATGCGACGGGCTTCCTCGGCGAAACGATCGCCGACGTCCTCGGTGTTGTCCCGGATGTGGCGTGCCAGCTTGAGCCACATCGCCTGCAGGGCCCGGGCATCGGGCTTGGCCGCGGCCGACTCGGACTGGCCCGCGCCCAGGTTCAGGCGCGGCGCCGACGGCCGCCGGGTCACCTTCGCGTGGCCACACATCGGGCACTCGACCAAACCGCGCGACTGCTGGGATTCGAATCCCTCGAGGGAGTCGAACCAGCCCTCGAACGTGTGGCCGTGCTCGCAGACGAGATCGAAGACCTTCATGGGCGGATTGTACGTCGATACCCTGGCGCGAAGGCCGCGAACCGCGACCCCGGGTCGGACATGGGGGCCGACCCCGCGTAATACAATCCCGCCGTGAGTTCCCGCCCGAAAGACGCCCTGCCCCGGCCGATCGATGCCGCGCTCGAGGCGCTCGACGACTACCAGCTCGTGATCGACGCGCGAAGCCCTTCGGAGTTCGCGCTCGACCACCTTCCCGGCGCGGTCAACCTGCCGGTTCTCGACGACGCGCAGCGCGCCCGTGTCGGCACCTTGTACAAGCAGGTCGGTGCCTTCGAGGCCAAGCGCCTCGGTGCGGGGCTGGTCGCGAGCAACATCGGCCAGCTGCTGGCCGGTCCGCTGGCCCAACTGCCGCGGGAGGCCCGCGTGCTGGTGTACTGCTGGCGTGGCGGCAACCGCTCGGGCTCGCTCGCCACCGTGATGGCCCGCGTCGGCTGGCGCACCGAGGTGATCGAGGGGGGCTACCGCGAGTTCCGCCGGCGCGTCATCGCCGATCTACAGAGCTGGCCGTCGCGCCACCACTACCGCGTGCTGGCCGGCCGGACCGGCAGCGGCAAGAGCCTGGTGCTCGAGGCCTTGCAGCGCCTTGGCGCGCAGGTGCTCGATCTGGAGGCGCTCGCCCATCACCGGGGCTCGGTGCTCGGGCACCTTCCCGACGCGGCGCAGCCCTCCCAGAAGCTGTTCGAGACCCGCCTGTGGCAGTTCTTTCGCCGCGCGGACGCCTCACGGCCGGTGTACGTGGAATCGGAGAGTCGAAAGGTCGGGCAATGCCAGGTGCCCGCCGGCCTGATCACCACGATGCGGGCCTCCCCGGGCATCCACCTGCTGGCCGACGACGCGACGCGGGTGGCGCTGCTGCTGCGCGACTACCGCCACTTCGTCGACGCGCCGGACCGGCTGCTCGAGCGCCTGCAGGCGCTGGTGGCGCATCATGGGCAGGCGCGGGTGCAATCCTGGTCGGCACTCGCTCGGTCGGGCCGTTGGCCGGAGTTCGTCCAGGCCTTGCTGGGGGAGCACTACGATCCCGCCTACGAGGCGTCGATGCGGCGCAACTTCGCCCAGTTGGCGCACTTCGCGTCGGTGACGCTGCGCGGGCCCGAACCGGCCGACATCGACGCTGCCGCGCGCGCGGTGCTGGCCGGCGCCCAGGCCTGAGCTCAGCGCGCGGGTTCGGACTTCTCCGCCAGCCGGCTCTCGAAGCGCTCGATCTTCGCGCGGGACTTCAGTCCCTCGAGATAGGCGACCGCGTCGTGCTGCCCGGCGAGTTGGCCGAGCTGCGGCGAGAACTTGACGCGCTGCTCGCGCACCTGTGCCGCGGCGGGCGCGTTGGCCTTGACCACCTGGTAGATCGCGTAGTTGCCATCGGAGAGCGCGACCCCGACCCAGGCCGGCAGCTTCGACGCGGGCACGCGATAGACGGTGTCCAGCGCCCCCGGCGGAATCTGCGGCGCGCCATCGCGCGCGACCTGCTTGGACGCCGACAGCGTCGCGGGCGCGGCGGCCCCACCCTGCAGCGCCTTCAATTTCGCTTCGCCAGCCTCCTTGGCCAGGCGGCGCGATTCCTGTTCGGTCCAGCGCGCGAGCACATCGGCGCGCACCGCGTCGAAGGGCTTCTTCTGTGCCGGCCGGTGTTCGACGATGCGCGCGGAGACCAGCGTGTTGCCGCCCACCTCCACCGCCTCGGTGTTGCGCTTGTTCTTGACGGTGTCCTCGGCGAACAGCGCCGCCAGCAGCTTCGGATGGGTCAGCGGTCCCTTGCCGGCGTCCGGCCCGGGCAGACGCTCGACCGACTCGGCCGATTGGATCTTCAGCTTGAATCGCTCGGCTGCCGGCTTCAGGCTGTCGGACTGCTCGTAGACCAGGTTCGTGAACGCCTCGGCGGCTTCCGCGTAGCGCTTGGCCGCCTGCTGGCGCTTCAGCTCGGTCTCGATCGTCGCGCGCACCGCCTCGAAGGGCTTCTCGGCGCCCGGCTGGATCGCGGTCAGCTTGATCACGTGGAAGCCGAACTCGGACTCGACCACCTCGCTGATCTCGCCGACCTTCATCGCGAACGCGGCATCCGCGAACGGCTTGACCATCGCGTCGCGCGTGAACAGGCCGAGGTCGCCGCCCTGCGGCGCCGAGCCCGGATCCTGCGATTGCGCCTTCGCCAGCGCGGCGAAGTCGCCGCCGCCGCGGGCCTGCGCCTGCACCGCCTTCGCCTTGGCGAGCGCGGCCTGCTTGTCGGCCTCCTTGGCGCCCGGCTCCACCTTGATCAGCACGTGGCTCGCCTGGCGTTGCTCCGGCGTGCCATAGCGCGAACGGTTCTGCGTGTAGTAGCCGCGCACCTCGTCCTCGTTCAGCGTGACCTGCTGCGCGAGCTCCTCGGCGCTGAGCACGACGTACTCGACGCGCGCGGACTCGCGGGTCTCGAAGAGCCGGGCGTTGTCGTCGTAGAACTTGCGCAGCTGGTCGTCGCCGGCTTTCACCTTGTCGACGAAATCGGCCGCCTTCACCAGGTCCTCGCGAACCTCCCTGGTTTCCTGCTGCAGCGCGATCAGCCGCTCGACCACGGTGTTCGGCAGGAACGCCGATTGCGACGCGGCGTCGGGCAACAGCTGCATCGCGAGATCGCGGCGCAGCTGATGCTCGAACATCGCCTCGTTCATGCCCTGCGACTTCAACATCGCCTGGTAGCGTTCGAGGTCGAACCCCCCGTCGGGCCTGACCAGGCCGGGAATCTCCATGATCTGGCTGCGCAGCCGCGCGTCGCTGACCACCAGGTGGCGTTCGTTGGCCTGGGTCAGCAGCACGCGCTGCGCGATCAGGCCGTCGAGCACCTCCTGGCGCGCCGCCGGGGTGTCGAGGATCTTCGGATCGGCCTGGTCGCCCAGCAGCTGGCGAAGCTGATCGAGCTGGCGGCGCATCGACTGGTCGTACTCCTGGCGCAGGATCTTCTGGCCGTCGACCTTCGCGACGCTGTCGTCGTTGGATAGGAAGCTGTCGTAGCCGGACACCCCGAAGAACACGAAGGCCGGGAAGATCAGCAGCAGCAGGATGAACTGCAGCAGTCGCTGGTGCTTGCGGATGGAATCGAACATGGCGCGGCGGTCTCGTGATCGGTGCGTCGGCAGCCCGCGGCGGGGGCACGCACGCCACCGGGCGAAGCGGCGAATCTTACCGCACCACCCTGACGCGCAGCGCATTGGCCCGACCCGCGGCAACGGTGGTTGCACGCCGCCGATCCGGCTACAGTGCACGCTCGACCACCCCCATCGCGGACGGAGACCACCATGACCCACGCCCAGCTCACCCCACCGCACGGACGCCTGCACCGCAAAGTCGCGCTCGTCACCGGCGCGGCGAGCGGCATCGGCGCGGCCTGCGCGCGGCTGATGGCCGCCGCGGGTGCGCGCGTGGTCTGCACCGACGTCGACGAGGCTGGCGCCGGCGCGCTGGCCCGATCGATCGAGGCCGCCGGCGGACACGCGCTCGCGCTGACCCACGACGTCACCGACGAGGCCGCCTGGGAACGGGTCATGGCCAGCACCGTGTCACACTTCGGCGCGCTGCACGTGCTGGTGAACAACGCCGGCATCGCATCGGCCGGCGGCGGCGGTCCGATCGAACAGAAGTCCCTGGCGCACTGGCGTCGCACGATCGAGGTCGACCTCGACAGCGTGTTCCTCGGCTGCAAGCACGGCATCCGTACCATCCGCCAGAGCACGCTCGAAGGCGGCAGCGGCAGCATCATCAATGTCTCGTCGATCGCGGGCCTGATCGGGCTGCCCAATGCGTCCGACTACTGCGCCGCGAAAGCGGGTGTCCGGCTGCTCACCAAGACGGCCGCGCTCGAGTGCGCGCAGGCCGGCTACCCGATCCGGGTGAACTCGGTGCACCCGGGTTACGTCGACACGCCGCTGGTGCAGGGCGCGCTGGAGCGGCGCGCGGCCAATGCCGGCGTCACCGCCGACGAGGCGCGCCTGCTGCTGCAAGGCCTGCACCCGATCGGCCGGCTCGGCCAGGTCGAGGAGATCGCCCAGGCGGTGGTGTTCCTCGCGAGCGACGAGGCGTCGTTCACGACGGGGTCCGAGATGGTGGTCGACGGCGGCTACACCGCCCGGTGAGCGCCCGTCCCGCGCCGTGGGCTGCGCCGCGGGGGCGTCAATTGGCGAAGCCGCCCGCGGCTCGTCGTGACCACGCAGCGCTGAAATGCAACACGGGCCGCTGGGGCCCGTGTTGACTTGCTGCTTGGCGGAGTGGACGGGACTCGAACCCGCGACCCCCGGCGTGACAGGCCGGTATTCTAACCGACTGAACTACCACTCCTGATTCGGTTGCTGCTGCCTCGCTACGGTACCCGGACTCTGGTGGGTGCTGAGAGGTTCGAACTCCCGACCTACGCCTTGTAAGGGCGCCGCTCTACCAACTGAGCTAAGCACCCCCTGGTATCGACACGCCTTGCTACAAGGCGTTCTCTTGAATCGCGACTACCGTGTCACTAGCGAGAAAAAGATTATACACGCGCTTGGCCGCACTGCGCAAATCGCGCAGGCCAAAGCCCCTTCAGTTGATCGCGTCCTTCAGGCCTTTGCCCGGTCGGAACTTCGGCACCTTCGCCGACTTGATCTTGATCGTGGCGCCAGTGCGCGGGTTGCGTCCGGTGCGCGCGGCGCGCTTGCCGACGACGAACGTGCCGAAGCCGACGAGCGTGACGGTGCCGCCTTTTTTCAGCGTGGTCTTGATCGCACCGACGAGCGCATCGAGCGCGCGGCCGGCCGCCGCTTTGGAGATGTCAGCCTGTTTGGCGACGTGATCGATCAGATCGGTCTTATTCACTAGAAACCCCCTCGTTATCTCTCTGGAGTGTTGGGAAGGCGCGCGCGGATCGAGCCGCGCGGCTCAGGAAAGCGGGTGTGGTGGGATTGGAAAAGGTCGACGGGAAAGGCGATCTCGAACATATTAAATCGCCCGGAAAGCCTTGTGTCAAGCGGCTTTCCGGGCGATGACCCCTGTGCGTACGGAGCTCTTGACGAGGCGATTCGAGGCCTCAGGCGCACGCGGGAAGGCCCGCTTGCGCGGGCCTTCTTTCAGTGCGCGACGATGTCGCCGGAGCCCTCGCCCGCCGCCGTCTTGGCGGCACTGGGCGACTCGGACGGCGCTGCCTTCGCCTCGACCGACTCCTCGTCGGGCAAGGGATCGGGCAGTCGCTCGAGCGCGATCTCGAACACCCGGTCGATCCACTTGACCGGGACGATCTCGAGACGGTTCTTCACGTTGTCCGGGATGTCCGCGAGGTCCTTGACGTTCTCCTCGGGGATGATCACCGTCTTGATCGCGCCACGGTGCGCCGCCAGCAGCTTCTCCTTCAGGCCGCCGATCGGCAGCACCTCGCCCCGCAGGGTGATCTCGCCGGTCATCGCGACGTCGGCACGCACCGGAATGCCGGTGAGCACCGAGACGAGCGCGGTGGTCATCGCGATGCCCGCGCTCGGACCGTCCTTCGGCGTGGCGCCCTCGGGCACGTGGATGTGGATGTCGCGCTTCTCGTGGAAGTCGGCCTTGATGCCCAGCCGCTGCGCACGCCGGCGCACGACGGTCATCGCGGCCTTGATCGACTCCATCATCACGTCACCGAGCTTGCCGGTGCAGGTGGTCGTGCCTTTGCCCGGCACGGCGACCGCCTCGATCGTCAGCAGCTCGCCGCCGACCTCGGTCCAGGCCAGGCCGGTGACCTGGCCCACCTGGTTCTCCTTCTCCGCGATGCCGAAGGTGTAGCGACGAACGCCCAGGTACTTGTCCAGGTTCTTGCTGGTGACCGAGACCTTCTTGTCGTCCTTCTTCAGCAGCAGCGTCTTGACGACCTTGCGGCAGATCTTGCTGACCTCGCGCTCGAGCGAGCGAACGCCGGCCTCACGCGTGTAGTAGCGGATGATGTCGCGAAGCGCCCCCTCGGCCACCGAGATCTCGGCGGGCTTCAGGCCGTTGTTCTTGATCTGCTTGGGCAACAGGTAGCGCTGCGCGATGCTGACCTTCTCGTCCTCGGTGTAGCCGGACAGCCGGATCACCTCCATCCGGTCGAGCAGCGCCGGCGGGATGTTCAGCGTGTTGGCGGTGGCCACGAACATCACGTCGGAGAGGTCGTACTCGACCTCGACGTAGTGGTCGGTGAAGGTGCTGTTCTGTTCCGGATCGAGCACCTCGAGCAGCGCACTGGACGGATCGCCACGGAAGTCCATGCCGAGCTTGTCGACCTCGTCGAGCAGGAACAGCGGGTTGCGCACGCCGACCTTCGTCAGGTTCTGCAGGATCTTGCCCGGCATCGACCCGATGTAGGTGCGGCGGTGGCCGCGGATCTCGGCCTCGTCGCGCACGCCGCCCAACGCCATCCGGACGAACTTGCGGTTCGTCGCGCGAGCGATGGACTGCCCCAGCGAGGTCTTGCCCACGCCCGGAGGCCCGACCAGGCACAGGATGGGCGCCTTCAGCTTGTCGACCCGCTGCTGGACCGCGAGGTACTCGAGGATGCGCTCCTTGACCTTCTCCAGGCCGAAGTGATCCTCGTCGAGCACCGTCTCGGCGTTGGCGAGGTCGTTGTTGATCTTGCTCTTCTTGCGCCAGGGCAGGTTCACCAGCGTGTCGATGTAATTGCGCACGACGGTGGCCTCGGCCGACATCGGCGACATCAGCTTGAGCTTCTTCAGCTCCGCCTCGGCCTTCTTGCGCGCCTCCTTGCTCATCTTGGCGGCGGCGATCTTCTTCTCGAGCTCCTCGATGTCGGCACCTTCCTCGCCGTCGCC
>WBZM01000431.1_pt1 | contig 59939 bp, 53 predicted proteins | sample 5204271 | NCBI WGS metagenome assembly WBZM01 (sample SAMN12344346, study PRJNA552823) | activated sludge metagenome | biome: Activated sludge suspended growth; feature: Nitrification reactor; material: Wastewater; isolation source: activated sludge from nitrification reactor of wastewater... | reverse complement strand
CCCTGGTTTCCTGCCTGCTGCTGGGTCTGGCCGTTTCAGGCTGTGGCGAAGACCGGAGTAACCTGATACCCAAGGACAAGTCGGAATCGTTGATCTCGAATCTCGACCGCATCCAGTCTCTGGCTGACTCCGGCGAGTGTTTCGAAGCGGCAAAAGTGGCTCTCGAGACGCAGCAGGAGATCGAGACGCTGGGGCCGGATGTCGACAGCGAACTGAAACGTTCACTGCTCGACGGTGTCACTGAATTGACGCTTCTGGTCAATGACCCGGAAAAGTGCACGGAATCGAGCGCGAACGTCACCGAAGAACCCACCGACACCGAAGAAACCGATCCGACTACAGATGGCCCGACCGGAGATACCGGGGTCACGGAAGTCGAACCGACGACAACCGGTGACCAGGGCACCACTGATGAGAACCAGACTCCAGAACAGCCTCAGGACAACGGGACGGAAGATCCCGGGACGACTCCTGCCCCTGAACCGGAGCCGCCGACCACACCAACCGAGCCGACTACGCCCACCACACCCCCGACCGGACCTGGCTCTGGCGGACTGGGCCCCGGGTGATCACCGATGAGTGAACCGACAGTTCTTGCAGATCGCTACGAGCTTCGCGACAAGCTCGGCTCGGGCGGCATGTCGAATGTGTATCGCGCGACCGACCGGATCCTTGAGCGGACCGTCGCCGTCAAGGTTCTGGCCGAGCACCTTTCGGATGACGACCGATTTGTGGCCCGGTTCAGGCGGGAAGCCCTGGCCGTGGCAAAGCTGATCCACCCGAACATCGTCCAGGTCTACGACACGGGCGTTGACCATGGCCGCCACTTCATCGTCATGGAGTGCGTCGAAGGAAAGTCCGGCGCCCAGATCCTGAAGACGGAAGGGCTCGTCGACCCCGAGGTGACGGTCGAAATCGGTGTCCAGGCCTGCGCCGGCCTCGAGTACGCCCACCGCCACGGGATCATTCACCGCGACGTCAAACCCGGCAACCTGATGGTGGTCGGTGGTCCGGTCGGCGGCGGCGAAATGACCTGCAAACTCACGGACTTCGGTATCGCCCGGGCCGCAGAGCAGACGAGAATCACCCAGGTCGGCTCGGTCGTCGGTACTGCCGCATACCTCGCGCCGGAGCAGGTCCGTGGTGAGGAAGCAACTCCGTCCACCGATGTTTACGCACTGGGTGTGGTGCTCTACCAGTTCCTGACGGGCCGCCTCCCGTATGAAGGCTCCTCGCTGGCCGAGCTCGCCGTACGGCAGCAGAACGAGAAGCCGCTGCCGCCCAGGACTTACAACGCCGATGTCCCTGAGACGGTCAGCGCCGCCGTGATGAGGGCTCTCGAGGGTGACAAGAACTACCGCTTCAATACCGCCGCCGCCCTCTCGGACGGCCTGCAGCGCGGCCTCCGGGGCGAGGACGTGACCGTTCAGATGGACGAGGAACCCGTGACGCCGCCCGAGTTCCCGCAGGCCGAGACAGCAACCCGTCCGCTCGAAAGGACGGCGAGGACAGCCCACCGACCGGCGCCGCCCCCTCCCCGCTACACCCTTCCGCAGACTGCGCCCAGAGCCAAGCCGAAGCGCTCGTTCATGCGCTCCTTCTTCCGCTTCGTCCTGGGAATGATGGCGCTGGTCCTGATCGCCGCGGTCGTCGCCGGATCGGTCATCCTGCTGACCGACCGCGCCGCCTCGGTGAAGATCAAGGACTGGGCCGGCAACTCGGTAGAGCGCCTCTCCGACGAGCTGAAGCAGCAGGTCCGCGAGAACACCCAGTAGCCGCCCGACCTGAGGGACCGGTTCTCCTATTTCACTTCGGTGCGGACGGTGCGGACTATTCCCGCCACCGTGAATGCGATGAGCCAGCCGACGAGCACCACGACCGCAATCGAAGTCTCATTGGTAGCGGTGGTCTCGAAGATCCCCTCGGGCTGCTGGCGAATCGCGAGGTCTATGTCGGTCTGGGCAACGCCGATCGTGTAATCGCCCACTTTGGGGATCAGGGAAAGCAGCCCGTCGAGTACGAAAAAGAAGACGAAGGTAATCGTCATGCCTCCCGCCATGGACCTGGTCAGCAGGGTGAGCGCAAGGGCAGTCACGGCGTAGGTGACGTTGGTGATCAGGCTCGCGCAGAGGATCCGTACCGCGAAGCCGCTGTCCATCTCGGCGGCGTGACCTGAACCTGTCAACGAATAGACGACGAAGCCCGCGACCATCAGAACCGTTGTCACCAGCACCACGATGATCAGAACGGTGGCGAGTTTGACCAGAACGAGTCTGGTCCGACGCGGGTCCGTGGAAAGTACGCGGCGCAGGGTGTTCTGGCCGAACTCGACCCCGGCTATCCACGAACCGAGGATCAGGGATCCGATCATGGTCGGAACGCCGATCGCTATGTCGAGTACCGCATTGTCCGCGCCTATGCCCCAGGTGAAGGTGGCCGCGATTCCGCCAAGGAAACACACCAGCATGGCTACCCCGGTCCAGAATGGGGTCGGCATCGAGCGGATCTTCAAGAATTCAGCTCGCATCTTCCTCACCGTCGGTAAGTGACAGGAAGACCCGTTCCAGGTCCGGACGCTCCCGCATCAGTCCGCGAATCCAGATTCCGGATTCGGCGAGGATCCTCGTGATCTCGGAATCGTCTTCGATCTCACCGCGGGCCACGAGGCTGCCTTCTCCCCGGTCCTCCACTTCGAGCCCAGCCTCGCGAAGGGCGCTTGCCGCCGCTTCAGACTGAGAGATCCGAACGTAGACCCGGTACCCCTCGCCCACTCCGGTGGACCCGAGGATCTCTTCCATGGTGCCGTCAGCAACCAACCGCCCCTTGTTGATGATCGTGGCACGGTCGCACATCAGCTGAACCTCCGAAAGAAGGTGCGATGAGACTAGAACCGTCACTCCCCTTTCGGGGAGAGTCCTGATCAAATCTCGAATCTCGACAATGCCAGAGGGGTCCAAGCCGTTAGTCGGCTCGTCGAGAATCACCAACCTGGGATTACCGAGCAGGGCGATTGCCAGGCCCAGCCGCTGTTTCATCCCGAGCGAGAAGCCCCTGGCATCGGTGTCGGCGCGGTCGATCAGACCCACAAGCTGCAACAGGCTGTCGATCTCCGAAGCTGCGTCCCGGAGGCCGAGAGTGGCGGCCTGGATTTCCATGTTCTCCCTGGCCGTGGCTCGCCCGTATAGCGCTGGCCCCTCGATCAGAGATCCGGTGTTCCGGGTCGCTTCGATGAATCCGGTGGTCCCGGGGGAAGACCCGAGCAGCGAAGCGCTCCCCGAATTAATCGGGGTGAGCCCCAGCAGAACGCGTATCGCGGTCGTCTTGCCCGACCCGTTTGGCCCGAGCAACCCGCAGACAGTCCCTTCCGGCACCTCGAGCGACAGATCATCAAGTGCGACGGTGGAACCGAAGCGTTTGGTCACGGCCTCCAGCCGGATCAGGGGGTCACTCATTCCGGTTCACACTACAGAACGGCCCAGGGGGCGTTGCCCGCGAGAATGCTTTCGCTGTAGGCCTTGTACTCGCCCTCAGAGATGGCCTCCCTGGCGCCACGCATGAGACGTTCCATGTAGGTCAGGTTATGGTCGACGAGGAGCCTGACCGCGGTCAGTTCTTCGGACCTGGAGATGTAGTTCAGGTAATCCCGGTCGTAGTCCGTACAGGCCGTGCAGGGGCATCCCGGGACCAGCGGTTCGCGGTTGCCGACTTCTCTGGGCTTTCGGACGTCGATCCTGAATCGTTTGTCAGGCAGGGGGGCCAAAGCCATTCCGTGCCTGGCCAGACGGGTCGGGACTGCACAGTCGAAGACGTCGAGGCCCATCGCCACGCCCCGCATCAGGTCGTCCACTTCGCCGATTCCGAGCAGGTGCTTGGGGGCTTCGACCGGCAGGTTCGGGACCGTGAAGCCCAGCACCTCGGCCATCTCTTCCTTGTCCCTGCCGAGGGTGCCGCCGATCGAGATTCCGTCCACCCCCGACGCTGACACGGCCTGGCAGGACTCCTTCCGAAGGTCGGCGTGGGTGCCCCCCTGAATGATTCCGAAGACGGCCTGGTCCGTAGGTCCGTTCTCACCATGCCAGTCGAGACAGCGCTGCAGCCAGCGATGCGTGCGCTCTGTCGAGCGGGCCGTGTACTCGCGGTCTGCGTGAAACGGCGTGCATTCGTCGAAGACCAGCGCGATGTCCGAGCCAAGGGCAGCCTGGACCCTCATTGACTCCTCCGGAGAGAGCATGAGTTCGGAACCGTCCTTGTAGGAACGGAACCGGACTCCCTCCTCTTCGATCCCCAGAGTTTTCGCCAATCCGTACATCTTGCGGCCCGACCCCTTGATCTCCTGGGAGACACCACCATGCGCGAGGGAGAAAACCTGGAAGCCGCCCGAGTCGGTGATGATGGCCTTGTCCCAGCCCATGAAAGAGTGGAGCCCACCGGCCTCGGCGATCCGTTCGGGGCCGGGCGCGACGAGCAGATGGTAGGTGTTGCCGAGCACCATCTCGTAGCCCATTCCCGAGATCTCCCGCGATGACATTCCCCTGACCGAGCCCTTGGTGGCGAGCGGGATGAAGGCGGGCGTCTCGACCGGGCCGTGAGGCGTGTGGATGGTTCCCCGGCGGGCGTCCCCGTCGCGGTCGTGGATTTCGAATCTGAGCCGGGCCGGGTCGTGCCTCACTGCTGCTCGATCAGGCTCCGGCCTGTCATCTCCACCGGCTGAGGGATGCCCAGCATCTCGAGGATCGTGGGAGCCACGTCGGCCAGGATGCCGCCGTCGGCGAGATCGAACCCCTCGGCGGTGACGATCACCGGAACCGGGTTCAGCGAGTGAGCAGTGTTGGGCGAACCATCCGGCTCGAGCATGTTGTCCGCGTTGCCGTGGTCGGCGGTGATCAGGCAGGCCCCACCCGATTCGAGGACCGTCTCCACGACCCTGGCGAGGCAGGCATCAACTGCCTCGATCGCCTTGACAGCGGCCGGAATGACGCCGGTATGGCCGACCATGTCGGGGTTGGCGAAGTTGATGATTCCGAACCTGGGCTCGTCCTCTTTCCAGCCGGCGATGAATGCGTCAGCCGCCTGGTTTGCGCTCATTTCGGGCTTGAAGTCATAGGTCGGGACGTCTCTCGGTGACTCGACCAGACGCCGGTCTTCGCCATCCCATTCCTGCTCGCGGCCGCCGTTGAAGAAGTACGTGACATGCGGGTACTTCTCGGTTTCCGCCACATGGAGCTGGCGGCCGCCAGCGTCGGCGATCACCTGGGCCATGGTCACTTTGGGCCTCTCCTCGGGGAATGCCACCGGGTAGGGCCAACCTTCGCGGTAGGAGGTCATGGTCGTCAGGTCAAGCAGTGGACCCCCGGATCGCACGAACTCGCTGAAGTCCGGGTCGGCCAGCGCCCGGGTCAGTTCGCGGGCCCGGTCGGGACGAAAGTTGATGAAGATCGCGGTGTCGCCTTCATGGGCGCCGTCGTAGCCGGCGATCACGGTCGGCTTGATGAATTCGTCGGTCAGCTCGGCTTCATAGGAGTCTGCGATCGCTTCACCCGCCGAGTCTGCGACCGGCCCGGCCCCGTGAACGATCGCGTCATACGCGAGCTTGACGCGGTCCCAGCGGGTGTCGCGGTCCATCGCGTAGTAGCGCCCGCTGACCGTCCCGATCCGTCCCGCCAGGCGCAGCCAGCGTTCTAGTTCCTCGACATATTTGGCACCCCCGTGGGGAAGGGTGTCCCGACCATCTGTAATCGCGTGAAAGATCACATCCGGGACGCCTTCCTGGGAGGCGAGCTCGACGCAGGCCTCGAGGTGTTCCCAGCCGGAGTGGACCCCGCCGTCAGAGACCAGTCCGATCAGGTGAAGCCTTCCGTTGCCATCGACCGCCTTTCTGCAGGCCTCGACGAGGGCCTCGTTATCAAAGAACGAGCCGTCGGCCACGGCGGTGTCGATTCGGGCGAGGTCCTGCTTGACGATCGAGCCAGCCCCCAGGTTGAGGTGCCCGACCTCGGAGTTGCCCATCTGGCCTTCGGGAAGTCCCACGTCCGGTCCCTGCGCGCTCAGCTGGGTCGTCGGGTACTGCTCCCAGAGCCGATCGAAGTTCGGCGTATTGGCCAGGGAAATCGCGTTCCCCGGACCGGCCGGAGCAATCCCCCAACCGTCGAGGATGATCAGGGCGGCTGATGAGACGGGCAATGAGGCCATCGGGATCTTCTTTCCTACTCTGAGGGCGCAGCTGCGACGATCGCGCCGAAGTCGTCGGGATCCAGGGCCGCACCGCCGACCAGTGCCCCGTCAATGTCCGGCAACGCCAGGAGCTCTTCGGCGTTGCCGGGTTTGACCGAGCCTCCGTAAAGAATCCGGACCTGATCAGCCTTGGCTTCGTCCCTTGAGCGAAGGAGATTACGGATGAACTCGCAGGCCTCCTGCGCCTGTTCCGGGCTCGCGGTCAGCCCCGTGCCGATTGCCCACACCGGCTCGTAAGCAATAACGACCTTCTCGAGATCACTGGTGTGAACCTCCGCGAGGTCGGTAAGTACCTGGTGGGAGAGCACTGCCTCGGTGTCGTTCGACTCCCTTTCGGCCTGACTCTCGCCGACGCAGAGGATCGGCTCGAGGCCCGCTTCGATCGCCTTCGGGACCTTCCGGGCGAGGGCTTCGTCGGTCTCGCCGAAAAACTGGCGCCTTTCCGAGTGGCCGAGGACGGTGCCATCGACGCCCGCGTCGAGCAGCATCGGGGCGGATACCTCACCCGTGAACGCTCCCGAGTCTTCATAAAACATGTTCTGGGCGGCAACCCGCACCGGGGTGCCGGCACAACGCTCGGCGACCCGCTGAAGGGCGAGCCAGGGAGGACAGATGACGACTTCTGCTCCATCGGCCGACTGAGTCGGCAGGAAAGTGTCAAGAAACTCATCCGCCTCCGTGGCGGTCTTGTTCATCTTCCAGTTCGCGGCTACGTAGGGTCGGCGGCTCATTTTCCTGCTCTTTCAGGTGGTGAGTTGTTTGCTTCCAGAACTAACGGCAGACCGGGTCATCGATCCTTCAACGCGTCCACGCCCGGCAGGGTCTTGCCCTCGAGCAGTTCGAGGGAGGCGCCACCCCCGGTCGAAACCCAGTCGACGTCTTCGGTCAGGTTGAACTTGACCAGGGCGGCGACCGAATCGCCTCCTCCGACCACCGTGAACCCGTCGGCGGCAGCCACGGCTTCAGCCACCGTTCGGGTTCCGCCAGCGAAGGGATCCAGCTCGAAGGCGCCCATCGGACCGTTCCAGAGGACGGTGCCCGCGGAAGCGATTCGCGATGCGTAATCGGTCGCGGATTCGGGGCCGATGTCCAGTCCCATCCAGCCGTCAGGAACGTCGGTCCCGGGGAGGGCCTCTGTTTCGGTGTCGGCCGAGAACTCACGACCAAGGGTGAGGTCGGTCGGCAGAACCAGCTCGCAGTTGCCTGCGGCTGCTTTGCGAAGCGCATCCTCGGCCAGGGGGATGTCGTCGTCCTGGCAGAGCGAGTTGCCGATCGAGTGGCCCTGCGCCTTGAAGAACGGGAAGCACATGGCGCCCCCGATCAGGATCTGGTCTGCGATCTCGAGGAAGCGGTCGATCACGCCCACCTTGTCGGAGACCTTGGAGCCACCGAGCACGACGACGAGCGGACGCTCCGGCTCGGCGGCAACCGAAGTGAGGTTCTCCACTTCCTTTTCCAGCAGCAGCCCCGCATAGGCGGGTAGTTCTCCGGCCACGCCGGCGGTACTGGCGTGAGCCCGGTGAGCGGCACCGAAGGCATCGTTCACGTACAGATCGGCGAGTCCGGCGAGCCGGCCTGCCAGGTCCGGATCGTTGTCGGTCTCACCCGCTTCGTAGCGCGTGTTCTCGAGAAGGAGGATCCCCCCTGGCTCGAGCTGGTCGGCCTTCGCCCGGGAATCCTCCCCGCCGACGTCAGAGGCGACCTCTACCGGCTTGCCGGTGAGCTCGGAAAGCCGTCGGGCCGCCGGCGCAAGCGAGAGCTCCGGCACGACCTGGCCCTTGGGGCGACCGAGGTGGGAGCAGAGGATTACCTTTGCTCCCGCTCCGGTCAGGTACTCGATGGTTGGCAGCGCGGCCCTGATCCGGGTGTCGTCGGTGACTTCCTGTCCGTCCAGCGGGACGTTGAAGTCAACCCGGACCAGGACTCGCTTGCCGTCGACTTCGGCGTCGCGAACCGACGCCTTGTCGAAAGGCATTTCGGGTTCCTCGTTGTTCCGGGTCCTAAAGGACCTTGCCCAGCAGTTCGACGCAGCGGTTCGAGTAGCCCCACTCGTTGTCGTACCAGGAGACGGCCTTGACCAGGGTTCCGTCACCAATCACCTGGGTGCAGTCGGCATCGAAGATCGACGAGTGCGGGTCACCGACGATGTCGGTCGAGACGATCGGATCCTCCGTGTAGGCGAGGATGCCCTTCAGCGGCCCTTCGGCTGCGGCCTTGACCGCGGCATTGACCTCTTCCACCGAGGTGGCGCGGGAGGGCGTGAAAGTGAGGTCGACCACGGAACCGGTGATGACGGGGGCACGGACGGCGAAGCCGTTCAGCTTGCCGGCGAGCTCCGGAAGGACAAGGCCGACGGCCTTGGCTGCACCGGTGGTGGTCGGGATCAGGTTGACGGCGGCGGCACGGGCGCGACGCAGGTCCTTGTGGGGCATGTCCTGGAGCCGCTGATCCGAGGTGTAGGCGTGGATGGTGGTCATCAGGCCCTGCTCGATACCGACCGCGTCATTGATCGCCTTGGCGAAAGGCGCCAGGCAGTTGGTGGTGCAGGACGCGTTCGAGATGATGTTGTGGTTCGCCGGGTCGTAGTCGTCGAAGTTGACGCCGAGGGCTACGGTCACGTCCGGATCGGTTGCCGGAGCGGAGATGATGACCTTCTTCGCGCCAGCTGCGAGGTGCTTGGCTGCGTCGTCGCGCTTGGTGAAGAAGCCGGTCGATTCCAGCACCACGTCGACTCCGAGGTCACTCCAGGGGAGGTCGGCCGGGTCACGTTCGGCGAGAACCTTGATCTCCTTGCCGTCAACGGTGATCGAGCCTTCGCCGGCCTCGACGTCGACGTCGAAGCGGCCGAGGATCGAGTCGTACTTGAGCAGGTGCGCAAGGGTCTCGGTGTCGACCAAGTCGTTGATAGCGACGATGTCAAGGTCGGCACCCGCATCGTGGGCTGCCCTGAACACGTTTCGACCGATTCGACCGAAACCGTTGATTGCCACCTTCACGCTCATTCGCTACCGCCTCCTGGGGAAAACTGGGTTTGGAAAAACTGTGATTACAAGTCAATTCTACGGCCCTCCCCCCTCCTGTGCCGCCTCCCCCAAAAACCGCGGTATTCCGCTTTACTCGTTGGGGTCGGGTGACCGATCCAGCTAGCTGCGAAAGCGACTCCTGACCTCGGCGGGTGGATGCCAGGGGCCTCCAGCCGTTCGCTGGCAAGGAGCAAAGGCCGGAAATGGCCGCGATAGTACGCGGGTACATGAGCTGCCGTTTCCGGCCGTCGACGCCGCCAGCGGGCGGCTGGTGGTTCCTGGCGCCGCCCGGAGCTAATCCTGCGAGACGGTTATTTCTATGTCGTGACCATCAGGGTCACGAAGAAAGGCCGAGTAGGAGCCGGAACCGTGGGCGCTCGTTTCGCCCGGCTGGGCCACGTTGGATCCGCCGGAGTTGGTGCCACCTTCCCAGGCTGCCTTGACAGCGGCGATTCCGGGGGCACCGAGGCTGACCATCGTGCCTTCCGCCCTTACGCCGGTGCGTTCGGTCAGGAAGAGAATCGGCCTCGAAATCCCGTAGCCGATCGAATCGGTGCCGTTGACGTGTCGGCGCCAGCCGAGCGGCGAGAGCAGGGCATCGTAGAAGGACGCCGAGCGCGGCAGGTCAGAAACTTCAATGACTACATGGTGAATCACTCATGGGAGGCTAATGGAGATGCAACAGGTCAGGGTTCTGCTCGTTCTGCTAGCCCCGACCGCCTGGAAGGGCGGGCGGCTCAGGAGCGCGGTGTCCAGCGGAAGTAGCGGAGGGCGATCAGGAATCCGGCAAGCCCCCAGATCGCCACGACTCCCAGCTCACCCCATTCGAAGCCGGCACCCGTGGTGTTCGGGCTGTAAGCGGTGAAGAAAGCCTGGAAAAAGTCCCGCACCGGGAAGTGATTAGCGAAGGAGAGCACCCCGTCGGGAATCTCGTTCTCCGGGATGAAAATTCCCGAAAGGAAGTAGAGCGGCAGCGTGATCGCGTTGGTGATCGCCGACGCCGCTTCACGGGAGGGGATGATCACCGTCATTGCCAGCCCCAGACAGCAGAAGGAGGCCGCTCCGACGACCAGCGTGACGGCGACGGCGGGCAGCCTTTCCCACGGGATCGGTGCGTCGTAGAGCAGCTTTCCGATCAGGGTGACGACGACCAGCATGATCGCCGAGATCACGATCGCATTCCCGACACGGCCGGCGATAAACACCCAGGGAGGCAGCGGTGTGCCCCTTCCCCTCTTGAGCAGGCCTTCTTCCCTCGCGATGGTCACGTTCATCGCGAGGTTCACCATGGTCGCCGAGATCACGGCCAGCGTCACGATTGCCGGGATGTAATAGGTCGTGACCTTGACCCCGCCCAGTTCGTCGATGGTGTCGTTGCCGAAGATGGTCGCGAAGATCAGCAGGAAGAGGACAGGCAGCAGGGCGGTGAAGAAGACCGAGGCCGGGTTCCGCCAGAAGACCTTCTGGGCGAAGCGGAACTCGTGAAGTGCCAATGCGACCGAACTCATGCGTCCGTCAGTTCCAGGTAGACGTCTTCCAGGCTGGGTCGCCTGACTTCGAGCTGACCGATTTCGAGGCCGGCTTCCAGCGCCCAGCCTGTGATCCGGTTGAGGTCCTCCACGGGATCGTGGGTGCTGATCGAGACTTCCACCCGCCCTTCCTCTCCTTCAGCCTGGATGAGCGTCTGGCCGATGCCTTCGAGCTCGCCGAGCCCGGATCCGGCCGCAACCGTGAAGGTGATGGTGGTCGGCAACTGGCGCCGGTCACCGAGGTTTTCCGGGGTGTCGAGGGCGACGATGCGTCCTTCGCTGATGATCGCGACCCGGTCGGCCAGAACCTGCGCTTCCTCCATGTAGTGAGTGGTCAGGAGCACGGTCTTGCCGAGATCCCGCAGGCCGGCAACCATCTCCCAGGCCTGACGCCTCGCCGACGGATCGAAGCCGGTCGTTGGTTCATCGAGGAAGAGCAGGTCCGGGTCGCCGACCAGGGCGATACCTACGTCCAGCCGGCGCTTCTGGCCACCGGAGAGCTTCCGCGCCCTGGAGTCGGCCTGATCTTCGAGGCCGACCAGGCCAATCACTTCTTCTACTTCACGTGGCTCCCGGTAATAGCCGGCGTACTGCTGAAGGGACTCCCTGACGGTCAGCGCCGGTTCGAGGGTGGTTTCCTGAAGCACGATCCCGATGCGTTCGCGCCAGGCCGGTGTCGGCCGGGCGGGATCGACGCCGAGCACGCTGACCTCACCCCCGTCACGGTCGCGATAGCCCTCGAGGATCTCGACCGTGGTCGTCTTTCCGGCCCCGTTCGGGCCCAGCACGGCAAAGATCTCCCGGGGAAGAACGTCGAGGTCGATGCCTCTGACCGCCTCGAGCTCGTCATATGACTTGCGCAGGCCGCGGATGGATATGACCGGCTCTGCCACGGCCAACGATCCTAGATGATCGGGTTCTATGGGATGTCTCTGTGGGTAACCCGGACCGCGACGTCGTCCCGGGAAGCGAAATCCCGCCAGATCCGTTCTGCCACGGTCACCGACCTGTGCCGGCCTCCGGTGCAGCCGATCGCGATCGTCAGGTGGCTCTTGCCCTCGGCTACGTAGGCCGGAATCAGAAACTCGAGCAGCGGCAACAGGCGGCCGTAGAACTCGCCGGCGACGGTTCCGGCCTCGACGTAGTCCCTTACTTCCTCGTCAAGTCCCGTCAGGGGCTTCAGTTTCTCGACATAATGCGGATTCGGGAGGAACCGGACGTCGAGGGTGATGTCGGCATCCCGGGGTGGTCCGTTCTTGAAGCCGAAGGTGAGCAGGTTGACCGCCATGAGCCCGCTTGATCCGGTGTCGATCAGTTCCTCGGTGATCCGTCGCCTGAGAGTGGCCGCGGTCTCGCCGGAGGTGTCGATCACGAAGTCGGCCCGTGCCCGGAGCGGAGCGAGAATCTCGCGCTCGTAGTCGATCCCCTCGGTGATCCTTCCGGCCGGTGCCGACGGGTGTCGCCGGCGTGTCTCCTTGTAGCGGTCGGTGATGATCTCGTCGTGGGCTTCGAGGAAGACCAGTTTCGGCTTGATGCCCTCCCGCTCCAGATCGTCCAGCACCTGGTTCAGCTGTTCGAAGTACCCGCCGCCGCGGGCATCGGACACGACCGCTGCTTTCGTCACACCACTCCCGGTCAGGCGGAAGAGCTCGCCCAGGGACCTGATCATCTGCGGGGGGAGGTTGTCGACGCAGAAGTAGCCGGCGTCTTCGAATGCGGCGATCGCCTCGGACTTCCCGGCCCCGGACAGGCCGGTGATGACGACCATCTCGACCGGCTCGGTGACCTTCCGGTGCGTTGCTTCTGGATCTGACGGCGGGATGGGACTAACCGGTCCTGTTCAGTTGATCGTGGATCTCACGGGCCACCTTACCGGGCAGCCCGGGGACCGCTTCGATCTCCTCCCGGCTTGCCTGCAGCAGGCGTTCGGGCGAGCCGAAGTGTTTGATCAGCAGGCGTTTGCGTGTCGGCCCGACACCCCGGATGCTGTCGAGCACTGAGCCGGTCATCGCCTTGTCCCGGCGGCCGCGGTGATGGGTTATCGCGAACCGGTGGGCTTCGTCCCGGACCCGCTGAAGCAGCAGGTTGGCTTCCGAGTCGGCCTTCAGGTCGAGCGGAAGCGAACTTCCGGGGGTGAATATCTCCTCTTCCCGCTTCGCAAGGCTCACGACGGTCACACCGAGGTCGATGAATTCCTGGAGCGCCCGGACGCCCGCTGCGAGCTGACCCTTGCCGCCGTCGATCATGACCACCGACGGCAGGGAAGCGAAACTCTCGTCCCGGTCGCGGTCGTGGGGCGAGAGGTCGGCCTGCTGGCGGTACTGGCCTATCCGTCGGCTGAGGACCTCCTCCATCGAGGCGAAGTCATCGGGCCCGGAATGCCCTTCTTCACCGGCAATCCGGAACCGTCGGTAATCGGACTTTTTTGGCCTGCCGCCCTCGAAGACCACCATCGATGCCACTGTGTGGTCACCGCCGAGATTGGAGATGTCGAATCCCTCGATCCGGACCGGCAGCTCCTCCATTCCCAGCGCTTCACCGAGCTGGCTGAGGGCTTCCACCCGCCGCTGCTGCCGGTGCTCGCTCTGGAGCCGGTCCTGATCGAGTGCCAGTTTCGCGTTCCGTTCAGCCAGTTCGCGAAGGCGCCTGGCATCTCCCCGTTCGGCGATCCGGATCTCGACTCCGGCGCCACCGCGCCGGTCGGAGAGGAAGGTCTCGATCTCCCCCACCTTGCCGGACATGTAGGGGCCGAGCACCACCCTCTTCGGCACCGCAGGCGATGCTCCGTAGTACTGCTCGAGGAACTCCGCGGTGACTTCCTCGATCTCCCTTTCGGCAGGATTCTCCAGGTAGAACGACTGGCGCTCGGCGAGGATTCCGTCCCGAACCTGGAAGACCTGCGCATTCGCATCGGTTCCCTCGACCGCAACGCCGATCAGGTCGGCAGTGCCGACCCTGGTTCCCGAGATGCGCTGGCGCTCGAACAGGGACTGGATCGAGGCGAGCCGGTCCCGGAACACGGCTGCCGTCTCGAAGTCCTGGTTGGCAGCCGCATCCTTCATCCTCGCTTCGAGGTCCCGCTCCACCTGGTCGTAGCGACCCGACAGGAAGTCAATGACCCGGTCGATGTTCGCCCGATAGTCCTCACGGCTGATGTAGTCGACGCAGGGTGCTCCGCAGCGCTTGATGAAGTAATCGAGGCAGGGGCTGCCCGAGCGCCGACCGGGCTCCTGGCCCTCACAGGTCCGGTACTGGAACAGCTTGCCGAGCAGATCGAGAGTGTCCCGCACCCGTCGGGCGGAGGAGAATGGTCCGAAATAGGCGCGTCCGGGCCGGTGGCGTTCGCGTGTGAAGTACACCCGGGGGTAGTCCTCATCCAGGCTGACAGCGACGTACGGGTACGACTTGTCATCACGCAGCTTGATGTTGAACCGCGGGCGGTACCGCTTGATGAAACTCTGCTCGGCGATCAGGGCCTCGGATTCAGACCCGGTGACCAGGAACTCGATCCGTTCTATCTGTCTTGTCATCTCGGCGTTGCCGCCACTGAAATGCGAGGCGACCCGTTTACGGATCGAGATCGCCTTGCCGACGTAAATCACCTCGTCGTCGCGGTCGCGGAACAGGTAGACGCCCGACGCGTCGGGCAGCGAACGCCTCTCGGCGACGATTCGCTCTTCTCTCGCGTCGGGGCTGTCGAGGGACTTGGCCACTACCGAAGGGTAGAACCCGGCAGCGGTTGGGATACGCTCCCGCCACTTATGGCGGCAGAACAGTTGAATCCCCCGGACCTGAAAACCATCCTGATCGAGATCGACGGCGAGATCGGGACCCTCACCCTGAACCGGCCCGAGACCTTCAATGCGATGAGTCCCGATCTGATCGAAGACATGGTTGAGGCCTTCGCCTGGCTGGCCGATCAGGCTCCCCTTCGAGGGCTGATCATCACCGGGTCAGGTGCTGCCTTCTGCGCCGGCGGCGACCTCAACTGGTTCAAGGCGGGAATGGAAGACGATTCGGTTGACATCAAGGCGTCGGTACGCCGGGGTGCCGAGATGCTTCATCAGGCGATCGTCGATCTGCAGAGGATCCCTTACCCAGTCATCGCTGCTCTCAACGGCCCTACGGCTGGTGCCGGGTTCTCGCTAGCCCTCGCCTGCGACATCCGGATCTGTTCCGAGAACGCCTTTCTCGCCTGCGCCTACGGCAGGATTGGAGTGTCCCCGGACGGTGGCATGACCTACTTCCTGCCGCGGGTGGTCGGTCCCTCGAAGGCGATCGAGATCCTTCTGAACGACCCGAACCTCACCCCCGCCGACGCTCTCGAGGCCGGACTGGTCTCCGAAGTGGTGGCCCCCGATGAGTTGATGGACAGGGCGATGGAAAAGGCTGAGAAGCTGGCAACGAAGTCGCCGTACTACCAGAAAATGGCGAAGAAACTGGTCCATCAGAGCCTCGACAACAGCATCACCGAACAGCTTCAGCTCGAACGCCACGGAATCGCCGACGGCATGGGTACCGCCGACGCGATGAACGCCGTTGCCGCCTTCCTTTCGGGAGGCAAGGCCGAGTTCAAGGGCGAATAAACCCGACCCGGGGCTGAATCGAGCCCGCCTTCTCAGGCTTTGAGAAGGCGGGTGACGCTTTCGCCGACACAGCAGGGCTTTTCGCCCACGGTGCCGTCTGGACCCTGGACCTCAACGGTGATCGTGGTCACCATTTCCAGCCAGCCGTTACCGAGATCGTTGGCCTCGGTCATGCGGGCTGAGGCGCGGACCCTGGAGCCGGCGGGAACCGGCGAAGGGAAGCGGACCTTGTTCCAGCCGTAGTTCACGCCCATCGTGAACCCGGACCTGACTTCGACCAGGTCGAGGCGGAAGCCGTCGATCATCGAGAGGGTCAGGTTGCCGTGGGCGATCGTGGTACCGAACGGACTCTCCGTCTTCGCGCGTTCGACATCGACGTGAATCCACTGGTGATCCCCGGAGAGGTCGGCGAAGGTGTTGATCATGTCCTGGGTGACTTCGCGCCACTCGGTCGGACCGACTTCCTTCCCGATCAGTTCCTGCAGCTGCTCCGGGCCTTCAATCGAAAGAGTTTCCATGGCGGGAACAGTACCGCCCTCGACCAGGGCCTATTAACAAGGGGATCCGCCACTTTTTGTAAGCTAATTATGATTTCCTAATCTAATTCCGAAAAGGAGCGCTAATGGCTGAGACAGAAGCCACCCGGATGCCCAGTAATGGAAGCGAGCTGATGGAGATGTTCCTCCCCCAGTCTCCCTTCGTCCAGGAGCTCGGTGTCGAACTCGAAGCGATCGGTGATGGATGGTGTCGCCTGCGTCTTCCATTCCGGACTGAGCTGACCACAGTCGGAGACATGGTTCACGGTGCGGCAATTGCCGGCCTGATCGATATCGCGGCCATGGTCACGGCATGGGCAGGAGGGCCGATCCCCGAAAAGCTGCGCGGAGTGACGACTTCCATGGCGCTCGAGTTCATCGATTCCGCGAATGGCGAAGACATCCATGCGGAGGGGAAGCTGCTCCGCCGTGGGAGGACTCTCAACAACACCGAGGTGGAGATCAAGACCGGGGATGGCCGGCTGGTCGCCAAGGCGATCGCGACCTACAAGGTGGGCTGAGTCGCCCGGAGTCAACCAGGATTGCCGGCGGCGTTGCCGCTGAAAATCGAGCCGAGCGCCAGGTCCTGACCTGAGCTCAGTACTTCGCGCAGGTCACGCCGATCCAGCAGACCACGAGCGTGCATGGAGATGGCTCCGTTCCACGCGGCGAAAAGGAACAAGGTGAGTGCCTTCGCCGAGACACCCTTGTTGCCGCCTTCGTCAAGAGCTCGCTGAACCAGAATTTCCTGACGGTCAAGCATTTCCTGAAGGCTCGACTGGATCTGCTGTCCTGCTGCCGCGACCCTCGGATCACTGGTGCTGTCCACGTCATGAAGGGAGAGCAGCCTGAGCGCAAGGGGGTTGTCCAGGTGGAACCTGGCGTAGGCCTCCCCGACGGCGGCAAGTTGCGTCGCGGCATCTGCCTCGGGGTCGTAGGCTGAAGCCAGGTACTCGACGTTCAGGTCGGCTGCTCTCCTGGCCAGAGCCAGGTAGAGATCACTCTTTCCGCCCTCGAAGTTGAAATAGATCGAACTCACCGCCACATCAGCCTCGGAAGCGATCGCCTCGATGCTGGTGTCCGTATACCCACGCTCGACGAAGAGCTTCTCGGCGGCATCAATTACCGCTGCCTGCGTTCGCACCCGCCGCCTGTCAATTCCGGGACTCACGGATCGATTGTAATGCGGTTTCGAAAACGCGCTGGAGGCTCTGACCACAAACGCTCGAACTCACCTGACCAGTTCGAGGCGCATGCCGATGGGGCTGATCGCCCCCATTCCTCCGAGCATCGCGAGGATCTTCGAGACATAGGCCTGGGTCTCCGGATAGTCGGGAATACAGCCGCAGGATCCGACGGCTCCGGGACCGGCGTTGTAAGCGGCGAGGGCCAGAGCCGGAGAACCGAACTGCCCGAGCAGGTCGCTCATCAGGTGGGCCTGGGCCATGATCGCCGCAGCGGGATCGAAGGGATCATCAAGCCCGTACTGCGCTGCCGCCGCCGGGGTGAAGGCGGCTATTCCGAAAGCGATGCCGTTGCCGGCGTTCGGATCGAAGCCCGATTCCGCGAAGAGCTGCGCGGCAAGGAGTGCCGGCGAAACGTTCCATTTCAACGCCGCTCCGAGGATCAGGGGCTTCACCCAGGCCGGGGTGACAGGCGGGAATGACCTCGCAAGGGCCGCCGAACGATCGCCCCTTCCCGTTCCGACGAGGTTCCCTTCGGCCGAGCAGGGTGCGGGTCCGGCGACGAATCCGAAGTGCCAGGCCTCCCACGAGTAGCGCTTGAGGAAACCGAAGCGGCCGGCGTTCGCCGCCAGCCACGAGTACGCGCCCGGGGGACCAAGATCAAGTTCCGTGGCGCAACGGTGAAGGGACTGACCGGGAGGTGCCACCCAGGTTGGATCGGGGTTGGCTGCGAACAGGGCCGCCTGCTCGGCGTCCGATCGAAAGGCCGAGGTGATCGTCAGTGTGATCCCGGCCGCAGCGGCTGCCGCGGCCATGGCGTCGAACGCGGCGGCCACATCCGGGCGCATGCCCTTCCCCTGACGCTCGGCCAGGGGCCCGGAATAGCCGCCTCCGCTGGCGAATGAGGGAACCGATCCCATCGAGACGGGCATACTGATCCGCGCCTCCGCCCAGTTCGGAGGAGCACGGCGGGCACCCCCTCCCGTCCCGGCCTTTACCGATGTTGCGATCGAAACCCTGGCCCGCACCGGAGCGTAGGAAGAGGCATCCGGAAAGCGGATCGATACGGCCAGCGCGGCGGCCCGGTTGATCACCGCCGTCCGTATGGCCGCGAGCCTGGCCCTGTTCAGATAGACAGGCTTCGGCATGTGAGCGGGATTCGGTAGTCCGTTCGGAAGCCGCGGTGGCGCCAGCAGTCTGGGCAGGTCATCCCTCATGGACCGAACCGCCGCGAGCGCCGAGAGGTCAGCGGTCCTCTGGGCATTGGCCTTTCCGGTCACGGCTCCCGATATCGCCACCATCGCGACGGCACCGAGGAAGACCACGAAGACCCCGCCGAGAACCAGCGGCGTCGCCTGACCAGCTTCCGCCCTCATCCGCGAGAACAACCTTTTCCTGGCTGGCGAAGCGTTGGAGTGCGTGACCTTCCCGGCGAACTCCTCCGCCTCTTCGACCACGATCTCGACCAGCGGAGTCAGCTCGGGACCCGCCTTCACCACCACCTCATCCCAGGAACCAAGCTCAAGGAGTTGCCGGTAGGTGGACGGCGTTGCTACTACCGCCACTGGTGCTCCAACGCTCTCCCTCAATTCTGAAACGGTCTCAGCCGGGTCATCGGCTTTTCCGCCTCCGTACACGAGGTCACCCCGGGCCCTGAACTGCAGTCCTGTCCGCAGGTCAGCCAGCCTCTTTTCGAGTGTCTTGGCGTCTTCCCGGGCAAGCAGACTGGCCGGCCGGGCACCCTGGCTTCCCAGCTCCAGGATCAGACCCGATCCAGAGGGTTCCGCCGGATCCGATCGTTCGCGCAGCAGATCAGCCGCTGAACGCTCGAGTCCCCCAACTTCGCCAACCGCAACCAGGAGGATGTTGACGGTCACCGGCCACCCGCCTCGGATGAGACTGCGAGGGCATCAGCAAGCGAGGGAAAGAGCGACGGTGGCCGAAGGCGGACCTTCACTACCGGCCCGGTTCTGGTGACCGACAATCTGCTCCTCGCCCAGCCCGGCAACGCCTCTCGCACCGCTGGCTCTACCGGCTCGCCACGGATCTGCGCGATCGCCCCGGCTTCGGCGGCACCCCCGGCGACAACGTTCGCGTAACCGGCAAGGAGTAGTTGAAAACAGAGGAGACCAGCCAGCATCAAGGCTCCGATTCCGGCCACCCCTTCGATCGTCGCCTGCCCGGAAGCCGACCCGGCCAACCAGCATCTGACAGGCCGATGTCGCATGCCTGCCCTCAGTCCCCACCGAGTGAACTGGAACCGTACATATGGGCCTCCGGGAAACCCGGGAGCAACGCGGGGATTCGAACACCCACCTTCACGCCATCTGGCTGCGAGACGCGGAGCCCGCCCCGAAGCACTTCCGGCAGGGCACGCTCGGCGGCGCCATGCGGATCCTTCCCCGTGAGCACCGCCCTGGCTCCGGCCCTTGCGGCAACGCCCGCCGACCAAAGCGCCGCACCGGCGAGGACGAACTGGGCAGCGACAAGAACCGAGAGAAGGACAATCGGCAAGGCGCCGATCAGCTCAAGCGAAACCGAGCCCTTTTCAGTCCCGAACCTTCCTCGCCGGCTTTGCTCTTGACGCTCGCCCATGCCCGGACGTTGACGGCAATGGCCTCACAGGTGGCTCGACAGATGCAACTATTCAGCACGCGGCTCAGACGGCGATTCGGCGGATCACAGGACTGTGGTCGGAGAGTCTGATCATCAGTGACGTTTCGGGGTCCGGAACATCGCGGCGGGCGGGCGGCCAGGCTTCGGGTCCCTCAACGGGCTCCACGCCACGGGCCAGTACATGATCGATCGATGAAGGCGCAGTGACCCCGGTCAGGCCGAATTCCGCTTCCAGCTTCTCGAAAACGTCGCTGCTCTTCGGTCGCGCGTTGAAGTCTCCGCCGAGAACCAGCGGGCCATCGGCCGCGCGGGCGGTGGCAAGCCGGGCGGCCCTCATCACGTCGGCAGCCGCGTGATCTCCGGTGCTTGCGTGGAAATTCGCCACTGAAAGCCCACAGCCGAGCCGGACGCTCGACATGACCCGGCGTTCCGGGAACCAGGTCAACGTCGTCTTCCGAAACTCGTTTATCTCGGCGCCGCGTCTGTAGCTGTCGAGACCGGGCACCGCCCCCCGGACGAGGATCAGGTTGCTGCCACCCTCCCAGCTTCCGGCCAGTTGCGGGCGGAACCGCGCTACCGGTGACATCACCGGGCGCAGCCAGTTGCGAGAAGTGAGGGCCAGCCGACCGGTTGAGCCCGTCGCCTCGGCAAGCCGGTGTCCCCAGCGCGGGGGCACCTCCTGAAGCAGCGCGATTTCCCACTTCGCCGCAGCCAGAAACGCGGCGAACTCATGAAACAGATCCCGGTTCAACCTGACGTGATCAGGACCGAGGACCGGTCGGCCGAGAAACCGCCAGGCGAAACCTCCCTCCTGCACGCCAGGTACTTCCCCTCCCGGCGCCGGCGGAAAGTCGCGCCCGTGGAACAGGTTCCAGCTGAGAACCCGGAACTTCAAATCAGTGACTGCGGGCTTCCGAGATGACCAGCCAGATGCCAACCACGGAAGATCCGAGCAGGAGCAACCAGGCCAGGGTCCCTAGCCCGGTGTCGAACATCTTCGGGGCACCGGCGATCAGCAGGACGATCAGGCCGTAGGACGCGTAGAGGACCACCCGCCGGGACTCGGGAAGAGCGAGCAGGCTGGTCCGGAAGTCGTAGGTCAGCCTGTAGACGGTCCACCCGATGCCGGCCAGGAAGGCCATCGAGATCGCCGCCAGCGCCGCATCGGCCACGTTGCCACCGTTGGGGAGGAAGGCGACACCGGCGGCGAGTACCGCGATGATCAGGATGTTGCGGGCAGCGACCATAAACCAAGCCTACCTGCGGTGTGTCCCGGCTACTTGGACACCATCAGGACGATGCCGAAAATGATGATTCCGAGCGTAGCCAGCAGTCCGAAGATGCCTACAGCAAGCGACATTGCCGCTGCGACTCCTCGACCGTCCTGACTGAAATCGACGTACTTGGCCCCGCCCCAGATGGCCAGTGAAGAAACAAGTGCGACGCTCAGACCTGCGGCGAATGAAGCCCCGATGGTCATGAGGACATCCCCGGTGTCGACGATCTGGGCGATCAGCGACATCGATCAGACAGCCTCGGTCTGAACATCCACGACTTCGGTGCGCCGGGCCCGCTTGACGAAAGCAATGATGATTAGGCCCACCGCAACTACGCTGATCACGATCGGCCCTATTGACGCACCACCCATCAGTTCGGTGAGACCGAACGTTGCCGCCCCGATGATCGCTGCGGCAGGCAGAGTGAAAACCCAGGCGGTCACGATGTTCCCGGCCACGCCCCAACGGACTGCGGAAACACGCTTTGCCACACCGGAACCCATTACTCCGCCATTGATTACGTGAGTGGTCGAGAGCGGAAACCCGAAGTGAGTCGAAGCCATGATCACCGCCGCTCCCGCACCCTGCGACGAGAAACCCTGTGCGGGGTCCATCTTGATGATGCGCATACCGGTCGTCTTGATTATGCGCCAGCCTCCGCTGTAGGTGCCCAGGGCGATCGCGGTCGCGGCCGAGAAGATGACCCAGAAGGGTGGATCCGAACCCGCCGGAAGCACGCCATCAGCGATAAGGGCGAGCGTGATCACACCCATCGTCTTCTGTGCGTCATTGGTTCCGTGAGCGAGCGCGAGGAGACCGCCGGAAGCGATCTGCCCGACACGATAGCCACGACCAACCGGACCGGGCCGCAGATTCTGAACGATCCGGTACGCCAGGCCGATCGCCAGGGCGGCCACGATGAAGGCAAGAATTGGAGCTACGACCGCGGGGATAAGAACCTTCCCGACCAAGCCGGCAGTCTCGATGGCCTGGGTGCCCGAGTCAGCGAGCGCGGCGCCAACGATTCCGCCGATTAGAGCGTGAGAACTCGAAGAAGGGAGACCGAAGTACCAGGTGATCAGGTTCCAGGTGATTGCCCCGACCAGCCCGGCGAATACGACATTCAGGGCACCCGGCCCGGAAATCGCAGCCTGGTCGACAACATCGGAGGCAATGGTCGCTGCGACCTCGATCGAGATGAACGCGCCAACGAAGTTCAAGATCGCGGCAAAAGCGATGGCGGCCTTCGGCGAAGCAGCACCCGTAGAGATCGAGGTAGCGACGACGTTCGCGGTGTCGTGGAAACCGTTTGTGTAGTCGAAGGCCAGTGCCGAAACGACGACAATGACAAGGATAAGGTGGATATCCACGGCCTACGAGTTCTTGATCACGATGCCTTCAAGGATGTGCGCTGCAGTCTCCGTCGCGTCGATCGCCTTTTCGAGCACTGCGAAGATGTCCTTCCAGCGAATAACGACCATCGGGTCTATTCCGTTCGAGAACAGTGAAGCAACGGCATCCCGGGACACGCGATCACCGTCGTTCTCGAGCCTGTGAATCTCGATCCAGTACTGGTCAAGATCCCGAAACGAAGGCAGATTCTCCAACCCCAGTGAGAGCTGCTCGCAGCAACCAACGAGGATCCTCGTTAGATCCTGGGCTTGGGCCATCGGCGCCTCGATCTGGTAGAGAGCCAGAAAGTCCGCGGCCTCCTCGATGTAGTCGATTACATCGTCGAGCTTGGTAGCCAGGCCGTAGATGTCCTCGCGGTCGATCGGGGTTACGAAGGTGGAGTTGAGGCGATTGATGATGTCGTGGGTGATCCGGTCGCCTTCCTGCTCGATGATCAGGATCTCACGCCCCATCCCGTTGTCATCGGGCCAGGTGGTCATCATTTCGTTCAGCATGCCTGCAGCGCGCAGCGTGTTCTGACCCGCTTCGTTGAAGAGGTCAAAGAAAGTGCTGTCGCGTGGCAGGAGCGAGAAGCGCATAAAAGCCGAGCCAACCTAGCAGAGCAAAGGTCAGCCGGATGCCTGGGGGAGCGCGACGGAAGCCAGCGTGTCATGCCGCTCCATGAGTTCCGCCTGCACGTTTCTCCGCTCGCCACCTTCCGGGTTCAGGCGCGACCAGTTGCCGGAACTGTCCAGAACCCAGGAGTTCGTGTTGTCGGCCAGGCAGCGCTCCATGACGTCCAGGATCTGTCCCTTTGCAATCTCGTCCTGGACCGGAGTCACCAGCTCCACCCTGCTGTCCAGGTTCCTCGGCATCAGGTCGGCAGAGCCGATGTAGACATCCCAGTCCTGACCCCGCTGGAAGGCGTAAACGCGGGAATGCTCGAGGAAGCGACCGACCACCGAGACGACCCGGATGTTTTCAGAGAGACCTGGCACACCGGGACGCAGGCAGCAGATGCCTCGGACGTTGATCTCCACCTCGATGCCGGCCTGTGAGGCCTCGTAAAGCGCCTCGATGCAAGTCCGGTCGACCAGCGAGTTCATCTTCATCACGATCCGCGCATCACTGCCTGCCTTGTGTGCCTCGATCGTTGCCTCGATCTCTTCGAGGATCGATGAGCGCATCGAGTGCGGTGAAACCAGGACCTTGCGATAGTCGGCCGGGCGGGAGTATCCGGTCAGCACGTTGAACATCTCCGCCACGTCCGCGCCGATCTCCGGGTCAGCCGTGAAGAGACCTAAGTCGGTGTAGAGGCGGGCGGTTGTCGAGTGATAGTTGCCGGTCCCGATGTGGACGTAGTTGCGGACATGGTCGCCCTCACGCCGGACCACCAGCATGGCCTTGATGTGAGTCTTGAGCCCAGGAATGCCGTAGACCACGTGGACGCCGACTTCTTCGAGCCTCTTGGCCCACTCAATGTTCGCTTCCTCGTCGAACCGGGCCTTCAACTCCAGCATGCAGACGACTTGTTTGCCTCGCTCCGATGCCTTGATCAAAGCTGACACCAGCGGCGAATCGTCACTGGTCCGATAGACGGTCTGTTTGATTGCCAGCACGTCGGGATCATTGACGGCCTGGGCCACGAAACGCTCGACCGAGGTCGAGAATGAATCGTAAGGATGATGAACCAGAATGTCCTGCTGACGGATCACCGCGAAGATGTCGGCCGGCTCGTCGTCTTCTCCCTGAAGGCGAGGCTGGGTGACCGGCGTCCACGGCTCATCCCTCAGCTCGGAGAAGCCCGGCAGCTTGACGACATCCCAGAGATCGGTCAAATCGAGCAGGCCGCCCGCTTCAAACACCTCGTTCTCCTGCAGGCGAAGGAGCTCGACCAGAAGTTCCTTCAGCTCTGGAGTCATGGTGTCAGCGACTTCCAGCCGTACCACTTCGCCGAAGCGCCGGCGCCGCACCTCTTCCTGGACGGCCTCGAGCAGATCGTCGGCCTCGTCGCTGACCGTGAAATCGGCGTCCCGGGTGACCCTGAAGTAGCCGTACTCCAGCACCTCGACACCCGGGAAAAGCTGGTCGAGATTGGCCGCGATGACCTCTTCGAGCGGAACAAGGATCGTCTCCCCTTCACCGGTCAACTCGATGAACCTGCCCAAGAGCTCCTTCGGCACCTTGATGCGTGAAAGGACCCTGGTCGAAGTCTCGTTGTCCCGGAGCAGGACCGCTATAGAGAGCGAAAGATTCGAGATGTACGGGAACGGGCGGCCCAGGCCGATTACTAGTGGTGTCAGCGTCGGGAAAACCTGGGCATCGAAAATGCGGTCCAGTTCGGACCTCTCTGTTCCGTTCAGGTCCCCGAGGGTCGCCACCCTGATCCCGTTTTCAAGAAGGGCCGGCTTCAGCTTCGCGTCGAAGACCTGGGTCAGCCGCCGGTCGAGCTCTAGCGACCGGCTGCGAATCGCCTGGATCTGCTCCCGCGGCGAGAGACCGTCTGGACCACGAGCATCTATCCCCGCGTCGACCTGATCCCAAAGACCGGCAACCCGAACCATGAAGAATTCGTCCAGGTTGGAGGCGAAAATCGCACAGAACTTGACTCTTTCGAGCAGCGGTACCGAATCATCCTCGGCAAGTTCCAGAACCCGCTGGTTGAAGTCGAGCCAGGAGAGCTCGCGGTTGAAGAAGTGGGACGGATCCGGGCTACTCATCAGGTCAGGATTCTACTTTCAGGGAGGTTTCCAGCGCGACCCAGACCCCCTGTCTGGATTGCTCAAGCCAGAGGCGTTTGAACCGTTCGAACAACATTTGCCTTCGAGCGCCAAGATGGATGACGGTTAATTCAAGCCCACGGTAGGCAGCTCGATTGGGCGCTGCTTGCACCAGAACCGGGTCCAGATCGCGGCTGTTGCGGCCTCGGTCGATGATCGTCTCGATGTCTTCAAGCTCAAGCTCCTCGATCGCCTTGCGCGCAGGCGGGACAGAAAGGTCGCAGTCCCGCATATCACCGAGTACCTCCTGAAGACCACGGGCCGCACGCCTGGCTGTGTGGGCCTGGGATCCGAGGGCGTCGCCGGAGAGCTCGAGGCTGTAACGAAGACGCTCGGCCGCCACACGCATACGGTGCTGCCCCTCAACGCCACTCGCCTCAAGGCTTTCGCTCGCTTCTTCCCGGAGACGCGAGAGCCGCTTGCCGATAAGAGTGAGGACTTCTGGCGGCAAGACCTCGACCGGTCGATATTCGTCTGCGCGGTCGATTGTGTCTGTCTCGATAGTCGAATCCGCGATCTCTTCGATCCGTACCCGAAATGCCTGCATCCTTCTTCCGTGCACGACCTGGGCGAGAGCCCGGTTCGCCTTCGCCTGTTCACGTCGAAGGTTGGTGATGGCTCGCTCGATGCCGTCGGCATCGGCGGGATCCATTTCCGAGCGAACCGTCTCGAAGGCTGCGATCGCGACGTCAATGTCCCGACGGCTCCCGACAGCTTTCGAGATCCTCCGTGCCTCAGCCTTTCCCTCTCGATACTGGGAGCGGCCCAGAACGGGTCGAAAGACCTCGAGCGCCGCCCGCAGGCGCCTCGACGCTAGCCAGAGATCGTTCGCCGAAGCAGGTTCGGTTACGTCGAGAACCCCCTTCGAAAGGAGGGTGATTTGGGTAGCCCGTTCCTCGAGTACCTGTGCGGCTGCGAGCCTGAATCGGGAATCGGGAGCGCTCATCACCGGGAACCCTACTTGCGTACTGGTGCTCAGCCGGGTGCCAAGGCGGGTTCTGAAACGTCAATTCCGCCGTTCAGCATGTCCAGAACGATGCCTTCGCGGATTCCGCCCTTGCCGATCTGGAGCTCTTGACCAAGGAGTTCCGAAACCTTCTCCAGGATCAGGACCCCGGTTGGCAGCATTCTTACCCTGACGGGATCGAGTTCGAACTGTCGACCGACCTCGACGGCATCGTCGCCGCTCAGCACCCTGATGCTCCGTTCCATGGTCTCGTATTCGAGCCGAGCTCCGACGATCTTCCGCAGTGAGGTGGCCGAACCCCCTACAGCCACAGCCTGTTCCGGACGGGTGATCTGTACCTCGGCAAACTCCTCGTCGATCCGGTCACGAATTCGGCGAATCTCCGAGGCGGACGGCGGGTCGGAGGTAATCAGTTCATCCGCCAATTGGCCAGAACCGATCGGCCAGGAGCGAACCTGCTCGACGCCGCCATCGACGGTTCCGATGATGATCTCGGTGGAACCGCCTCCAACATCAACGACCGCAACGCGGCCGTCAACCTTGTAGCCGAGCGCCTTGGTCGCCCCCAGAAAGGCGAGCCTGCCTTCCTCGTTCTCGCTGACGACACTGATCGGAATCCCGGCGGCTTCGGAAATCGCTTCTGCCGCATCCTTGCCGTTAGGGGCATCTCGCAGGGCAGCTGTTGCGACAGCACGAAACCCCTCGGCGCCCAGCTCGCGGGCCATTCGGACCTGGGTTTCGACCACCTCGGCAACTTCGGAGATCTTCTCCTCTGGAATCGAGCCGTCTTCGGTGCGGGCCTGCCCGATTCTCGTATAGGCCCGCTGCTCCATGACCTTCTTGAGCTTGCCCTCATCGGGCTCGGCGACCAGGATTCTGGTCGTGTTGGATCCGATGTCTATCGCAGCACAGAGCATGGGCTTACCCATACATCGTGACAACTCGACCGGATCGACGTGACGCATCTCTGTTCCGGTGACTGGCGGACAGAATCGCGACGCGCCGACCGGCTCAGCCGACTTTGCCGGTCACGTAATCCTCTGTACGGCTGTCCTGCGGATTGGTGAAGATCCGGTCGGTCTCGTCGTACTCGACCAGCTGTCCCCAGCGATTGCCTTCCTCAGCGTCCATCTCGACGATCAGGAATGCTGTCTTGTCGGAAACCCGGGCAGCCTGCTGCATGTTGTGGGTCACGATGACGATCGAGAACTCCTCCTTGAGTTCGTTCATCAGGTCTTCAATCTTGGCGGTCGAGATCGGATCAAGGGCCGAACACGGCTCGTCCATGAGAATCACTTCCGGGTCGACAGCCATGGTCCGCGCAATACACAAACGCTGCTGCTGGCCGCCCGACATGCCGTAGGCGTTGTCGTCAAGGCGGTCTTTGACTTCATCCCACAGAGCCGCTCCCCGCAATGCCTTTTCGACGCGGCCGTCGACGTCGTCCAGCCCTAGTATCCGGGGCCCGAATGCGATGTTGTCGAAGATCGACTTGGGGAACGGATTCGGCTTCTGGAAGACCATGCCGATCAGCTTCCGGACCTGAACCGGGTCCACCTTGGGGCCGTAAAGATCGTGGCCGTGGTAGAGAACCTCGCCGTCGACGCGGGCAGACGGGATCAGGTCGTTCATCCGGTTGAGGCAGCGGAGGAGTGTGCTCTTGCCGCAGCCGGAGGGGCCGATCAGGGCCGTCACCTCATTCTTCTTGATCTCCATGGAGACATCGCTGACGGCGAGGCTGTTGCCGTAGGACACCGAGACGTTCTTGAGTTCGAAGACCTTTTCCCCGGACCACGGATCCACGTCGGAAGGAGTCGTGTCCCTCACAGCAATCTGCTGAATGAGTCCGGACTGGTCTGTCTTCTCTTCGGGTGCTCGCTCTTCCAATTTCTCACTCACTTTACTTTTCTCCTACCACTGTTGCTCATATCGGTTTCGGAGCCAGATGGCGAATGAGTTCATCGCCAGAAGGACGACGAGCATCAAGATCACTCCGGCCGCGGCCAGAACCCGGAACTCGTCCTGGGGCCTGGCTGCGTAGTTGAAAATCAGAACAGGGAGGGCTGTGTAGCCATTATCCCCGAAGAAGGTCGGACTGAAAGTCACAAAGGTTGCTGCTCCCACCAGGAGCAGCGGAGCCGTCTCGCCAATCGCGCGGGATATGGCCAGAATTACGCCTGTGACTACCCCGGGAATTGCTGCCGGCAAAACCTGCCGGCGAATCGTCTGCCACTGAGTCGCCCCCAGGGCAAGGGATCCTTCCCTGATCGAAGGCGGGACTGCTCGAATCGCTTCCCGTGATGCCAGAATTACAGTCGGAAGAACAAGCAACGCAAGCGTCATCGATCCTGCGGCGAGGATGAACCCCAGGTCGAGCGGTCCGCGAACGATGAACGCCAGCCCGAGAATGCCGTAGATGATTGATGGAACACCAGCAAGGTTCTGGACGTTGAGCTCAATCAGCTTGTTCCACCATTTGGTGCCGTCTGCGTACTCTTCGAGGTAGACAGCCGCGCTGATCCCGAGCGGTACAACGAGCACGATTACTCCGGCGATCAGGTAGATCGTGCCCATGATGGCGGGGCGGAATCCGGACTGTTCCGGATTGATTGTGGAAGGACCGTTGGTCAGCAGGTCCATGCTGAACGCGGGAGCGCCCTTCACCGCTGCCTGAACGATGATCGCCACAAGGCCGAGCAGCGCGAGTGACACCGCGAACAGGAGCAACGTCAAGAAGATCGTGCCAACGAACCGGTCGCCCCGTGGCTGCTGATTCAGTTGAGCGAGGGTCACCGCCCTGGCGCCAGCCGATGCCAACCTCGTCCTTTCGCTGCCAGGAACGCCCGGAGCGTTGCCTGCGGACTGCGGCTTCATTCGTAAACCTCCCGATACTTGCGAACCAGGCGGATCGCGAAGATGTTCATGATCAGTGTCAGCGTGAAGAGCAGGGCTCCCACGGCAAAAATCGTGTCGTAGGTGATGGACCCGGTCGAGATGTCGCCGGTTGCCGTCTGGGCAATGAATGCCGTCATCGTCAGCACCGAAGATCCCGGGTCGAGAGTCAGGTTGGGTGATGCTCCCGCGACCAGGAGGACGACCATGGTCTCTCCGACGGCCCTGGATCCCGCCAGCACCAGAGAAGCGATGATCCCTGAAATCGCGGCCGGGAACACGACCCTGGTCGCCACCTTCATCTTGGTCGAGCCGAGGCCGTAAGCCGCCTCCCTCAGACCACCCGGCACCGCTCGCATCGCGTCATCGGAGATCGAAGCGATGATCGGCACGAGCATCAGACCGATCGCCAGGCCTGCCACTCCCGCGCTGAAAGGGGGAACGTTGACCATGAACGGAAAGACCTGCTCGATCAGTGGACTGAGAAAGACAAGACCGAAGATGCCGATCGCGACCGTGGGGATTCCGGCCAGTACTTCCAGGACCGGCTTCACGATCTTTCTCGCCTTCGGTGACGCGTATTCACTTAGCCAGATCGCAGAGGCCAGCCCGATCGGGACAGCGAAGAGCATTCCCCAGATGCTGGTGCTGATCGTGCCCACGAGGATCGGCAGGACGCCGAACGAAGCCGGCTCGAAGGTCGGAGCCCACTCGGTTCCGAACAGGAAATCACTGATCGGTACCTCGGCGAGGAACTGGAAAGTTGGGAGGATAAGGGACACGACAATGGCGGTCGTGGTGAGAACCGAGAGAAACGCGCAGAAGGCAAGAATGCCCTTGATCAGTTTCTCCCCGTATCGGGGTGAAGGGGCCTCGAGCGAGGGGGGAGCTTTGTCCGCTCCCCCTCGCCCGAAGGCCCCTATCGTGTCCCGTGCTTCCATGATTCTGTGACTTGCGTAGTCCTGAAGGTCAGGACGTCGTGCCGGAGTTTCCGGCCTTCTTGATCAGGTTGTCCACCTTTTCCGTGGACTCCTGGAGCTGGTCTTCCGTCAGACCGACGAAGCCAACCTGCTCGGCAACAGTATTGACGTTCTTCAGGTAGTACTCCATGAAGGCGTCAAACTCCGGCCGGGCGAGAGCTTCGGCGGACGGGTAGATGTAGAGCGGACGAGCCAGGGGCGTGTAGGTGCCGTCCTGGACAGTCTCGGCCGAGGGAGGAACACATCCGTTGCCGGAGTCGATTTCCATCCCGCGGACCGTGCCCTCGTTTTCCTGGAGGAACGAGTACCCGAAGTAGCCCATGCCACCCTCGGCACCGGAGACTCCGGTCACGGTCTGGTTGTCGTCCTCACCAACGTTGTTGTAATCCTTGCGCTGGTTGCCTTCTTCGCCGTTCACAGCTTCCGTGAAGTACTCGAAGGTACCTGAGTCGGTTCCGGGGCCAAACAGCGTGAGTTCGGCATCAAAGGCCGGATCGAGGCCGGTGATCTCACTCCAGTTCTTGACGTTCGAGCCTGATTCCCAAACCTGGGAAAGCTGGTCCACCGTCATGCACTGGACAGGGTTGTTCGGGTTGACGACCACAGATAGAGCGTCATTGGCGATCTGGACTTCTTCCCACTCGACGCCGCCCTTCTTGCACATCGCGATCTGCTCTTCGTCGATAGCCGAGGACGCATCGTTCGCGTCCGTCTCACCGGCGCAGAACTTCTCGAAGCCGCCGCCCGTGCCGGAGGTGCCTACGGTCACCTTGACCTCGGGATTCTCCTGCTGGAAGCCCTCGGCGATGGCTTCGGTGAGCGGTGCGACGGTACTCGAGCCGTCGATGCGGATGTTGCCGCTGACGTCACTGGACGAACCGCTGTCGGACGAATCGTCGCTGCCGCAAGCTGCGACTCCAAACGCCAGCACACCTACGGCGGCGAGCGCGGCTAGAAACTTGGACTTGGAACTGGACACAAATGCTCCTTCTGTGGGTTACTTGTCTTCTGACGCTTTGCGCAGTACTGAATGGGAGTCAACAGAGGCCTGGCGGACCGGGTGTTACTTCCCTGTGAAAGTTGTGAAAAAGCTCAAATCCCTCAGGAGACAAGGGGCCTGGGAGAGAACGAGTAGCCGAATCCGATGTGAGTCTGGACGAAGCTCCAATGTGGAAGCGAAGCTTCAAGCTTGTGCCTGAGCTTTGAAACATAGACATCGACAGACCGATCGTGGGTGGGCATGGGGCCGCCCCAGACGAGCTCGTAGATTTCCTCCCGGCTCACGACTTGTTCGGGCCGGCTTGCGAGAACGGCAAGGAGGTGAAACTCCCTGACTGTGAGGACGATTCCCCGGCCGTCCGCGAGGACGGTCCGCTGGTCAAGCCTGACCTCCAGGGGTCCGGCTACCAGCACTTCCTCGGAAGCCCCGCGCAGATCGGATCTGGCTGCTTCCACTTTCTAGGCCTCAAATCGGATGAGAGGCATCCTCGAACTCGCGGAAAAGACCGGTGACCACGAAGGCAACCTGCTCACCGACGTCAACAGCGTTGTCTCCGATCCTTTCGATTGCCCTGGCCGCGAGAAGCATGGTCATCGCCCACTCGCGACGGTCATGTTCATCTCCGATCTCGAGGGCAATGGAGAAACACTCCCGGTTCAGCTTGTCGATCAGGTCGTCCTGCCTGACCAGGTCCTGGGCCGCAGCTTCATCCCGGTCTGCGAAAGCCTGCCTGGCCTGGATTATCTGGAGACGGGCCTGGGCGCCCATTTCGAGGATCCGGCGGACCATGTCCTCGTCGGCCGGGGGTTCGTGACCGACGATCGGGATCAGTTTGCAGATGTTCACGCACTGGTCCCCCATCCTCTCGGCGTTCTTGATGATGTGGAGCAGAGCGGAGATGAGTCGCAGATCCGTTGCCACCGGGGACTGGGTCGCCAGGAGGGTGATGAGACCCTGGTGGATCTCGAGATAGCGGCCATCGATGCGGTCATCGTCGTTGGCGACTATCTCCGCAAGCTGGATGTCCTGGTGCTCGATTGCCTCAAGGGTCCGGTCGAGCGCGCGCACGACTAGATCGAAAGCACCAAGGGCCTGAGCCTCCAGGTGGTCAAGCTCTTCCTGGTAATGAATTCGGATCTTGTCACTCACTAACTGCCTCCGGAGGTTCCCGCCACCTGTGGGCGGCCTTGCTTGCGTACGTTCGCACTACTGTCATTCCAGTTTGTTACCCCAGCGTATCCCTGCTGTAAAAAGGTTGTGAACCCATCACGGTGAACAGGGACCGCCCCCGAAGGGCGCCCCGTGTTTGAGTGAGAGAAGGGTGCAGCGCTAGACCGGCACGCCGGGCGCCTCGGCGCCCGCATTCTCGGTGGCCCGGTCGGAGCCGACCTCTGCGACCGCTTTCGCGGTCGACATCGGCGATTCGGCGGCAAATCTGTAGCCGACGCCGAAGTGGGTGTGGATGTAGGTGTAATCCGGTGAACGCTTTTCGAGTTTGGTCCGGAGCTTCCGGATGAAGACATCAACGGAGCGGTCTCCGTGAGCCATCGCGTAGCCCCATACCTTCTGGTAGATCGCTTCCCGGTCGAGGACCTTGCCTTCGTTCTGCCCAAGCAACTGCAAAAGCTCGAACTCGCGACGTGTCAGGTCGAGACTCTGGCCGCTGATGAAGGCCTGGAACTGATCGGGACGGATCTCGATCTCGCCCACTACGAGGGGTCCATTCTCCTGTTCAGAGGAGTGACGACGGCGGCGACGGACTACCGCCTCGATCCGGGCGATCACTTCTTCGGGATGACAGGGCTTCGCGATCCAGTCGTCGGCACCCATCCTCAGACCCCTCACACGCTGCGACACGGTCGCCCCGTTGGCGGCCACCAGTACGCCGAGATCCGGAAGGAGTCCGCAGATCTTCTCCAGGTACTCCCATCCGCCCTCACCGACTGCGTCAGGGTCAAGCAGGACAGCGTTGATTTTCATCGCGACCAGCTCCTCCGCCGGGACCGCCGAAGCCAGCACGCGGTACTGCCAACCGGCGGAATCCATTCGGTTGGAGAGGACCCGGATGAAACCCGAATCGGTGTCGATTACTGCGACCCGAAGCGGAACTCTGGGGGCGCTCATTTGGACCTTTCGATCATCTGCCATGAAGTGTAGGGGGCCGGCGGACGCGAAGCCGCGTAAACAAGCGGTTTTTCACAACTCATTCACAAGCGCGCAGGGCAGGAACGGAGGCGGATGCGGCGCAACCTACGATCCGCCCTTGAATCCGATACCGTTCGCATCGTGAATCGTGTCCGCAACATTCTCCTCGCAGTTCTGACCGCCCTCTTCGCCCTCGTGCTTCCCGCATACGCGGCAGCAGCGGACGGAGTGGGCACCGCCGGGAGAGTCGACGACAAGTACATCACCTTCTTCTGCTTCGGCGTGATGGCTTTCTTCGCGATCCTCGTTGTCGTCCTTTCCCTGATCCAGGGCAAGCTTGACGCCAAGAAGGATCAGCGGCGGCACGACCTGGACCGTTTCAACTCCTAACCGCAGCCGGGCCGGTCTTAGACGGCCCAATAGTTGCTTTGAGTTCTTCTTATCTGGCCCAGGCGCTCTTCCCAGCCGTTGGGGCCGGTTTCCGGGGCGATGCTGTCCCCTGAAAGGTCCGGCGCGAAGCCGCCCAGGCCCGCAAGCACGGCGTGATCGAGTAGCGGGAGGGTCTCGGGGTTGTATCCGCCCTCGTGTAGCGCCACCAGTCCGATCCCCTTGTTCGCGGCGAACCTTGCGCTTGAGCTCGCAAGCTGGTTGTAGCCGGCCGCGGTCAGGTTCTGGCTCGCAAGCTGGTCGGCAACGTGGCCATCCTGGCCGGCCGAGACGATCAACAGGCCCGGGTTGAACTGATCGAGGATCGGGCCCGCAATCGCCTCGAAGCCTTCGGCGTGCTCCCTGTCGCCGGAACCCGGAGGCATCGGAAGGTTCACGGTGTAACCCCTCCCCTCGCCGACTCCCACCTCGTCGATCCAGCCGCTGCCCGGATAAAGGGGCCACTGGTGAAAGGAGATGAAGAGGATGGACGGATCGTCGTAAAGGATGTCCTGGGTCCCGTTGCCGTGATGTACATCCCAGTCGAGCACCGCGACGCGTTCGATCCTCAGTACCTCGCGCGCGTAGCGGGCGACCACGGCCGCATTGCTGAAAAGGCAGAAGCCCATGGCACGATCCGCGGTGGCGTGATGACCCGGCGGCCGGATGATCGCGAACAGGGAATCGGCCTCCCTCTCCGCGCCGGTCACCGCATCGGCCGCCACCAGTGCCGCCCCCGCAGATCGGAGCGCGACCCCGTAACTCTCGGGTGAAGCCACCGTGTCGCCATCGAGCCAGGTCGGACCGTTCTCGGCCGCGACGCGGACGTTCTCGACGTGCGATTCAGTGTGGGCCCGCAGCAGGTCCTCCACCCCGGCCTCCCGCGACTCGAGGATTGGCAGGTCATGCCTGCGGCTGTCCTCGCCAAGTCGGTTGATCACCCCCGGAAAGCGGCGGGCATTCTCGGGATGGCTACCGGTTTCGTGGCCGGACTGCTCCCGCAGGATTACGAGGCCGGTCTTCATCCACCCAGCCGGAATCCGGTGAGCAACCGTTTCTCGCTTTCGCCCTTGACTTCCGCCACCACTTCGATGTGATCGGCGAGCGGTGTGTCCCGGATCTTGGTGGCCAGGAGGTCATCGACCTGGAAGATCCCGGCGGAGTTGTTGAGCTCGATCTCGAGGCGAACCGGGCGCTGCTCGCCGGCAAGGATGTTCACTTGGTCGATCGCTGCTGCGGAGATCGAATGGATCCCCTCCTGTCCGGCTTCAAGCGGCACCCGGGTCCGCCCCTCGGCCATGTCAAGGGCATCGGCCACCCTCACTATCCCGGCTTCAACGGTGTAGGGCTGGCCCCTCCGCCGGTGACCAATGATCGCGTGGAGGATCTCAGCCATGACGATCGAGCGCTCGGGTTCGCTGTAGATCCCCTCGAGCAGGCGGGGCAGAGCCTCCCGGGCCAGGAAGAGGCTGTACTCCTCGTGGTCAGCCCGGTGTATCGACATGCCGACGTCGTGGAGCAGGGCACCCCCGGCAACCACCACTTCCACGTCCCGTTCCGACATGCCGTGGTCGGTGACCATCGCACCTTCCACTCCGCCTTTGTCCAGCAATCTTGTGAGGCGGAGCGCGATGTTGAGGACGATCTGCATATGGACCCAGGAGTGATCAGACATGCCCAGCCGCTCGGCATGGGTCTGGGCCATGTACCACCAAGTCCGCACTTCGTCGTCGCGGTTGACCGCATCGAGGAACCTCTCGAGCTTGCGGTTTCCCCGGGTCGGCGCCTTGATTCGAACCGACTTGATGCCCTCCCGGCTGTGCATCGCCGGGGCCTCCGAGCCCGGTTCGGGGCCGCTCACTTCCATCTCTTCGGGGTCGTCGTTCTTGCCGGAGGGACTCAAACCGGTTCCTGCCCGGTGACCAGCTCTTCACGCTCGGCCAGCCATTCCAGGCTCGCCGGGAGATCGGAGAGGGCCGGCTCCACCCTCACTCCCAGTCCCTCGGCCAGTGCGGCGTGACCGACGATGGTTCCCGGAAGGTGGCGGGCCAATGCGGTCTCGGCGCCGAACCAGGCGGAAATGTCCTCGCTGGTCTGCCCGAGGATGGCGTCGAGACCCTTGCGTGCCTCCTCCGGCCCGATCGACGGACCACAGAGGCGCTCGACCACCGGAGCGAGCGAGGAGACAACCAGCACCCGTTCTGTCTCCGGCGGAAACATCGAGGCGATTCCCCGGGATGCTCCGGTGATCGCGGCCTCGATCTGTCCCGGGCGGGGCGGGTCCTGGAAACGGGCCTTTCGGGTCATGGTCGACGCTCCGACCGGCCGGGATCCGATCCATTCTGGAACCTCGCCCGGGATCCCGACAGCCACGCCGATTGCTGTCTCGCCGATGACGGCAACCGATACGGGGTCGGGGAGGTAATCACCCGCCGGCACGGTCACCCCGAGAAAGCTTGCGGCCGCCCAGTCGCGCCGGGTCGGAATCCGGATCGGGCCGGCGCCAACCGCATCGGTCACCCTGTCGAGGAGCCTGACCAGGCGGGAACCTCTGAGGGTCGGAACCGCGAGGACCTCGATCCGGTCGGCCCCGTGGTCGCGGGCGCACTCGGCCTCGGCCATGATCAGGGCACTGAGGCGGTCCAGCCCGTCGACGCCCGCGGTGACCGCATGTCGGCGTTCGACTATGCGCCGGGCAGAGCCGGACGAGACCTCCGACAGCGAGAAACGCGTGGAGCGGAGCGAGATTTCGATGGCTCCCAGGATCAAGACGCGGACAATCCTAGAGGCTGCTCTCGTCCAGAGCGAAAAAGAACCGTGAAAGTCGGGCGGGCAGCGGGTGCTCGGGAACGCTGCGTGGAGATGCCTACTGGCCGCAAACCGGCCACTGGCCGGGGCCCGAGCGCTCGTAGAGGAGGGCGGCACGGTAATCCTGTTCAGCCTCCGGCGCGTCCGATGGCAGTCCCTTGCCGCCAACCGACTCCCAGGTGTCAGGACTGAACTGGTACTTCCCGTAGTAGAGGCCGCTGGACGAGACGATCTTGGGATCACCACCGGATTCGCAGTCCGCAATCGCTTCGAGCGTTTCGCGGCTCACCGATCCGGGCAGGTCACCGAACTTCTCTTTCTGGAGCTTCTCGCGTCGCTGGGCCTCAAGCTTCGCTTCGAGCGCGTCCTGCTGCCTTTCCGCGATCCGGGCAGCGGTCGCGGCCCTTGCCTCCTCAACCATCGCGCCAAGCTGGAAAGCGACGGCCAGCGGGGTCTCCGAAGTGACGGCCGCTATAGCGACGTCGGTTCTGGAAACCGAAGGGGTATCGCCGGAACGGTCGAGAGTCAGGTTCCCGGCGATAATCAGGACGGCGATCAGCGCCAGGACTATCAGTGAGTTTCGCGTGGTGAGGATGAAATCGTTCCTTTGTTAGCAAATACTCATATCAACTCGGAGGCCCGCTCGCATTCCGGCTGGGAGCTGCTCCGGGAGGGATTTCCGGACCGCCCCGAGGTTGGCCCCTCCCTTTCCCGGGTCCTGCTGGAGCAGGTTTCGGCAGGGCAGCGGCCGGCAACAGTCCGCCTGAGCCGGCCCGGACGGGTAGTTGCATTCGGTCGCCGGGACGTCGTTTCTCCCGGATACCGGAAGGCCGTGAGGGCAGCGTCCGGGCAGGGGTTTCCCGGCATGGAGAGAATTTCCGGTGGCCGGGCCGCTCTATTCAGCGAGGGTGCACTCAGCCTGACCATCACGACCCCGGACGCCGAACCATCTGCCCGTACGGAAGAGCGGTTCCGGACCTGGTCCGGGCTGCTGCGGCAGTCATTCGCGGACCTCGGCATCGACGCGCGGATCGGCGCGATCCCCGGCGAGTACTGTCCCGGCGAATACAGCGTCAATGCCGCGGGCCGGATCAAGCTGGCCGGGGCCGGTCAGAGGATGATTCGGGGTGCCGCGCATGTCGGGTTCGTGATCCTGGTCACCGAAAGCGGCCTGGCACGGGAAGTGCTCGGACCGGTGTATGAGGCGCTGGACCTCGAGTACGACGGCAGCACTGTCGGCAGCCTCGAAGATGCCGTAGCCGGGATCAGCCTCGATGACGCCGAGGAGGCAATCCTGAAGCGCCTGAACCGGCAGCTCGCCGAACGCTCGACCAGTCTCGAACCCGTGGCCCTGGATCCCCGGACCCTCGCCGAAGCGGAAAAAAGGGCGCATCGGTTTCGCTCTCCCGCCCAACCGGAATAGTCTGAAGGCATGGAACCGGGAGCGAACGGGGGACCACCCGAAGATCAGAACGGCGACGGATCCGATTCAGAGGGCTCGGGCTCGCTGGCGGGACGCCTCGTTGGGGTTGGAACCGGAGGAGCCAGGCGCGTGGTCGGTGCCACCGGAATCGATCAGGCGATGGAGACCGCGATAGAGGAAGCGATCGTCCGGGCGGTCCAGAGCGAGGCGGTCGAAAGGTCGATGACCCGGATCATCAACGGGCCCCTCATCGAGAACGCTGTTCGCGACGCCATGAAGAGCGAAGCGGTCGAGCAGGCACTGAACGACCTCGTCGATTCGGAACTGGTCGACCGGCTCTGGGCAAGGATCCTCGAAAGCGAAGAAACGCAGAGACTCATCCAGCGCATCGCGGAAGCTCCCGAAGTGAGGGGCGCGATCGCTTCCCAGAGCCTGGGGCTGGTCGACGACCTCGGCCGCGGCATCGCCCGTGTCACCCGGGTGATCGACTTCGTGCTTGAACGGATCGCCCGGCGTCTGCTTTTCCGGAAGAAACGGACAACGCCGACCGACCGGGTCGGCCTCATGACTCGCGCTTCTGCGTTGATCCTCGACGCGATCATCGTCAACATCATCATGGTCACCTCGACCGCCGTGCTGGGATTGATTGCCAACGCGGTCGGGGTCAACCTGGGCGACCTCAGCGGCGCCGCTTACGCGGTCGGCGGCATCTTCTGGCTTGGCCTGGCCTCCCTTTATCTCTTCATCTTCTGGTCGGCTTCCGGGCAGACCCCTGGAATGAGATTCATGGACATCCGGATCGAGCACCAGGGCCAGTGGGCGATCGGGCCGAGACGGGCTTTCCGGCGTCTGGTGGGTTTCTGGCTGTCGGTGATCCCCTTTTTCCTCGGTTTCATAGGGGTGCTGATCAAGCTGGAGCGCCGTGGCTTCCACGACCGCCTCGGTGAGACAGCCGTCTACTACATCGACCCAGGGGCACCGAATCATCCTCACCTGCCGGCGGTTATAGACCCCATGAAGGAGGATCCTCCTTTGGTGCTGCAACCAGTAGCCGCTTTGACTGCCCAAAAGCCGGTAGATTCTCCCTAGGGTCTGCCTCGGGAGGTGAGGAGACCAGGGAAATGAAGCTTTATGGGAGGAATGTCTTGTCGTTGAAACGAGCCTTCGCCGTGCTTGCGTTCGCCACGGCTGTTCTGTCCACTGGAATCGCGCCGGCAGCAGCCGACCCGGCCCCGGAGTTGCCGGCAGGGCCGATCCTCCCCAAGGCCGAGTGGCCCAACGACCCCAACTTCGCTCGCTGCGAGCTGCAGGACCCGGTAACCGGATGTCAGGACAGCGAACAGTGGAACCTCTACGGTCCGATGGACGGGCTTTGCCTGGCGCCCGGCGGGGCGGTCTTCGACCAGCCCCGGCCGGACGGCGGACTTCCCTGCTGGGCCAGGTTCGCGACCGATCCGGAAAGCTCCTCTGGAATCAACATGACAGGAGCCTGGGCCCAGGGCAACGTCGGCCGTGACGACATCCTCATCGCCTACATCGAGGGCGGCGTCAATTACAGCTCGAACGGGATCAAGGACGGTCTGAACGCGATCTACCTGAACCCCGGGGAGCTTCCCTACCCGCAGGGATGGGACGGTCAGGACCTCGGCCGGTACGACTTCGACGGAAACGGCCAGTTCGACATCCGGGATTACGCCAAGGACCCTCGGGTCAACCCTCAGTGCGACACGCCCGGCAGCCAGTTCACCACCTACGAAGAAGGCACAACGAGGGGCTGCGCCGACAACGGCCAGCACGAGTACATCCACTCGGTGAACATCGGTGGCCCCCTCACTCCCTACCTCTCGCCCGAAGACCTGATCGCCGTCTTCGGCACCTGCACGATCACCGACAACCGGGTCTCTTCCTGCGAGGAAGGTGCCCGGGTCGACAATGACGGCAACGGCTACCCGAACGACATCTCCGGGTGGAACGCCTACCACAACACGAATGACCCCCAGAACGAGGACCGCGCGTACAACCACGCGTCCGGACTGATCGGCGAGATGGGCGGTGAGGCAAACAACAACTTCGCCGGAGTCGGCAACTGCCGCGACTGCCGGGTCGTCCCCGTCAAGTCGGGTGCCGAGTCGGTCGGCAAGGCTGACGGCCTCGCCCCCGCCATCACCTACGCCGCAGACCTCGGCGTTGACGCGATGTCAACCGTGGTGGTCACCTACGCCTACTCCGGAGCCCTCCGCGAGGCCGTGAAGTACGCGGTCGAGGAGAAGGGCATCCTGATGTCGATGGACTCGAACGACTTCGATGCCATGGACCACACCGACGGTCACCTTTTCGACGACGTGTTCCCCGGCAACGGCCTTGTCCAGGACGTGGAAGGCAAGGATGCCCGGACCTTCCGGGGCCGCTCGAACGTGACCAGCTACGGCACCCACTCGATCTTCTCGGGTGGAGAGACCACCACTTCGGGAGCCACCCCCTTCCAGGCGGCCTTCCTGGCGATGGTCCAGTCGGCTGCGCTCGACGCCGTAGACGACCCGACGAATCCTTACGAGCGTCGCCTGACCCCGAACGAGGTCAAGCAGGTTCTGATCAACACGGCCAGCGAGATCCTGCCGCAGCGTGATCATCCCGATGTGCCGAACCAGTGGCCGGGGAACCCGGACTCGAAGACCGATTCGACCCACACAGCGTGGTCAACCCAGTACGGCTACGGCCGCCCGAACATCGGCAAGGCAACCAAGCTGATCATGGACGGACGGGTACCTCCGACCGCCGACATCGACTCGCCAGACTGGTACAGGTACGTCGATCCGACCAAGGGTGGAAAGCTCCAGGTCAAGGGCAAGGTCGCACCTTCAGCCTGGGGCTCGGAAGGCATCGCCTGGACCCTCGAGTGGGCCCTGGGAGCAGACCCGGGTGACGACGATTTCAAGACGATCTCGACCGGCAAGGCCGCCAAGTCAGGTGTTCTCGGCACCCTCGATCTGAAGGACATTCCCGCTTCGTACGCCAAGGCGCCGCCGGCCGACAACGTGATGCCTCCGACCGGTCCCGAGCAGTACACCGTCACGATCCGCCTGCGTGCCCGCGACGGCAATGGCCTCAAGGGCGAGGACCGCCGCTCGATCGGCGCCCGCGCCGACAAGGACATGGTCAACGGCTACCCGAAGTCAATCGGCACCGAGATGAGCGCCGCGCCGACATTCGTCGATCTTGGAGGCAAGCGCCAGCTCGACCTGGTTTTCGGGACCATGGACGGAACGATCAACGCGATCCAGCCCAACGGGTCGCAGGCTCCCGGCTTCCCTGTCTACACCCGGCAGCTCCGTCAGATCGATCCGCGCAACCCCCAGAACTTCGACACCGAGGCGTACAGCAAGGTCGAAGCCCTGAGGGAGGCCCGTGACCCGGTAAGCGGCATCGCGGTCGGCGACCTCGATGGCAATGGGGCGCAGTCGATCATTGCGACCACGACAAGTGGATGGATATACGTCTGGAGCGCCAGCGGAAAACTGAGAGACGGCTTCCCGGTTCATGGCGATGACCAGTACAACACACTGCCCGTGCCGACGCCGGACTCCGGATGCCGCCGCTGCCGGCTGCCGATTCGCGGCAACTGGTCCGCTCCGGCCCTCGGCAATCTCGAGGGCAACGGCAAACTGAGCATTCTGATGTCCAGCTACGACGGGCATGTGTACGCCTTCCGGGCCAACGGAGACCCGGTGCCCGGATGGCCGGTAGAGGTGAAGCTGCCGCAGTCGATGAAGGATGAGATTCCGGCTAACAGCTACTTCCGGGACCCGAAGCTGATGATGACTCCGGCGGTCGGTGATGTGCTCGGGACCGGCAAGGACCAGGTGTTCCTGCCGAGCTTCGAGTGCGATGACGCAGGCAACAGGACCTTCGCCTATGGCATCCAGTCCGACGGAAACAACAATCCAGGTGGCGCGTACATGCCCGGATGGCCGGTGAAACTCGGGGCGATCGGGGGCTGCTACTCGCAGTCGATCGACTTCGTCCAGGAAGGCGCCAACGCCGCTTCGATCGCTGACGTCGACGGGTCGGGAACACTCAGGGTGGCGATCACCCCGATCGCGGGCGCTCCGATAATCCTGAACGGCGACGGCAGCACCTTCAAGGGAATGAGTCCGGGCTGCCCCTCCGAGGCCTGCAACGGATACCCGCCCTACTACGCACCGGATGCGCTTACTGTCGGTGTAACCAGCCAGTCCGCCTTCGGCGACCTGAACGGTGACGGCAAGCCCGAGTTCATGCAGCCAACCGCAGGTGCGGCGACCCTGACCAGTGCCCTGGGAGACGCAGGCCAGGCCGCTCTCCCCCATGTCTTCGATCAGGCCTGGGATCCGGTCACCGGAGCGGTTCTGGACAACTTCCCGACCAACCAGGACGGATTCCCGTTCTACACCTCACCAGTGGTCGGCAACCTGACCGAAGACGGCAACCGGTCGATGATCAGTTCGAACGATTCGTACTGGATCCACGCACGGGGTCCCGACGGCGAGGAAGCCCCCGGCTTCCCGAAGTGGACCGGCCAGTGGACTTCGTTCGGTGGCGCCCTGGGAGACCCGAAGCTCGACGGCCAGCAGTACCTGGCCTACGGCACACGCGAGGGTCAGCTCTTCCTCTGGAAGGTCGGCGGCAAGCCCTCGATGAACGACCAGTGGTGGCATTACCGGCACGACGAGCACAACTCGGGCCGGTACGGAAATGACACCCGTCCGCCTGCGGGAGTCAAGTTCGTGGTCAACCGTTCGAAGAATTCGGCCCAGGTCACCTGGCGCGCCTCGGGCGACAATGGTGTGAGCGGAGGCAAGGTCGCCGCGGTCCAGGTCTACAAGTCGAACAACAAGATCAGCCTCGCCAGGCTCGGCTCAAGAGTGAAGTCCCCGGCGATCGCCAAGCCGAACGGTCAGCAGAAGGTGAACCTGAAGCTGCCCGCCAACAGGAGCATCTATGTGGCAGTCCGCCAGAAGGACGCCGACGGCAACTGGTCATCGCTCAGCCGGTTCAAGGTCAAGCCCTTCAAGAGCTACAACCTGGCGAAGCAGAAGCGGATCTGCCGCAAGAAGTTCAACCCGGCCGGCAAGAGCGGGGCCGCAAGGAAGCGGGCGGCGAGCAAGCGAAAGTCCTGCATCAACAAGGCCGTCAGGAAGTCGAAGCAGGTCAAGAAGCATAACACCCAGCGGTCCTGAGTCCCCTGAGGCACGGACCCACGCCCCAGGGTGGCTAGATTCGGCCGGCGGCCAGGAGGCGGCGGAGGAACTTCTGGGTTTCCGGACGCTGCGGTTCGGAGAGGATCTGCTCGGGGCTGCCCTGCTCGATGATCCGGCCCTCGTGAAGGAAGGCCACTTCGTCCGCCACCTCGCGGGCGAAACTCATCTCGTGGGTGGCGAGGATCATCGTCATGCCCTCCTCCTTCAGATCCCGCACCGCGTCGAGGACGTCCCCGACCAGTTCCGGGTCCAGTGCGCTCGTTACCTCGTCGAGCAGCAGGGCTCGCGGCTTGCCCGAGAGGGCTCGGCAAAGGGCCACCCGCTGCTGCTGGCCGCCTGAGAGCTGATCCGGTCGATCCTCCTCGCGGCCGCCGAGGCCGAAACGCTCCAGGAGGGCCCTCCCCGCCTCCCGGGCCTCCTTGCGGCTGTCACCCTGGGCATGGACCGACCCCAGGGTGACGTTGTCGATCACGCTCATGTGAGGGAAGAGGTTGAACGACTGGAAGACGAAGCCGAGCTTGCGGCGAACTGAGACCGGGTCCACAGACGGATCGGTAATGACCTTCCCGTCGAGGAAGATGTCCCCGTCATCGATCTCGACCAGCAGATCGATGCAGCGAAGCAGCGTCGACTTGCCGGAACCTGACGCGCCGATCAGGGCGATCGCCTCATGTTCGTGGAGGCTGAGGTCGATGCCGCCGAGCACCTGCCGCTCACCGAAGGACTTGGTTACCCCCTCGATGTCAATGACCGCGGACCGCACGCTACTCATGCGTTGATCTGCTCCCGGGCGGTGATGTGATCGAGGATCCGGGCCATCGGGAAGGTGACGGCCAGGTAAAGCAGGGCCGCGGCGATGAGTGGCGTGTAGTTGAAGGTGGACGCCGCCTCGATCTGGGCAATCCGGAATGCCTCGCTGATCCCCAGAATCGAAACCAGTGCGACATCCTTCTGGAGCGAGATGAAGTCATTGAGAAGAGGCGGCCTGACGCGTCGTATCGCCTGCGGGATCACGACAAACCTGAGTGTCTGTATCCGGGTCAATCCGGTAGCCAGACCCGCATCACTCTGGCTGGGATGGATCGAGGCGATCCCGGCCCGGTAGACCTCGGCAACGTAGGAACTGTAAGCGAGCGACAAGGCGACGCCGGCGAGGATGATCGGGTCGGTCGGAACTCCTTCGAGTCCAAGAGCGGGAATGCCGAAGCCGATCAGGTAGACGAGCAGGATCACGGGAACCCCGCGGAAGAAGTCGCAGTAGACGGCCGCGAGCATCCGGATCGGAAAGAGGGCGGCGACGGTGCTGGTGCGGATCACGGCGATGATCAACCCGAGAATGAGCACGATCACCTCGACGACGAGGAAAAGCTTCACGTCAAGCCAGAAGCCCTTGAGGATGTCGGGAAATGACGTCTTGAACGCGTCAGCCGAGAAGAAGGTCTCCCGGACATCCGGCCATCCCTGGCTGGTGAAAACGAGTACGGCAAGGCCTCCGAGGACCAGTACCGATGAAAGTCCGGCGATCGCCTGACCGCGCCGCGCCTTGGCCTTCTTGGCCTTCTCGCGGGCGGCCCGGCGATCGCCGGTGATGCTTTCTGCGGGCGCTTCCAGTTCCGCTAGCTGAGCATCGGCGCCTTGGCCGAATCACTCATCCACTGGTTGGTGATCTCTTCCAGCGTTCCGTCTTCCTTCAGCGTCTCGATCGCCTGGTCGACGCAGCTCTTGAGATCCGAATCCTTCGTCATCAGGGCGCCCCACTGGTCGCCACCCTCCTGCTCGAACTGGCCGGCGACGACCGTGCCACTCAGTTCGGCATCACGGAGGTATATGGCGGTGGGCAGGTCGACCACGATCGCGTCAACCTGATCCTGCTTGAAGGCGGTCACAACATCATTCGAGTTGTTGAACACCTTCGGGTCCGTATCGGGCTGGATCTGCTCCTCGACGGCGTCGAGGCTCGTTGTACCGATCTGGACGCCGATCGTCGCACCCTTGAGCTCGTCAAGCGAGGTGATTCCGTCGAGATCGCTGCCCTTCTTGACCAGCACAGCCTGGTTGGCGGTGTAGTACGGCACCGAGAAGGAAACGGCCTTCTCGCGTTCCGGGGTGATCGAGATCTGGTTCAGGTCGAAATCGAAGTCCTTGGGACCGGGACGGTAAGAAGCATCGAAGGGAACCGTGGTCCACTCGACCTGGGAGTCGTTGAAACCGAGTTCGCTGGCGATCGCGTAACCGAGGGCACTCTCGAAGCCCTTGCCGTTGGTCGGATCGTCATCCTCGAAGTACGGAGGGTAGGCGGGCGAATCGGTGCCGATGGTGAGAACACCGTCCTTGAAGGTGTTCAGATCTGCCGGCGTACAGCTGGATGCCGTAGTGGTGGCATCACCTGAGGTTGAAGATTCATCGGACGAATCGTCACTTGAACCACAGCCGACGAAAACGGCCAGGGCGAAGATGGCGATGAGAAACAGGACAAGACGGTTACGACTCACGAGTATTCCTCCGCGGGTTGGGCAACTGACGGCAAGAGCCTAGAGCATTGTGGGGGTAGAATCGCTTCCGGTTTGGCCACAGCACCCAAAAGCGATACGGCTCAGGAAAGCGAAGCAGCGAACCCCTGCGTGGAAATGAGCGAAGGGGTGGCGCGTTACCTGATGGCGCTTTTCGACCTCGGCCAGGAAGGCGAACCTCCCACCCAGGCCCGGCTTGCCCGGGAGCTCGACGTCTCGCAGCCGTCCGCGCTCCAGATGGTGCGGCGGATTCGGGAGATGGGACTGATCAACGAGGGTGACCTCGGCCTGACGCCTGCCGGCACGAGCGCGGCCCTGGTACTCACCTCCCGCCGAAGCGCAGCGACCGACCTGACCAGCGAAGTTCTGGGACTCGACCCCGAGGAAGCGCGGGCGGAAGCCGAACACCTGGCCTCGAGAGCAACCCCTGCCTTCGGTCGCAAGCTCGTCGCCTGGCGCAAGTCCCGCACCTGACCGGATCCAGACGGTTCGGGCGGAGATTCGAACGGATTTATTCCCCGAAGGCCGGGCCGACCGGATTGACCACGACCGCTCCGAAGTCCGTGCGCTCAAGTGGGTGCGGACGGCCCATGTAGTACCCCTGGGCAAAGTCGACGCCGAAGTCCTTCAGCATCTCCAGGGTCTCCGCGTCCTCCACCTGCTCGGCCACGGTCTGCTTGCCTATTCCCCTCGAGATCTGGACCAGTGCCTTTACCAGCAGCCGGTTGACCGGATCCGAAGCGAGGTTCTGGACAAACTCCCCGTCGATCTTCACGTAGTCGAACGCGATGTGTTTCAGGTAATAGAAAGAAGCGAAGCCGGTACCGAAGTCGTCGAGCGCGAAGCCGCAGCCGAGTTCGTTCATGCGCGCCGAGAACTCCTGGGCGCGGGTCATGTTGCCGATCGCGCTGGTCTCGGTCACTTCGAAAATCAGGTTCGAAGGATCGACATCAGACTTCTCCAGTTCGCCCTGGACCAGGTCCGGAAGCCTGGGATCGCCGACAGTGCGGCCGGACAGGTTTATCTGGAACCGGGGTGCCGAGGCCGGCTCGAAGCCGGCGAGGGTGGCTATGGCCTTGCGGATGACCCAGGCGTCTATTTCCTGGACCAGATCATGACGTTCGGCCGTCGGCAGAAAGGCTCCCGGGCGGATGGTCGAACCGGCCTTGTCACGCATCCGGATAAAGAGCTCGAAGTGGAGTGGCCCTTCTGCGCTGAATCGGACGATCGGCTGGGCGTAGAGGAGGAACTCGTCATTCGCGAGAGCGGTGCGGATACGGCCCGCCCAGTCGATGCCGAGTTTGACGCCCGAGTCCTCTCCCGGATGAAAGAGCCGGGCACCGTTTCGCCCGGCATCCTTGGCCTCGTACATGGCGATATCCGCCTGCATCATCAGCGTCTCTTCCGGAACGGGGTCACCTTGAGAGGCGACCGCCACACCAATACTCGCGGTGACCCTTGCCGAGTGTTCTGCCCCCTCGATCCGCACATCCCTGGCAACCAGCCGGACCAGCTCCTCGGCGGTCGCAAGCGCGTCTTCAGGCGGTATGTCCCTGAGCACGACCACGAACTCGTCGCCTCCCTGTCTGGCGAGAGTGTCATCCGCACGAAGCCGGCTCTTGAGGAGCTCCGCCGTGCGGGTTATCAGGCGGTCCCCCACGGTGTGCCCGAAGCTGTCGTTGACGAACTTGAAGTTGTCCAGATCGATGACCAGGACCGCGATCCCTCGCCCGAGACCGGAATCGATCGCCGCGGTGAGTTCCTCCTCGAATCTCCGACGGTTGTAGAGCCCGGTCAGCGGGTCGTGATCGGCTAGGTAATGCAGCTGCTGGCTGAGCCTCTGCCTCTCGGTGATGTCCTCAACCATCGATAGCGCCTGGGTCGGGTTCCCTTCCGAATCCCGGAGCATGGCCACCGTCAGGTAGATCCAGACCAGCTCGCCGTTCTTTCGGATGTAGCGCTTCTCCATCGTGAAGCCGTCGCGCTGGCCGGAGAAGAGCTCACTGGTGAGGGTCAGGTCCTGCTCGAGGTCATCAGGGTGGGTGATATCGGCAAAGGTCATGCCCGAGAGCTCTTCGGCGGTGTAGCCGGTGATCGCCTCGAAACTGTGGTTGACCTTCTCGAATCTTCCTTCCGGTGTGACGAGGCAAAGTCCGATCGGGCTCTGTTCGAAGACCTGCCGGAAACGCATCTCCGCGTCCCGACCGGCGATCTTGAACATTTGCTCCTCGGTCACGTCGTACTTCACCAGGATCAGGACCGCGCCGTGATCCGGGACGCTCGTGATCACCCCGTTGACGCGGCTCCAGATGTCCGAGCCGTCCTTGCGGACCGATCTGTTCTCGTAGGTGGTCTCCCCCTTTTCGGCAAGTTCGTGAAGGACCCTGGAACGCATCTCGATCTCCTGCTCCGAGAGATCCTCCGGGGCGAGGATGTCGATGTGCCGGCCCATCAGCTCGCCCCGTTCGTAACCATGCATCTCGTCGAACTGGGGATTGGTCAGAACGATCCGCGAGTCCGAGACCCGCATCACGACAACGCCCTCTGACATCCGGGTGAGCACGCTGGCCTGCGATGCGACCTCCCCGGAGGCAACCTTCCAGTTCTCGTAGAAGCGCTGCAGGCGTCTCGAGGCGTAGGTGACGACCCAGAGCAGCAGGATCAGGATCAGGATCTTGTCGAGACCCTTGACGAAAGTTGCCTCACGGGGGCTGAGGCCTTCGGCGACTATCTCGGCGATGACCATGGTGAAGGGGATGACCAGCGCCGTCGGAACCAGAAGGCGGGCCATAGAAGGGCCCGGGCCCGTCTCCGAGAGGAAGCCGGCAAGCCCCCGGTCGGGGCGCATCAGGACATATCCGGCGAAAAGCAGGACAAGGGCCACCGCGCCTGCGTAGCTGAACTCAGGGCTCAGTTCGGTTACGAGAACTGCCTGGTAACCGTTGGTCAGGAGAGACACCCAGTAGATCACCCCAACGATCGGCACCAGCCTGTTCTGCCAGCGGTACCGGGGCGGGTCCAGGTCGACCGTCAGGAGGCAGATAGCCAGGAGCGGCACATTGACGAGGGCGGCCGTGGTCGGCGCAACCATCGAGCCGGCCCCCCAGTCGAAAACCTCGATGCCGGCCAGGTCAGCCACCAGCAGCATCAACGCCACCCCGAGTGTCACCCAGGCGACTCCCTGTCCGATCCGCTTCGTGGTACCTGAATTCCCTGCCCTCAGCAAGAGCAGAGCTCCCGCGAGGGCACCGATCATCAACGCCGAGGCGACCGGGAACTCGGGACCACGAAGAATCGCCCCGGCCAGCCACGGCAGATCAAGGAACCAGCCCGCTACCGCGCTGAAGCAGACTGCGATGGTTGCCCAGCCGAGCACGGTCGGAGCCCTCTCGGTCCACTTTGCCCAGAGCCAGCGATAACTGCCCGGGCCGGAATCCTCAGTCCAGATCGCGTCAGCGTCAGGCTGCTGCTCACTGGCTGCCCTGGCTGCGGCCTCGACTATCCGGCCCCGGTAGAGCCTCAACTCCTCCGGGTCGGGGATGTTCCGATCAACCCTCTCGTCTGGGTCTGACAACTACCTCTCCTTGGCGCGATGCCTCGCCCCGAAACTAACACCTGCCTCCCCCCTCGCAGCCGTCACGAGGCCCGCTGGCCCGGCGGATTCAGGCCCCGACCGCCTCGGCCGTCTCCCTCGCGACCCGGTCCGCTTCCTCCCATTCGAGATAGAGAGCGGCAACCTTCTCCTTCGCCCGGTCGTGGCGGCGGGTCGCTTTCTCGCTCTTCTCCGCAGTTGACCAGGCTGCGGGATCGGCAAGTTCGTCCTCCAGTTTCGCGAGATCCGCCTCCGCCTGCTCGATTTTCTTCTCCAGGTTCTCGACCCGGCGCCTGGTCCTCGCCACCTCCTTGCCCGGCGAGCCTCCCCTCCGTGCGTTTGCGGATCGAGTGGCCGACTTCGTTCCGGCTGCGGCCCTTTCCCGTTGCTGCTCCTCTTCGTCGTCGCGTCGCTTCTGGTATTCGGCCCAGCCGGTCAGGTGGTTGGTCAGCTCCCCGTTTTCGCAGACCAGGGTCCTGCTGCCGACCGCTTCGAGCAGGGCACGATCGTGGGAGATCAGGATCAGGGCTCCCGGGAAGCCGAGCAGCGCATCCTCGAGAGCTTCCCGACTTTCTATGTCGAGATGGTTCGTGGGTTCGTCGAGTAGCAGCAGGTTTGCCCCCGAAGCGACAAGAATGGCCAGCGAAAGGCGCCTCTGCTCACCACCCGAGATGTCGCTCAGCTGTTTGTTCACGTCCTCGCCAGAGAAGAGGAAAGCGCCGAGCAGGTCGCGGACCTTCTGGCCAGAGAGCCCCGTCTCCCGGGCGGCGGCGTCAAGCACTGTGCCGTCTCCAGCCGCGGTCTCGGCGTGCTGGGAGAGATAACCGAGTTTCGCGTTGTGACCGAGCTTGACATGGCCTGCCGCGGGTTTTCTCTCGCCGGCGAGAGTTGACATGAGGGTCGTCTTTCCAGCCCCGTTCGGCCCTACCAGGACGACGTGTTCATCCCTCTCGAGCAGCAGCTCGGCGTTGTCTACCAGCACCCTTCCCGGAACTTCGATCCGGCCACCGACCATCTTGAGGACCACCCTGCTTGCCCGCTCGGGCTGGGCGAAGTCAAAGGCGAGAACCCGCCGGTCCTGCGGGTCCATCGCGGCCGCTTCCTTCTTCACTTTCTCGATCTTCTTGACCCGGGACTGTGCCTGCCTGGCCTTGGTCGCCTTGTACCGGAAGCGCTCGACGAAGCGCTCCATACGGGCGATCTCGGCCTGCTGCTTCTCGATCTGCTTGCCGAGGGCGACCTGCCTCGCCGCCTGCTCCTTTCTCCAGGCATGCCACGGACCGGAGAAGAACCTTGCCTTGCCGGCTTCAAGTTCGAGTACCGAAGTGCCGACGGACTCGAGAAACCAGCGGTCGTGGGCGACCAGGACGACGCTGGCGTCGAGTCCTTTCAGGTACTCCTCCAGCCACTCCAGGGTCGGGATGTCGAGGTGGTTGGTCGGCTCGTCGAGAAGCAGAAGGTCCGCCCTCGCCCCGAGCGCCCGGGCCAGGGATGCCCGGGTCAGCTCGCCACCTGAGAAGGAGGAAAGGGGGCGGTCGAATTCTTCTTCGCTGAAGCCGAGACCCCGGAGGACGACCAGGACCTCGTCGCGCCAGCGGTACCCCCCGGCCAGGTCGAGATCCTGTTGGGCTGAGGCGTAGGCCCGCATCGTCTCGTCACTCATGTCGCCGTCCGACATCGACCGCTCCAGCCGCTCCAGCGCCTTTTCGGTCTCGATCACATCGGCGCGCCCCGAGAAGACGTAGTCCTTGAGGTTCAGGTTCCTGTCCCTGGGCGGGCGCTGGTCGTGGAGGGCCACCCGCGAGCCCTTCGCATAGCTGATGGAACCCGAGTCGTTCTCGGCCTCCCCGGCGAGAATCCTCAGCAGGGTCGACTTTCCGGCGCCGTTTCTTCCGGAGAGAGTCATCCGGTCGCCACGCATCAGCTTGAAGGAGACCTCCGAAAAGAGAGGATCTCCACCAACGTGAATTCCGATCGATGTTGCCGTGACGACTGCCATCCAGCGAGGCAGGCTATCCGCCCGGTCAGGACCGGGCCATGCCCCCGGCAGTGCAGACCACGCTGCAAGGCTGTGCCCCGAACTGGACTTGACGACGGGCGTTGTGACAGCATTTTCGCCTCATGAGCAACGGCTTCGACCCTCACCCCCACCCACGGCCGCAGTTCGGGCAGACCTGGGAATCCCAGATCCCTTCTCCCGAGTCGGTTCACGGGGTGTCGCCATACCCGCCGATTGCCGATTACGGCTTCCTGTCGGACGGCGAGGTATCAGCCCTGGTAGCACCCAGCGGAAACATCGAGTGGCTCTGCCTGCCTCGCTTCGACTCGCCCAGCATCTTCGGCTCGATCCTCGACCGGAGCGCCGGCAACTTCCGGCTCGGCCCGGCCGACATCAACGTGCCGAGCCACCGTCGCTACCTGCCAGGCACCAATGTGCTGGAAACGAGCTGGGGCACCGGCGACGGCTGGATCATCGTCCGTGACGTGCTGCTGATCGGACCGTGGCATCACGACAAGGACCGCTCTGGCACCCACCGCAGGGCACCCACGGACTACGACGCCGACCATGTCCTCCTCCGAATGGTCCGCTGCGTCCACGGCGAGGTCCAGCTCACCCTCGACTGCAAGCCGGTGTTTGACTATGGCCGGGTCCCCGCCCAGTGGGAGTACACCGGCGACGCGTACCACGAAGGCATGGCGACCGCCCCCGGGATCGATCTTCAGCTGCGCCTCACCACCGACATGAACCTTGGCTTCGAAGGGCCCCGCACCACGGCCCGCACGATGCTCAAAGAGGGCGACGTCCGCTTCGTTGCCCTCTCCTGGAGCGACCACCCCGCCCCGCAGCATTACGACGAGGCATATGACCGGCTCGTCTGGACCGCCCACCACTGGCAGAACTGGCTGGCCCGGGGCACCTTCCCGGATCACCCCTGGCGTGGCTACCTGGAGCGCTCGGCCCTGACCCTGAAGGGTCTTACCTATGCCCCCACCGGGGCCCTGATCGCGGCCGCCACGACCTCGCTCCCGGAGACCCCGGGGGGCGAGCGCAACTGGGATTACCGCTTCTCCTGGATCCGAGACTCGACCTTCACCCTGTGGGGCCTTTACACCCTTGGCTTCGACTGGGAAGCGAATGATTTCTTCTACTTCATCGCCGATGTCGCAGCCGGCGAGGACGACCTCCAAATCATGTACGGCGTCGCAGGAGAGAAGAAGCTCGACGAGGAGATACTCGACAACCTTCATGGTTACGAAGGCGCGAGCCCGGTGCGGATCGGCAACGGTGCCTACAACCAGCGCCAGCACGATGTCTGGGGAGCGGTTCTCGATTCGTTTTACCTTCACACGAAGTCGCGGGACGGAATGCCCGAAGAGATCTGGCCGATCCTCAAGCGCCAGGTCAACGCCGCCCTGGAACACTGGCGCGAGACCGACCACGGGATCTGGGAAGTTCGCGGCAAGCCGCAGCACTTCACCTCTTCCAAGGTGATGTGCTGGGTGGCCGTCGACCGCGGGGCAAGGCTTGCCCGCCTGCGCGAGGAGCATGAACTCGCCGACGCCTGGCAAGTCGCAGCCGACGAGATCCACGACGACATCTGCGAGAACGCGATCGATGAACGCGGCGTGTTCACCCAGCACTACGAGACCGACGCCCTCGATGCTTCCTGTCTGCTGCTGCCGCTGCTCCGGTTCCTCCCGCCCACCGACCCGCGGATCCGCAACACCGTCCTGGCGATCGCCGACGAGCTGACAGAGGACGGTCTGGTGCTGCGTTACCGCGTAGAGGAAACCGACGACGGCCTGAGCGGCGAAGAGGGCAGCTTCACGATCTGCTCCTTCTGGCTGGTCAGCGCCCTGGTCGAGATCGGTGAACTGAAACGGGCCCGTGAGCTCTGTGAGCGTCTTCTCGGTTTCGCCAGCTCGCTTCAGCTCTACGCGGAGGAGATCGACCCACGATCGGGCCGTCACCTCGGAAACTTCCCCCAGGCGTTCACCCATCTGGCCCTGATCAACGCCGTCATGCACGTGATCCGGGCCGAGCAGGAGCACAGCAGGCCACGCAACAAAACGACGTCTCCGCGCGCCGGCCACTGACTGCGGGCAACTACGGAACTTTTGCTCCGGTTACCTCCAGATCGCAACTGGACCGGGCCCTCAGTGTTACTTTCGACACTATGAAACTTCGTCTTGTCACAATCATTGCCCTGATCGCCACCGGCTTCGCTCTGACCGCCTCCCCCGCATCGGCACAGCGTCCGATTCCGGGGATCAAGCAGACCGTCGCCTTCAAGAAAATGAAGAACTACGTCGAGTTCCTCTACTCGAAGCGCAACACGGCCACGCCGGCAGCGCGAAAGACGATCTACAAGAACACCCTCACGACCCGTCGCAACAACGCCAACACCAAGGTCGTGGCCCTCTACCAGCAGAAGCTGAACCGCCTCAAGAAACAGGACGACAACAAGCAGCGTCGTCAGATCAAGCAGATCCGCATCAACCAGAAGAACCAGGTCCAGGCCATCAAGCAGGACCAGGCGGAGAGGCTCGCCGAACTCCAGGCTGACCAGAACGCCGCCATCCAGCGGGTCTACAACCAGTACCAGCCGAAGATCAACGTTCGTGCGGACAAGCGTGACCGCTTCAAGCGTCAGCTCAAGCGGACCATCAACCCGACCAAACGGGCGACCCTGATCCGCAAGATCGATGCCCTCCAGACGCAGATCAACGGTCTGGTCAGCGACCGCAACACCGCCGTGAACAACATCAACACCCGTTATGCGGCCCGGGCAACCAGCATCAACAACCTCTACAACTCTCGGATCGCCAATGTCCGGGCCAACGCCCAGGACCAGATCCAGCAGGCACGCAACGCCTGGCGGCAGACTTTCCGCACCCAGGTGCAGGCCGCCAAGACCAGGCGCAATGCCGAGAAGGAACTGGTCGGTACCGTCGCCCAGCGCGGCTTCGGTTACATCGAGCAGATGCCTTCGGTCGCCGAGTAGCAGCAACCCGAATTCCAGCACCCGGGCCCGGCATTTGCCGGGCCCGCTGCGTCAAGGGGATCATCCGCCGGATAGCACTATCCTTCTGCCGGTCGGGCAACCTCGCCTGACTTCTGGCCCACACGAACCCCTTTCCGCCATCGGTCTCGACGCCTGGATAACTGCCGCCACTGTCGTGGTGATGTTCATTGCGCTCGCATCTGAGCGCATACCTCCAGCTGCCGCAGTCATGGCCGCAACCACCTTCCTGCTGGTCGCCGGAGTAATCGACGAAGCGGCCGCGCTGTCGGGATTTGCCAACGCCGCACCATGGACCGTTGCCGCGCTTTATGTGCTCGCGTTCGCCGGAGACAAGACGGGCATGATGGGTCCCATCGTGAATCGCCTGCTGGGCAAGGGCGATCGCGTTACCACGGGTTCCACGGCCAGGATGCTGCTTCCGACCGCAGGCATTTCTGCCTTCATCAACAACACACCGCTCGTGGCGATCCTGATTGGACAGGTGACCTCGTGGTGCAACCGGCGGGGCGTGTCACCATCGAAGCTGCTGCTGCCGATCTCATACGCCGCGATCCTCGGCGGGATCCTCACGGTGATCGGCACCTCGACCAACCTGACGGCCTCTGGGCTCCTCCAGGAGAGCGGGCAGGATCCGATCGGGCTTTTCGAGATCACCAAAGTCAGCCTGATCCCGGCGATAGCCGGCATCGTAGTCCTGATTTTCGTCGTGATCCGGATCATCCCCGACCGCAAGGGAGCGCTCGAGGAGTTCACTGATGACCTGGATGCCTTCGCAGCACAGATGAAAGTCGTCACCGGCGGACCCCTCGACGGGACGACGGTCGCCGATGCCGGTCTCCGGAACCTGAAGGGCATCTACCTCGTGGAGATCGAGAGAAACGGTCAGCTTTTTCCCGCGGTCTCGCCAAGCCGCGTGCTCAGGGGGGAAGACAGGCTCACCTTTGTCGGTGAGTCCTCCCAGGTGGTGGATTTCCAGCGGGTCACCAAGGGTCTCGAGTCTGCCGAATCCGAGCACATGCTTGAGGTCGACAGCCCGGAACACACCTTCTACGAAGCGGTGGTCGGCCTCGATTCCCGTCTGGTCGGGCAGAGCCTCGCCGAGGCCGAGTTCCGTTCGCGCTACCAGGCGGCCGTCGTGGCGATCCGCAGGGCGGGCAAGAGGATTGACAAACAGCTGGGCAAGGTATCTCTTGAAGCCGGAGACACTCTCCTGCTGCTGGCCGGGCCGGACTTCCGGGCCCGTTCAAGACGGGCGAAGGACTTTCTCGTGGTCCTGCGCATCGGCGGCCCACCCCCTTCGGCTACCCGACGGGCGCCATTCGTCGGCCTCCTGGCGGTCGCGGTGATCGGACTCGCAGCCTTCGAGGTGCTTTCCATCTTTGAGCTGTCACTCATCGCGGTCGGGATCCTTCTCGCCACGAAGACCGTGAGCATCCCCGAGACCGGCCAGGCGATTGATTTCGGAGTGATCCTGCTGATCGCCGCCTCCTTCGGCGTGGGTGCCGCAATCGAGGTTTCGGGACTGGCCGAGACGATCTCTACCGGCCTCGTTGACGCGTTCGGGGGCTGGGGCGACCTCGGAATAATCTTCGCCCTGGCTCTGGCGATGACGATCCTCACCGAGCTGGCTTCGAACAACGCCGCCGTGGTTGTGCTCTATCCAATAACGATCGCCATAGCTGCGGAAACCGGTCTCGACCCGAGAATCATGGTCTTGATGATCGCCGTCATGGCATCCTCTTCGTTCCTCACCGCCGTGGGGTACCAGACCAACATGATGGTCTACGGACCCGGTGGCTACAGGTTCGGTGACCTGATCAAGGCGGGAATGCCCTTGACGATCACCCTGCTGATCAAAGTCAGCCTGGTCACCTGGCAACTGGCCTGATCAGCCACGGCAGGGTCTCCAACAAAAAACCCACCTTTCGGTGGGTTTTCAGTGGAGACGGCGGGAATTGAACCCGCGTCCGCAGTCGCGTATCAGAAGGCATCTACAGGCTTAGCTGGCGCTTTGTTCTCGCCACCCGGGGTCCGCGCCAGCGGGCACTACGGATGGCCAAGCCTCTGAAATGTCCCCCTCCGGTCGAGGCGATCCTTCGGGGCTAGCCCGTTTCTGAAGCCGGAACCCCTCCCCACGGGCCGAGGGTGGGCCGACTCTCATCACCTAGGTATCAGCTAGGCAGCGAGGGCGAACTCATGGTCCGCACGTATTGGTTTTTGCCGATTTTTTACGAGGCCATCGACATCCTCGACCTGCAACCCTCCGCACGGTCCGACTACGTCGAAGCCTGTCGTCCCCTTGGATGGTGCCCCTCCATTGTACGGTGTGATTGAAGGCGGGTCAAAACGACCCTTGACCCGCCACCCCCCGCAACCGATCCCTGGAGGCAGTTTGAGCATCCACGAATTCGACGTCGTCGTCCTTGGCGCCGGCCCGGCCGGGGAGGTGTTCGCTGGCTACGCCGCTGACGCCGGTTTCCGGACGGCGCTCGTGGAGCAGCACCTGGTGGCCGGCGAATGCTCGTACTACGCCTGCATGCCCTCCAAGGCCCTTCTGAGGCCGGCTGAGGTCCTTGACGAGGCCAGGCGCATGCCCGGAGTCAAGGAGTCAGTCGCCGGAGGTCTGGACGCAGGAGCGGTCCTCTCCCGGCGGGACGAGGTGATTCACAATCTGGACGACTCGACCCAGGTCGAATGGGTCGAGAGGAAGGGGATATCGCTCTTCCGAGGCTCAGGGGTCATTTGCGGAGAACGCGAAGTCCGGGTCGACGGTGACGTTCTCGTTGCTGACCGGGCGGTGGTGATCGCCACAGGATCCTCCGCTTCGATTCCGCCGATTCCGGGACTCGGCGAAGTGCCGCTATGGAACAACCGGCAGGGCACCACGGCCGAACACGTCCCCGAATCAATGATCATTCTCGGGGGTGGGCCGGTGGGCTGCGAGCTGGCCCAGGCCTGGGCATCCCTTGGCTCCGAGGTCACGCTCTTCGAGCCGGAGGATCGAGTGCTCGTTCATGAGGAACCCTTCGCCGGCGAACAGGTCGAGGAGTCCCTTCGGGAGCAGTACGGAGTCAACGTCATGACCGGCACCGGAGTGGAATCGGTCAGCGGCTCTGACGAGATGGTCACCGCACGGGCAGGGGACCGGGATTTTTCCGCCTCCGTACTGCTTGTGGCCACCGGGCGGCGACCCCGCACCGACCGCATCGGTCTCGAATCCATCGGGGTGAGCAGCGGCGGACCGCTAGAGACCGACGAGCACTACCGGGTAAAGGGTCACGACTGGCTGTTCGCGGTGGGCGATGTCAACGGACGGGCACTGCTGACTCACATGGGCAAGTACCAGGCATGGGTCGGCGTCCAGGCCCTTCTCGGCCGGGACCCCGACAACCATGCGGAGCGGATCGGCTCTCCCCGGGTCGTCTTCACAAACCCCCAGGTCGCAGCGACCGGCTTGACGCTCGCCCAGGCGGAAAGGGACGGAATCGATGCCCTCGCCATCGATGTCGGGACCGAGTCGACCGCTGGCGCCTCGTTTGTCGGCAAGGGAACCGGTGGCACCTGCCGGCTGGTCGTCAATCGATCGGACGGTCTGATCGTCGGCGCCACTTTCACCGGCTTTGAAGTGGCGGAATGGATCCAGGCTGCAACCCTCGCCATCACCGGCAGGATCCCGGTCGGCGAACTCCGCCATGCCGTCGCCCCCTTCCCCACCCGCAGCGAGATCTGGCTGCGGCTGAGCGAGAAGTGGGAAGCGCAATCCGCGGCCGGGTAGGCTCCGCGCATGAGAATCCTTGCCTTCAGCGATCTGCACCGGGACCTCGACCAGGCTGCCCGACTCACCGAGATGTCCAGAGATGCCGACGTGGTGATCGGGGCCGGCGACTTCGCCTCGATCCATCAGGGCCTTGAAGAAACGATCGATGCTCTTTCCGGAATCGAGACCCCGACGATTCTCGTTCCGGGCAACAACGAGACCCTGGACGCCCTCGCTGAGGCGACAGGCTCATGGCCTGCTGCCACGGTCCTTCACGGCAACGCGGTCGAGATAGATGGACGCACGTTCTTCGGGTTGGGTGGCGGCATACCCGTCACCCCCTGGGACTGGAGCTTCGATGTCGAGGAGACAAACGCCGAGGAGATGCTCGCGAATCTGCCGGAGGGAGCAGTGCTGATCGTTCACTCCCCTCCCAAAGGTCACTGCGACGAAGCCGGGAACGGCATGAGCCTCGGTTCCGCCGCGATCCTCAAGGCGATCGAAGACAAGCAGCCGCCGCTCGCCGTCTGCGGGCACATCCACGAGTCCTGGGGCCGCACGTCTTCGGTCGGCCAGACCGAGATAGTGAACCTTGGCCCCACCGGGACCTGGTTCACCCTCGAGTAGGTGGCGGTTCAGGTCAAACGCTGATTCGACCGCGAAGGCTGGTGATCAGGTCCGAGGGGAACCCCGGGACCTTCTCCAGATCATCGACCGAGTCGTAGCCGCCGAACCTCTCACGGTAGGCGAGGATCCTGGTCGCCTGGGTTACCGAAAGGCCCGCCTCCCGCAGTTCCTCGAAGGTGGCGCTGTTCAGATTCACCGAGTCCGAGGATGCCGGGGGGCTTTCGGGGCTTCCGCTTCCGAACAACCCCTTCCGCTCGGGAGATGATGACACCAGTTCGCCGGCCACCGGTGCTGTCTCGTCGTGAGCTTCCGGGGCCGGTGGCTCATCGTGATGCTCAGGTGCCGGAGCAGGAACAGGCTCGGCCGGGGGCGCAGAATCAACTTCCCTCGCGGGCTTCGCGGGGACTTTCAGTTCACTCCGCTCAAGGGCCGCAGCAGCAGCCCTCTCGGCAGCCTCGGCACGCGCCTCGGCCTCGCGGGCGCGCTGCTCGGCCCGGTCGATGCCGCTGACCACGTCGTTCAGACGCTTCTCCCGCTCGGACTCTTCGACCTTCAGCTGCGCCAGGCGTTCGGCAAACGCTGCCCGACGCTCGGCATCTTCCGCGCGCTGCTCGACCCGCCTGAGGCGTTCCTCGGCGTCCCGCAGGGCGCGGTCCCGTTCCTCGCTGTTCTCACTGAGTTTGCGCTCCACGGCGGCGAGACCGGGGGAAAGTTCGGCGTCGGGCCCGAGGGGTGACGGCTCGTCAGCCGCCGGGGGAGATTCGGGTTCAGGCTGGACCGGAACTGCAGCGGGCGTCTGAGTGGCCTTTATCTCGGCGACCTTGGCCCGGAGTCGCTCTTCGGCTGCGATCGCAGCTTCATCTCCTTCGGCCGGTTCGACAGGCGTCGCGACCGGCTCGACCGGAGCGACAGGTTCCGGCTCGGCAAGGGCGTGTTCCGGTGCCATGCCGGGCTCGGGAGAGATCACCGGTTCCAGTGACTCCGGCTCTTCGGCTACCGGTTCGTCGGGCCGGCTGGCACGAGCAGCAGCCAACCCGCCGACGGCTCCGGCGGCAGCGCCGGCTGCGCCTCCGGCGAGAAAGTCCTGGGCCGCGTTGCCGACCGCCGCATCCGCCCCGGGACTCTCGATCGAGGGCTCGTGAAGGATGCTGGTCTCGGCTTCGGGAGCTGCCGGGGCGGCCTCAACCGGCACCTCAGGTTCGGGCTCCGGCTCGGCAACGACCGGCTCCGCCTCGGGCACGCTCGCGGCTGCAACCTGGGCATCGGGCGTAATCACACCGGCCGCTGGCGCTGTCTGGCTGGGAGAGACCGGGGCGGGAATCGTCTGGCCCGCCCCCTCCGGGACGGCTGGAGGCTGGCCAACCGCCTGAGGGGCATCAAACCTGGCCATGGCA
>WBZM01000430.1_pt1 | contig 59952 bp, 52 predicted proteins | sample 5204271 | NCBI WGS metagenome assembly WBZM01 (sample SAMN12344346, study PRJNA552823) | activated sludge metagenome | biome: Activated sludge suspended growth; feature: Nitrification reactor; material: Wastewater; isolation source: activated sludge from nitrification reactor of wastewater... | reverse complement strand
CAATGCCCACGAAGTGCACTCGCCCCAAATCGCTGGCCGGCAAGATCGTTTCAGGTACCGGAACCTTCATCCCCTACCCCCTGCCGCGCCCAAGATCATCTCCGCCAACTTCTCATCTGCATCCAACGCGAGCACACCCGATGCCGACCGGGACATCTCACTAAGCCTCGCCGGATCGGTCATCAACCCCAGGACATGCGTCGTGATCCAGTCTGGAGTCAGGTCTGCGTCGGCAATGATCAACCCGCCCCCGGCATCGACGACAGGGCGTGCGTTCAGGGCCTGCTCACCATTGCCAATCGGAAGCGGCACATAGACGGCTGGAAGACCAAGCCCAGACACCTCCGTGACCGTATTGCTTCCAGATCGACACAAGACCGCATCAGCCGCGGCATACGCGAGATCCATCCGATCCACGTAGCTTTGCACCTGATAGGGAATCGAGTTGCTCGTGCTGCTCCTGGTGACCTCACCCTTGGGGCCCACAATGTGCAATACCTGCACCCCCGCCTGCTCAAAGGCCGCCGCGCATGCCCCCATGGCTTGGTTGAGCCGGCGAGCCCCTTGGGATCCACCGGTCACCAGCAAAGTAGGCAGGTCGGCACGCAAACCGAAGTGGGCCTCAGCTTCGGCACGTAGTGCGGGCCGGTCCAGAGACGAGATCAATGACCTGACTGGAAGCCCGATGTAGTGCCCGTGTCGCAATGGTGTGGCGGGAAAACTGGTGGCTACGTGAGGCGTCAATCTCGCACCCAAACGATTCGCGATCCCTGGTCGAGCATTGCCCTCATGGACCACTATGGACAGACCACGCCGCTTGGCGCCGAGGTAGGCCGGGACAGAGACATAACCTCCGAAACCCACGACGACGTCAGGTCGGATCCGGTCGATGACCTCGAGGGTGGCACGCAAGGCGGACCACACTCGAGAAGGTGTCGCGAACAGGTCAGCATTGAGTGTACGTGGAAGCGGAACAGCCGGCACGAGTTCGAGTGGCAGCCCAGCTTCTGGGATGACTCGAGTCTCAAGACCGCGCTCGGTCCCCAACGCTGTAATTGAGATTTCGGGTCGCAGACGACGCAGGGCCTCAGCCGTGGCAATTAGTGGAGACGTGTGGCCAGCCGAGCCTCCTCCGGCCATCAGCACCCGGGGAGTAGTCGTCACCGACCAAACCTACCCCGCCAACGGGTAAGGGCACCCACTGAGCCGCCAACCGAACTCCCCTGCCGCTTGCCGAGGCGCTTGTCAGACAAGGCCGCCTTGGCCTCTGGCTCGTTACGGGCAAAACCAATCACCAAGCCCAAGGCCACCAACGTGGGCACCAGCGCCGAACCACCGTAGGAAACCAATGGGAGTGGGAGTCCAATAACTGGGAGAAGAGCCAGCACCATACCGACATTGATCATCATCTGCACCATCAACCACACAGCCACTCCGGCCGTCGCGTACCTGACGAATGGCTCTTCAGTGGTGAGCGCCAACTGGACGCATGCCCAGAGCAAGGCCGCAAACAAGCTCAGCACCAACAACGTGCCGATCAGGCCCCATTCTTCCCCAATCACGGCGAAAATGAAGTCCGTGTGGGCCTCAGGTAGGTTGCCCCACTTTTGTTGGCTAGCGGACAAACCACGCCCAAACAGTCCGCCATTAGACATGCCCAGTAGGCCATTTCCTGCCTGCCACCCCTCTTCGGCGAAGTGATCGAAAGGACTGAGGAAGGTGGTCATTCGAGTTCTTCGTTCTTCACTGCTCGCTGCAAGCCCCCAAGCCGCGACGCTAGCAACCAGAATCGCCGTACCGAACCACCACATCGGCAATCCGGCCACCCAGAGCACGCCGAGAGCGATCGCGATCACCACCACGGCGGTGCCCAAGTCATGGCCGAGCAAGACCAGTGCGGTGACGATCAGAACCACAGGAAGCACTGGAACGAAGATGTGGCGGGTTTGGTCGAGCATTTTTTCCTTCTTGCTCAAGACCGCAGCAGACCACAAGACGATGGCCAACTTCGCGATCTCAGAGGGCTGGAGTTGCACCGGCCCGATCCGAAGCCAGTTGCGATTGCCATTGACCGTGTGCCCCAAGGAGGTCTGCACCAGCACCAACAAGAGCAATGCCACTGCAAGAGCTGGCCAAGCCAACCGGCGCAAATACTTGTGAGGCATCCGCGAGGCAATGAAGGCCGTGGGCAATCCGATGATCACCCAGGTCAGTTGCTTGGTGAAGACCTGATAACTGTCATGGTCGAAGTTGCGATAGGAGTAGACGCTCGATGCGCTTAGCACCATCATCAGGCCGATCGCCAAGAGCATGCAGGTCACGCTGATGAGCACGTAGTAGACGGTCAAGGGGCCTTGGAACGAGCGCTTGACACGCTGGATCCGGCCGCTTTGGTCGAGGAGACGAGACGAACTGACGAGACTCATTGGAGCCTCCACTTCGGTTCGATCACATCAGTCTCCTGTCTGGCGCCACCTATGCACAGCCTGCGCGAATGCATCCCCACGAGCTGAGTAATTCGTGAACATGTCCATCGAGGCACATCCAGGGGCCAAGAGCACCGTGTCGCCTGGCTGGGCCATTTCGGCAGCGACTCTGACCACGGTGTCCATGACCTCGGAATCCTCAGTGTCTTCAGTGTCACCGGCCAAGACCATCATCACTTGCATATCCGGCGCGTGTCGCGCCAGGGCCTCCTGAATTACGTTGGCATCACGGCCAATGAGCACAACTCCACGCAATCGGTCTCGCACGCTGAGCACCAAGTCATCGAACCGAGCTCCCTTGGCCAAGCCGCCCGCAATCCACACCACGGACTCATATGCATTGAGCGAAGCCGTCGCTGCATGTGGATTGGTGGCCTTGGAGTCATCGACAAAGTCGACCTCTCCAACCCGAGCAACCAACTCGATCCGATGCCCGTCTGGCTGGAATCTGGTGAGCGCGTGCTTCACGGCTGCGTGGGGCACCCCGTGCGAAAGGGCCAGAGCCGCCGCAGCCAAAGCATTGGCCACGAAGTGCGGCGCTTGGCTGGCCAACTCTTCCAGCGTGCAGATCTCTGCCGCTGTGGTCTGCCGCTCCTCAATGAAGGCTCGGTCTGCCAACACGTTTTCAACAAGACCGACCATCCCAACCGAAGGTGTTCCCAAGGTGAAGCCGATTGCTCGAGCTCCCTCCACAACATCAGCCTCGCGCACGAGTTGCTCGGTGAGCGGGTCAGAAACGTTGTAGACGCAAGCGCGCTCGATGCCTTTGTAGATTCGGCCCTTGTCCGCGATGTAGGCACCCATGTCGTCGTACCAGTCGAGATGGTCTTCGGCGATATTCAGCACCACCGCGGACTCTGCACGCATCGAATCTGTGTAGTGCAACTGGAAACTGGACAACTCAACTGCCAGTACATCCCATGGCTCTGGGTCCATCACGGCCTCCACGATGGGCAGCCCGACATTGCCACATGCCACCGCACGCAATCCTGCGCTCAGCAGGATCTGTTCGAGCATTTGCACTGTCGTGGTCTTGCCATTGGTGCCGGTGATGGCCAGCCAGGGGGCAGCGTGGTCGGGATGACGAAGGCGCCAGGCCAACTCCACCTCTCCCCAGATCGGGACCCCTCGCTGCTTCGCCTGGGCCAACAATGGAGCTTCTGGAGACCACCCCGGCGAGGTGATCAGGACATCAATGCCCTCGGGGAGCAAGTCAGTCGCCCCCTGCCCCAGGTGGATCTCAGCGCCGAGCATCCGCAGCAACTCGGCCTTCTCCTGGCGGTCAGAGGAGTTTGAATCGTCCAGAGCGATGACTTGGGCACCCATGTGGGTGAGGTTGTCGGCTGCGGCAAATCCAGAGACACCCATCCCGGCGACACAGGCTCGCACACCACCCCAGTCATCGAGTCGCCCGAGATCATCGAGTGCCTTGGTCACGAGCCCACGACCCACTCTGCATAGAAGACACCCAAGCCAAGGGCGACGAGAATGCCGCAGATCAGCCAGAACCGGATCACCACCGTGATTTCCGCCCAGCCGAGCAACTCGAAGTGGTGGTGCAAAGGCGCCATCCTGAACAGTCGCTTGCCCTTGGTCGCCTTGAAGAAGCCAACCTGGAGGATCACAGACAAGGCCTGTACGACGAACAGCCCGCCCAGGAGAGCCAGCAGGAACTCGGTCCGGGTCAAGATCGCCATGCCGGCCAAGGCACCGCCCAGCGCCAGGGAACCGGTGTCACCCATGAAGATCTTGGCTGGAGAGGCGTTCCACCACAAGAACCCGAAGCAGGCCGCGGTGATCGCTGCGGCTACCACCGCAAGGTCCAAGGGATCACGCACTTCATAGCATTTTGGCCCAGGGGATCGCCCACACCACTGGTTGTTCTGCCAGATATTCACCAGCGTGTAGGCGCCGAAGACCATCACGCAGGCTCCGGCCGCCAGGCCATCGAGCCCGTCGGTGAGGTTGACAGCATTACTGGCACCTGTGATCAGAAGCCAGATGAAGGCCAAGGCCAGGGGCGTGGCCAGCACGAGGGAGCCTGAGTCACGGATGAAAGACACCGCGTGACTTGCCGGGGTCTGCCCTCGACTGTCGGCCAGCATGGGAGACAAGGACAACCAACCGAAGACCAAGGCAACTGACGTCTGACCGATGATCTTGGCATAACTGCGGAGTCCGAGATTGCGATTGCGGGAGATCTTGATGTAGTCATCGACAAAGCCCACTGCACCGAGACCGACGAACAAGAACAACAACAACAGAGCCGAAGCCGTAGGGGGGCGTCCAGTCAACAACTTGGCGCCGAAATAGGAGATCACGGTGCCCAGTACGATCACGAGGCCACCCATGGTCGGGGTGCCCCGCTTCTCATGATGGGTCGTCGGCCCATCTTCACGGATCAGTTGGCCGTAACCCCTGCGGGCCAAGAATGCGATGGCGAAGCGGGTGCCGATCAAGGTCAGGAAGAGCGATAGTCCTCCAGCCAGCAAAATGGCTCTCACGTGCCGGGGCCTCCCTACGTCTGACTGCCTTGATGAAGCAGGGCGTCAGCGACTGCTTCAAGACCGATTGAGCGTGATGCCTTGATCAACACCACGTCACTGCCGCCAGTATTGTCGCGCAGCCACTGAATCGCAGCTTCCACCGACTCGACCGCTATGGCGTGTTCCGGGTCACGCGTCAACGCAACCCGACCCTCGATTATCCCTGATGCGTTCGCCCCAACAGCGATGACCGTGTCGACGCCCTTTGTCTGGGCACCCAACTTGCGATGGCTCTGCTGACTGCTCTCACCCAACTCCAGCATCTCCCCCAAGACCGCGATGGTACGACGACCACACCGGCCCCCGATCGCGGTCAGGGTCTCAATTGCGGCCGCCATGGACTCTGGATTGGCGTTGTAGGCATCGTTGATGACGGCCAGACCGTCGGCGCGTTCGGCAAGCTCCATCCGCCATCGTGACAACGCCGTGACGGATTGAAGAGCCGAGGCACAACTTTGCAGGCTGCTCCCGCAGGCGAGCGCGGTGGCCGCGACCGCTCCAGCGTTGAGCGCTTGGTGTGCACCCAGCAGCTTCATTGAAATCTCTTTGGTCTCCTCCCCCCAGGTCATGGAGAACTGCGGTCGACCCAGGTCGTCCAAGTCAACTGGCCCAAGGCGCAGATCGGCCTCGTGGTGGTGCCCGAAGGTCACGACCGCACCGGCACAACGAGATGCCATGGCCGCGACCAATGGGTCGTCTGCGTTGAGGATCGCAACACCTTGCGGGCCCAGTGAGTCAACGATCTCGCCCTTCGCCAAGGCGATATTGGCCCGGCTGCCGAACTCCCCCAGATGAGCACTCCCGACATTGAGCACTAGGGCAATGTCGGGTGGCGCGATTTCGACGAGCTCACTCAGATGGCCGACTCCACGCGCCCCCATCTCAAGCACGAGGAAGCGCGTGCTCGCACTGGCCCGCAAGACCGTCAGCGGCAGACCGATCTCGTTGTTGAACGACCCGTGCGTTGCCACTGTCTCAGCCTGAGCACGCAAGACTGCGGCTAGGAGGTCTTTGGTCGAGGTCTTGCCTTGAGAGCCGGTCAAGGCAATCACCGTGAGCTGCGTTCGGAGGCGTTCCAAGACCTGTTTGGCAAGGACTTGCAGACCGGTTTGTACGTCGTCAACAACCACCGTGGGCAACTCCATGACCGGCCGCGCACCCAAGACGGCCACTGCTCCACCCTCTCGAGCCTGTGAAGCAAAACCATGGCCATCAACGTGTTCGCCTCGAAATGCCACGAACAGATCGCCTGATCCGGCCTGCCGGGAGTCAATGACCGCACTGCCGGTTATCTCCACCGCTGGGTCGCCGTAGACCGTCCCGCCAACGATCTTGGCGATCTCACCGAGCCTGAGGGGGATCACGCGCGCTGCTCCAATGCCCGTCGCAGTTGTTCACGGTCATCGAATGGCAGCACGTGATCACCGAAATCCTGTCCGGTTTCGTGGCCTTTCCCAGCAACGATCACGACATCACCGGCTCGAGCCCGAGCAACCGCTTCACGAATGGCTTCGGCACGATCGGGGATCTCCATCACGACTGCCCTCACTGACGGCTCGACCCTGTCTGCGCCTTGCTTCAACTGATCTCTGATCGAGGCTGGCGCTTCAGTTCGTGGATTGTCGTCGGTGATCACGAAATGGTCACTCAGTCGCGCCGCAACCTCACCCATAACCGCCCGCTTGCCCGTGTCGCGATCACCCCCAGCACCCAGGACCAAGATGATCTGTCCTGGGACCATGGATCGAAGCTCAGTGAGAGCTACTTCCAGAGCATCTGGTTTGTGCGCGTAGTCAACCAAGGCCATGAACTCCTGGCCTACATCGATGGATTCCAGGCGGCCTGGCACGCCTTGTCCCTTTGGGAGCCCTGAGGCGACCGCCTCTGGATCCAATCCCGCACTTGCCGCCATGGCGATGGCACACAGGGCATTGGCCACGTTGAACTCCCCCACCAGTGGGACCCTCGTGCGCAGGCGCAGTCCTGCAGGGCCCAGCACCTGAAAATCGGAGCCGCTCATGTCACTGACGATCTCAACTGCCTGCCAATCGGCGTCTCGGCCGCTGATGGACATTGTCTGCATGGGGATGGAGGCAAGCTCCAGCAAGCGTTCGCCGTAGGGGTCATCAACAGTGGTGAGTCCACGTCGGGCTCGTGTCGGCGTGAACAAACTGGCCTTGGCCGCGAAGTATTCGTCCATCGTGTGGTGGAAGTCCAGATGGTCACGACCGAGGTTCAAGAACGCCGCCACGTCGAATGTGATCGCATCCACTCTGCCCAGGACCAGCGCATGGGAGGACAACTCCATGGCACAACTGCGCACGCCCTGTTCAACCATCAACGCCAGCAAACCCTGCAATTCAGGAGCCTCAGGGGTGGTCAGGTCTGAGTCAACTTGTTGCCCATTGATCATCGTGCCAACCGTGCCAATGACCGCTGAGCGCACGCCTGATGCTCGAAGCGCTCCTTCCAGCAGCCGAGTAGTTGTGGTCTTGCCTTGGGTGCCGGTCACACCCAACATGTGCAGCGACCTGCTGGGGTGGTCGAAGATTTCGGCTGACAGCCTGCCCAGGATCGCTCGCGGATCTGCCACGACAAGAACCGGCACCGCCAAATCCGCACACATAGTCGCACCCTGCGCATCAGTCACGACTGCGGCCGCGCCGCGTCTGACAGCATCTTTGGCGAAGCTTGCTCCGTGGACGTGCTGTCCGGGCAGACCTACGAACAAGTCACCTGGCCAGAGTCGGTTGCTCGCCAAGGAGATCCCGCTGAGCAGGTGTCCTCGTGTTGTCCCCTGCACGCACTCTGCGTCAGAGAGCGCAGCGACGTCACTCAACTCAACTGGTCGCAGATGCTTTGGTCTTCCAGTGAAATCTTTCATCAAAGGCCGACGCTATCGACTGCCACGACCCCAGTACGCCGGCAGGTTGGCCGGTTCGGTCTCGGTTGGCGGAACAGCATATTTCTGCAGGACATAGTTCATGATCTCGTGGAAAACCGGCCCAGCGGTGACACCGCCCGCGGCACCTCCCGCTCTAGGGTGACGAACCACCACATAGACGGTGAACCGGGCGTCATCTGCGGGAGCGAACCCGCCGAAGGACACATCAAAACCGCCATCCCGATAGCAATTGCAGGCACCACCAACCGCTTGCGCGGTACCGGTCTTACCTGCGACCCGGTAGCCTGCGACCCCTGCTTTGGGCGCCGTACCAACACCTTCTGTGGTCACCATTTCCATCATCTGGCTGACTTGTGTGGCTGCGCGTTTGCTGACTGCGCGGGCTCGAGTCGTGGTGTCAGTGCCAACGTTGAGACCCGATGAGGTCTTCTCCTTGCCCTGCACCAGGCTAGGGGTGATCTTCTCTCCTGAGTTGGCCACGGTATTGACCGCGGTGGCCATCTGCAAGGCGGTTACGGCCACTCCTTGACCAAAACTGATATTTGCCTTCGACAAGGGCGACCAGGCAAGTGGGTCGGGGAGCAAACCCCGAGACTCACCCGGCAAGCCAATATTGGTGCGCTCGCCCAGCCCGAACTTCTTCAGGTAGCTCCACAGTTGGTTTGCGGAAAATTGCTCAGCCGCGAGGACGGTACCGATATTTGAGGATTTTGCAATCACGCCGGTAGCGGTCAAGTTGAGGCGGCCGTGATCGAAGTAGTCGTGGATGATCCTGTCCATGACCGGCAACTCACCTGGCACCGTGATCTGCGTCGTGGGGGTGACCTTGTCGGCATCCAAGAGCGAGGCAAAAGTGAGCACCTTCTCGACCGAGCCGGGCTCATAGACATCGCTGACGGCCCGTGCGCCGAGGTCATCTTTGGAATAGCGCAGTCTGTTGTTTGGATCGAATGTGGGGTAATCGGCCAAGGCGAGCAACTCACCTGACTTCGTATCCATGACAACTGCCGTGCCGGAGTTGGCATCAGCACGTTGCACAGCATCGCGAAGGACCCGTTGGGAAAACCACTGGACATCACGGTCAATCGTCAAGGAGATGTCATCGCCATTCTTAGGGGCGGTCATCGACTTTGACCCCAGTGGCATCTTGTTGCCAGAGGCGAGCTCAAAGGTCTCCTTGCCATCTACCCCGGACAGCTGCCGATCAAAAGATCGTTCGAGACCTCCTTTGCCCATTTCCTTACCCTCTGACTCTGCGTCCTCGCCCAGGTAACCGAGCAAGTTGGCAGCTACGTCACCGGCCGGGTAGCTACGCACAGGATCAGGACGTGAGGCGACTCCCTTGAACTTCTTCGCGGCAATCTCATTCAAGACCTCGTTGCCCAAGGTGGCTGGCACGCGTCTGGCAAGATAGGCAAACTGCGAATCAGGCTCTTGCAGCTTGGGCAAGACCTCGAAGTAGTCGACATTGAGCTTGTCCGCCAGAATCTTGGCGATCGCCGCAGCATTGGGCGCAGTGACCTGAGGATCGGCAACAAGCATGAGCCCCTCAACTGATTCAGCCAGTGGCTCGCCATTGCGGTCAAGGATCGCGCCACGAGCCGCGGGGAGGGGCAAGGTCACCAAACCGGAATATCCGGCCTGTCGGGCGATCTCCTTGGCCCCCACGGTTTGCACCTGCACCAATCGGGCACCGAAAATAGTCAGCACGAACAGCACCAAGACCATGGCAAACCGCAACCTGGCATGCACGGAACCTCGCCGGTTCGCTCCGGCACTGAGGCCGGTTGCAGCCTGTGATCTAGAGGAGGGTGTCACCAGCGGGCTCCAGATTTGCGTTGGGTCTAACGGTGTTGCCTATTTCTACCGTGCGGGCTCGAAATGTTGGGGGAAGCCGCTCCGTGTGCTCGTCCACCTTATGGAGACCCTGTCTTATGGGGACACCGCTTCATGGGGACACTGCCTCAGTGGCCCCATCCTGAGGAGCAGCGGGGACCTCCTGTGCAGTTTGAGGTGTGCCGGACAGGTCCATTGAGCTACTCGCAGGCACCTTCACCACAATCGGTTTGGGGTTGAGGGCAGGTGGCTTCTTGCTGGGGTTCTGGTTGATCTGGATACCAGCGCCACCAACCGCAGGTTGGGCATCCCCCTTCACTGTTCCGTCCTTGAGGCTCAGGAATGCCGGCGCTGGAGGGGGCACCATTCCCATCCGCTTGGCCCTGGACGCCAGCGCTTGAGGGTCTCGCAGCGCGGAGAGCTCCAGAGCCAAACGCTGCCTCTTGGCCTTCAAGGCATCTGCCTTTGCTTGGAGCCTCGTCGTCTCGAAGGCCTTGTCCTGCATGCTGGTGTTGAAGGCCAACAGTCCCAAGACCCCCGAGACCAAAATGGCCATCACCAAGATGATGAAGGGCGCAGTTGGTGGCCGCCCCGACAAAGGAGGCACAACCGTGAGCCGAGCCCGCTCCACCGCCTCCTCAGCAAAGCGTGGTACTCGTAGTCGGGATGATGACAAATTGGTACTCATGCCGCTTTCCCTTCGGTTACGCGTTGTGCAGCCCGCAATCGCACCGATGCGGAGCGGGAGTTCTCATCAACCTCTGCCACAGACGCCTGCTCAGCTCCCCGGGTGAGCAGTCGCAACGGGGGCTGATGCTTCGACGCCGTCACCGGCAGATCAGGGGGGAGCTTGGACGTCGTGTACTCGGCCAGGGTCCGTTTCGTGATCCGGTCTTCAAGCGAGTGATAGCTCTCCACCACGATCCGGCCGCCCACAGCGAGCGCGTCAATGGCCGCGGGCAGGGCCCTCTCGAGCACACCCAACTCGTCATTGACTTCGATCCGCAGCGCCTGGAAGGTGCGTTTGGCCGGATGTCCTCCGGTGCGTTGCGAAGCCGCTGGCAACGTGCTCCTGAGTAGCTCCACCAGCCTCGCGGAGTTGCTGAATGGCTCACGATCGCGCTCCTTGACGATCGCTCTGGCAATCGGGCGAGCAAAACGCTCCTCGCCGTACTGCTTCAAGATCCTGGCCAAGTCAGCGAACGAATAGGTGTTGAGCACCTCCGCTGCAGTGATGCCGCTGGAGTTGTCCATCCGCATGTCGAGAGGCGCGTCTTCGGCATAGGCAAATCCCCGCTCACGCAGATCCAACTGCATCGAGGAGACGCCCAGATCAAAGAGCACACCCTGCACTCGCTCCAGTCCCAAGTCAGCAAGCACTTGTGGGATCTGGTCATAAACCGCATGCACCAGAGTCACCCGGTCACCAAATGTCATGAGCCGGGCGCCGGCACGGTCCAAGGCTTGGGGGTCACGATCGATGCCCACAACCCGAGCATTCGGACAATCTCGTAATACCGCCTCTGCGTGACCGCCCAAGCCCAGAGTCGCGTCAATAAGCACAGACCCTGGGGATTCAAGTGCTGGCGCCAGGAGTGCCACGACCCGCTCCAACAAGACCGGGACATGGGCTTGGTTTGTCATCAACTCAACCCACCAGGCGAGCCATGGCCGAGAGACCAACAATCAAGGCGGCTACCACCGTTGACATCACCAAGGTCACGAAGCTCACCAAGATGGAGTCGCGTACCTCGTGGCGCACCCGCCGCCGCTGCTGCGGCTGGCTGGATAGGCAAGTGTTGCCACTCATCTGGATCGACCCCTCGTTTGTTGGCTGACATCTGGAGATCGCCTGACCAGGTTCAGCGTCCGCCCAAGGCGTGCCGCGAATGGGCAACGGGAGGGAAGCGGCCAACTGGCGCCGGGGAAGGTGCGTCAGTGAGCCCACCTTGGGCGGACGCGAGCCTCGTCATGCGATCACCGTTATTGAGTTGTGAAACTTCGTTGTCAGAAGCCAGGGAGAATCTCTTCTTGAATGTCGGAATAGCTCGGCTCCTGCATGTCGGTGTAGGCCTCCCACTTGGCTGGCTGCCAGATCTCGAGCCGGTTGTAGAGGCCGATCACGACGACCTCACCCTCGAGTTCGGCGTACTTGCGCAACTCTGGGGTGATCGTGATCCGCCCTTGGGCATCAGGGATCTGCTCACTGGCCAGGGCAAAGAGCATGCGGCCGTAGGCCCGAATCCGACCATCGGTCTGGGAGGCCTGGGCGAACTTTTCAGTGAACACGTCAAAGTCGGCCTTGGTGCGCACATCGAGTGCTCGGTCTTGACCACGTGTGATCACCAGTCCTTCCTTCATCGCCTCACGAAACTTGGCTGGAAGGAAGATCCGCCCCTTGGCATCCATCTTCGGAGTCGCGGTGCCACTGAACATCTGCGACACCTCTCTTCCTCCACTTTGCACCACCGTACTCCACAATCCACCACAACGCACTACTTTTCTGCATTCTTACACCACTTTCTCGGCACATGCGCTCCACAAACCAGAAATTTGAACTGCGGGCAGGCTGAATTCACTGCGGAAAGCAACTGGAAATCGTGGAGCGCCGGCCCACGCGGCCAGGGCTATGGCCACTCCGCTGCTGACTCACCCATCTCAAGGCCATCGCTTGCGATGAAGTGGAGGATTGTGGAGGGTGGCGGCTCTTGAGTCAGGAGAATTGGCCGCCATCAAGGCAGCGGTGAACCACCTGTGAAGCGGTTTTGGGGACGTGCGCTGAACTCAGGTGCGCGGTTAGATGACGACGCGCGGGAGGAGATCTATCAAAAAGGGCTTTCGCCGTCTTGGCGGCGAGGCTTGGTAAAGCCATCAGTGATGATGTTGTCGGCGCCGGCTGACTCCTTGGCTGCTTGAGTGCCTCGCCAAGAGGCCAAGCTGATTGTGGTTGCCGTGACCATCACCACAAATCCCACGACGCCCAACCATGTTTGTTGAGACATGGCAGCCCCCAAGACCATCGCCAGACCGATCACCGCACCAAGGACAGCAATACCCGCGCGGATCTTCGTGGCCCGCTCAATGCGTCGACCACGCAGAGTGGCCACGAATCGTGGGTCTTCTGCGGCAAGCGCTTGCTCCATTTGCGCGAGCAAACGGTTTTCCTCGTCTGATAATGGCACCGCGACTCCTCCTTGGTACGCCATCCAGTCTAGGCAGGCACCCGGCCATCCGGGTAGGCAAGGTCGAATATTTTTTCAGCACCGTCGACTGAGTCAGAGCAGTGCGGCTGGAGCGACCATCACTTGGCCATATTTGAGAGCCACTGCGTCAACGGCTGCGTCCAACTCTTCCCAACCACAATCTCGCTCCCCCAACACCATCTGTTTGTGAACTTGCTCTTTGGGGAGCAAGCCCTCCAATCTCACTCCGACCAAACGGATCCGCACTCGCTGCAGAGCCAAGCGCTCAAAAAGTCTGCACGCTTGGCCATAGATCATTTCGGTCACGTCTGTAGCTTCCCCGAACTGCCCAGATCTGGTGATAGTGGTGAAATCGGCAAATCTGAGCTTGAGCACCACGGACTGCCCTACCAACCGAGCCGACCTGGCCCTGGCCCCCACCTTGTTGGAGAGCCGGAGGATCTCACGGCGCAGGTGGACGGGGTCATCGGTGTCCTTGTCGAAGGTGCGTTCTGAGCCAATACTGCGGTCAACTCCGCTGGCATCACTCACCTGCACTCGCTCGTGCTGATTTGCCCCCCAGGCAAGCATTTGCAGATTGCGACCAGCGGCAACACCCAAGATGCGCTGCAAGATCTCCAGTGGAGTGTGTGCCACATCCCCGACAGTGAACAAGCCCATCTTGTGCAGACGCTCACGACTCTTCTCTCCCACACCAGGCAAATCCCCGACATCCAATGGATGCACGATCGAGGCGACTTGCTCAGGGGGCAAGACGAAGACCCCATCAGGTTTGGCCCTACAACTGGCCAACTTCGCCATGGGCATGGAGCCAGCAATCCCGACCGAACAGGCGATTTGTTGCTCATCAGCAACTCTCGCCCTGATCGACTCTGCTATCTCCAAAGGTGCACCAAGACAGCGATTGCTCCCAGAAACATCCAGATAGGCCTCATCAAGGGAGGCCACTTGAACAGCAGGAGTGACCTCTCGCAGAAGGTCCATCACCGAAGAGGAGACCAACTCATATTCTGAATGGTCTGGGGCGAGCACGGCAGCTTGTGGGCAGAGCCGTTGCGCGCGGAGCATCGGCATACCTGACCGGACTCCATGCGTGCGAGCCGGATAGTTGGCTGCCAGGACAACCCCCCGTTGCCCACCACCAATGATCACCGGCTTGTCTTGCAGCTCTGGACGATGACGAAGACTCACTGACGCGAAGAAGGCGTCCATGTCAACGTGCAGGATTGCACAGGAGCTAGGAGCGGATTTCATCGGAAAGCCGCTCTAGGCGCTATCTCCAGGACTAGATCAACACACTGCCAAGGCGTGCATCTGAGTAGCCAATGTGAGGTATTCAGGTCGCTCGGCCACAGCGCGTTCGAGCTCCACCAAAGCCGCGATCGCACCAACCTCGAGGTCGACAATCGTGGCCGGCACCAGATCAGCAAAAACTCGCACGGCTTGCAGGGATTGCAATGAATAACCCGACTCATCCAGCAAGTCGCGCAACTCTTGAGCCGTGAAGCGATGCTCACGATCAGCACCAGGATCGTCCAACAGCCTGCGAGCTTGCTGGAAATGCCCGGACATGGCTTGGCTGAGCACAGCGGCATGACGCTGTCGCACGAGCAATGACAAGGCGCCGCCGGGTCGGAGCACCTTGGCAATCGACGACAATGCGGCTCGGTGGTCTTCGACCACACCAAACACCTCATGACACAAGACCAGATCGATATCAGCCAAGTCATGGTCAAGTCGCCCAGCAGCAAGATCACCGAGATCGCCTTGGAGCCCGACCACCCGAGCAGCAACCCCACTCTCCTGAGCTCGCCGGTCTGCAGCAGCCAAGGCATCCGGGCTGGGGTCAATGACCGTGACCTGATGTCCGAGCTCAGCGATACGCACCGCGAACCCGCCAGTGCCACCACCAATGTCAAGCACACGCTGTGCTCTAGGAGCATCAACTGCCTTGGGACTGCCAGGCGGATTGGGACTGCCGACCAGAAGCGGCTGCAACTTCTCCCAGACGACTGCAGTGCGGGCGAAACTGTGACGCTGCGAGGGCCGCTCAACGCGCTCAGACTCTGCCATGAGCCCAACAGTAGTGTGCTCAACCCGAGCTCCCCTGACTTCGATGCCACAACTTTCGTGATGCCTGCGCTGCAACTGCCTCTGGGGATGCCCCAGCAGGCCTCAGATCTGCATAGGGAGACACCCGATAACCGCTGGAGTGCACCAAGACTCGTCTGGGGCCAGTCGGCTCAGCCGAGGCCACAGGAGCATCTTCGAGTCGGGCCCAGACCACAGCCAGCCCTTGAGCCTGCCACAGTGAATGCAACTCACCGAGATCCCAGACCTGGCTGGCCAGCACAGAGACGCCCCGCTTGCCCGTACGACGCAAAGTGCCGCGGACCAGGAGCAACCAAGATCCAAAGACCGTGGCCGCGCAGTCACCTTGGACGGACTCGAAGAAGGTCGCATCCACGGGGCCAGTTGCATCATCAAGAGTCAAGAAGATGACTCTACGGCCTGACCTGACCGGAGGGGTTTGGGTGGCGACTTTGACTCCAGCAACCAACACCTCTGCCCGATTGCGGGTCTGAAGTAATTGCTCAGATCGGGTTACGCCCAGCAGGTCGAGAAACTCGGCATAGAAATCAACAACATGCCGACTGGCATCGAGGCCCAGAACTTCCAACTCGGCACGCACTCGCTCCATCGCAGACATCTCAGGAAGCCCGACCGACAATTGCTGATCCGCACCAATGTCCAAGGTGAGCTGATAGGACTGGATCTCCCCCGAGTTCTTCGGCAACCCCCTTGCCCGCTTTATGCCAGCACGCTTGTCTGCCCGACGTAGATGCTCCAAGTCATTGACCTGCAACAGCAGATCTCGGCGAGTCAGTTGAGTACGCCGACGCGTGTGCTCCTCACCAATGCAGTGGACCTGATCAAAGGCGCCAGCGAGCACTAGAGATTCAACGACCGGGCGAGAAATCGTGGCTCGTTGCCAAAAATCACTCAACGAAGCAAACGGGCTCCCAGATCTTCGGGAAGCCAGGATCTGATCGATCTCACCAGAGCTGATCCCTTTGACCTCCTCCAATGCCAGCCGAATGCCATATCCGTGGTTGGTCTTCTCCACTGCATATGCCTTCTCGCTGGCGTTTATGTCCAGCGGCAAGACCAAGATGCCAAGTTGACGAGCATCATCGAGCAGCAGCCTCTTTGGATACATGCCTGGGTCATGGGTGAGCACTCCAGCCAAGAAGTGCGCTGGCCAGTGCGCCTTGAGCCATGCTGATTGGAAGGTGGGCAGAGCAAAAGCAGCTGCATGCGCCTTGCAAAATCCGAAGGATCCGAAGGCCTCCAGAACTTCCCAGATCTGCTCAATCAGCCTGACTGAATAGCCACGCTCAAGGGAACGAGCGAAAAACCAGGATCGTGTCTTGGCCATCTCCTCAAAATTGCCCAAGGCTCGACGCGCTTGGTCTCCTTCAGCAAATGAGCATCCGGTGAACTGGGCGATGATTTCGATGACTTGCTCGTGGTAGACCACGACCCCATGAGTGCTGGACAGGATCGGACGCAAATCTTCATGGAGATAGGTGGGCAGGCGCCAACCTTGCTTAGCATCGAGATAGGGCCGAATCATGTCGCTCTTGACTGGCCCGGGCCGAAACAAGGAGATGTCGGCAATGACGTCTTCAAAGTCATCGATGCCTGATTTGCCGACCAACTCGCGTTGTCCGGGTGATTCGATCTGGAAAATACCCAGCGTCTTGGCGCTGGAGATCAACTTGTACGTGGTCGGATCTGTAAAGGGCACCTGCTCTGGGTCATCAAGATCAACCCGAACACCATCGACCTTCTCAATCAGCTCAACCGCATGAGCCATCGCCGACTGCATCCGGATGCCCAACACATCCAATTTGAGTAGCCCCAACTCCTCCACATCATCCTTGTCGAATTGGCTCATCGGATAACCCATCGAACTGGCTTCGACTGGGGTGCGGTCAAGAAGCGAAGTGTCTGACAGGAGGACCCCACAAGGATGCATCGCGATATGACGAGGCAAACCATCGAGGCTTTCGACCAAACTGAAGAAGAGCTCAAGAGAGCCCGTCTCACCGAGGAGCATGCGTCGCGAGGAGCGTAAGTCTCTCAACTCAGGAAGATCACGGATCGCTGAGCTGGCATCACGGGCCCGCACATGAGGAAAGGCCTTGGCCAGAGCATCGATCTCACCGATTGGCATGCCAAGTGCAGCACCGACATCACGGATCGCATGCCGCACCTTGTAGGTGTCCATCATGGAGACCATCGCGCACCTCTGGGGGCCAAAGCGCGCCATGATCGCGTCGTACACCTCCAGACGCCGGGCAGACTCGACATCAATGTCTATGTCTGGCAGGCAAGTGCGCAGCGGAGACAAGAAGCGCTCCATCAACAAGCCATGGCGGATTGGGTCAACACCGGAAACACCGAGCAGGTAGTTGACCAAACTGCCCGCCCCAGAGCCACGTGCAGCACTACGAATGCCCAGCTCCCTGATCAAACCGGTGATCTCTGATACGGCTAGGAAATAGGAGGCATAACCCAAACTGTCGATCGTTTGGAGCTCGTCATCGAGTCGCTTCCAGATGCGTTGTCGTGCAGAGTCGCCATAGCGGCTCGGGATCGCTGACTCACACCTGTGCCGCAAAACCACCTGAGCTTCAGTAGTACTGGCTCGCCTCCCTGCCACCTCAAACTCTGGGAAATGCACTTCGCCAATGCCCAGATCAACTCTCGGGTCGAGTACGCATCGCTCAGCAGTGAGCCTGGTGTCAGCCAACAATTTCGCTGCCGAGCTTTGCCCCAGCCCAGCGCCGCGGCAAATGTCGTCAGCAATCATCTGCATCTGCTGGCCTGACTTCAAATAGCCCTCGGCATTGCCACGGTCAAGATGTCGGACAGCCAAGGGCACCAGCCTGCGAGTGGCATCCAAGATGTCGGCAACTGGCGCATCTGTGCGGTCAAGGTGGCGAACCGCATTGCTCAGCACGGTTGGCACCGCATGCTGCTGCGCCAAACCGGCCATCCGGGCCGCATGAGACAGGCTGCCCGGACCACTGCCGGGCAGCCGATGTGACACAAGCTCAACTACGAGTCTGTCGGCAACCAGGTTTCTCCATCTACGCAGGGTGTCGGCTGCCAGATCGTCACGATGTCGGGCCACTTGCCGCCCCAGATCTGAATCAGGGCCAAGCATTACGAGCACTTCAGCTTCGTTGAGATATTCAGCCACCAACTCTGGGGATACCGTTGGTTGCTCCCGCTCTGCGGTGGAATTTGCGTGAGCTGCAGAGATCAGGCGACACAACGCACCCCACCCAGCCTTACTGCCAGCTAAGAAGGTGACGCGTGGAAAGGCAGGATCCTTGACCCTGCCACCTTTGGCCGGTGTAGGAAACCTGAACTCTCGACCAACTGGCTGGTGAGCAGTAGTCCGGGGAGCCGAGTAGACAGCCAGGTCGACACCGAGGATGGGCCTGATCCCAGCGGCACGACAGGCATTTGCAAACCGAACTGCGCCATAGACCCCATCGCGATCGGTCAGCGCAAGAGCATCCATCTCGAACTCAGCGGCCCGCTCCACCAGCAAGTGTGGATGCGTGGTGCCGTAGCGGAGTGAATAGCCAGAGGCAACATGGAGATGGACGAATTGCTCAGGCACTTCTGGGCCTCAAGACCAACCCCGTGGACAGGGGTAGATGTGAATCCAGACCCAATGAGGTCTCGATCAACGCCAAGAAATGGTCGACTTCGCGGATCAAATCATCGGCTTCGCGCACCGAAACGGAGTACGACGAATCAGTCTCGGCGTAAGCCCGCTTTTGTGCTGAGGCGGCAAAGAGGTCGGCCCACTCGGAGAACTCAGGAGCCAACTCCGCCAGAAGCACCCAGACATTCTTCTGGGCACGCCGCTCACCTTGGCTGGGTCGCGCCCTGGCCGCCAGCAGCGCGGCAGTGGCTTGCAAAGCCGCCACATGCGCTCCGGCATATCGTCTGGGGGTGTCGTCAATAGCATTGATCGCATCGGTCAAGGACTGGGCCGCACGCAGCAAATAGGCATGACTGGTCGCTGGCAGGAAGGGGAGCATCGCTGTCTCTCAATCCATGGCCCGGGCAAGGCGCCAGTTGCCCTCAGACCAGTTGAAAGCCAGATCAAAGACTCCGAAGCCAGCCCCTGAGTCGCTGGGGTCGACAACTCGCCCCGATCTCAGCCGGGCCCCTGGATCAACGGCCATGACCCGCCAGATCTCGCATTCGTCCAGCAGATTTGTATCGATTGCGGCCGCGGACCCACCTTGACTGGCCTTCCCACTGAGCCACCAGGCTCCGGTCTCAACCCAATAGGCGACCACTTCCTTGACCTGCCAGAGCCTCCCGCGCCACAAGAACTGGTCGGGCTCCTCGCCACCACTCTGGCCGCCTCTTCGCACCTCAATCGGGTCGTCGTAATGTCGCATCTGTTTTCCTAACCTCAGACGACCCCGCGATCTGCCTCCGACAGCAAGTGGGGGTCGAAGTCACTCGCTGCCGGAGGCAATATCCGAACATTTGTTCGAACAAGTAAAGACTAACCCCACCCTCCGACAGTTGGTCAAGAGCAGCGGCAAACAAAGTTTGAACCAGCCAGCGTGAGGCCTGATCCGTTGCTTGACCAGATCGCACATCTACGATTGCTGGCACCCAGCAACTGAGTCAGACCACCCATACGGATTGAGGCCACTTGTCATGAGTCAACCCATCGAGATCTGGATCAATCCAGCATGTTCAAAGTGCCGCACGGCCCAACAGGCTCTTGATGAGGCTGGCGCAGACTACGTCGTACGCCGTTATCTGGATGAACCGCCAACCGTCGCCGAGTTGACCGAGGTGCTCAATCGGATGGGACTGGAGCCTTGGGACATCACTCGCCCCAAGGAGACCCACGACGCCGGCATCGAGATCCCAAAGGATGCCGACCATCGCAACGAATGGCTCATCGCAATGTCAGCCAACCCGATGATCATCCAGCGTCCCATCATCACCGCTACGGATGGCACCACCGTAATCGCCCGAGATCCAGACACCTTGGACAGCGTCATCCCCTGATTGCAGGAATACATTCAAGCCGTCACCGGGTTGATCCGACACAGACATCGATGCAGGTGTCTTGCGCCAAGGAGGCTCCATGACCAACTTGATCCCATTGGTCTTCTCAAGTGGCTGGGCCAGCGGCGTCAACGCCTATCTGGTCGTGTTGGTCTTGGGCCTGGCTGATCGATTCGGGGATTTCACCGAGATTCCTGACATCTTGGCGCGCACCGACGTGCTCATCGGCGCGGGCCTGCTCTACGTGATGGAGTTCGTAGCCGACAAGGTGCCCTATATCGACTCGGCATGGGACACGATCTCCACCTTTGTCAGACCCACCGTGGCAGCAGCCATCGCAGTCGCGATTGGCACCCACCAAGGCACCTCGGCCATCGAGACCATCGGCCTGGCAGGTTTGGGCGGCGGCACCGCATTTGCCTCGCACTCGGTCAAAGCCGGGTCACGCCTGGCCGTGAACTCCTCCCCCGAGCCAGTCAGCAATCTGATTGCCAGCCTTGCCGAAGACGGCTTGGTGGTTTGCGTCATGGTGCTGTTGATCCACCACCCCTGGATCGCCCTGGCCATCACCTTGACCCTGCTGATCGCCGGTCTTGGCCTGTTGTGGTGGCTGATGGGCAAGATCCGACGCGGTTGGCGTCGTTGGAAGGGACGCCCGATCACATAAGGTAGCCGCCATGCGTGTGGTGATCATCGGTGGCGGACTCGGCGGCATGGCCACCGCCGTCAGATTGGCCAAGATTGGTCACGCGGTCACCTTGGTGGAGGCTGCCAGCCGGATGGGCGGCGCGATCGGCACGGTCACGAAGGGGGATTTCGCTTGGGACACCGGCCCGAACTCAACTCTCCTACCAGCAGTACTCCGTGATCTCTTCCGCAAATCGGGACGCCCCCTGGAGCGAGAGTTGGAGTTGGTCCCGTGCACCCCAACCCGACATGTCTTCTACCGCAAGTCAAAAAAGCTGGGCGAAGTCGACCTGCCCAGTGGCAGCAGGGGCGACCAGATCGCTGCCCTGAACGAAATGGGCAAGGACTTGGGAGCCCAATGGGCCGCCTACACCGATGCCTTCGCTGACGATTGGGAGGCTTTGCGCAAGGACTTCTTCGAGCGCCCTTGGTCACCACATCACGCCAGCAAGCACACGATGGCCCTGATGCGCTCACGCTTGACCCTGCACAAGGCCGTGAACCGCTCCTTGAAGGATGAGCGCTTGCGGTTGCTGGCCCTGTATCCAGCCATAATCGCGGGCCAGGACCCACGAAGCATGCCGGCCTGGATGGGGCTCAGCAGTTACCTGGAGCAAAACTTCGGCCTCTGGAAAGTCGTTGGGGGCATGGGTGCCCTGAGCGAAGCGCTCACCCAACGACTCGACACCAGGGGCGTCGAGGTGCTCACCGACACTCGGGCCATCGACCTGGTCATCCAAGATGGCCAAGTCATCGGCGTGCAACTACCCGACGGTGTCCTGGACGCCGACAGGGTTGTCTGCGCCATTGACCCACGCAGGCTGCCTGCACTCCAACACGCGACCCATCACAATCTCCCTGCGATGCCACCGTTGATGTGCCATCTGGGCCTGAGCGGGGAGCTGCCGCAAATGCCAGACGAGTACGTCGTACACGGCGACCCGACCCTCGTCGTACGCACCAACAACCAAGCACCTGAAGGCGCTGGAGCATGGACACTCCTCGGACGTGGCCGGATCAATGACGACCTAGTCCAGACCTTGGCCAATCGCGGTCTGGACATCAACCGCAATGTCGACATCCGTCTGACCCGCACGGCCAAGGACATGGTCATGGAGTGGAATGGGTCACCCTATGGACCACTCTGGCGCGGGCGCGGCACCGTCACCCGCACGATCGGTAATGCTGGCCCAGCAGACGGATCCCTAAACGGGCTCTACCTGGCTGGCGCACACACCCACCCGGGCGCAGGACTCCCCCAAGTCGGGCTCAGTGCTGCCAATGTGGCCCAGTTGATCGGCCCTGCCTGATCACCACCACCCGGCAGGTGGCTGTGACCTGCGGGTCAGTCAGTTTGATTGCAGCGCAGAGCCGCAAAGATCTCGCGCGTCGCCTTTGAACGATTGAGGGTGAAGAAGTGCAGGCCTGGCGCACCGCCTTCAAGGAGTTCATCACACAACTCGGTGGAAATCTTGATCCCCTCAGCTCGCAGAGCGGCGGGGTCGTCACGCAGGGGCTCGATACGGTCCAGCACCTCTTGAGGCATCTCACGGCCAGACAACTCAACCATCTTCGACATGGCTTGGTAGTTCAGGATCGGCATGATGCCGGGGATGATCGGGATGTCGACGCCCATGGCCCTCGCCCGCGCAACCAGATCGAAGTAGTCCGATGCCCGCAGCACCATGTCGGTGATCGCGAACTCAGCACCTGCATCACGCTTGGTCTTGAGCACCTCGGTGTCACGCTCCAGCGAGTCAGCCTGGATGTGCCCCTCAGGGAACGCAGCAACTCCGATGGAGAGTTGCGAAGTTTCACGAATGTAGGCGATCAGTTCATCGGTGTGGTCGAAGCCGCCGCTGGTCGACACCCACTCCGCACCAGGTCCAGCAGCAGGGTCTCCCCTGAGAGCCAAGACGTTTTGCACGCCAGCGGCTTCGAGGTCATTGAGGATTGCCCCAATCTCTTCCGCGGTGTGCCCCACACAAGTCAAATGAGCCATCGGCACCATGGTGGTGTCACTGGCGATGCGCTCGGTGATCGCAACGGTGCGATCACGGGTGGTGCCACCAGCCCCATATGTGACCGAAACGAAGGTCGGCGACAAGGGCTCTAGCTCTGAGATTGATCGCCAAAGCACCTCTTCACCCGCCTCGTCCTTGGGCGGGAAGAACTCAAAGGAAAACGAGATCTCTGGGCCGCGCAGCAGATCTGCGATGTACGACGAGTCCGACTGTGATCCCTGAGCCATGTGGCGAAGGATACAAAGCTATGGTCATGGGGTGACCCCGTATGACGCATCTTGGGACGCCCAGACCATCGATCTGGTGCTTGGCGAGTTCATCGACACCCAACAGGAGTGGCTCAGGCATCTTGGTCCTGACTCCGACAGCTTGATCCAAGCCGCTCGCGACAGCGTTTCGGGGGGCAAGCGCTTCCGAGCCGCCTTTTGCTGGTGGGGCCATCTGGCCATCGACGCACCATTGGACCCGCAGGCCTTGGCGCGGGCGTGCGCTTCATTGGAGTTGTTGCACGCAAGCGCGCTCGTTCACGACGACTACATGGACGCCTCGGACACCCGCCGGGGCAGGCCCTCAGCCCATCGTGCTTTCGAAAAGCTCCACCGCGCCAATGGCTGGTCGGCATCGGCAGAGCAATACGGCGCATCCGCAGCAATCCTGCTGGGCGACTTGCTGCTGAGCTGGGCCGATGAGCTACTCCGCACCTCAGGGCTCCCCAGCGATCGAATCCTGCGGGCCCTTCGCTATTTCGACCTGACTCGCAGCGAAGTCGTGCTCGGGCAATTCCTCGACATCTCAGCACAGGCCCGAGGTGCAAATGACGTGGACACCGCAATGAAGGTGGTGCGCTACAAGTCCGCGAAATACTCCATCGAGCGCCCTCTGCACGTGGGCGCTGCTCTGGCTGGCGGGTCTGATGAGTCGATCGAGCAGCTCACTCGTTTCGGACTTCCCTTGGGCGAAGCCTTCCAGTTGCGCGACGACCTGCTCGGGGTCTTCGGTGACCCCGAAGTCACCGGCAAGCCTGCGGGAGATGACCTGACTGAAGGCAAGCGGACCGTCCTGATCGCCCTGGCCATGGACGGTTTGGCCACAGATCAGGCCCAAGAGCTCGACCGTTCGCTGGGCACGAGTCTGTCAACCGATCAGGTTGAGCGACTCCGGCATCTGATCGAGAAATCCGGCGCCCGCGAGCAGGTTGAGCAGGTGATCGATCAGCTCACCCAAACCGCCCTGAAGTCTCTGGAGCAGGCCGAGATCAATGAAGGTGCTCGTCAGGCTCTGGGGCAACTAGCTCAAAGCGCCACCCAACGCACGGTGTAATGCGGCCCTGGGTAATGCCGCCCTGGCAGGGAGGTCAAACGTCTAGAGGGCTACGAACACCGCAAATGCCGGCTCAGCCAAGGCGCGATCTTCCAGCACCGGGATCAGATCGGCCAGGGCTTGATGAGCGCCTGTCCACAGCACGAGCGTCTTGCGGGGCAGCTCCGCAAGACAATCCGCCAAGGCATCGAGATTCTTCCCGTAGTGATCAGGGAAGTCCAAGACCTGCCCAAAGGCAGCCAGCGCCTCGTGCCGATCGACAATGAGCGACCCGTCAATCACCTGACAGTGCCAACCCCGCTGCAATGCTTGGTGGGCAATCGGCTCAACATCTAGGTGCTCGGCTTGGTAGATGCCCGCTGGCGCCTGACCATTGAGTACCTCGACCACTGACGTCATGGGACCACCCTACGGAAACTTTCATAGTGGTCAGCCGTGTAATAGAAGGTGCCATCTTGGCCTGCCACGATCCTTCGGGCGCCTCGCGAGGAGATGCCCGGAGTCTGCACGGTGTATTCGCGATAGAAGTTCGGGTGCTTGTGGGGCAGACGACCTTCGTAGTTGCCAAACCTGACCCCATCTCGGGGATAGGGAAATGGGCCGCCGGCCCTGATCAACTTGACCGTGTGTTGGGCTTGTGGTGGCAGAGACGCGAAGGAGATCTCGTCACTGTTCTGAGTGCTGCTGGCTGCCTGTCCCCCATCAGGGGTTCGGACAATCTGCCCCGCGTCCGGGGAGCGCACGCCTTGCTCGGCATTGGGGGCTTGTACGCCGTACAGCAGCGCGACACTGGCCAGAACGAGCGCAAGCGCGATGCCGAGTAGTTGCGCGCGGTTGAGCCGTCTCATCAGACCACAGTCTCAGACCAGGGCTTGGGCACGTCTCTTGACCTCAGCGCCGCGGTTTTCCCTGAGCGCATCGATGGGGCGACCCGGTAGCGATTCGTCTTCAGCGAAGATCCACTCCAACATCTCAAGGTCGGAAAAACCGTGGTCGCTCAGCATGGTGAGCAACCCTGGAATCCCCTTGACGATCTGGCCATCCTGGATGAACTCAGCCGGGATCTTTTGGCCCTCGCCATTCACTGGCACGGCAGCGGCCAAGTGGTGTTCTCGGATCCAGGTGCGCACTTTGTTGACATTTACGCCTAGTTCATCGGCTGCTTGGCTCCAGTCCCGCCAATCGGCAATGAGCAGGCCGATTGCCGTGCGATCTCCCTTTGCTTCGGCGGCGGATGGGTCGGCTGTAGTCACCCCCCAATGCTGACAGATCGCCAACGGGCAAACAGATGCCGGGCCCATTGACCCCAGTCGCATACACTCAGATGGCACAAGTCGACCCTTCCCCAGCAGCAACGGTCGGCGAGGAGGGTCGAAGCAGTGGAGAGCAAGACAGCAAGAGCCGACAGCATGGTCGGCCGGGTCTTGGACGACCGCTATCGGATCGGCCCCAAGATCGCGCGTGGCGGCATGGCCACCGTCTATCAGGCCACCGACCTGAAGTTGGAGCGCACCGTCGCGGTGAAGATCATGCGCTCGGAGTTCACGGAGGATGAGTCCTTCGTCAAGCGGTTCAAGCGCGAAGCCCGATCTGCAGCACAACTCTCCCATCCAAATGTGGTCTCGGTCTTTGACACCGGTGATGACCACGGCACCCTCTATCTGGTCATGGAATATGTGCCCGGTCAGACCCTGAGGTCGGTGATCCGCAAGGAAGCACCCATGTCACCAATCAGGGCCTTGACCCTGATTGAGCAGGTGCTCCAAGCGCTGCGCGCCGCACATCGAGCCGGCCTCCTGCATCGTGACGTGAAGCCCGAAAATGCCTTGTTGTCAGATGACGGCTTGGTCAAAGTGACCGATTTTGGGTTGGCCAGGGCTATCAACTCCGAGTCCCAACACACGTCCGCAAACGGCGTACTCATCGGGACAGTGTCATATCTGGCACCCGAGATCGTGGTCAACGCCAAGCCTGACGCCCGCGCAGATGTGTACGCCGCTGGCGTCCTGCTCTATGAGATGCTCACGGGCTGCAAGCCACACGAGGGTGAAAACCCAATCCAGGTGGCCTACAAGCATGTGAACGAAGACGTGCCGGCCCCATCCCTGCGTGTGCCCGCCCTTCCGGCCATCGTCGACGCCTTGGTCGCCCGGGCCACGGCTCGTGACATGGCATTCAGGTCGGCTGACGCTGGCGTGCTCCTCAATCAGACCCAACGAGTGCGCCAAGCGTTGGAGCAAGGCGACTTCGAGGATGAGGAGTTGCAGGCCGAGTTGACGCCGATGCGCACCGACACTCAGGTGCTGGAAGGGGTCTGGCCATCAAAGATCGTTGACCCCGAGAATCTCGCCCCACAGGACTTGACACCCACCGATCGAGTCTTTGACCACGAACACGACTCAGCCAAGCACGGCGTCATCCCGCACCAACACGAGCCGATGGCGCCGATCATCAAGCCACGCAAGAGCCCACAAGGCCCGACAGTCAAGCAAACAGTCCAGTCTCCGCGCGGCCGCGGCCCCTTGCTGTTGGTCTCGGTGCTGTTGCTGGCCGGTCTGGTTGGCTATACGGGCTGGTACATGGGGATGGGCCGCTACCAGCCCACCCCTTCGGTGTTGCAGTTGACCCAAAAGGCAGCAGCCAAGAAGTTGGAGGCAGCTGGGCTGAAGTTCTCCGTCGTTGAGCGGGAGTACGACGAGCAAGTCCCCGCAGGGCAGGTCCTGAGCACTGACCCAGACCCAGGCGAGCGGGTCCTGAAGGACGGCACCGTCAAGGCTGTGCTGTCACTTGGCCCTGAGCGACATGCAGTGCCAGATGTGACCAACAAGTCATATGACCAGGCCGCGGCTCTCCTCTCTGATGCCACCTTGGCCGTGGGCACGACTCAAGAGGTGTTCAACGAGGTGATCCCGACTGGCCAGATCGTGGCAGTGACCCCGGGCGTGGGCACTTTGTTGAAACGAGGCGACGAGGTCGCGCTCAAGGTGAGCAAGGGCAAGAAGCCGATCAATATCCGCGACTTCACCAACAGGTCGTGGGCGCTGGGAGAGAAACGCTTGACCCGCTTGGGCTTCACTCCACAAGTCACTGAGGAGTTCAACAGCAGCGTGCCCAAGGGGAATGTCGTGAGCCAGTCTCCACGCAAGGGCACCGGCTTCAAGGGCGACGCGATCACCGTGGTCGTGTCGAAGGGCCCGCAGATGATCACTGTGCCAAAGGTTGTTGGCTCTGGCCTCGACGCAGCAACCAAGGCCTTGGAAGATGCTGGCTTCAACGTCAAGGTGCAGCACTCCAGCGTCTACATCGGCTTGTCATATGTGGTGGGCCAGAGCCCTGACGCAGACGGCAAGGCCCCCTTGGGCTCGACGGTCACCTTGTCGATCGTCTGAGCCTGCTCATGAATCCGTCTGCTCAGCCGGACCAGAAGGCCATTGGCGGCGCGAAGACCATCGGGCCCACCTTGGCGTTGCTGGCCATGACTGCCTGCTGGGGCAGCACCTTCTTCTTGATCCAAGACCTGCTGGAGCGGATGCCGGTCGCTGACTTCTTGGCGATCCGCTTCATCATCGCCAGCATCGCCATGGTGATCGTCGCCCCAAGGGCCATTGGTCGACTTGACCCTGCAAAGCGAAAACACGCATTGGTGCTGGGTCTGCTCTACGGCGTGGCCCAAGTGCTCCAGACTGCAGGCTTGGCACACACCGCCGCAAGTGTCTCGGGATTCATCACCGGCTTCTATGTCGTGGCGACCCCATTCTTCGCAGCAATGATCTTGAAGACCAAGATCGGACCAATGACCTGGCTCGCGGTTGTCGTGGCAATCGCCGGCATCGCCATCTTGACCTTGGGCAATGTCGGTGGCCTGCAGCTCGGCTATGGAGAGGCGCTGACCTTCGTAGCCGCCTTGGTCTACGCCTTGCACATCGTGGGCTTGGGAGCCTGGTCAACGGCCGGCGATGCCGTGGGCATGGCGATCGTCCAAGCCATCATGATTGCCGCGATCACCACGGTTGCCGCCATTCCCGGGGGAATCACCATTCCCGACCGCACCACTGACTGGTTATCCATCCTGTACATGGCGATCTTCGCGGGCGCACTGGCTCTCTTGGGGCAGACCTGGGCACAGGCTCATCTGTCCCCCACTCGCTCGGCGATCATCATGAGCATGGAGCCCGTCTTCGCGGCCTTCTTCGCGGTCTCCTTGGGTGGCGAGGCCTTGACCGTGAGGATGATCACCGGGGGCGGGCTCGTCGTAGCGGCGATGGTGATCGTGGAGTTGGCGCCGCGCCGCAAACCCGAGGCTGAGCTCACCCATCTGCAGGTCTGAGCCGCGTCGCGAAACTCAGTCGCGTCCGCGCCTGATCGTGTCTTCGACGAGGTTGTTCATGGCTGCTGCTGCGGGCCATCCGGCGTAGTGGGCCAAGAAGATCACGGCCTCACGTAGAGCATCGTCATCAAGCTCACCATTGCGATAGGCAGCTGGGAGCTGGATGGAGAGCACGTCATTGGCGCCCCGACCGGCAAGCAAGCCGATCAACAGCAGGCGCCGGTCTCTGATCGACAAACCCGGGCGATTCCAGATGTCGGCAAACAAGTGGTCTGCGGTCAAGGCAAAGAAGTCACCTGGGCCATCGCTCATGTCGAAGCCATAGACCGCTTCCATGGTCTCCAAGCCCTTGCGCCGGGCCGGGTCAAGGTCGCCAAACTTGTCGTTGTCGCTCATCGGCTGACGCCTTTCTTGTGATCAGGCCTTACGAAGCATCTCGGCAACCAGGAAGGCCAACTCCAAGCTCTGCACTCGGTTGAGGCGCGGGTCGCAGACAGATTCATAACGATTGCTCAGGTCGGTCTCGGCCAACTCTTCACCGCCACCGACGCACTCAGTAACATCGTCGCCGGTCAGCTCCACGTGGATGCCTCCGGGCCAAGTGCCCAAGGAGCGGTGTACGTCGAAGAAGCCCTGCACCTCATCGATGACGTCATCGAAGTTGCGGGTCTTGTAGCCAGAGGACGCCTCGAAGGTGTTGCCGTGCATCGGATCGCAGACCCAGGCCACATTCACTCCGGCGGCAGTGACCTTCTCAACGATATTGGGCAGGCCGTCGCGAATCTTGCCGGCACCGAATCTCGTGATGAAGGTCAATCGGCCTTCGACGTTGTCTGGATTGAGCTTGCTGGCCAGCGCAATTGCGTCGTCAGGAGTTGCCGTCGGCCCCAGCTTCACTCCGATTGGATTCTTGATGTGGCTGAGCAACTCAACCTGGGCTCCGTCAAGCTGGCGAGTGCGCTCACCGATCCAGATGAAGTGGCCACTGACGTCATAGGGGTCACCCGTGCGACTGTCGATGCGAGTCAGAGCGTGCTCATATTCGAGCACCAAGGCCTCGTGACTGGAGTGGAAGTCGACCCGATGAAACTCCTCGGGGTCGTGTACGCCGATCGCCTGCATGAAGGTCAAGGCCCGGTCGATCTCCTTGGCCAACTGCTCATAACGCTTGCCAACCGGCGAAACCCGCACGAAGTCGGTGTTCCAGGCATGCACCTCACGCAGGTCGGCATATCCACCGGTCACGAAAGCCCGCACCAGATTGAGGGTTGCAGCCGATGCATGGTAGGTCTCGACCAGACGCTGCGGATCAGGCACTCGCGCGGCTTCGGTGAACTCAAATCCGTTGACCGCATCACCGCGGTAAGCAGGCAGCGTGACACCATTACGAGTCTCGACATCCGACGAGCGAGGCTTGGCATACTGGCCAGCCAACCGGCCGAGCTTCACAACTGGGACTGATGCTGCGTAGGTCAACACCACTGCCATCTGGAGCAGCACCCGGAGCTTGTTGCGGACATTGTCTGCAGTGACACCGGCGAAGGTCTCGGCGCAGTCGCCGCCCTGGAGCAAGAAGGCCTCGCCGCGTGACACGGCTGCCAGCTTAGCCGTGAGGTCGTCACACTCCCCGGCAAACACAAGTGGCGGCATCGTGCGGAGTCGCGACACTGCAAGGTCCAGTGCAGCCTGATCGGGGTACGACGGTTGTTGCGCCGCACCCATGCCATGCAGGGTTGCCAAGTCGGGAATGGTCACCCCCTGAGTCTACGGCGTGCGCCCCAGCGGTGATCCAGCTGTCCGAAACGCCATCGGGCGTGCTCACTGCGCGGCCTGGCCGAGGCCGCTAGGGTTCATCAAGCAACCAAGTCAGCGGGAGGGCGACACCGTGACGGTGACCATGACACCCGGGCTGAGCGATGCCCAAGTCGCTGCCCGCGTGGAGCGCGGTGAAGTCAACACCACCACGACTGCCGTCGGCCGCAGCAATCTCGACATCATCCGGGCCAATGTCTTCACCCGGATCAATGCGATCTTGGCCGTGCTCCTGGCATTCGTGGTGGCAACCGGCTCATGGACCAACGGTGCCTTTGGGCTGTTGATCGTCTTCAACAGCATCATCGGCATCATCCAGGAGATCAGAGCCAAGCGCACCCTGGACAGCCTCACGATCGTCGGTGCGGCCCGACCAGAGGTCTGGCGCAATGGCGAGATCGTCGAGATCGACGCAGATGAACTCGTCCTCGACGACATCGTGACCTGCCGGATTGGCGACCAGATCATGGTCGACGGTGAAGTCGTAGACGCCAGTCAACTCGAGATCGACGAATCCTTGCTGACCGGTGAGGCAGATCCGATCGACAAGCAAGTCGGCGATGAGGTGCGCTCGGGGAGCTTCGTGGTCGCTGGCTCCGGCGCCTATCGAGCAACCCGCGTGGGCGATGATGCCTACGCTGCCAAACTCGCCCAACAAGCCGGGCGCTTCACACTGGTCAACTCCCATCTGCGCAATGGCATCAACACAATCTTGAAGGTCGTCACCTTCTTGTTGATCCCGGCCGGGATCCTGACGATCATCAACCAAGCTCTCAGCGCCCAGCACGGAGACTGGCGCACGGCTCTTCTGGGCATGGTCGGCGCACTAGTGCCCATGGTACCCGAAGGCTTGGTCTTGTTGACCAGCATGGCCTTCGCAGTCGGAGTGGTGCGGCTCGGTCGGCACAACTGTTTGATCAACGAACTCCCCGCTATCGAGGGCCTGGCCAGAGTCAGCGTGGTCTGCGCTGACAAGACCGGCACCCTGACCGAGCCGGGGATGCGTCTGGTCGAGACCGAAGCCCTCACCAACGCCCCGGTTGACGATGCGCTCAACGCGATCGCTGCAGCCGACCCCAATCCCAATCCAACGATGCAGGCGATCGCCGAGGTGCATCATGCTGGCTCTGACTGGGTTGTGACGGCCAACCAGCCGTTCAGTTCGGCCCGCAAATGGTCAGGGGTCTCGTTCGGCACCCACGGAAACTGGCTCATCGGGGCGCCAGATGTGTTGGTCGAGCACGACTCCCCCGTCGCAAAGCGCGCCACTGAGTTGGGCGCCCAGGGGCTGAGGATCATCTTGGTCGCGACTTCCAATCTGCCCGTTGACCACCCTGACGCACCCGGGCAAGTCACTCCTAGGGCCCTGCTGGCGCTGGAGCAACGCGTGCGACCCGATGCTCGTCGTACGCTCGACTATTTCAAGGATGAGGGCGTCGAGGTGAAGGTCATCTCCGGCGACAATGCGATCAGCGTCGGGGCGGTGGTGGCCGATCTTGGCCTCGGTCAGGTCGAAGACGCCACCGATGCCAGGCGTCTGCCATCCGACGACCAGCACTTCGCGGATGCCATCGAGCAGGGTGTGGTCTTCGGCCGAGTCTCCCCCGACCAAAAGCGTCAGATGGTGCACGCCTTGCAGTCTCGCGGGCAGACCGTGGCGATGACCGGCGACGGTGTCAACGACGTATTGGCTCTCAAGGATGCCGACATCGGGGTGGCGATGGGCTCAGGCAGCCCAGCCAGTCGGGCCGTCGCCCAGATCGTGTTGCTCGACAACAAGTTCTCCAGCCTCCCCCATGTCGTGGCTGAAGGCCGCAGGGTGATCGGCAATATTGAGCGGGTCTCAAACCTGTTCTTGACCAAGACCATCTATGCCGTATTGCTCGCTTTGTTGATTGGGATCTCCGGACTGGCCTCCAAAGCCTTCGGGGTCGCAGAGATCTCTTATCCCTTCCAGCCGATCCACGTCACGATCACCGCCTGGTTCACCGTGGGCATCCCTGCCTTCATCTTGTCGCTGGCACCCAATCATGAGCGGGCCCAGACTGGTTTCGTACGCCGAGTGCTGCGCCTGGCGATCCCGTCCGGTGTCGTGGTGGCCCTGAGCACCTTCACCTGCTTCTTGATCGTGCGCCCCAAGTCTTCGGCTCGAGTTGATGGTCTGGGCGAGGTGATCGGCCCATTTGATGCGGCCCACACTCAGGCGGCCACGGCGGCCTTGGCCACCTTGATCCTGGTCGCTTGGTGGGTCTTGGTGATCGTCGCCCGACCACTGAACCACTGGAGATTGGCCCTGCTGGCTGTGAGTATCACTGCGTATGTGCCGATCTTCGGCCTCCCCTGGGCCCAAGAGCTCTTCAAGCTCGACCCGAGCTCGACCTCAAAGATGACGGTGGCCCTGATTTGTGGCGGAGTCGGGATGGTGCTGGTGGAGCTGATCCACCGAGTCCTTGCCCGACCCGGTCCAGTCACCGAGTCTTGAGCTGTCTGGCAGCTTCACCCCGACGTCATGCAAGTGATGTCTGATGTCGTGCAGGAAGTAGTTGGCCATGCTGGCCACCGTGAAGGTCACTGCGTCACTTCGCCTGGCCTTGCGCTCCCATTGAGAACCAGCAACGGCATCGAAGGCCTCAGCCAATGCAATAGCCGCGATCGCGTACTCCTCAATCACCTCGGCAGGATCAAGGGCGTAGTAGCTCGCTTCCACAGCAGCAGCATCTTGGTCCCAACTCGCCAGCTCAGGCTCGCTTTCAGTCAGCGTGATGGACAAACGCTGGGCGAAGACGAGTGCCAAGTCACGCACATGCGCCAAATATTCAAGGGGTGACCACGTCGAGGCATCTGGTCGCAGGCGAGCGTCTGAAGCCTCAATGCGGGCGCGCCACAAGTCGACTGACGCCAGCAACAAGGCGCCAGTGTGATGTGGCGCTTGAGGCAGATGACCACATTGGGGGCAGCCCGCCGCAGCCACACTTGCCCAGTCCTTGTCGTCTGGGGTGACCTCAGGAGGGATGGTCGAGCTCATCCGAAGAAGACTTCGGCCTCTGCATATCTGTCTGGTTGGACCACCTTGAGCTCGCCAGTTCCCTCGATCAGATCGATGCGCGCGATTGAGGTGCCCTGCAGGGCCACCATCTTGCCGAAGTCTCCTTCGTGTACGGCGTCAATCGCGGCCAGGCCAAGCCTAGTGGCCAACACTCGGTCAAAGGCCGTGGGGGTGCCGCCCCGCTGGATGTGACCGAGCACGACCGCCCGGGCTTCTTTGCCCGTGCGGGCCTCGATCTCCTTGGCCAGTCGATCACCAATGCCGCCCAGTCGCACATGCCCGAAGGCATCCTTCTCCCCAGTGAGCAAGGTCATCCCCGACTCCCCCTCGGACTCCTTGGGCACGGCCCCTTCAGAGACCACGATGATCGGCGCATAGTGGGTCTGGAAGCGGTGCTCCACGTGAGCGCACACTGCATCGATGTCGAAGGGCTGCTCAGGGATCAGCACCACATTGGCGCCTCCAGCCAGACCAGAATGCAAGGCGATCCAACCGGCATGGCGACCCATGACTTCGACCACGAGCACCCGATGGTGAGACTCCGCGGTGGTGTGCAACCGATCGATCGCCTCGGTGGCGATATTGACGGCAGTGTCGAAGCCGAAGGTGTAGTCAGTACCGCTCAGATCATTGTCGATGGTCTTCGGGACGCCGACGACATTGACGCCCAGGTCATCCAACTTGGTGGCCACGCCAAGGGTGTCTTCACCACCAATCGCAATCAGGGCATCGACGCCCCCAGCTGCCAGATTGGCCTTGATCTGCTCCACACCACCGTCGATCTTGAAGGGGTTGGTGCGGCTGGAGCCCAAGATGGTGCCGCCCTTGGGCAAGATCCCACGGACGTCTGCTACCTCCAACGACCTGGTCGCACCCTCAAGCGGCCCGCGCCAACCGTCCTTGAAGCCCACGAACTCATGACCATAGGTCTCCACGCCCTTGCGAACCACGGCCCGGATCACTGCATTGAGCCCCGGGCAGTCACCCCCACCGGTCAACACGCCAATCCGCATTGCGATCTCCTTGCCTTGAGTCAACTGTCTACACCCATCCTTGCCCGGGTGCCGCAGACACGTCCACCGGGGTCCTTCCAACCAGACCGCAGGTCGGCCTAGGGTTTGGCCATGACTGCTTCAAATATCTTGGCCATCGATGCTGGCACCACCGGCCTAACCGCCCTGATTGTGACCGAGCAAGGCAAGATCGCGGCTCGCGGCTACGAAGAATTCCACCAGCATTTCCCCCAACCAGGTTGGGTTGAGCATGCCCCGGAGGAGATTTGGCAGGCCACCCTGTCAGCCACCCACAAGTGCCTGGAAGCCTGGGGTGGCGATCTCGCGGATCTGGCCGGCATCGGGATCACCAACCAGCGCGAGACCGTGGTGCTGTGGGATAGAGAGACGCTTGGATCCCCACGCAAGGCCATTGTGTGGCAAGACCGTCGCACGGCCGACATCTGCACTGAGCTCAAGACGCAGGGAGTCGAAGGCCGGGTGAGTGAACTCACCGGCCTGCGTCTTGATCCATATTTCTCCGCATCGAAGCTGGTCTGGCTGGCGCGTAATGAGCCCCACACATGGGCCTTGGTGGAGCAAGGGCGTTATGCCATCGGCACGATCGACTCCTATTTGATCGCCCGGATGTCTCGTGGCACCTGGCACATCACCGACGTCTCCAATGCCAGTCGCACCCTGCTCTTCGATCTGGAGAAGGGTGAGTGGTCACCGGAGTTGTGCGCGCTGTTCGGCGTACCCATGGATGCGCTGCCTGAGGTGGCGGCGAGTTGGGGTGAGTTGGCAAAATCTGATCCGGCATCATTCCTCGGTCTGGATCTGCCCATCTCCGGCATTGCCGGCGACCAACAAGCTGCGCTCTTCGGTCAGACCTGCTTTGAGGAGGGCGAGTCGAAGTGCACCTATGGCACCGGGTCATTCATCCTCACCAACACCGGCACCACCCTGCAACGCTCCGACAAGGGACTGCTCTCCACGGCTGCATGGCAGGCTCCTGGCAGCGAAATCACCTACGCCCTAGAAGGCTCAATCTTCGTGACCGGAGCCGCGGTGCAGTGGCTTCGCGACGGGCTCCAGATCGTCGGATCGGCCAAAGAGACCGAGGCGATCGCCGCCACGGTTGACTCCACCGATGGGGTCTACTTTGTGCCTGCCCTGACCGGGCTCGGAGCCCCTCACTGGGATCCGCACGCTCGAGGTGTCATCGTCGGGATCACCCGAGGCACTACCCGTGCGCACCTCGTGCGGGCAACCCTCAACGCCATCACCTACGAAGTCCGCGATGTCATCGACACGATGCCCTCGCTGACCAGTTTGGCCGTCGATGGTGGCGCCTCAGCCAACAACCTGCTCTGTCAGCTACAGGCTGATGTGCTTGGCGTGAAGGTCCAGCGGCCACAGATCGTGGAAACCACCGGCCTGGGAGCCGCGTTCATGGCTGGCCTGGGCACAGGCGTGTGGGATTCGCTCGACGACCTGCGACACACCTGGCAACTCGACCAGGAGTTCTTGCCTGACCAATCCAAGACAACCCAAGTGACCGCGGAATATGCCAAGTGGCTCAATGCCGTGGAGCGCTCGAAAGGCTGGGCAGATCAGGGCCCGGTTGGCTGAGGGTTGGGACACTCAGGTGCTCGCAACCTGGATCTGGGGAGCACCTAGGGTTGCTCGGCCGAGAGTCGCTCGGCGAGCGCAGCAATGGCGGCCTGACACGCTGCACTCCTGATCAGAGCACGTTGCTCCTCACCAGTCGGGATGTCGAGCTCGAGCCTGACGACACTCGTGTACGCCGCCGATGCCACTCCCACGTAGACCAACCCAACCGGTTGCTCTTCCTGCAAATCAGGGCCGGCCACTCCGGTCGTGGACAGGCCCCAATCCGCCTTGACGAGGTCTCTGACCCCCTCAGCCATCTGCGCGGCACACTCGGCCGAGACCACCTGCTCGGCGCGGACCCCAAGGAGATCCCGTTTCAAGGCGGTGGCATAGGTGATCACGCCACCCAAGTAGACACGCGAAGCCCCCGATGGCCCACTGACGAGGGCGGCGAGTTCGCCTGCTGTCAACGACTCAGCCGTTGCCAACGTCTCGTTACGTCGGATGAGCAGCCCGTGCACGTCAACCTCTGGCTTGCCCATGACCGATCAGTGGCCGGTGGCCTGCTCCTGGGTCTTGCGTTGGGCAATGAAGTCCTTGATGAACTCCATCCCAGACGTGATCGTGAGCACGACGGCACCGAGCAGCAGCAAACCAGAGGCCCACCAGAGCACCTGGCCAGGCCAATACCAAGCCCCATCCCACATGCCGAAGGGAATGATGAAGCCACCCAACGCAACGGCCTGCAAGGTGGTCTTCACCTTGCCGCTCCATTTGGCTTCCATCACCACATGCTTGGCAAAAGACAGCCGGGCCAGGGTGATCCCCCACTCACGCAGCAGCACGATGGTCGTCACGGCCCACCAAATCCATGGAGAGAACAACGGTGAGATGATGGCCAGAGCGACAAAGGCCATACCGGTCATCAACTTGTCAGCGATCGGGTCGGCGATCTTGCCGAAGTTGGTGATCAAGTTGTGCTTGCGGGCCAAGTCACCATCGATCTTGTCAGTGATCATGGCCGCGGTGAAGATGCCTGCGGCGATCCACCGCCAAGTCTCTGAGTCGCCGCCTTGATGGAGTAGGGCCCAACCGAAGACGGGCACCAACAAGATGCGCAGAGTGGTCAGCGCATTAGGCACATTCCAGTTGCTCGTCTTAGCCGGGGTGTTCATGGCACCACGCTAGCGATCAGGTCAACGCCATCGGTGGCCACCACCCTGGCCGAGACATATTCGCCGATCTCGGCAGAGCCCGAGGTGAGCACGGTTGTGCCGTCAACTTCAGGGCCCTGACAGGCGGCTCGTCCCTCGATGCCATCTTCAGTCGACTCGATCAGCACGACCACTTCTTCCCCGATCCGGTCAGAGGCTCGTTGCTCAGTGAGCTCATCGGCCAGACGTGACAAGTGCTCCACGCGCTCGGCGATCTCGTCCTCATCCAGTTTGCCCTCTAGCTCGACCGCTTCGGTGCCTTCTTCATCTGAATAGCCGAAAACTCCGATCGCATCCAGGCGAGCCTCTTGCAAGAACTCGCAAAGGGTCTCGAAATCACTCTCGGTCTCACCGGGGAAACCCACGATGAAATTTGATCGGACGCCTGCAGCCGGTGCCTCAGCACGGACTCGTTGGAGAAGCCCCAGGAATTGCTCGGCATCGCCGAAGCGTCGCATCCGCCTTAGTACCTGCCCTGAAACATGCTGCATGGACAGGTCGAAATAGTCAGCCACCTTTTCGGTGCCCGCAATCGCCGTGATCAAAGATGGCCGCATCTCGGCCGGTTGGAGATAGGAGACCCGGACCCGCTCAATGCCATCGACCGCTGTCAATGCGGGCAGCAGAGACTCAAGAAGCCGCAAGTCGCCCAAGTCCTTGCCATATGACGTGGAGTTCTCCGAGACCAAGAAGAGCTCACTGACCCCCTGCTCCGCCAGCCACCGAGCCTCAGCAAGCACATCTGCCGGTCGACGAGAGATGAACGAGCCCCGAAACATCGGGATCGCGCAAAAGGTGCACCGTCGATCACAGCCAGAAGCCAGCTTCAGGGCAGCCATGGGCCCGTCGTCCAATCTGCTTCGCTCACTATGGCCAGGCACATAGACCTCAGTAGTGGTGCGGTCCACCGGGGCGATGGGCAGCAACTTGCGTCGATCGTGGGGCGTGTGGGGGTGCTGCTTCTCGCCTGCCAAGATGCCCTGCAATCGCGAGGCGATCTCAGGATAGGCATCAAAGCCGAGTACGGCGTCTGCCTCGGGCAGCGACTCGGCCAGCTCGGCGCCGTACCTCTCAGCCATGCACCCGACCGCCACGACCGCCTTGGTCATGCCGTCGTGCTTCAGGTCTGCTGCAGCAAGCAGCGTGTCGATCGAGTCCTTCTTGGCAGCATCGACGAATCCACAGGTGTTGACCATCACGGCCTGGGCTTCGGATGGATCGGTGACCAACTCAAAGCCCCCGGCGAGGAGGCGACCAGCCAACTCTTCGGAGTCGACCTCGTTGCGGGCACACCCCAAGGTGACCATGGCTACTTTGGCCGGAGATTGGCCAGCATCGGTGGAGTTCATGTCCGGACAAGTGTACGGAGGATGCTGACGGCTGTCAGTTTGGAGACGAGGACTGCGGCACCGGCAGGTTGACCGTGCGATCGCCACCCCGAGGCTGAGCTCCGACCTTGCCGATGTGCTTGCCCAGGAGGCTCAGCTGCACGCGCGAGGCGTGACTGGCCGCCACATTGAAAGGAGCATGCCCAAAGACCCGGTGGGATTGTCCAGCATTTAGTCGGTCGGCCCAGATGATCCGGCCGTCCTTGTCGCGGATCACCACATCGCTCGCCCCGCCCACGGCTTTGACCGTCAAGGTGGCGATGCTTGCCTGCGGCTTCAGCTCTTCTTGCTGGCTCCGCAAGCCCACAGAATCGACCACATTGGGCGCTGGACTGAGCACTTCACGAGGCTTCTGCTCGATGATCTGCAGCCCAGTCCAGACCGCACCAATGGCAACCAGGGTGACCGCCAGAAGACCCCAGCGATGGCCGCCCAAGCTCAAGCGCAAGCCACGCCGCTTGTGCTCGGCCAGGTCCACTTCAAAGACTTGGCGCACCTCGATCGGCGCTTGGGCGTGGTCATCGTCGTACTGCTTGATCAGACTCCGCTGATCGAGACCAAGCCGCCTTCCGAGAGTGCGCAGGTGGCCTCGGGCATAGAAGTCACCACCGCACTGGGAGAAGTCACCAGCCTCCATCTGAGCGATCACATGTGGCCTGATCTGGGTGCGCTCACTGAGCTGTTGGATGCTGAGTCCGGATTGGATGCGAGCAGCAGCCAGCTGGATGCCGAGGCGGTTAATGCCTGCCGCACCCATGGTGGTCTGATCAGACCCGGGGGGCTCAGCGTCATCATCAACTGCCGCCAGATCAACGCGCGCATCCGCGCTCTGGGCCAACTCCACGACGGAGAGTGAGTCAGTGCGCTGCCTCGGCACACCGACAAACTCCGAAGCCGCCTTGTCAAACCCCCGAGATGCCTTGCCAAACTCCGGTGCTGCCTGGTCGACCGAATCAACACGCTTGACCCACCTGGGCGGCCTGGCCAAGCGCGGTCTGCCCGGCAGAGCGGAGGGTTCCGGTGGCTCGCTTTCGGCGGCGAGTGCACTGGAGGATGGTGTCGGGACCGTTGGTTCGGCCGAGTCCTGCTGCGCAAATGAGTCCTGGACGGGGCCGACGATTTCAGTGCGCCCTGCGGCCAACGCGCGAAATGTCTGGATCAGGTCGGGTTGATTGACCTTGGTGGTGACGGACAACGGCAGTGACCACTCAACTGAGCCATCTGCGGGCACGATCTTGACCGACCCATCAGCCAACAACCCCGATCTAGGCGTGAGCGACACAGTCTCGATCTCCGACCAGGGCAAGCCCTGCCACTTGGCACCATGTCTCAACCGGATGCCCTTGTGGTCTGCGATCAACAACGGAAAACGAGCATCACGAAGCACCGCGAACTCAATGCCGGCGATCATCGAGAGGACGAGTACGGCGATCCATTCCCAGGCGCTGCCGCCAACGATCAGACGACTCAACCAAGCCAGCGTCAAGATGACCGCGACACCACAGGTGACCCCTGCCAGCAGGCGATTGTGCGCCACGACCACCTCGGGGCGCGTGGCCTCATCATCGGAGTCTTGACCTCGGGCCTGGCCAGTCGCCTGAGCACCAGATGATGAGTCCATCGTCAGCCTCCCTGAAGGGTCATGATCACGGCATCGAGGTCATCGGGTTTGATCAAGACATCGCGCGCCTTTGAGCCTTCGCTCGGGCCGACGACTCCGCGGCTTTCCAAGATGTCCATGAGTCGGCCAGCCTTGGCAAAGCCCACCCGGAGTTTGCGTTGCAGCATCGAGGTGGAGCCGAATTGCGTCGAGACGACAAGCTCCACTGCTTGGATCACCAGGTCAAGATCATCACCGATGTCGTCATCGAGTTCACGCTTGGCGGCTGCCGGGGCGGTGACATCCTCAACATACGTCGGCTGCAGTTGCTCCTTGCAAGATTTCACGACCGAGTGGATCTCAGCCTCGGTGACCCACGAGCCCTGCACGCGCACCGGTTTGCTGGCGCCCATCGGGAGGAACAGCCCATCACCTTGGCCCACCAACTTCTCGGCTCCGGGTTGGTCGAGGATCACTCGACTGTCGGCCAACGAACTGGTCGCGAAGGCCAGCCTTGAAGGCACATTGGCCTTGATCAGGCCGGTGACCACGTCGACGGAGGGTCGCTGAGTGGCCAACACCAGGTGGATGCCGGCAGCACGGGCCAACTGGGTGATGCGGACGACGCTGTCTTCGACATCTCGCGGGGCGACCATCATCAAGTCGGCCAACTCATCGACGATCACCAGCAAGTAGGGGTACGGGGCCAGGACCCGCTCACTGCCAACCGGAGCCTCGACCTTGCCATTGCGCACGGCCTTGTTGAAGTCGTCGATATGCCGGAAGCCGAAGTTGGCCAAGTCGTCATAACGCATGTCCATCTCACGCACGACCCATTGCAGAGCCTCGGCGGCCTTCTTCGGATTGGTGATGATCGGGGTGATCAGGTGCGGGATGCCCTCATAGGCATTGAGTTCAACCCGCTTGGGGTCGACCATGATCATCCGAACTTCATCTGGCGTTGACCTCATCAGCAGCGAGGTGATCATCGAGTTGATGAAGCTCGACTTGCCTGACCCGGTGGCGCCCGCGACGAGCAGGTGCGGCATCTTCGCCAAATTGGCGACCACGAAACCTCCCTCGACATCCTTGCCGAGGCCAGCGATCATCGGATGGGTCTCCATCCGGGCGGTGTTGGAGCGCAGCACATCTCCCAGCGACACGATCTCCTTGTCGCTGTTGGGAATCTCCACGCCCACGGCCGACTTGCCGGGGATCGGGCTCAGGATGCGCACTTCAGCGGAGGCGACCGCATAGGCGATATTTTTCTGGATGCCCATGATCTTCTCGACCTTGACTGCGGGGCCGAGCTCGAGCTCGTAGCGAGTTACGGTCGGCCCCCGGGTGTAACCAGTCACCTGGGCGTCGATATTGAACTCCTCAAGCACCTGAGTCAACCGCTCGACAACCGCATCGGAGGCCTTGGTGCGGGGTTTGTGTGGCGACCCTGCCTTCAGCATGTCGTTCTTCGGCAGGGTGTAGGTGATGTCCCCGGAGAGAGACAGTTGCTCAACCCGCTCAGGCACTGGAGTGTGAGCCGGTGGCAGCAACTCGTGCTTGTCATCTGCGGCGTCAACTCCGGGCACTTCTGTGAGGTTCGCCTCGGCGGGGTCAGGAGCCGTCTCGCCACGCTTGCGCCCGCGCTTGCCGGAGTCACGGTCCTCCACAACTGGGCTGTCATAGGCAGGGTCACCCAGGTCAGGGTCAACCTCATCATCGGACTTCTTCGACTTCTTGCGCCGACTCTTATCGACCGCATGATCGGCGTCGGGTTCGTCCTCAGATACGCCGCTACGACCCAGCAAACGCTCACGCAACTCTCGCAACCGGGCCGGGATCTGATAGATCGGCGTAGCCGTGATCACCAAGACGCCGAAGACGGCGAGCAGGGCGAGTAGCGGCACCACCACGAAGTTGGTGCGCAAGAGGTCGTGGAGGAGCTTGGCCACCACGAATCCGATCGCTCCGCCAGCCTGCTGCAGGGCCTCGCCATTGCCCAGGCGAGGTTGCGGCGATCCGTTTGCGATGTGCACGATCCCCAAAGTGCCGAAGCCGAGCGCAGCCCAGCCAATGATCTGCCTGCCCGCTGGTCCGTTGGCATCAGGATCGCGCATATTGCGCCAAGCCACATAACACAAAAGGAGAGGCACGAACCAGCCGACCAACCCAACTGAGCCGGCCACGACCGTGCGGATGCTGGCGAAGACCTGCCCTGGCAATTGCCACCACACTGCGGCTGCCACCACGACTGCGAACCCCACCAAGATCAGGGCGGCGCCATCGCGCTTGTGCTCGGGCTCCAACTCCCGGGCGCCGTGACCAATCCGGCGGGCTCCAGCACCGAGCGCTCCAGCCAAGCCGAGCCAAACTGCCAGGAGACCACGGAGAATCCCGGTGAACAGCCTCAGGATCGGCCCCGGCCCGTTGCGTACGGCGCGTGGCGCAGGCCGTCGAGATGCTGCGGACTTCTTGGTGGCCGGCCTCTTCGGGGCAGCCTTCTTTTGGGCGGGTTTGCGGGCTGTGGTCTTGCTCCCCTGGCCAGACGCACGCGATCGAGACCCGGAAGTGCCCGGGCTCGACTTGCGCGACCGTGGCGGGGAAGACGTACGGGTCGCCATGCTCGCAAATCTACTTTGTAGTCACACCAGTCACATAAGCCCCACGCCGTACAGGTGCAACACTTCAAGACGCGCGATCGGCTCCTGGCGCCCGCGTCGGCAGCCGGAATCTGAAGGTGCTGCCAGCGCCAAACTCCGAGTCGACCAAGATCTCGCCGCCGTTCATCTGAGCGATCCGCCGTGAAATCGCAAGGCCGAGTCCGGTGCCAGGTATCGACAGGACCTCTTGATTGGTGGAGCGGTTGAAGGCCCAAAACAAATGCACAAGATCGGCCTGGGAGATCCCGATGCCGTGATCGGTGACACAGAGCTCCTGATAGGTCTCATTGCCCCCAACACGGACTTCAACCACACCGTTTGCTCGGGAGTACTTGACTGCATTGCTGAGCAGGTTGATCACGACCTTGCTCAGCTCCTCAGGATCTCCAAAGACCCAGTTGCCACCAGCAGAGTAGTCAACTTTCAACTCGAGGTGGCTTGCCTCGGCGTGCGGCCTGATCAACTCGACATTCTCCTTGGTCACTTCGGCCAGGTCGACCAAGTGGCGATCACCGATGTCAGAGTGAAGAGCGTGTGAATACGTGAGCAGATTGGAAACCAGTCGGTCCAGGCGTTGGGCATTTCGCCCGATCGCAGCAATGGAGATGTCGTCGTCTTCGGAGTCTTCAAGCAACTCGATGTGCCCGATGATGGCAGTCAGTGGAGTCTTCAGCTCGTGGGAGATCGTGGCAATCAGCTCTGTGCGATAGCTGTCGAGCGCTTGGAGTTCCTCAACCAACTCCCGTTCACGCTGCAACAACTTGGCATTGGCCACCAGTCGGCCGAGGTTGCGCCCCAAGTCCATTGCCGCCTCACGCTCGGGCACATCCCATGATGCATGCGGATCGTTGCGCCCCAACATGACATAGCCCAACGACTTGGCACCAACCGCGATCGGGCAGATCAAGCAGGTGCCCAATCCGAGCCTGACCATGGCGCTGCGACCCCGTTCAAGGACATCTCCATGGTCATCTGCATTTCCATCACGCAGATTGACCTCGATCGGTTGCTTCAACTCAGCGGAGCGACGACCCAACTCGTCGGCAACCACCCGACCCAGCATGTCGGGCGGGGAGTCAGGGATCACGAATGCCGAGGACAGGTCATCCTCAGCCTCAGGTCGAAAGATACGCACTCTGAAGACGTCAACTTCGAACTGATCATTCAACTCCGTGCCATGTGCGACCAAGGTTTCTTCGAGATTGTCCAACTCTCCGACCTCAGCCAGAGCACGAATGGCATTGCCCAAGCGCAATCGTTTGCTGAGTGAGGCGCGACTCCTCAGATTGTGCAGGGCCAAGGCGGCCTGGGCCGTGAAGGCACCAAGCAGGTCTTCTTCTTCAGACGACGGCTCCAAGTCCGGAGGCAGGACCACACCGAGGCAGCCCAAGCTCTCACCATCGGCATCTTCCAGAGGCTGGCAGATCAGTCTGGCTGAGAAGACAGCGCCAAAAGAGACCCTCTTCACCCAATCTGCCAAGAGATCCGATGCGACCGAAGCACACCGTGTCTGATTGGTGACAGCACATGAGTCTGCAGGCCCTGCGACGCGACTGCCAATCAATGAATCTGCTAAACCATCACGGCCAGTGGCGGCAGCGACAACCACGTCAGAACCCTCAACCACGGTGATGAAGGCGAGTTCATGACCCAAGACATCAACGACGCCCTTGGTGATCTCATGAAGCACTGTGGACAGGTCAGCAGCAGAGTTGATCCGTCGCATCAACTCCGAAAGACGGCGCAGGCCGTCTGCTTGCTTCATGTCCAGGCGAGGGGTCATCCAATGGCACCGGCTTCATCCGACAGAGGTTCGATGTGATTGTAGGAAGAATCGAGACGCTTCAGAGGCGAAACCAACCAATTCGTCATCGCTGGGATGAGACCGAGGCGCACTCAACTGGGTCAGTGGCTCAAGGCCCAAATGATGATCGACACGGGCGCTGCTGCCACGCACGCAGCGCAGAGCAAGATCGCGAGCGATTGGGCTGGTCTTGGTTGCGGTGGATCCTTCAGCATCTGCCTGCGCGCAGCAATGGAGCCGCTCTTGGGTGCTCCTTCGGGCCGGGTCGGATCAAGCTCAGCCATGCTTTCCAAGGCGGTGAGCAGGTCAGCAACTGCCACAGTGCTGCTTGCCACTCGATCTGCCAAGAGCTCGATCAAGATCTCCACTTCTTCGTGCGCGAGTCGACCTGCGATTGCTTGTGGGAAGGCCCGCTGAAGCACAATGAACGCCTCCACCAAGAGGTCGTGTCGCCCCGCAAGATGGGCTCTTTCATGGGCCAGGACGGCGCCAAGTTGAGTCGAGTCAAGCCGTTCAACCGCCTGACTGGCCACCACGATCCTGGCCCCCCTCCAACTTGGCAGGCAGTAGGCAATTGGCAGCGCGATTTCGATCAGTCTCAAGTCAGAGTCAGCTGCCTGGGTAGGCCCAAGACCCTGACCCAAGATGTCGACCAACTCGCGGTGACGAGCCCGGGTCACCCGCAGGTTGCGCCCCACTTTGTGGCCGGTCAACAGCAGTCGAATCAATACCGTTGCGGCCAACGCGCCGGCAAGAATTGATGCAAAGACCTCGGTCACGCTCGAGTCCGGATGCAGCCAACTGCGCATTACCAGCGCCCCTGATCCCAGAGCCGACACCACGCCAGCAACGGCGAGGCACTGCCACAGCCACAACATCGCCTTCGGCGTACGCCGCAGCTGGGGCCGGTCCGCCAAGAGAAAAGGGAGCCCTGAGGAGTAGAGGATGGCCAGGGCCACCAAGAGCAGGGCCCCGAGCTCAGGAGGCTCCATGGCCACACTCACCGCCTCAGGAATCAGGGATCAGGGATCAGGAAGCACTGTGGCACAAAACTCTTCACTCGCCTTCGAGATCAGCCAAGGCATCTCGAAGTGCTTGCCTATCCGACTCAGGAACCTCGCGTACGAAGGCCATCAACGCAGCGTGTCGCTCGCCTTCGGAAAACTCACCCAAGATCGAGCTCATCAACTGCACCGTCATCTCTTCACGGGAGTGCATTGCGCGATAGCCGTGCGCACGTCCGCTCTTCTCGCGCTCAACCAGACCCTTTGTCGCCATCCGGTCAAGCACCGTCATGATCGTCGTGTAGGCGGCACCCCGGGATTGCGCAAGCGCTGATTGCACATCTCGGACGGTGAGCCAGTGATCGGGAGCACGCGGATCTCCCTCCGGCCCCCAGAGCACTTCAAGGATGGCGCGCTCAAGATCTCCGAAAGGAGCTTTGCGCGCAAAAGGCATACCCAAATACTATCCCCAAATCCATGATTCCTACTTTGCGTAGTAGGTTGTGAAGGTCGGATACATCCAGCTGGGCAATCATGGGGAGAACAAATGGACGTCACCGAAATCGCGCGCTGGCAGTTCGGGATCACCACTGTCTACCACTTCTTGTTCGTGCCGATCACGATCGGCTTGAGTGCGATCATCGCTTCCTTCCAGATGATGTGGATGCGGACCAACCATGAGCAGTACCTTCGCCTGACGAAATTCTTCGGGAAGCTGTTCTTGATCAACTTCGCGATCGGACTGGTCACCGGCATCGTTCAGGAGTTCCAGTTCGGGATGAACTGGTCTGACTATTCACGATTCGTCGGCGACATCTTCGGAGCGCCCCTTGCCGTCGAAGCTCTCTTGGCCTTCTTCTTGGAGTCCACCTTCCTTGGCCTGTGGATCTTCGGCTGGGATCGAGTTCCCCGGCTCCTACATGCCTCCTTCATGTGGATAGTCCATGTGGGCACCTTGGCTTCGGCGTACATGATCTTGGCGGCCAACTCCTGGATGCAAAATCCTGTGGGCCTGAAGATCAACCCCGACCAGGGCCGGGCCGAGCTCACCGACTTCTGGGCAGTGTTGTTCAACAAGGTGCAGTTGGTGACCTTCCCCCATGTCGTGCTGTCTGCCTATGCCACCGCCGGCGCCTTTGTGCTTGGCATCGCCGCCTATCTCTATGCACGCAAACAGACCCCATCCGAAGACCGCCCCATGTATCTCCGTGCAGTGCGGATCGGAGCGGCCTGGCTGCTGGTTGCCGGCCTTGGTGTGGCGATCAGTGGCGACATCCAGGGCAAGATCATGACCGAGGTCCAGCCCATGAAGATGGCTGCGGCAGAAGGGCACTACGAAACCGGATCCAATGCCCCGTTCTCGGTGCTGTCCATCGGCCGACTGGACGGCTCTGAGGCAACTCACCTGATCGAAGTGCCCGGCCTGCTGAGCTTCATGGCTACCGGGAGTTTCGATGGCGAAGTCAAGGGCATCAACCCGCTCCAGGAGAAGTACCGCGAGCAGTTCAGCGGCAACCGGCTCACCGAGGCGGAGTCCTACAAACCGATCATCCCAGTCACCTATTGGAGTTTCCGCTTCATGATGGGCTTCGGCTTCTTTGCTGCGGGTGGAGCGCTGCTGGTGCTCTACCTGACCCGCAAGGGTCGCCAACCCGAAAGCATTTGGTTTGGTCGACTGGCAATCACTTTGCCGATTGCGCTGGTCCTGGCCAACTCCTGGGGCTGGATCTTCACCGAGATGGGCCGCCAACCATGGGTCGTGTTTGGCTACATGACCACGGCAACGGGCGTATCACCGGGCGTCTCCACCTTCGAGGCCTGGACTTCCTTGATCGTGCTCACCTTGCTCTACGGCATCTTGGCGATCATCGAGTTCGGCCTGCTCTGGCGCTATATCAAGGCTGGCGCAGAGCCCTTCCAAGAGCCGCCAGATCCCGGCAAGTCACCCTCGGATGACGATGCCCCACTGGCCTTTGCCTACTGAGCGACAGGAGTATCGACCATGGAACTGACCACCATCTGGTTTGCGTTGATCGCCATCTTGTGGATTGGCTATTTCACCTTGGAGGGCTTCGACTTCGGCGTGGGCATGCTCATTCCCGTCCTCGGCAAGAGCGAGAAGGAACGCCGGGTGATGTACAACTCGATCGGCCCGGTCTGGGATGGCAACGAAGTCTGGTTGCTGACCGCAGGCGGAGCCACCTTTGCGGCCTTCCCGGAGTGGTATGCCACGTTGTTCAGCGGCTTCTTCCTACCGCTGCTGTTGATCCTGGTGGCGCTGATCGTGCGCAATCTGGCCTTCGACTATCGCGGCAAGAAGGACAACGACAACTGGCGGCGCAACTGGGATCTCGCGGCAATCGTCGGCTCATTCGTGCCCGCGATCCTGTGGGGAGTGGCATTTGCAAATATCGTGGCGGGGGTCCCGATGAAGCCAAATCCCAACGGCCACGGCGCTTTGTTCGACGGCAATCTATTCACGTTGTTGAATCCCTATGCCTTGCTGGGTGGTGTCCTCACCATGGGACTTTTCCTCACCCACGGGGCCATGTTCTTGGCATTGAAGACCGATGGTGAGATCCGGCACCGTGCCCGAGCACTTGCGGTCAAGTCAGGCCTGGCCACAGCGGTGGTGGCAGTTGCATTCATGGTCTGGACTCTGATCAAGGCTGATTGGGAAATCGGGGCGACCGTGGTCTTCGCAGTCACTGCCGTGATGCTGCTTGGCGCGATCTTCATGGCGGTCAAGGCCCGCGAAGGCTGGGCCTTCATTGGCACCTTCCTCACCATCGGGTTGGCTGTCGCTGGCCTCTTCACGATCCTGTTCCCTGCCGTGATGCCTGCCAGCAATGATCCGACTCTGTCTTTGATGGCGGCCCACGACCCCGCAGTCGGCATCTCGGCGGCATCCTCGGCGTACACCTTGACCGTGATGACCTGGGTGGCGGTGATCTTCACCCCGATCGTCCTGATCTACCAGTCCTGGACCTACTGGGTCTTCCGCAAGCGGATCGCGACTCACCACATCCCCGACGTGGACGTGCCGGCGTCAGTGAGCGCGTGATCCGCATCGGGCCGACCAAGTGAGACCGTTCGACCCTCGGGTACTGCCTCACTTGGCTCCGGCCAAGGCGTCGTTGGTGGTGCTCACGGTCGCCTCGATCGTGGGTGCAGCCAGCACCATCGCGATTGCCTTCACCCTAGGCACCCTGGTGGTCAAGCTGTTGTCAGATCCGAGCGGGGACACGTGGCATCAACCGCTGTGGGCGCTGATCGCAGCGACCGGGATCCGGGCTGCTTCCAATGCTCTGACAGATTGGGGCGCCGTCCGGGCCGCTGGGCAAGTCAGCGTGCATCTTCGGACCCTGCTCATGGCCCACACCCTCACCAAGACACCCTCTCCAGAAGTGGGCCCGGTTGGGCTGCTCGCGACCCGTGGAGTGAGCGCAACCGAGCCCTATTTCACGCGCTATCTGCCCACGCTCGTGCTGGCGAGCGTGCTCCCGCTCATGACTCTGGTCGCCATCGCGACCCAAGACATCTGGTCGGCCGTGATCGTGATCTGCACTCTGCCACTGCTGCCCTTGTTTGCGATCCTGATCGGTCTGGCAACCAAAGAGAAGGCAGATCGCCAGTGGCGAGCCCTGGGCCTGCTGGCCGGCCATTTCCTTGATGTCGTCAAGGGCTTGCCCACGCTGGTCGCCTATCGCAGGGCAGGAGCGCAGAGCAAACGGATCCGCGAAGTCACCAATGCCTATCGCAGCCTGACCTTGGACACACTGAAGGTTGCTTTCATCTCATCGGCAGCCCTCGAGTTGATCGCCACCATCTCGGTAGCTCTGGTCGCAGTCACGGTGGGTTTGCGTCTCGCCCACGGGAGCATGGATTTCACCACCGCGCTGATAGTCCTGCTGTTGGCCCCCGAGGCCTACTGGCCCTGGCGCAGGGTCGGCGCGGAGTTCCACGCGGCGGCGGAAGGGGCCGCCACCTTCGACCAGATCCAGACGCTCCTGGACACCACCGGGTCAGATCATGTCGCAACCACAGATCACGGCCCCGCATCCTTGAGCACGACCGTCGCCCCGATCGTGCTGAAGGACTTGAGCTTGGGGTACGACGATCTGGCGGTCATCCGGGAGCTTTCTGCCGTGATCCCCCCAGTGGGTCTCACAGCAATCACCGGCCCAAGCGGCTGCGGCAAGTCCACCCTCTTGACGGCTCTCACCGGCGAGCTTAAGCCCGCCTCCGGCACCATCACCTGGGCAGGCTCGAAGATCGGCGGTGAATCCTGGCACCAGTCGGTCGCCTATGTCGGCCAGCGCCCTTGGATCGTCAGTGGCTCCATCGCCGACAATGTGCGCATCGGCAGACCCGAAGCCTCCGACACCGAAGTTGACCAAGCCCTGCAACTGGCTCGACTGCCACTCCCCCAAGAAGCTCAGGTCGGTGAGGACGGACGGCTGCTGTCCGCCGGTCAGCGGGCCCGGTTGGCATTGGCCAGGGTGGCCGTGTCCGACCGACCGTGGCTGATCCTTGACGAGCCCACAGCACACCTGGATGACGAGACCGAGCAAGCACTCTTGGGCACCCTGCTCGACCTCGCCAAGCAACGTGCCGTGGTGAGCGTGGCGCATCGTCCAGCAATCGTCAACGCAGCGGCCCAAGTGATCGAACTGCCGATGCGCGAGCAGCCAGGGGGAAAGCTACGGAGCGCCTCCGCATCCGCATCTGGACTACATCGCAGTTCCCCGACCAACAGCTTCGACAGCGCCCCCAGCAGGAGACCGCGCGGCTTGGCCGCACTCGGCGACTTCCTCTCGACCATGGCGGCCTCATTCGGGGTGGCTCTGACCGCAACTGCCGGCTGGCTGATCGCCAGAGCAGCCGAGCAACCGCCCATCTTGTATCTGATGGTGGCCATCGTGGCGGTGAGGTTGTTTGGACTGGGTCGTCCAGCCTGGCGATATGCCGAGCGCATCGTCACCCATGACGCGGCCTTGCGCCTGCTCGCCGAGCGTCGCGCGCAGGTATTCGACGTACTGGTGCCGTTGACGCCGGCTCGCCTGGGCAGACGACGCGGTGACCTGCTGGCATCCGTGGTCGATGATGTGGATGCACTGGTCGACCAACAACTCAGGGTCAGACAACCAGTGATGGCCTGGCTGGGCACCACCATGTTGGCTGCATTGGTAGCGGCGCTGATCTGGTGGCCTGCCGCTGGCTGGATCGCCGCGACCTCACTGATGGGTGGCGGGCTCGCCTGGCTCTTCGCCAGGACCTCCGCACGAAGTCATGAAGTGCAAAGCGTCAGGCTTAGAGCCGATCTCTCCGCCCTTGTCGTCGAAACCCTGAGCCACGCACGCAATATCGTGCTCTGGCAAAGACAGCCGGCCACTCTCAACGAGCTCGACCGGATCGGGCGCCAGAGCGCTGCAGCGGCACAACGGACCGCGACCGGATTGATCATGGGGCGCACCATCGCCCTCATGGCTGGCCCCTTGGGAGCAGCAGGCATCGCGTTGACTGGGCACAAGGCCCTCGCGGAGCAGTCATTCTCCGGCCCGATGATGGCCCTGTTGGTGATGATCCCGATCGCCATGGTTGACGTGATCTCACCACTGGCCGATGCCGGCAGCCTGTCCGTGCGCACGGCAGCAGCTCGCAATCGCATTGACGCCCTCGAGGCCATGGAGCCAGCCGTGAGCGACCCACCCACCTCCGCCAAGCTCGATGGGCCTGCGAGCGTGGCGCTTGACTCAGTCAGCACCGGCTGGAGTGATGAACCCACCATCACAGGGGTTTCCTTGGATCTTCCACCCGGGCGACGTGTCGGCGTGGTGGGTCCATCAGGCTGCGGCAAGTCGACGCTTGCAGCCTTGCTGCTGCGCTTCCTCCCGGCCCACCAGGGCCACTACTGGTTGGGCGACCACGATGTCGCCGAGCTCAACGGAGATGAGTTGCGCAAACACGTGGGTCTGGTCGACGACGACCCGCATGTGTTCACCTCAAATGTCGCCGAGAACATCCGCTTGGCGCGACCCGAGGCCACTGACGAAGACATCATCGTTGCGTTGCACAAGGCGCACTTGGACTCCTGGCTGGCTCAACTTCCATTGGGGCTGGGCACCAGGATCGGCGACGGAGCCCGTCAGGTCTCGGGTGGCGAGCGTGCCCGGATCGGCCTGGCCAGAGCATTGTTGGCCGACCTGCCCGTGCTGGTGCTGGACGAGCCAACTGCTCACCTCGACACCGCCACTGCCACTGCCGTGGCACGAGACCTGCTCGAGGCCAGTCGACAGCGCTCACTCGTGTGGATCACCCACACAACGATCGGGCTGGATCAGATGGATACGGTCCTGACCTTGGGCGCTGCTCCTGATGCGAGCGAACAAGCACCCGCGCCCTGCCTGGTCAAGCCTCGATGACCACGGGCACGATCATCGGCTTGCGCCGGTGTGTGCTGCTCACCCAGCGGCCGACAACTCGGCGTACGGTCTGCTGCAACTGGTAGGTGTCTTCGACGCCCTCGCTGACAGCCTTGTTGATCGCCTGGACGATCGGATCCTTGATTTCGGTGAAGGCCTCATCATCTTCGGCGAACCCGCGGGCATGCACGTCAGGGCCACTGACGATCTTGCCAGTCTGGGAGTCGACCACGACGATCACCGAGATGAAGCCCTCTTCGCCCAAGATGCGACGGTCTTTGAGCAGACTCTCGGTGAGATCTCCCACCGATGATCCGTCGACGAAGACATAGCCACAATCGACCTTGCCGGCGATCTTGGCCAAGCCATCAACAAGATCGACGACTACGCCGTCTTCGGCGATGAGCACCCGCTCAGCGGGCACGCCTGTTGCCCGGGCCAACTCCGCATTGGCCCGCATGTGGCGGACTTCGCCATGCACCGGCAAGACATTGCGCGGCTTGACGATGTTGTAGCAATAGAGCAGCTCACCGGCACTGGCGTGGCCGCTGACATGCACCAGCGCATTGCCACTGTGTACGACGGTCGCGCCCAGGCGGGAGAGCCCGTTGATCACCCGAAAGACAGCGTTTTCGTTGCCGGGGATCAATGATGAGGCGAGTACGACGGTGTCCTGCGGGTCGAGGGTGACGAAGTTGTGATTGCGTTGCGCGATCCGGGCGAGGGCCGAAAGCGGCTCGCCTTGCGAACCCGTGGAGATCAAGACTTGTTGGTCACTGGGCAGATCAGCAAGGGCCTTGGCATCGATGAGCAGCCCCGGCGGCACTTTGAGATAGCCCAAGTCTTGGGCGATCGCCATGTTGCGCACCATGGACCTGCCGACATAGCCCACCTTGCGACCATGCTCGGCGGCGGCATCCATGATCTGCTGCACCCGGTGGATGTGTGAGGCAAAGCAGGCCACGATGATCCGGCCTTCGGAGTTGTGGAAGACCCGGTCGAGCACCGGGCTGATCTCCTTCTCCGCAGTGGTGAAGCCGGGCACTTCGGCATTGGTCGAGTCGGTGAGGAAGAGGTCGACTCCTTCTTCACCCAGCCGAGCGAAGGCACGCAGGTCGGTCACCCGACCGTCAAGAGGGAGCTGATCCATCTTGAAGTCGCCGGTGTGCAAGACCATCCCGGCGCCGGTGCGGATGGCGACGGCCAGTGCGTCTGGGATCGAGTGGTTGACCGCGACGAACTCCAGGTCGAATGGCCCGAAGGCGATCCGGTCCCCTTCGCTGACCACATTTTGGATGGTGTTCTTCAGTCTGTGCTCACGCAGTTTGGAGCCCACCAAGGCCAAGGTCAGCTCGGAGCCGACCAGCGGGATGTCTTGGCGCTCGCGCAGCAGGAATGGCGTGGCACCGATGTGATCCTCGTGGCCGTGGGTCAACACCAGGGCTTCAACCTTGTCGAGGCGATCACGGATCACATCGAAGTCGGGCAAGATCAGGTCGACGCCGGGGTGATGCTCGTCTGGGAAGAGGACTCCGCAGTCCACGATCAGCAGGCGATCGTCGTACTCGAAGACAGTCATGTTGCGGCCGATCTCGCCGAGGCCGCCCAGCGGGATGACTCGTAGTCCACCCTTCGCAAGGGCGCGTGGAGCGGAGAGCTCAGGGTGGATGTGACTCATTTTGATGTCCTTGTGGTTTGGCTAGAGAACCTTGGCTGCCTGCAGGCCAGCACGAAGGGCGGTGACCTCGTCGGGGGTCAGCTCAATTTGAGGCAACCGGACCCGGCGATTGTCGAGTACGCCGAGCAACTCCAAGGCGGCCTTGGCTGTGGTGGCGCCATAGTTGGTGGCGCCCATGATGGCCTCGATGGCGGGCAGTTGTTGGGCATAGGCCGCTTGTGCTGCTTGAAGGTCGCCTTGCTCCATGGCTGTAACCATGGCGCGAAGCTGATCGCCCACAGCATGACCAGCAACCGACACGACACCACTGGCGCCCATGCTCAGCCAGGCGAGGTTGTAGCCATCGTCTCCGGAGTACACGGCGTAGCCGAGCTCGGTGGCCAGCTTGAAACCTTGCTCAAGGTCGCCGACGGCTTCCTTCACCGCGATCACATTGGGCAACTCGCTGGCGCGTTGATAGACCTCGAAGGGGATCCGCAGGCCGGTGCGTCCCGGCACGTCGTAGAGCATCACTGGAGCGTCGCTGACCGAGGCGATCCGTTCGAAGTGGGCGTAGATGCCGGCGGCAGCGGGCTTGGAATAGTAGGGCGTGACCAGCAAGACGCCGTCAGCACCGATCTCATTGACCTGCTCGGTCAACTCCACTGAATGTCTGGTGTCGTTGGTGCCCACACCGGCCACGATCTTGAGTCGATCTCCGACTGCTTCCTTGACTGCACGCAGGAGTTGCCCGTCTTCTTGGGTGGTGGTGGTCGGTGACTCGCCGGTCGTGCCGGAGACCACCACGCCGTCGTGTCCGTGGTCAGCCAGGTGCGCGGCCACGCGAGCAGCAGCATCGAGATCAAGTGAGCCATCTGGGGCAAAAGGCGTGACCATGGCGGTCAGGACCCGACCGAAGGGTGCCTGTGGGAGCGTCATGCCCCTAGGCTATCTCCCCGGCCGACCGCCGCCTCAGCCACACGAAGTCATAGCCATCGTGTGACTGTCTGCGCTCTTCGATCCACTCGGCTCGATCGAACTTCGGATAGTGGGTGTCGCCTGCTGGGCTCTGGTGCACTTCGGTCAGGATCTGGCGATCGGCAAAGGGCATCGCGAGCTGATAAATCTGCGCGCCGCCGATCACCATCACCTCGCCCTCCCCCGCAGCCTCCAGAGCAGCATCCAGATCAGGTACGACGCTCACACCGGCCGCCGACCACCCCGGGTCACGGGTGAGCACGACATTACGCCGCCCGGGCAGTGGTCGCCCGATCGACTCGAAGGTGGCCCGCCCCATCACCACGGTGTGCCCGGTCGTGACGGCCTTGAAGTGCTTGAGGTCTTCGGGCAGTGACCACGGGATGCCACCGGCATTGCCGATCACTCCGTTGTCGGCCACGGCCGCCACGAGTACGACGCTGCGCGCGGCGCTGTCGAAGTGGGCCCTTGCGCTGGTCATACGGCGATCGGGGCCTTGATGCCCGGGTGTGGGTCGTAGCCCTCGATGCGGATGTGTTCGAGGTCGAAGGCGTCGAGTTGGCTCACTGACGCATCAAGGTGGAGGGTGGGCAGGGCCTTGGGCTCGCGGGTGAGCTGCAGGCGGGCCTGGTCTTGATGGTTGTCGTAGAGGTGGGCGTCACCGATCGTGTGCACGAAGTCGCCGACGCCAAGGCCGGCGACCTGGGCGATCATGTGGGTCAGCAGCGCATAGGAGGCGATATTGAAGGGCACTCCGAGGAATACGTCTGCTGAGCGCTGGTAGAGCTGGCAGCTGAGTCGGTCGCCTTCCGGGCTGGGTGCGACGTAGAACTGGAAGAGCGTGTGGCACGGGGCCAACGCCATCTGCGGGATGTCGGCGACATTCCAGGCAGAGACGATGTGGCGCCGCGAGTGAGGGTCTTGCCTGATCTGCTCGACGACTTGGGCCAGCTGGTCGATGTGACGGCCGTCGGGGGCTGGCCAGGAGCGCCATTGGTAGCCGTAGATGGGCCCGAGGTCGCCGTCGGCATCAGCCCACTCATCCCAGATGCTGACGCCACGATCCTGCAGCCATTTGACATTGGTGTCTCCGCGCATGAACCACAACAACTCGGCGAAGACCGAGCGGGTGTGCACCTTCTTGGTGGTGACCAGCGGGAAGCCTTCGTTGAGATCGAAGCGCATCTGATGCCCGAAGACGCTCGTGGTGCCGGTGCCGGTGCGATCTGGCTTGTGCACGCCCTCGTCGATGATGCGCTGGAGTAGGTCTAGATATGCCCGCATGGAGGCAGGTTACCTGTCGCGGATGCCTAGTTGGACGATGTGTCGGCGTGGGTGCGTTGTTTGATGATCGGCGCAGGGATGGCCTGGTGGAGATAGACCGACGGCCTGCGCGCGTGCTTGCCGAAATGCAGCACGATCGGGTCGAGCCCGTGGAGTCCGATCCGCACTCCTTCGGCTTGACTCTCGCCGTACCACGCAAGCGTGCCGACGATGCCTGACGAGCCCTCTTCGCCCCTGGAGCGCACCATGAAGACCTTCCCGAGCAGGGTCGGGTTGAGGTCGGTGGGCTCGATCGCTTTCCATTCAGACATGGCAAGGCCCACTGTGCCCCCGAAGGAGGCCGATCAGCGGGATTGACGGCTGCAACATGCCGTCCGGTCTAGCCGAGTTGTGAGTGGGTGCAGGATCGAGGGTCTGGCTGGGTTTGGTTCACTTGGCCCATGCAATCTCACGATCACTCAGCCAGCCCTGCATCGTCTGGTGGGGCCGATGTGTCGGTCCGGGTCGGTTGGAGTGACGATGCTCCGGCGATCGCCGAGATCCAGGTCAAGGCGTGGCGGGCGGCGTACGCCGATGTGCTCCCAGCCGAGCTCTTGGAGCAGCTCGACGCGGCTGAGATCGCCGAAGTTTGGGCACAGTCACTGACCCAGTCGACCGATGCCCGCAATCGGGTGCTGGTGGGCCTTGAGCGCAACACCGTGCGGGGCTTTTGTGTCACCGGCCCGTGCCCAGACCCCGATGCCGACCCAATCAGGATCGGCGAGATCTCAGACCTGACGATCGACCCGGATCAGTTGGGCAACGGGCACGGCTCACGCCTGGTGCAGGCTGCTGTCGACACCTTGGTCGCCGATCACTTCGAGATCGCCCATGTGTGGGTCAACAGCGACGCCGATGCGTTGAGAGCATTCCTCGAAGGCGCTGGCTGGGCCCCCGACGGCGCCCATCGCACCCTTGAGCTGATCTCTGGCGACTCACAGGTCAAGCAGGTGCGCCTGCACACGGCGATCGCCGGCTGAGGCCCCACCAACGCGAAGCAAGCAAGGCCCAAGCTCAGGCGAGGTCCATGAAGTGCTCCAGGCCCACGGTGAGGCCCGGATGTTGCGCGATCTGCCGCAGGCCGGTGAGCACGCCGGGGGTGAATGAGACCCGGTCCATCGAGTCGTGGCGCACGGTGAGGGTTTCCCCCGGGCCACCGAAGACGACCTCTTGGTGAGCGATCATGCCTCTGATCCGCATGCCGTGCACGCGGATGCCGTCGACGTCTGCTCCCCTGGCCCCAGGTAGTGAAGTGCTGGTGGCGTCAGGCGGGTCGGCGAGACCGGCCGCGCGCCGCGCTTCGGCGATGAGCTCCGCCGTACGCCGGGCAGTGCCGGAGGGCGCATCAGCCTTGTCGGGGTGATGGAGCTCCAAGATCTCGACCGACTCGTAGAACTGCGCTGCTTTGGCCGCGAATTGCATCATCAAGATCGCGCCGATCGAGAAGTTGGGGGCGATGAGTACGCCGCTGCGCGGGCTCTCGCCGAGCCATTCGCGCAACTGCTGCAGGCGGGCGTCATCAAAGCCGGTGGTGCCGACCACGGCATGGATCTGGTGGTCGATGCAAAACTCCAGCGTGCCCATGACGGCGTCTGGGTGGGTGAAGTCGACGATCGCTTCGGCACCCTTGTCGAGCAGTGTCTCCAGTCGATCTCCAAAATCGATGCCCGCGACCAACTCCATGTCTTGTGCCGCAGCGACTGCTGTGCAAACCTCGTGCCCGACCTTGCCCTGGGCGCCGACCACGCCGACCTTCATTGCATTCACCTGGCCAAATCTAGTCGCATGCAGCTCGGCGTCTTTCGACTAGTGAGCAGGAGCGGGGTTGGCGGGGCCGATCGTGGCCCGTGATTGGGGCTGGGCATAGAGCTCAGCGGCCAATTCGTTGACCTCGGCGAGTGTCACGGCCTCGACAGAGTCGAGGATCTCGTCAATGTCGAGGACTTCGCCTTGGAAGAGCCAGGACTCCCCGAGCCTGGTCATCCGCGACATGGTGTCTTCCAGGCCGAGCACCGTGCCTCCCCTGACCTGACCCTTGACTCGCTCGATCTCCTCCTCGGTGAAGCCCTCTCGGGCCACCTTGGCGAGTTGTTCGTCAACGACCCGCAAGAGCTCAGGCGCCTTGGCCGGCAGGCAGCCAGCGGTGACACCGACGGTGCCGGCGTCTGAATAGCGCGAGGCAAAGGCATAGACCGAATAGGCCAGCCCCCGCCGCTCGCGGACCTCTTGGAAGAGTCTCGCGCTCGATCCGCCGCCCATGGCCGCGCTCATCAGAGCGAGTTGATAGCGGCGCGGATCAGATCGGGTCAACCCCTGCATCCCGATGATCACACTGATCTGCTCGAAGGCCCGGTCCTGGTGCACCTGGTTGATCTGGAATTTCCTCGGTTTGGCGGTGATCCGGGGCGGGCTGGGGGCTGCCTGTTGTTTCAGGAATCCGCCACGAGCAAAGGCCTTGCGCACCATGGCCACCACGTCGGCGTGGTCGACATTGCCGGCTACCGCCACGGTCATCGCCTCCGGGCGATAGCGGCCGCGGTAGTAGCGATTGATCTGGTCGCGGGACATCACCGAGATCGATTGGGCGGTGCCGGCGACGGGGCGGGAGAACGACGTACCCGACCAGACGGCTTCGGCAAACAGATTGTGGGCCAGGTCATCGGGGTCGTCGTCGTGCATGGCGATCTCGTCGAGGATCACTTCACGCTCGGCCTCGACGTCAGCCGAAGTGATCAGCGACGAGGTCATCATGTCGCCGAGTACGTCGACTGCCATCGGGAGGTCTTCATCAAGGATCCTGGCGTGATAGCAGGTGTATTCCCGCGAGGTGTAGGCGTTGAACTCCCCACCCACGCCGTCGAGCAAGGATGAGATCTCCAAGGCAGAGCGCTCAGGTGTGCCCTTGAACAACAAATGCTCCAGGAAGTGCGAGGCGCCATTGAGGCTGGCTCGTTCGTCGCGGGAGCCTACGGCAACAAACACCCCGACAGCCGCAGAGCGGATGCCGGGGATGTTTTCGGTGACGACCCGCAGCCCACTCTTGAGGAGCGTGCTGCGGGTCGCTGACGTTGTGCTCAAGCCTTACTCGGCGCTTTCCGAGGCCTGCTCGTCGTTGTTCTCCTCCACGACGGGCACCAAGGACAGCTTGCCGCGGTCGTCGATCTCGGCGATCTCGACCTGGAGCTTCTGGCCCACCGAGACGACGTCTTCGACGTTCTCGACGCGCTTGCCGCCAGCCAAGCCACGCAGCTTGCTGATGTGCAAGAGGCCGTCCTTGCCGGGGAGCAAGGAGACGAAGGCACCGAAGTTGGTGGTCTTCACGACGGTGCCGAGGTAGCGCTCGCCGACCTCAGGCATGGTCGGATTGGCGATCGCGTTGACGGCCTGGCGGGCAGCCTCGGCAGCCTCGCCATTGGTAGCGCCGATGTAGACCGTGCCGTCGTCCTCGATGGACAGATTGGCGCCGGTGTCTTCTTGGATCTGGTTGATCACCTTGCCCTTGGGCCCGATCACCTCACCGATCTTGTCAACCGGCACCTTGACCGTGATGATGCGCGGCGCGTGCTGCGACATCTCGCCGGGGCCCTCGATCGCCTCGTCCATCACCTCAAGGATGGTCAGGCGGGCATCGCGAGCCTGGGTCAGTGCCCCAGCAAGAACCTCGGCGGGGATGCCGTCGAGCTTGGTGTCCAGCTGCAGCGCGGTCACGAAGTCCTTGGTGCCGGCGACCTTGAAGTCCATGTCGCCGTAGGCATCTTCGGCACCGAGGATGTCGGTGAGGGCGACATATTCGGTCTTGCCGTCGATCTCACCGGAGATCAGGCCCATCGCGATGCCGGCAACTGGTGCCCGCAAGGGCACACCTGCCTGCAGCAGCGACAGGGTCGAGGCGCAGACAGACCCCATCGAGGTGGAGCCGTTGGAGCCCATGGCCTCGGAGACCTGACGGATCGCGTAGGGGAACTCCTCGCGGGTG